>SDBV01011562.1_pt1 | contig 11419 bp, 10 predicted proteins | sample 2277081 | NCBI WGS metagenome assembly SDBV01 (sample SAMN10402039, study PRJNA504765) | marine sediment metagenome | isolation source: marine sediment core GS10_PC15, 223 cmbsf | place: Arctic Ocean: Southern Knipovich Ridge | collected 2010
ATTCTATAACATCCAGCTCTTTTCATTATTTTCAACAATTCATAGTTGACTTTTTCTACCCGAAGTCCACCTCTTGGATACCAGGTGAATTTCAAATTTCTCTTTAGAATCTCCTCACAGATACTATATGCTCTTTTCATATTTGCTGTAAAAATATCATCGATGATATGAATTTCTCTAAAACCCAAATTTAGCATTCTTTCCATCTCATCGACCACCCTTAGGGGTGATTTCATCCTGACCTTAAAACCAAAAATGTTCTTATTACAATAAGTGCATTTGCCATAGCAACCCCGTGAAGTTTCTATTGAGCCAACTGGATTATTGATACTGTAAACCCTTGATTGACTGTATTTTTCAATGTTTAAAAGGCTATAAGCAGGAAAAGGTAGAGAATCAAGCTGTTTAATGTTTTCTGCTTCCTGAAAATTCTGGGTGAGGTTGTCATTTTCCTTGTATGCTATGTTTGGAATTGAAGGAGAAAACCCCTCGTCTAATATCCTTCTCAAGACAATATCGCCTTCACCTTTGACTACACAATCGATCTTGCTTTCTCTCAGAGTGTCTTCAGGAAGTGCTGATGCATGCGGGCCGCCTACGATAATTTTTATGCGTTGATTTATACTTTTAATGATCTCAGCAAGGCTATAAACTCGTTTAATGAGAGGTGTTGTGGAAGTAATACCTATATAATGCGGGTTTAAGTCAGAGATCTGCCTTTCTAATACTCCATCTGTATCATTCAGTACATTTAAGTCGATAATTCTCACTTCATGGCCGCCCTCAATTAGAGGTGCAGCAAGGGTTACTAAACCCAGTGGTGTAATTCCTCGATCAATTGCACCCTTTACTTTTGAAGATGAATAAACATGATCATAATAGTCCGGGTTTATCAGGATAATTTTCGCCATTTTCACAACCTTGCTTTTCCGAAGATTCGATAATCCCGCAAAATTTTTATTAAAAATTTCATCTGTTTCAGAATAGTTTTTAATTTCAGCTTTCTTAATAAGTTTAAAATAATATGCGGTCTAAAGTAAAAAAGCCTAAAGGCCTTTTCTTGATAATTCATCAGATCTTTTCGTGTTAATCCCGCCGGCAACCATTCCGGTTCCTTAAAATATTTTTTCCGCCAATTTGGCTTAAACTCTCCACGAAGTTGATACCACAAATTGGAACCTGGTATTACGTCCAATATACCGACTTGAATTTTTGATAATTTCGAGCTCAGTACAAACTTAATTGTTTTTTCCATTGACTCTTTGGTTTCTCCAGGCAGCCCGAAAATTAAAAAACCCTGCGATAGCAATCCTACCTTATGAGCTAGATCTATAGCTCGGACAAAATCATTAGGAGATTCTTGTTTTCTTATGTTTTGCAGAATTCTTTCATCAGCTGACTCAATTCCAAATGCAATATAATAGCAGCCACTTTTCACCATTAGACGCAGGATTTCTTCATCTATTTTGTCAACACGTAATCCATTTGGACAACACCAGCTTATATTGAACCTGTTTTCGATTATTAAATTGCACAGTCGAATAACATGGCTTTTTTTAAAGGTCAGATTGTCATCTTCAAAATGTATTTCTTTCACATTGAAATTTTCAACAAGATACTTGATTTCAGAAATAACATTTTCGGGGCTACGATATCTTATTCTGCGATTATAAAAATTTGGGCTTGCACAAAACGTGCAGCAACAGGGACATCCCCTGCTCGTCGTTATAACACCTATTGGCACATCGCGAACAAAAGCCCCGTGCGGGGCCACCGGATAAGTATTCGGATCAATTTGCTGCCAATCAGGAAACGGCAAATCGTCTAGATTAACGATTATCTCTCCACGCTCGATTGACATATCGTCGCTGGCGATGTTTTCTACTGAGTATACTCCGGGGATACTGGCATTACGGAAGCCATTGTCCGCCAGTTTTGACAATGCAATCTCGCCTTCACCACATACGACGAAATCGGCTCCTGAGTCTACTAATGTGGTAAAGGGCAGGAATGTGGGATGAACACCACCAATAATACATCGATAGCCTTCTGCTTTAACCCGTCTCGCCAATCCGATGACTTCATAGTAAAACGCGGTCAAACAAGTAATGCCAACGGCGTCTGGCTCTTCCGATAGAATTCTGCCAAGCAGCCTATTCACATCTAATCCATCTTTGAGACCATCGATAATGACAGCTTCTATGCCTTTCTTTTTTAGGTATGATGCCAAATAGCCAAGTGAGAGAGGAGGAGTCACAAAGTGACTGTCGTAATTGGGTCTTGTTAGGACAATCTTCATTAAGGCTTATTCACCAATTTCATTTTGTTTGCGTTCAGCATTGTTTTTTATCTCCCTAGCCAATACCATTCCCTTTCCCCCTTCTCCGAGAACGGAAAAAAAGAAACCGCTGAAAAAGACTTGCAGACCAATAAGTATTAGAACTGTAGCAAAAGTCATTTCACGTATTCTATAAAGAAAATCATAATCTGCCAAAGACCAGATATATATGATATAGCCTATAATGCCGAAGCCCGCTAGCATGAATAAAACCCCGCAAATTAGCATGTATTCTAACTTGATAGAAAGATATTTTCTTAAAAACTTAGGTGATAGTCTGCGATATTGATTGTTGATTGAATAAATTAGCGATCCTAGGCCAAACATTGCTATTTGTACACTTGATGCCATCATTCCGCCAGCTAGAATTGCCCAATGGTCGCCAATTTTCAAGAAACCGTGCGAGAAAACTTCACCGGGAGGGGTAAAGAAAAGAAGCAAGATAAATATAAAGCTACTCAATACAAGCAGTATTAGGGCTGGTACAAAAAAAAGCCACAGAGGACTAAATATAAGTAGGAATTTTAGATGCCGCCATCCATCTTTCCATGGATTTAAGTGAGGAGCACGATTGCGGCGATCCGGATACAGAGTAATTGGGACTTCAGTGCGTTTCAAATTCAGTATGGTAGCCTTGACAACCATTTCGCTGGCCAACTCCATTCCTCCAGCAACCAACTTCATTCTTTTAAGCGCTTCTTTGGTATAAGCTCTAAGTCCGCAATGAGCATCACTGAACCCTGACCGATAGAAAAGATTGAGCAAGCCCGTAAGGATAGGATTGCCAATATATCTGTTTTTCCACGGCATTGCGCCGGGAAGAATTTTTCCTTTCATCCGCGATCCCATGCATAAATCATATCCCTGTCTCAACTTTTCGATCATTGGGACTGCTTCGCTAAAATCGTATGAGCCATCAGCATCACCCATAATAATATACTTGCCGCGTGCATTCTGTGAACCGTAGATTATCGCATTGCCATAACCTTTGTCGAAACACTCGACAACTCGACAACCCAATTGGCGTGCCAACTGCTGACTTCCATCTTCGCTCCCATTATCAGAAATGAGAATTTCCCCCGTAAGCCCCTTCCTTTTAAGCTTAGCCAATGCGTTGCGAGCCATATCAATGCAATACGGCAAAGATTCAGATTCATTGAGACAAGGCATCAGAATAGTGACATCTGTGTCATACTTGCGACTATCTAAATTTCTAGGTTTTGGCATATAAACATCCTTCGTGGAAACGTAAACGCGCGAATGATGGTTCTAGAAAAAAATAAAATTTTCTGCCATTCAAATAGCATCAACCTCTTGAAGTAAGCAATATAACACCACAAATAATGACAATAGTTCCAACAATTTTCGACCAGTGATAGCTCTCTTTAAAAAACAGTATTGAAAATATAAAAACGAGCACCAACGATATGCAGGTCATTGCTGGCTGTGCTACGCTTAGCTCAAATTTAGTCAAAGTGTAAGAATAAAAAACAAGAGACAGAACAAAGCAAAAAATTCCACTAATCCAAAGAGGCTGAACAAACACAGATATTTTTGCCAGGAGGGAATCGCCTTTTTGAGGCAAGCTCATTGCAGATTTTAAAAGCAGATGTGCTCCTGTGTTGAAAATTACTACCATAGCAAATGCAAGCCACCGCATATAAATGCCTCATTTTCTCTAATATTTAAAGCTTAATATTTTCTCACGTTTCACAAAATTTGTTGTTAGGCGGAATAATTACGATGCTTTTTCTGACTGCTATTTTCCTCCTTCTACTAGTTCCTTAACAAAATATACAACATCTTATTTGGCTTTTCGCTTTCGTATAGCATTCTCTCTCAAGCACACTACCAATTTCTTTAAGACTGCGTTGCCTTTTGGACTCTTGATCAATTCCACAAGCTGCCACGCCCCGCTTAGTCCTGACGGAGGCCCCCTCTATATTAAATTGCTGCATCGAATTTCTAAGGAACTCTTTAATAATCTAATGATAAAAGTATTTTTTCCCAACCTTGACTCTCTGAAGCTAACGCATTCGTGATCAAATAGTCTTCAGATCCTCTCTCAGGATCACAACTATATACTATCTTATGGGTTCCAGGCAAGGAGTCGACATGCAGAGGTATTAGATCCGCTAAATAGGCGGAATTAGAAACGATGCTGTAGAAAGAGAACGACATTTGTTTTAACCTCGCCTACATAGTGCCTATTCGGAAACTGGCAATTAGGCTATAGTCTGAGAAATAATCCCTTGGCAGTGGAATATGATTGATCCGACATATGGTATTGAATCCATCGCACTATATGCCCGATGAGCTGTGGGCGAGTATAGAGCATCCGCCGCCGGCGGAAAAGGCCAAAGCACGCAGGGTTGTCCGATACTGGCTACCCGGCAGGTGATGACGGCGATATTCTATGTACTTTGTACGGGATGTCATTCGAAGGAGGGGTTTTTAGACTTTATTGAAAGCTGGATTGAGTAATACGATAAAAAATGGATTGGAGCCTTTAATTCATGGATTGAGCGATGACAAAGGCCCCGATAGAAGGCGAAAAGACCGGCAAAACGCCCACTGACCGGGCAACATCAGGCACGAAGCGAAGTTTACCTTCCGAAGGGAAAGGAATTCCTATTGGTTCGTCGGCAGAAAGAGCAAATTGCCACGATAAAAAATGGTTGAGGCTACCCCGGAGTCCATTGTGATGGAACCGCAGAAAGCAACTAAAGAAAAGCCACAGAACATGTGTGCATGGATAACTTTCGTAGCAGCAGGAGATTGCGGATAGGCTTTATGCCCGGGTCTAGGTCTAGTGAGGGCCTCGGCTGGTCGCCCAGCCGAGGCTACTCGACAATTTATCTGAGCGCTATAGGTCAAAGGCAAATATTTGTTGACCCAAAGTTGCCACTCTGCTATTAGTGTGAAAGAGGAACATGCATGAGCGGTCAGGTGGCGATTAAATCCCGGAATAAGTGGCAGCTTTCACCAGAATACGCATATGATAGTCAGGCAATTTCGGATGATATTAAATAAAAAGCTCTTAGTGTCAATTATATTTTGGTTTCTCGTGGTTTTTATTTCTGTCTTTTTTCTACTCGGTCAACTTAAATATTCTCGATATAAATCGCTGTGGGTTGATGAAAACTATGGGTTGATAACTGTTGTCAAACACAGCATAACTTCGATGATTATTAATGGCATTCCCGAACAAGGAAGTCCTTCTCCCCTCGATTATATATTTATAAAACTTATTCACAACATGCGTAAAAGTGTCGGTTATTTAGGATTGCAGCCAACAACATATTACAGGTTGCCTGCAAACATTTCCACAATGGTTGCGGGTATCGTTGTTGTCGCGATATCCTGGTTTCAATTGAATCGAAAAAAAAAGATTCTAGTCGATCAAATTATTCTCATTTTGCTTTCATTGTTGTTTTTTCTGTTTAATTACAGCAGCTATTACTACTCAGCGGAAATGAGACCTTATGCGTTATGGAACGGATTATGGTTTATTGCCCTATCATCTTTTTTCGTTTGGCCGCGGCTACGCTTTGTCTCATTGGTCAGTCTCACTCTCCTTGCTTTTTCAGCCACGGCCTCAATTTTCCAAATCCTCTCTTTGGTAGTTGCTTTTCTAATTGTTTCATTTTTCCGAAATAGGAACTGGAAAAAGACAATCCTAAACAGCACTATATTTCTAATCCCGTTGTTTATTTCTGCCTATTATTCTCTAAAAACCACTCAATGGTATGTCAATGGAGCTGAGTGGGATGATTTCTTACGGTTTTGGCTCAGGCATTTTTACATTGCCGCTGGGAGCATAATTGCCATTGGTGTAAGCTACTATTTCGGAGCTCCCCGCAATTCATTAATTCCACCGGTTGCCACTTTGATACTATATCTAATGTGTCCGTTGATATTGACTGTAACTCAAGCTAGAGGATTTATTTTTACTCCTAGGCATTATATTCATTTTGTTTTAGCGGTACCCATTTTCCTTCTTTCTCTATCCTATTCTGTTCCTCATAATCAAAAATCGCGATTAAAAAGGGGACTGGCTATTTGCAGAATTGCAGTTGGCGTCATGGCTATTGCTTTCTATTCACTCAGAGTACATGGCACGATTGATAACGCTCTATATGCCTATACCAGACATGAATATTGGGGAGTGCCGTTAGATAAAAATGAAGTTTTAACTAGTTTGCTGAAAAAAGAATTGCCTATAGCTTTCTGTACATCAAAGATAAACGATTCGCTTAGGGCCAATATTGAAAGAACAGCCGAGTGGATGGCATTCCAGTTCAGCTACCTCCCATTAGGAAATAAGGTTGTTTTGTTGAAGCCAACGAATAGTATATTAAGTGAAAAGGGGGACACATCCGATAATGCTGAAGTAATTTCGGTAATCGAATTTCCTTGTGCTAAAAATCATGAAATCATCTCGATTGATCAATATTTATTAAAAAAGGAGTAAGCAATTGCTATTGATCGGTACTGGACAAAAAATCACCCATTCATTACTCTGAATTACTCAAAGCCTCGATTATTTTATGTCTTTCTTTTTTGCAGCTTTGGTCCAGACCACAGGAACACTGGAATGCGTAAATTTCGTGACGGGTCTGAGAACCATCTCATCTGCCGCGTGCCATTACTTCGAACCCATTCCACCAGTCAGGTTGCTTATTATCTCTTGTCCTTACTTTCAATATAGATCGAAAATCATGCATCTCTCTAAGGAAATCTCTATTCGCTTCATCCACGCTCCTGGTGTTAATATCGTCCACTAAAATGATGCATCTCTTAGCAAGGTGCGGCAACATTATCTTTAATCCTGCCGTTTGGTTTTCATAATCGTGTTCCCCGTCATAGTAGTAGATATCCACTTCCAGAGAAGGTTCCTGTGAGAAAATATCCTCGATAGCCTCTCGATAGTCTTTATTATGGAACTCGATATTAGTCAGCTGACTGAATTTTTCTATATTGGATCCCAATACCTTCTCTTCCTCTCCAAAAAAACCGAAAAGGGAAAAATTGTCTATTCCAATGCAACGAGTCCTTTCATTGTATAGTGCAGCGCTCAACAAACTATAGCCTTTGTAAGTCCCAACTTCCAGATAAACACCGTTCTGCGAGTATTTCTTGGCCAGGTCGTTGATCAAAAAGCTGATGTTTTCAGTACTCAATCCCTGCACATTTTCATCTGCTAAAACACGCATTCTTCGATCTTTTGGATGCAGATCCGATCGCACATTCTCCCAATTCTCAGCAATGATTCTCTTTATTCCAGAATCAGCCCTTATTCGCATTCTCGAGAAGGTATACAGAAAAGCGTGCCGAAAATTCTGATCATGCTCGAAACCTCGGCCGAACCAGAACTGCAAGAGATTGTATATGCAATGGGGCAACAGCTTCTTCAAGCAATTCTTTAAAAAGCGATACATAACTTCTCCTACGGTTCGCTACTATCCATTGAAAAAACGCTATTCTAACAGCCTACTTATAATCGACATCTGCTATGTGCATGCCTTTTTGAAAGGTTCTTTTTATCTTCCTAAGAATAACGCTTATGCTCAGTTCGAGATAGGAAAAATACAACTCAAAGTGCGACAAATAGCCATATTGATGTTTTACTTTTAGCGCTTCTCGCCGGCTCACCAAGGAATGCCTCTGCGTTTCACCACCATAGATATAATTAGCCAAAACTTCATCTATCTGATCAAATCGGAGTCCCTTCTTATACAGCCTCAACATAAAATCATAATCCGAAGCATACTTATAATTGAGACTAAACTTTCCGCTACTCTCATAGACGCGTTTAGGCACAAAACATGATGGGTGCGTCAGCATCATATTGGGGAGAAATCTGTAGTTATAGGTAACAAGCATTTTCTCTTCGTTGTTTTCTATCATCCGCGTCAGCCCATATACGACTTTGTTGAAGTCATTGCTGAATTGCCGAACGACGGTCTCTAGCGCTTTGGCTTCGTACCAGTCGTCGCTGTTTATGATGCCGATTATTTGGCCGCTAGCGCGCTCTATGCCCTTGTTCATGGCTTCGTATATTCCGTGATCCTTTTCTGAAACTATGACCAGTCTCCCTTTAAACAGAGGCTCGTAGCTCTTGATAATATCTAGCGTTCCATCAGTAGACTTGCCGTCAATGATGATATATTCATAGCTTTTATAACTCTGCCCGAGTATAGATTCGATGGTCTTCGCGATTGTTTTTTCTGCGTTGTAGCAAACGGTGATTATACTTACCACCGGGATTTCAAGCATAGGAGCAATTCACCATCCCATGAGCTTCAATAATTTATCTACTGCTTTTACGAAGACGTTGCGATTCTCTTGAGTACATTTCATCCATTTGTGCACCAGCTTGTCGATAATCGAGCGCGGATCGGTTATCGCTTTATGCTTCCCGTTTTCTGAGTCATTACCCAACTTTGCGTAATCGAAATTCCAGATATCTAGTTTCTTAAAGCGGTGAGCCCCGTATTCTTCAATATAGTCTAATATCCGATGGTCCCACCAGTAATAATCCGATCGAGGAATATCGCGAATGTCTATTCCCCTGGCAAGATATCCTTCAAACCAAGACTCCGGTGCTCGTTTGAATTCCTTTATGCCATACATGTGATGATACTTCCGGTAAATGTTTACGGCACTGGATTCCGTTTGATTCACCTGTTCCCAGCACTGGTACCAGCGGTGTTTGCTCTCCATTCTCTTCCAATCAACGTATTGATAATGTATGACTTTTACCTCTTTGCAGCTTACAATCGGCGCATCTTGCGGAGCGGGCATCTTTGGACCGTGAATTGGCTTGCCGCTGTAATTGCTGCCGTCATCTACAAAGCCGAAAGCGCGATTTTCAATTTCCCAGTAGCTTTCCATGTCCGGTCTGAGATTGATCCAATCGAACTGAATCACAGTGCCTGATGGGGCGTTTCGAATAAGTTCCCATTCCGGACTTCCAAAATTTGGCGTGAAAAACTCATCTGCATCCAGGCTGAGCAGTAAACGTGGCCCTTCGATCTCTCTTGCAGCGCTTATCAGTATTGTTCGCATTCCCTGCTCGCTGAAGTCTTCGAGAGTGTTGTCAACAAGAGTCACCTTCGAAAACCCCATAGCTATCTCTATCGAACAGTCCGTCGATGATTGATCAGCTATTATAATTATATCCGCCCAGATTTCAGCACACTCGAGGAACTTTTCCAGTATCCACTCCTCGTTTTTAACTGGTGTAAGGCATATTGTTTTCATCGATGAAGTTATCCCATCCGTAAATCTTCAATCCAGATTATTAGCACATGAGCATGTATTTTCTCAATCATGCTTATCAGCTCAGCAGGATTGCCGTGCACATCTATTATCCCTATTACCCACTCATATTTTGCTTAGGTACCAAGCATAAATAATGTCCCTTATTTATCACTACTCACGGCATGATCCTGTAGTTCCAATCTCCATGGAAGTCTGCTTGAACAAGGTATACTTTCGCCATTTCCGCATCAGTAACCTCGATGCCTTTTTTATAGACGTTCTCATCGAGCATTGCTCGTATTTCGAGACTCTTCGTCGTTCTGGTGCTCGCGATGAGTTTCACGACCGTCTCTCTCGTGATCAACGGCTTGCCGTACCAGATCTTCGAAATATAGCTGAACATCTTGTGCTCGATCTTGTTCCACTTGCTCGTTCCCGGTGGGAAGTGGCAAACACTGATTTCCATCTCCAGTTCTGTCGCCAGATTCTGCAGCTGCACCTTCCAGAGTTGAACTCTGTGCCCGTTGCTCCCTCCACAGTCGGCTGTGATGAGTAACTCTCGGGCATGAGGGTATGCTTCCTTTCCCATGATGTACCACCAGCATCGTATGCTGTGGACCGCGAGCTCGGCCGTATCCGCACTGATACCAACATTCACCCATCCCTTGTTCTTCGATAAATTATAGACACCATACGGTGAGACTTTCCCGAGCGTCTTATCCATAAAATCATGCCCGTTCACATCTACAGGAGTGCCTTTCTTGTGGTATTCCCTGCCTGCATTCTTGAACTCTCCGATGTTTTCCTTCTTCTTGGTGTCTACGGAGATAACGGGATTGTTGCGGGACTGAAAGGACTTGATCCGTTCGTAGATATACTGGAATTGCGCGTCTCTGTCAGCATGATTCGTTCCTTCTTTCATCTTCTTGTTCAACTGCAGACTGTAGCCCAGATCTTCCAGCAAACTATAGACCGTGCGCTGACAGACACGGTAGCTTTTTTTCTTCAATTCCGCCGACAGCTTGTAGGTGCTTTTGCATGTCCACCTTCATGGAGATTCCGGATCACCACGGCTATCCGGTTCACCCATTGACTCCAGATCATCAAGCAGGTTTTTATATGTCTCGGTCAGTTTCTTCCTGCCACCGCCCTTGCCCCGTATGCGGTCATGCGGCGTCCTCCGCTTGTCATCCAGCTCCAGCAGTCCTTTCCGTATCGTCTTGGGGTCAATTCCGGTGGCTCTTGAGACTACAGAAATTCCGCCCCAGCCCAAGCTCTTCGCTTCCGCTGCAGCCCACATCCTGCGGCTTCTTTCATTCAAATGAAACGAAATACCATGATATTTTGTGCTGATATCTTTCGCCACTTCTTCTCTCTGGGGTGCCACGCTGTCATTATTTCACGTCTGATTAAATTATGGAAGTATTTTTTACTTAATTCCTTAATGCGCATAATAACGCCACTGGTGATCAAGCAAGCAGCGTACAGCGCCAATATAGAATCGCTTATCAGGATTCCTCTTTTCAAGCTGCTAGGCTCAGGTTCCGATCGATGGACGGGTCGAACATAGAATCAGACGATGGTGAAGCAAATGCGACACAAAAGAAGGAATAAAGCAGCAAAACGCCAAACACGCATTTGACAAAGCCATAGACACCGTGAAAACTGTGAGGCAATGAGAAAGCTCTTGAAAGTCAGGTTATCAGACTGCCTAAATTATGATGAATAATACCTCTCCCAAAGTGTCAATTGTCCTTCCCACCTATAATGAGGTGGGCAATATCATCATTTTGATCGATGAGCTGATAAATCAGC
>SDBV01011563.1_pt1 | contig 11419 bp, 5 predicted proteins | sample 2277081 | NCBI WGS metagenome assembly SDBV01 (sample SAMN10402039, study PRJNA504765) | marine sediment metagenome | isolation source: marine sediment core GS10_PC15, 223 cmbsf | place: Arctic Ocean: Southern Knipovich Ridge | collected 2010
CTGAGGTTCATAGGATTTTAAAGCTTCAAATAATCTAGACATTACGATATAGTGTTCATCACCCCACATTAAGGTAGCATATTTAAGGCTTCTTGGATGATTTTCAGTTAAGAGATCACCAATATAATTTGCTTTAAATAATCCTCTGATCTCTGTAATGAAATTCCATAATTTTAATAATCTAATCACCATGTCCAATGAAGTATTAGGTATTCCTAAGTATTCATTTAGTTTTTTAAAAGTGTTATATCCCTTTTTTATAGCTTCCAAAATTTCTAATTTAACTATAGAATATAGAATTTGAGTATTCCAATGACCAACCAGCTTTGACATCAGGTTTTTCCTCAATGAGTTTTTTATTAAAATTGAATTTTCATCAAGAACAGTTTGAACGATTTTACCATTCTCATTGATTATAAATTTTTTATTAAAAGAATCACACACAAAAGCAAAACCATTGTAAAACGGCTCAACCCAACTGTATCTCTGAGTATATAGTGGTTCTCCTTCTTTATTTATATGAAAAGCACCATAATCATCTTTTGCTATAGCAAAACCTTTATGAAACACTCCTAATTCTTTAAATTTCTTTTTATTTATTAAATTTCCAGATTTATCAATATGTTGAGCATAGCCATCATGGTCATAGACCGCAGCAATTCCATACTTAAAATCTCCGGCATATTTATAATTTTTATCATATAATAAAGTCCCATCTATTTTAATATGATAATACAAACCATTTACATCTCGAACTGGACAAAATTCTTCTTGAAAATTACCTACCCATTCATATCTCTCACTGTATTGTGATTTACCATCTAAATTAATATGATAACATCCTGATTCATCAATAACCGCAGCAATTCCTTTATAGAATCCAAATGTTTTAATAAATCGGCTTTGATATATTGGTTTCCCTTCAAAATCAATATGGTATGCCCCTGTCTCATCACTCACTGCAGCTACACCTGGGGCGTGGAAACTCATCGCTAAAGTGAATTTTTTATCATTTAAAAGAGTTCCATTGTATAAATGATGAGTTTCGTCCCTTGAGAGCTCGATTTTTTCTAACTCAATTTGATTTTTATTTAAAAAGCTAGTCATTATTACACTCCCTCATTTTTTCTAGTGGTCTTCTCATATTACATATTTTGCAAACATCATTTTTACCCCAATTTTCCACCAGTTGCCCATAGTTTTCACTATTCCATATTTCCATGAAACTTGTATTTTTGATATTTCCAAAATACCCAAAAGTTTTTCTTAGATCATCAGGGGCACAACAAACATTAAAAGTACCATCCCATGCGATCCATGCTTCTCTGCCTAAGAACGGACAAAGGTAATTATATTGAACGACTTTACTATTATTATTGTTCGGAATAGAATAGATATTGTCAAGTTTAATTTTATTCCCATTTTTCAATCTTACATTTTGAACAATCAGATTCATGATTCTTACAGTATTATTCCAATGCTTTGTATTGGATTTATCTATTTTTAATGATTCACTTTCCAACTCGGGGTGTGTAACCCAAAGATGATGTCCTTTAAATCGATCAACATCCATCTTTATTGCCATTCTGAGAAGGGCTGGTATTTCTTTTAAATTTATATTCATAAATGTTGCTTGGAGAGTTATCGTTGGATAATTTACGCCTATTTTCCTGATATTATCTCGAATTTGAATAAATTTTTTTATATTTTCCGTTTGTCGTTTAAAATCTATTCCTTCCATGATTGATTCATTGACTTCCTTCGAAGCCCCATTAATAGAAATCTTGACATCAGAAGCGATAGGAAGGATTAAATTTCCCCACTCTTCCACACTTAGTCTTGGAAAAGTACCATTAGTTGTTAAATTCAATTTGAGTTTGTGGTGTTTAATAAGGTTTAACAAATCTATAAAGTCTGTATACAGAAGAGGTTCACCCATAGTACTAGGAATAATTTCCTTTAAACCAAATTTTACCGCATCTTCGACGACTCTTTCAATTATTTTGAAATCCATTATTCTATTCATCTTCTCTTTCTTAAAATTGTATTTACTGCGTTCTTCACACATGATACAATGAAGATTGCACTGATCTGGATTTGTATCAAAAGTAATTCGCCATGGGGCTATCAATTTCTTTTCAATGAGCAATTAATTGAACCTCCTTTTTTTTTAATAGTATAAAGTATAAATTTTCAATTTCTTTTACATCTTCTTGAATTGAGCGTACGTAGGTCTTCTGCGAAAATTTTTTAATTAGATCTGGATTTTTAATGAAAACGTCCATCTTGTTTGTTAAATCTTCGATATTCCCTGGTTCAAACAATAACCCATTTTTTCCATCAGTAACTAATTCAGCCATACCTCCTAAATTACTAGTAATGACAGGGATTTTAGCTAAAAAAGCTTCATGAATTACGAGAGGTGAATTTTCAAACCAAATAGAAGGAACAACTAGAATATCTATATCGGATAGAATCCTGTTAATCTCTTTATAATTATAACTTCCTTTGAAAGTTATTGATGAATTATGATTCTGTTCTTTAAAAAATCTTAACGAGTTTGGTATTCCTCCATAAAGATTTAACTCTGATTTTGAATGATCCAATTTATTAAAGGCTTCGATTAAAATAGAAATTCCTTTAACTGGAATTATCCTTCCTAAAAAGCCAAATCTTATTTTGTTAGAATAGTTCTTTTTAACTCCATTTATTAGTGTTTTATCAAAACCATAATCTATATAGACGATTTTATCCATCGAAATACCATAATTAATGTAAATTTTTCTGAGGAATTTAGAGGGGGCAATAAACAAATCAACTTTGCGATTAATTCTTGACATTGTGTTTAACCATCGCTGAATTTCGTCATTGGCTTGAATCTCAGATATAAAGTATTTCATATTACAAATTCTACAATCTTTTATTGTTGGACCTGTACAAAGACTATAATCATCTCTAATCAACTGTCCTCTAATGCACATCATCCAAAAGTCGTGTAGAGTAAAAATAAGAGGAATCTTATATTCCTTTACTATATCGACGAGTAATGTTGTTAAATGACTTAAATGATTGATATGAACCACATCAGGCTTTAGGACTTTTATGTATTCTCGAAATATTTCAGCCATTTTAAAATCTTGATATTTACCTCTAAAAGTATAATCTCTGTTAGGTTTATTAACCCGAATAATATTAACTCCATCTTCAACTGATTCAGTCTTAGAGTAGGATTTCTGAAATTCATTTTCTATGCGAGTAAATACGAATACTTCATGTTTTTTCGAAAGCTCATAACATTTATTAAATGTATAAACTTCAGACCCTGCCGTATAATAGGGAGGAAACCCATGAATTATAACTAAAATTTTTAGTTTTCTTTTTATTTCCATTGTCTTTTGGCAATCCATTACAGATCATCTCCTTGAAAACTTATGCAACTGATAAGAAAGTTTTTTATAACATTAAATGAAAGTTTTTCGGGTGTTGAAATAGGATCGTTTTCTACACCACAATATTCACAGTTATTATTACATCGGTTTGTAATTTTAAAATTAAGCCATTTAAATTTGTCCAGCATGAGCATTTACCTCCTTAGATTTAACTCCATTAATGGAATTACATTTATAATAGCAGATCAGCCAAAAACGATAATTTACATTCAGATATGTTATAACCTTGAGTTCCATATAATATCACACCCCTACTTGATCATTTGATTCTTGATTGGCTTGTAGTGAGTATACTTCTTGATCTCCTAATATTTTATTGATTAAGTCATTTAGGGGATATTGAAATACTAATTTCCCTTTTATAAACATAAAACTAATTCTATATTCTTCTAATAAATCCTCAGAAATAAAATCATATTCTCTATATTGATCGTTTGATAAGATGAAAGCATTCTTTTCCATTGCGTAATTCAAGATAAATTCATCGGCTTTAGTTTTCGATGGTGCTTCAATTACTCTCTTAGGTATAAGATATTCTCTTTTATACCTAAACCTCTCATTCATTTTTCTGAATAGAGACACATCCGCAATCCCTATGATTTCAATACATTTTGGAAAAATAGTATAAAGAGCATCGATATATGCTAACTTTGCTGTTTGCTCTCGCATGTTAAAACAAGCAATATTAGCAATATCAGCAATTAGTTCTTTTTTTATTATTATAATCACCTCATTTGGTTTTATTATGAAATATATTATTTGGGGAGTGTAAATTTTCAACTCCACAAATCTAATAACATAATAATTTTTAAGAATCAGGAGCATATTCAAAATATTCAGGATGCAATCGAACTAAATTATGAGGGATGAAATGGAGAGCCTTTGGAGGAATCCGGATAGATTTTTTAATAATTTCTTCTTTAAGCCTCTTGGGAATATCAATTTTAATCTTTACATCATGTTCTTTTCTTTTAAAAAGATCCAATAAAGCAGTAAAGAGATTTTTATTAAAAATCTCACGTTCTTCAGGTTTGAGACAATCAATCCATCGTATAAATAAATCATCAAAGAAAATTCTCATTGCTTCAGTAGCAGTTTTATCATAAAATCTCTCATAATATTTTAGGAACGATTTTTCATTTTTAATTTTCACGCAATATCCTAATTTGTAATGATGGATCATAATATTGGAAGCTTTCAAATTATATTGAGAAATTATTGTTTTACTATTTTTTATGATGTAGTTCAAAATTTCTTTAAAGAATTTGGGTCCTATTTCTGTTAACATTTGTACTAATAAAATTTTTAGGAAATATTTCTTATCTTTATCTCTCATGACTTTGTGATATTTATATAAATTTCCCATTAGGAGTTTAACACACTCAGCTAAAATTTTTCCTTGTTTTACCTCAATCTGGTAATAAGATAATGTGGAAATTAGAAAAACACTAATATTTAGATTCCGCGGATTGTGTATTAAGTAGTTAAACTTATTTTTTGCATCCTTTAAATTTCCTTGCCTATAAAACATAATTCCTTCATATAGATATATGGTAAGCAATTCAGAATTTCTTCCATTTTTAACAAAAATTTCTTTTCCTTTATTTATCCATTCTAATGTTCCGGTAAAATCCTCGAGTATAATAAGATTTTTAATGATATCAAGTATCTTATCAACTAAGGAATTTACATCATTTGTTTTTTCCAATTGTTTATATTCTAATTTGCACAATTCTGTATCATTTTTAAATGCGATTTCATATGGTTTACTATAAGTTGAGATTATGTTTTTCAAGAGAGGTAACTGATCTTGCATTAAATCCTTGAGTGATTCTGGAATTAATTTTAATAATTGAGTTTCTAATAAATTGAATTTATTTTTTTTAGCATCTAGATCCAGTTTGTTAAGTCCTATAGAATTACTCCATAATTCACCTAATATACCTTCCCATCCATCAAGATCTTTAAATTTTAAAACGATTTCATTAAAGAGAACATAATCATCTGTCTCCCATGATGAACGGTATAATCTTGAAAGTACCATATCAAATTCTAAGATTAAAAAATACCATATACCTTTGAAAATTTCATTATCTTGGTTTCTTAAGATGGAAAACTTTAGAATGTCTATGCTTTTAAGCCAAGTTATGATCATATATCTTGACCAATCATCATAGTTCATTTTTTGAAACATATCAAAAAGAAATACAGTGCTATATAAGAGATAATAAGCTGAACTAAACTCATACAACTCTCGAGCATTTGCATTATCTATTTCTAATCCAAATTTTCTTCCGAATTCTGTTAAAAATGGTAAACTTTTCATAGATTCAGGAAGATTTTTAAATTCATTATACTTCAGATGATAATCTAATTGAAAGTAAATTTTTACCCAGTGTAAATATTCTACTTTTTTTTTAAAACTAAAAGCTTGAATTATTAAAAAATTTAGTGCTGGCATAGAAACATTAAGTATATTATAATTATGTGATATCATAAAAATAAAATTTATAATCTCTTGTGAATCCTGTTCAAACTTATTATTTTTCTTTTTATCTAAGAATATCTTAAATAATCGATTTAAATGATCTTCAAGAAATTCCTTAAATTTAATATGCTTATTTTGAGAGAGGATTTTGATTACTCTATCGCATCTTTTTAAGGATTCAGATACTTTTTTATCTTGTTCAATCTTTTGCAGAATATCAAGAAAAAGTAAAATCATCGAATCTGCATGTTCGAGGGATTGATTTGTTTTCATCTCTAATTCTTCTTTTTCTAAGAGATTAATATATTTATCTACTAATTTATTATCCAATAGTTTATCAGTAATTTTTTCTTGAATCCTTGCAGTATTAATAAAGCCAGATATAAACGATAATAAAAATATAATATCATTTTTTGCATCTCTATCAGAGATTAGTAAGATCGCATTTCTTTGTGCCTTTTCAAATTGTTTTTTCTTCAGTAGAGTAAGAATCTTTAATTTTACTAAGTGAATTCGATTCTTTATTGTTAATTCAGGAGAGTGTTCATCCCAATCAAATATTTCTTTTTCAATTTCTTCATTAAATGAATACAATCGACTAATGTTTAATCTTTTATATTTAGTAGCAAATCTCTCCTCATCTGTTCCAATTCTCTCAAGTAACTCTTTTATCTCCTCTAAATATCTTAATACTGCTTCAAAATTTCCTTTTTCTTCTTCTAATTCTTCAAGTCTCTTTAAAATTTCCAAGTTATGCTTAGAATCCTTTGAGTCAAATAAATTTTGTTTTGAAAATGAAATAATCTCCTCAGTTAATTCAATTTGACTAATATTTGTAGATCTATCAGCTAAAATCATAAAAATATTGAATAAATTGAAGGGCCTCTTTCCGAATTCAATTTTTTTTAAAATATCCTCATTAAAACTAAAAAGATGATATATTTCTTTAAAAGTTTTAAAGAGCTGTATTATTATATCTTTGTTCAACAATTTCTTGGAAATTAAAAATGGGTAAATTGCTGAGGTTTTTAGTGATATTGAAAGAACTCTTTCATTTATAGGAAGATGGTCATTTTCTATAACATCCTTAGTAGTTTTTATGAACTCGTTTACTCTTATTTCAATATTACTGTCTTTTATATTGCGAAATGTTTCGATTGTGGAAGATTTAATATCTATAAATTCTTCGGGTTTCTCAAATTTATCTAAAAAATAATTTGCCCATTGAGGCCATTCAAACTTTTCTATATCAGAGATCTCAAAAAATCTGTCTATGTATTTTAATATTATTTCATAGGAGGATAAAGGGTTTTCCAAGATTGAAGTATTAGATTCTACACTTTCTGCAATCAAAGTTATCCAATCAGATTTCTCTATGCTATATAGAACGTCTATTAACCTTAGGATCCAGAAAAATTCAAATGAATTTTTTAAGAAATCGTAATTTGGTAAGGAAGAAGAGAGTTCTTCAAAGATCTTTATATCAATTCTCTTCTTTCTTTTAAAGAGAATTAATAGTTTTAATAATTTTACATGATTTATCGTGTCTTTTTCCATAAATCCACCCAATGAATCTAATTTTGACCATACTCCCTCTAATCTTCTATCTGCCTCTGCATAATTTTTGGAAAGATAGTTAGCTTCAGCCACTCTAATAATCGCATCGCGGTAGTATGTTGAATCTTTTAACCCTGAACTTAAAAAAAGGATCTCTTCGCTAACTTTTATGGCAGAATCATATTTCCCTGTGCTTATATCAATATCGTATAGCGTATTCAGACTTGAGAGCGCTTTGGATTTATCATCTTCCCATAAATATTGTTTATAAGCTTTTTTATGATATGTTCTCGCTTTATTAAACTTACCCAATCGCCAATATGTATCGCCCAAATAAAAATAGGTATGACTAATTCGCTGAATTATTTTTGATTCTTTAGTGTATTTAATTGATTTTTTAAAGTTTTCAATCGCTTCCTTATAATATTCGTTTTTAAAATATTCGAAACCAATTTGATGAAATATATCTCCAGTTAAGTAAAATTCATCGTATTCTAAAGCATACTTTCCTAATTCCCTCAGGTTTTTAATATTCTCTTGAAATTTTGAAGTATCATCAAAAATTATCCAATTTAGAACAAAATTAATATATTGCCTAATCATACTTAATTCTTGAGACCACTCCTTTGCGATGTTAATCTTTTGTTTTATTATATTTAGTATCTCTTTTTCATGAATTTTGAGGAAAAGTGATTTATTTTCAAATAGTAGTTTTAAGAATGGGAAGAAATATGCCCAGTGATATATAAACTGTACACGTTTATTTGAACTAGCGTATAAATCGGATACCTTTAAAACAACCCCAAATATTTTTTTAAAATCCTTTTCTTTATTTTTTAGGAGAATATGAAGAATGAAAGAGTATAATCTCCCTTTATGAAATTGATCTATGTCTTCATTTTGTATGTAATTCTTAATAATAGCTTTTGCACTTTTTGGATTAATTAGAATCTCTACTGTACATTTATATATTGAAAGTTCGTTAATTATTAACTTAAGTCGACTATTTGTTTTGAAGCCCTCTTTTCTTGTAGTTTGGATTAATTTCTCACAAATATCAATTAGAGAAGTGTAATCTTGAATAATAAATAACAAAAACCTTAAAAAATTAAAAGTACGGAAAAGCTTAAGAATTTGTACCTTATTAATATAGGTTTGCCAATTATTACTTAATCTAATTATAAGTTTTTTTATAATATCAGGAACATCCTGTGATAATGAAGGATCATTCTCTTGTTTTGCAGAGTCAGGAGCATTTTGCATAATCAGCTGATTTTTCGTAAAATTTAGGGCAAAAAATGGTATTAATTTATATATTACCCGTAGCTGATTATTATTCTCATCATAATCCTTGCTTTTTCCCCAATTTTTCACAGAATCCAGAAGTTTCTTAAAATCTACATAATTTAAAAATCGGTATAAAAAAGTAAGTGCTTTTAAGAATAGGTTTGGATTATCTATTAATACATCTTCTATGAATTTATTTAATTTCAATTTCATTTCTGGTTTTTTTAACCAAAGTTTTTCAATAATCCATTTTCGATATGCTATTCGTTTAATATGCAGTCTAGCGTTATATAAAACGACCCACCCTTTTTTAATAAGATTCTTAATAATGGCTTCAGATAATTCTTTTGATATTTCTGGAATTAAACATTGGTTATAATGAATATCTCCCATTATACTCAATTTTAATAGGAACTCTTTTTCTTCATCCTTTAATTCATTATTCCATGAGTTAACAATTCTTTGGTCGAATTGAGAGATAACTTGTACTAAATTAGCTTTATCCCCTTCTTTTTGTTTTAAGAATCGAAATTCGTGTTCGATAACTTCGGGGTATCCCTCAGAATATAGCAATAACGGTTCAATGGTACGGATATTTATATCAGAATCTAAAAAAAAACTAGTCAATTTGTTCTTTAGGTTAATATCAGTAATATTTAGGGGTTTCAGCTCAATTTGTGAAACATTTTCCTCGTTTCGATATTTAAAATGATGTTGGATAAAAATATTAATTTCCATTTCTGAAGGCGAAACAATTACAAGCTTTACTGGATTTGAAGAAATTTCAAGTTGGATAAATTCCTCTAATATTAATTCCCAATTCTCGAATTTATTTGTATCATCAATTATAAGCACTAAACCTTTTTCTTCTGAAGAAAACTGTTTAATCTTATCCCATGAAATTTCTTTATTTAATAAAAGCCAATAAAAATCCCAGTTTTTATTATTTTCCTCTGCAGCTTCAGTCAAGAATCTAGTTTTTCCAATTCCAAAGTCTCCTTTGATGATAATTATTTTCTCATTACCTTTTAAAAGGTGACTAAATTTATCTTTTTCTACTTGTCGGTCTAAGTATAAGATTGAATTATGATATCTATTTTTTATAATTTTCCAAGAAGCCCAGAAGCGATCAATGATTTCAGGAGGAAATTTAAAACTTTCTCCATAAATACATTCCTTTCCATAATAATCACCAAACATCCAGTCTTCTATATAACTTATTATCTGCTTTTGATCAATTCCAAGTAGTTTTTTCATTGCTGAGAATTTTTTTTGAATAGAAAACCTATTAGTTGTCAATAGAGTATCAATGTATGCTCTAAGAACTATTTTTTCTGAACAATTTACAAATCTTTTTTTTTGTTCTTGAATAAAATTGTCTTTAATATCCTCATTCAAAAAATATCCCCGCCACCATTCTAAAAAGAACAGATTCTGAAGTTGATGGAGTAGCTCTCTGGATTTTTTTGAAAGGAAAAAATTTCCCTTTTCCTCTTGGAGATAGCCCCATTCAACAAGTTTTTCCTTTTCAATTCTTCTTCCATGACTTAGAATTTTTGGACCAATGGAGATATGATGTTGGATAAATCTAAATGGTATAAAATACTGAATTTCAATACTATCATACTTTTCTTCAATATTTCGATAATAAACCATTGGTTGAATTAATTTTTCGTGGTAATTATTGTCATTAACAAATGATTCTTTAATATACAATGGTTCAAAGTAATTATTCTGTGATTTTGATTTCCATCCTTTTAATAAATAATATTTGGATTTATAATTACGTTCTAAAAATTGTTTTATTTCTATAGGGATATATTCCAATATTATAAAATCTAATATAGTATCGCTCAATAAGCCATATGTCATTCCCGGGCGAGGATTAATCCAGAGTATTGATTTTTTTCCTTTAGGATTATAATCTACTTTATCCTTAAGATCTCTAAAAACATTTGAGATTGGAAGGTTTTCAGAAGTTTTCGTATTCTCACTTAGAGTTAAATTTTCAAAATTTGGTGTACCAAAATATTTCCTTAAAGCTTGGATTAAAGGTATATCATCTTTTATTATTAAAAATTTAGATCTGTTTCCTTTCTTTGGCATTTTGAGATAATCACTTAAATTTTAATAGAATTTCTTTTTGAGGAGTATATAAATGTGTTTCCACAAATTTTTATCAATATAATAGTGCTCTAAACACTGATATTTATAACTTCTTATATCAAATCCTGAAAAATGATGTGTATCGCAAAATTTACGGATTGTATATGTCACATAATGCTATTTTTTTATATACTTCATCTTTTAAATAATATATTACATATATGTATATACATTGTAAAATGTAGTTATTTGAATATTCTGAGGGATTTTTAATGACAATTCCAGAAAAATAATAGTTATCCACATCCAATAATTTAAGAGAGGTGTAAAAATGAGTTTGGAACAAAAATATCTATGTAGTGAATGTGGGAAGAACTTTAAGGAACAAAAAAATTTAGAACAGCACTGTAAAGCAACAGGACATAAACACAACACTGAAAATAAAATCCATTGCCCAGATTGTAATAAAAAATTTAAATCTATTGAGGATTTAAAACAACACCAAGAAGCAAAACATTCTAAAATTGATATT
>SDBV01011564.1_pt1 | contig 11419 bp, 9 predicted proteins | sample 2277081 | NCBI WGS metagenome assembly SDBV01 (sample SAMN10402039, study PRJNA504765) | marine sediment metagenome | isolation source: marine sediment core GS10_PC15, 223 cmbsf | place: Arctic Ocean: Southern Knipovich Ridge | collected 2010
TCCAGCCCCGCCAGGGCCTTGAGCTGCCCCTCGTCCGGGGCGCTGTCCACCTTGACCACCAGGTAGGCATGTTCGGCGCTGCGCTCGCGGTTGAGCAGGGCCTGACCGATGTTGATTCCGTAGCCCCCCAGGGCGGAGCCGACCCGTCCGAGAACACCCGGCTCGTCGCGGTTGCGGATGAACAGCATCACCCCTTCCGGCTGCAGTTCCAGGTGGTAGCCATCAATCGCCACCACCCGGGGATGGCTTTTCCCGTGACTGCCGAAGACCGATCCGGCTATGGACGACTTGCCCTGGTCGGTGGCTACCTCCACCCGCACCAGGTTGGCATAGCCTACCTCACCCGTTTCGTAGGCGTGGGTAAAGGCAATCCCCCGCTCCCTGGCCACGGCAGCGGTGTTGACAAAATTCAGCCGTGAGTCCAGCATGTGCTCCATGACCCCGCGCACGGCGGCCAGGGCTATCGGGTGGGAGTCCTCAATAGTGCCGGCGCAGGTCACCCGCACGGACTCGACGCTGCCATCCACCAGCTGGCTCAGGATCCGGCCCATGTCGGCGGCCAGTTCCAGGTGCGACTCCAGCTGCTTCAGCAGGGCCATGTCCGCCACCGGCATGTTCAACGCGCCGTGCAGCTTGCCGTCCAGGAGATAGTCGGCCACCTGCTGGCAGACGGCTACCGACACCCCTTCCTGCGCCTCCTTGGTGGAGGCCCCCAGATGGGGGGTCAGTAGTATGTTCCTGGCTTTCAGAAGCGGATTGTCCTGGGCAATGGGCTCGCTGGCGAAGACATCCACGGCCGCCCCGGCGATGGTCCCGTCGTTAAGGGCCGCCGCCAGGTCATCCTCGTTGACCACCCCGCCCCGGGCGCAGTTAATCAGCCGGGCGGTGGGCTTCATCTGTTTCAGCCGCCGGGCGTTGATGAGGCTGCGGGTCTCGTCGTTTATGGGTACGTGGAGGGTAATAAAATCGGACCTGGTCAGCAGGTCTTCCAGTGCGACCAGCTCGACCTCATCGGACTTGAGCAGCTGCTGCGGCGCGTAGGGGTCGTATCCCAGCACCTGCATGTCCAGCGCGCGGGCGTAGGTCATCACCCGGCTCCCGATGCGCCCCAGACCGACAATCCCCAGCGTCTTACCACGCAGCTCCACCCCTTTAAGCGCCTGGCGGTTCCACTCCCCTGCCTGAAGCTGACCGTGTCCCAGGTGCACGTTCCGGGACAGGGCCATTATCAGGGCCAGGGTATGCTCGGCGGCGGAGATGGTGTTGCCGTCGGGGGTGTTCATCACCACGATGCCGCGCAGGGTGGCCGCCTCCACGTCAATGTTGTCCACGCCCACACCGGCCAGGCCCACGACCTGCAGGTTGTCGGCCTGGCCCAAAAAGTCGGCGGTCACCTTGGTGCCGCTGCGCACAATCCAGCCGTGGACCGTGCCCACCTCTTCAATGATTTTCTCAACGGGCTGGCCGGTAACGTCAACCACATCCAGTCCCCGCTGTGTGAGGATCTCCAGGCCGCTGGGCGTAATCGGATCGGTAATCAGGACTCGCTTCATCAGGCTTCCCCTTCGTCTTTGAGCACGTGATCGAAGGTCTCCAGGAAGTCATCCAGGTCCTCCGGCATAACCGCCCCCATGTGGGCGATGCGGAAGGCCTCCCCCCGCAGCTTGCCATAACCCCGGTCCATGCGATAGCCCAGTTCCTCCAGGTTCGCGTACAGGCGGTTCACGTCCCAGCCGCGTACGTTACGCACCGACGTGATGGTCGGCGATTCGTACCCCTTCTCGGGAAACAGTTCCTGGCCGTGGCGGTCAGCCCAGGCCCGGGCGGTGGCGGCCATTTTACGGTGGCGTTCAAAGCGGGCGCTCAGCCCCTCACGCTCAATGTCCTTGAGGATTTTCTGCAAGCCGTACATGTGCGGAAGGGAAGGCGTGCTGGGGGTCTGCTGCTTCTGGTAAAATTTATCATAGGCGAGAAAATCGAGGTAGTACCCCTTCCCCGCCATCTACGCCGAGCGTTTCAGCGTTCTATCCGATATGGCACAGACGGCGAACCCCGCCGGCAGGCCCCAGGCCTTCTGCACCGAGGCAAAGCAGGTGTCCAGCCGCCACTCGTCAACCTTGATCTCCACCCCCATCATGGAGCTCACCGCGTCAACGTGCAGGAATATATCGGGATACTTGCTGGACATCAGCTCCGCTATCTCCTGCAGGGGGCTCATGACGCCCGTGGAGGTCTCGTTGTGCACGAGGGTCACAGCGTCGTACTTGCCCGTAGCAAGGGCTTCGTCCACGTCCTCAACATGGACGGCCTTACCCCAGGGTTTTTCCAGGGCGTCACACAGCAGGCCGCACGCCTTGGTGACGGTATGCCACTTGGACGAAAAAGCCCCGTTTACCAGGTTCAGGCACCGCTTCTTGACCGTGTTGCGTACCGCCGCCTCCCAGACACCGGTGGCAGGGTTGGAAAACAGGAACACCTTCCCGGCACCCAGCACTTTTTCCAGCCCGGCGGTGACGTCGGCCCAGAGCTCGGAAAACTCCGGCGTGCGGTGGCCCACCTGGGGCTGGCACATGGCGGCCATAGTGTCTTCCGCCACGGGGGTGGGACCGGGAATGAACAGCTTGGGATAGATCATGTGAAAGACCCCCACGTTAAAAAACCTTTTATCTCATACCTGCGTATAAATTAAAATTAGGCAGAGCTTGCCCCGTCATCAATAGCAGGATCATGGAGATTACGCCAGGGATCTATTGCCCGAACGTCAGTCTGCCGGTGGCCGCCGACAACGACCTGCATCCCGTTCCGGCACTACAATGAAAATCTTAGGCGGGAACTCTCCGGCAGCTTAATTTGATGTTTGATCCATCGCCCTTGTTAAGCAGATATTTCAAAGCCCTATTAGGGCGGCAAGGCTACCAGTACCGGCCACAAGGGGGACGGCTCCCGGACGACTGATGACCATTACCCAAGTGTCCATTATTATTCCCGTATACAACGAGGCCGCCACGGTGGCACGCCTCCTTGACCGGGTATCGGCTGTGCAGCTGAACGGCGATATCGCCAAGGAGATTATCCTGGTCAACGACGGTTCTCAGGATAATTCTGAGCTGGCCATCCGGGACTACATTCACGCCCATCCCGAGCTGGACATCCACCACCATGCCCACGAGCATAATCTGGGCAAAGGAGCGGCTCTGCATACCGGTATCGCCAGCGCAACGGGAGATTATATCATCATTCAGGATGCGGACCTGGAGTACGACCCGGAGGAATACAACATCCTGCTGCGGCCCGTGCTGGAGGGCAAAGCGGACGTGGTGTACGGTTCCCGCTTCCTGGGCGGCAACCCCCACCGGGTACTGTTCTTCTGGCACACCCTCGGTAACAATTTCCTGACCTTCGTCTCCAACTTGTTCACTAACCTGAACCTCACTGATATGGAGACCTGCTATAAGTTATTCGACCGGCGGATCATTCAGAGTCTGAACCTCAAGGAAAAACGGTTCGGCTTCGAGCCGGAGGTAACGGCCAAGGTGGCCCGGGTGCCCGGCGTGCGGATCTACGAGGTGGGCATTTCCTACTACGGTCGGACTTACGAGGAAGGGAAAAAGATCAACTGGCAGGACGGGTTGCGCGCCATCTACTGTATTCTGAAATACAACCTCTGGTCGCGGTCGTGAGAACTTCGGACGGCGAGGATTACCTGAACCAGTTTACCCGTTTTATCATCTTCTCGGGGCTGGCTGCGCTGACGAATATCAGCGCCCGGTACGGCTTTTCTACACTGTTAACCATGAATTTTACCCTGGCCATCGTGCTGGCCCACGGGCTGGGGATGATGGTCAGCTATACACTCAACCGCAATCTGAATTTCCCCCGTGGACCCCGGCCGGCTATCCACGAGATCCGCACCTACCTGGTGGTGAACATCACCGGCTTGCTGATGACCACCGGCTTTTCCCACCTGTTCCTGGCGGCGCTCGGTACATTGCTCGCTGGGGACGGATCCCAGACCTGGCTGGAGACCGCCAGCCACATCTCCGCCGTCGGGTTGACCGGAATCTATTCGTTTTTCGGACATAAGTATTTCACTTTCCGGTACGGCCTGCGGGAAGGGGCTCGCCGTATCTGGCGAAGGCTGTCTCCACCGTCATCTACACCGGGGACAGGAGCTGAATGATGAACCGGCGCAAGGACCGTCCCAACGTCAAAACCACCACATTCGAGCTGAAAGAGACCTGGATCTGGCTCGGGCTGGCGGCCATCTATCTGCTGTTGGTCACCTGGGGGCTGCTCTCCGAAGGCACCTGGGACGACGATTGCGCCACCCGGTTCTTCCGCGTCCGCTGGGCGCTTGCCCATCCTTCCGAGTTCCTGACACTCTGGACCCGGCCCCTGTTTACTATCCTATACGTGTTCCCCCTGCAACTGGGCAAGGATGCCGTCGTCTTCGAGACAGCCCTTATCTCGGTGATGACCTGCTACGTCATGTACCGGTCCGCCCGGGCCTTGGGGCTTGCCAATGCCTTTATGGTCATCCCACTATTGGCCTTTCAGGCCTACTATTTCCCGGTCTCCTTCAATGCCCTGGCCGAACCGCTGGGGGCCCTGGGGCTGGCCTTGGGACTTTATTTTTGCGTGCGGCGGCAGTACCTGGCCTTCGCCATCGTCGGGGGACTGCTACCCCTGGCACGGTTGGAGCTGTCGGCGCTGCTGGTCATCTGGGCCGTAATACTGCTCAGAGAGCGCAAGTATGCTCACATCCTGCTTCTGGGGGTGCCGGCGTTGCTGTGGAACCTGGGCGGCTGGATAGCCCACGGCGATCCCCTCTGGCTGCTCCACAAGGTCTTTACCGGCCAGGCAAACATTTACGGCCACGGCTCCTTCTGGCAGTATTTCCATCGCTACATCTTCCTGACCGGCCCGGTGATCTTCTACCTGTTCATGGTGGGATTATTGGAGCGGTTCTATCAGCGCCGGTTCGATTTCACGGCTATCAGCTTCATTGTCGGGTTTCTCCTGTACGTGGTCTTCTCCTGGAAACTGAATATCGGTCAGGCGGCGGGCTTCATGCGCAACCTGCTGCCCCTCTCCCCCTATGCCGCCCTGTTGGCCCTTGAAGGGTACAACGCCTGGTCGGGCCACAACGAGACACCCGAGCGCCGCAACCGCTTCCTCATATGGTCGGGGGTGGTGGTCCTGATGACCCTGATCTTCTTCTCCCGGACGATCACCATGCACCACATCGTCAGCGACCAGCCCGAATACGCCAAATTGGGCCTGATCCTGCTGGCGGTGGCCGTTTTCGCAACCCGGTCTTACCTCCTGCCCCGAGCGGGGGCATCATTGCGAATGTTCGCGATCCAGGCAGCGTTCGTTATCGGAGCATCGGCGGGCTACACCCTCATCACAGAGCCACCCATCGGCCTGATACCCGAGCGGGCGGTGATGAAACAGGTGGCCGAGTGGTACGCCCGCAACGACATTGACCAGCGACCCACTTACGCCAACCACATCTGGTTCTTCTATGCCGGGGGATACGACTATCTGGGGGATGAGTTCCCGCGGGTGACGGTGGCCAACCTGGACGCTGCGCCGGTGGGGTCCATCGTCATCTGGGAGAATCACTACTCCCACCGCCTCTTCGGGGACGTCCAGCCAGGCTACTTCCAAAACAATCCCAACTTCAAGACCATCGGCCAACTGCGGGCCCCAGGGACCTATTTCGTGGCGATCGTGCTGGAGAAGGTGACGCCTCAGGAGCCTACACCGGGACAAAATGTTGATTGATGACTGGTGATTGGTGACTGGTGATTGGTGATTGGTGACTGGGGGCGCTGCTGAGGATAAATTGAAAAATGCAAAATGAAAAATGCAAAATTGAAGAATAGGAAGCGGACCAGGAAGACGCCCTGAAACTGGACAAAACCGGACAAAACTGGACGCATTTAAAAATGTTCTCGTCGGTAAGGTGGCTAAAAAGGGAGTTTTCGGCCTATTAGGTAGAATTCCGCTACAGCAGAGCAGGTGAACCGGGAAATTTGGGGCCGCAATCATCATAACGCCGGAATATAAGCCGGCGGCGGCGGTTTGTCGTTCGCCTGGTGCGCGAGATGCGCGACCTCACCCCTCCCGACGAAAAGGCCGGGACAGGCTCTCACTGCCCCAAAGGGCCGGGATAAACCGTGTCGCCCCCTCTCTCGGTGATAGAGGGGGAAAGAGTTTAGCGGTTGGCGGTCAAGCGATCCGTCGACGCCCGGCAAAGCAGGAAAAGTCAGCCGTCAGCTAAGAAGAGAGGAACCGCAGAGGGCGCAGAGATAAGAAAACAGCGAATAGAGAAGAGAAAATTGAGAACCACGGAGGACGCAACGAATCGCCACTGTCCAGAACCCCTCACCTGATCCAACCTGCAGGTGAGAGGAGGATCGCGCTAAATGGCTTAGATACAACCGAAGGGAAATCTACTGAGCTTCACCTTCAGCATCTTCTTTGACTGATTCTCTCCCTCTATCCACTCTCGCTGGCAATACAAAAAGAAATTCTCCAAGAGCTTGTGCAAAGTTAATTGCTCGCTTTGCATCTTCTGGGTCAGCATGAGGTTCGGCTTCATTAGCATGTCTTGGAAGGTTTGCTTCTAATCGAATATCATGCGCCCAGAGACCCATCTCTGCGGTGATTAGATTGCTTTTAACTGCTTCATTTATCCTATCATACAGGTTTCCCTTAACTAAACCCTTTTCTTTGAGCATTGCATTCACGGCACTTGATGCGAGCATTACGGCTCCATCGGGTGCATGAGTGCTCTCAATAGCTTGCTGTAGATACTCTCTTGCGCGTTCAGGAAGATCAGCTTCTACTACAACCGGTTGTGGATAAGACTCAGTAACAGGTTTACCGAAGCCCCATGTTGAAGCGGCAATAACAAGACCGCCACAAGAATTACAGCAATATACCCGCCAATACCGCTCCCGAGCACCTCCGTAATCTTTTGTAGCAATTTGATGCTGTTTGTTTAAGTGTGGGCGGTGAATACCGCAGTGAGGGCAGCGTTCAAGTGCCAACTGGTCATGTAATATAACTGTCATTTTGCATTATCCCATTTAGTAGGTTGTTGCACCTTTAATCACTTGATCCTTCCTCAAACTCCTCCACTATACCCCTAAACTGCTCCAGTGCCGCCACCAAGTTCCCCATGATCTCTCGAGCGAGAACCTCAGGCTCAGGTAGGTTCTCGGTGTTCAGAATGATTCCCTTCGTTTGCCATTAGTATAGTTGTTTTGAAGCCAAAATGCAAGCTCCCCTTTCCTCTATTTCGTGGCACATATGACATATCGGCCTTGATCTCGGCGTAGGCGAGGCCTAAGGCGGTCCAGTGAGGGATCAGGACAGCATAGAGTCGGACAGTTGGCGGACCCAGGGTGACCCTGTGGATTACTTCAGTGGAGGGTTGATTACCTTGGAATTGGCCGCTGGACGTTTCATCTTGTACATATGCTTAGGCGAATCTAACTTCCACAACCTAAAGGAGTATTTTCATACAAGGAGTATAGCTATGCGTCGCAGTTTCTCTACCCCTGCTTTACTGGTCACCCTTCTGACTCTTCTCTTTGTTGTTTCTTCCTGCTCGCAGGACTCTGCTGCTGGTGACCTGATTCCTGCGTCAGAAGCCTATAAGTACGCCGGAAAGAATAAAACAGTTAGTGGTACTGTAGCTGCAGCAAGGTACGCAGCAGGAAGCCGTGGTCAGCCCACATTCCTTAACTTCGAGGAGCCTTATCCAAACCACGTGTTCGGCGTGGTCATCTGGGGCTCAGACCGCTCGAAGTTTGAGACCCCGCCGGATAGTGCGTTCCTCGGTAGACAGCTCCAAGTGACAGGCCTGATAGAAGAGTACGAGGGTAAACCGCAGATCATCGTCACAGACCCGGAGCAAATTGTTATCAGGAGCCAAGCACCTAAAGACCCTGGAGAAGACGAATAGGATGCTGAAAATCACGACCCAACTGGCTGATCAGGGTCTAGCGGCCCAGCATGCTTGATAAGGCGTTTAAGGGGGAGCTGTGAGGGGGGGACAGGTCTTTGGCGTAAAGGTGTTTCTAATTGATTTACCACATGTTTATCTGGAACTGGCGAGAGCTCTTGGCAACCAGCGGCCACATTTCCCCACATACGTCAGGAGATATCCAGTCCTTCTGGGTGTTCATCTACAATTTAAACTCTCAAAATAGATTTAGTTAATACGATATGGTCTTGTTTAGCAACTATAGAATAGTAACCTGTCCAGATGGCAGTGTACGCTACGTTTATAAAGATCCCGATAAGGTATTCCCGCTAGAAGCGTCTAAATGGAAAGCGCAAGTTGAACTAGCAGCTAATATGCTCGAAGAGATAAGTGCACACGTTGGTGTTGGAATCACTAATGATATTTCGGGATTTTATACTTTGATTGATCAGGCAAATGGAAGTATGCAGCTTGCATTTCGTGGACTCTACCACGTTTATTCAACAAACCCGTGTGAAAAACATGAATGGCTGTCAATAGAGACGCAGAAACTAATTGAGAATGAAAATAGACTACGACGATTAAATACAATGTTAGCTACATTACGAACAATGGTTGCATCTGGCGCAACATCAGAACAAATTAATGATTATCTAAGACTTGCATCATATGATCTTGATAAATCAGAAACTGTAATTGAAGCATCAAAGGAATTGCATAAAGCCCGTACAAACGTTGCTAAATGGGCAGAGGAATAAGCATGAATTCAAAAGTGATATGTTTCGCGAGCGCAAAAGGTGGATCAGGTAAAACACTGATTTCCGCTTCAATTGGTACCTTTCTATGTGAACTTGGCAAGAAAGTTCTTCTCATTGACTACGATTGGGCAACAAATGGATTAACCCTTTTATATTTAGAGGAATTAATTAAGTTTAGAGAAATATTAAAAGCAGAGCATTTAAATCCCTTGGGTATTTTTGAAGCAGATACATTATCTCTTCCCACTGCCTTTAAAATAAATGATACGATTGACATTATTCCGGTTGCGTACAAACTGCAAGACCTAACAAAACAATCAGAGCAAAATATTGAAGTAACTCTATCAAATACTTTGGATGAATTTAAAAAAAAGTATGACTATATTATTATTGATGCCCAAGCCGGGTCAGACATTTATGCCCGAACTGGTATTAAGTTATCTGATATTATTGTGATTGTAAGTGAGTACGACCCCTTATCAGCCGAAGGTATGGAGCGCCTGAAAAGAATACTTCCGGAACACCTTGCGTTTGATAAAACATGGATTCTTTTCAATAAAATCATCCCTGAGTTTACTAAGTCACTAAGTGATTTTCTTAGTGTGACAAAGTACCTTAGTCCTATACCATGGGATGCTGATGTGGTAAGGGCATTTGCGCGTAGAGAGCTAGCGATTGACCTAAATAGAGGAAATGAACATACGATTGCCATTATGAAAACTACTATTTCCCTATTAGGCAAAGAGATAGAGACAGAGGTTAATAAATGGAAAATTGGAAAGGAACAGATACTAAGGGAACCTAAGCTAGAACAGCTTTGGGAAGTGGAAAATACTACTGAGATGTTAGAAAGATCTCTGATTGATTCGCAGTTTAAGCTGAAAGAAACTCTAAGAAGAAATAAGTTCTTCAATCGAATGGTAATAATACTTTCTACAACAGGCGTAATAGCGATAACGACTGGTATTATGACGTTTAGATACCGGATATCAGATCTTGCTACTGCTAGTGGAATTGTTACTATTAGTGGAATAGTTTTTATTTTCTTAGGATTATTATACTTTTCCTTTAGTTCTGGTATATTGCCTATGCTCTCAGGAAAAAAGTTGATGGATCTAGAAAAAAAATATCTGCAAGAAATTAGTATTACTCGAAGAAAAATCGACGACTTGGGCCAGAGTAGAAATAAATTAAGAACTATAATAGACTCTGACTTGGAGTCGTTATTACAAAGATAATAGTCAAGTTATTGTACTATTTAGAAATTGTTGTTGTGCTTGAGTTGGTTAGAGTTGCCAATATGGCAATTCATTGCATACCTGTTCGTTGCGCCCACTAGGTGAGAAGTATGTGAGCCCCTAGGCCAAGAGAACACAAAATCCCCTCAGGGCATGTGGTTTTAAAATAATCCTCCTCCCTTCGACTCCGCTTCCCGCTTCCTGCCCCGCCTGCGGACGGGGCAGGCTCGAGAGAGGGGAAAGAATGGGAAGGGCGTATGGCCATACGCCCCTACATCAACGGCTGATGGCAGTGGGACAGTGCGAAACCGTTGAAACGGTTCGTCGTGGTGTCATTTGGTCTCTCAACCCACGACTTAAGTCGTGGGCTGAGACTGAGACCCTTCGATTCCGACGCATGGTCGGGGCTGATGGCTGATGGCTGATGGCAGATGGCTGACCGCTGATCGCTGACGGCTACAGCACCACCATCCAGAGAAAATGGTAAAGGGGTGCCAGGAGACCGAATCCGGAAATGAGATCATCAACCAGTTCCTGGCTGAAGAGCACATCTTCAATCTTCCGGTTGCAGACCAGGAACAGGTTCTTCCGTTGGTACCATTCCTGGATTTCCGGCGGCTTATTTGGATCGATGATCTTTTTGTACTGCTCCCCTTCAATTTGAAAAACATCCTGATCACTGTATTTGGAAAGGACATCCAGGAATTCCCTGTTCCGATCATCCATCATCTGGCGCAGGCGATCCATAGTGGCCTTTGTGGCACTGTAGAATCCCATGCCATAGCGATAACGGTCAGAAGATATCTCGAAAAAGTAGGCCGGTGTGGTCTTCCATTCCCGGCTGGGCCGCTTGAAGGTAAGCCACATCCTTGTTTTGAAGGGGGACTTATCCTTGGAGAACCGGGTATCCCGGTAGATTCGGGATAATGTTTTGTCCACCGCCGGGCGGGTCTCGAAATGTGGGTCGATGGCCAGCATGGGTTCGCTCAGACCAGCCACCAGCAGCTGGAAAGGCCGCAAAAGGTGCTCCTGGTATTCGCCCCGGTGCGCCTCGAACCAGGTTTTGTTATTGTTGGTTGCAAGGCCTCTCAGGAAGCCAAGGGTTTCGGCTGAAAAGCCACTGAATTGATCTGATGCCAAGGTGGACATTACTTCCTCTCACACCCACTCGAACCGGGCCGTGAAGTGCCGCAGGTAGGGGGCCTGCCAGGTCAGTTTCAGGCCGCGGATGTCCTGCCGACGCTCAAAGACGTTGATAATCGCCTCTACTACGTAGTCCACGTGGCTCTGGGTGTACGCCCGGCGGGGGATGGCCAGCCGCACCAGCTCCATGTCCGCGGGAACCTCTTTCCCGCTGTCGGGCGCGGTCTTTGCGAACATCACCGAGCCGATCTCCACCGACCGGATGCCCCCTTCCAGGT
>SDBV01011565.1_pt1 | contig 11419 bp, 5 predicted proteins | sample 2277081 | NCBI WGS metagenome assembly SDBV01 (sample SAMN10402039, study PRJNA504765) | marine sediment metagenome | isolation source: marine sediment core GS10_PC15, 223 cmbsf | place: Arctic Ocean: Southern Knipovich Ridge | collected 2010
TCCGTTTTAGGGTCTTCCGCTCGTAGGAAAAGTAGCTGGGCAATAACAGTGTTGGCTATCTGGTCATTAATCTCAGTGCCAATAAAGATGATGCGATCTTTTAAAAGGCGTGAGTAGATATCCATTGCACGCTCGCCGCGGCCTGTGTCTTCAATTACGTATGGTATTGTGTAGGACATGCGTCTCCTATTTCATTCATCGGGTCAAAAAGCCATCATCTCGACTTTGCAACTTTTTGACTAGTAGATTCTAGCGGGGCGTTCACTTAGCAAAGAGTGCCTTCAGCTACTCTTTTGCTTTTTTTGTAGTTTTCTTAGCCGTTTTCTTTGGAGCGGCTGTTTTTTTTGCGGTTTTCTGCGCTGTCTTTTTTGCCGCTTTTTTAGGGGCGGGCTTTGGGCCTGCTGCTTTTTTAGCTGGAGATTTTTTAGCTGGAGCTTTCTTGGCTTTGGGCTCAGCGACTGCTGCTTTTTTAGCTGGAGCTTTCTTGGCTTTGGGTTCAGCGACTGTCGGCTTATCCTGCTTCTTCTCAGGGAGAGCTTTTTCTTTTACGCCCGCATGTTCAATGACCCAGTCTTCAGTCCTTTCTAGAAGAACGCGTGAAAAGGCCTCTGCCTGCTTCACGTCGGGTTGGCGAGGGTCATGCATCTGTGCGCCAGGGTTGAGAAGAGCTTCCAGTGGATCGTTTGAAGGGAGTGGGAGATCTTTTGCAGTCACGGAGATGTTCTGGTCCGCTGAAATTTTACGGCAGATGTAGAAGATGCGGACTGCTCTTTCTGCTTGGTGCATTACGCTGTCGATATGGCCTTTGCGAATCGCATCGGTGCTTCCATCCCACTGTTTTTTGAAATTGAGATCTTGCATCATCTGCTGCAAGCGGAATTGCGCCTCTTTTTCAATAACGAATTGGGGGAGGTCAAAGGGTATGCTTAGGAGGTATTCTGTAACCTGTTCGCGCTCTTGGTCGCGGACGTGGTCGTCAGCTTGCTTATTGAGAAGGGCTCCGATACGCTCGCTCAATTGATCGATACTATCGACACCAAGCTGTTTGGCGAATTGGTCGTCTAATGCAGGAACTTCTGCCTCTTCGATGACATTGATGGTCACGCGTACTTTTTTAGGCTGGAAGTTTTTCTTTTCGTCTTCAGAAAGGCCATCATCAGCGACACTTGTTCCTTCGATGACGGCTCCCTGCTTTTGCCCCAAAACGAGCTTTTTCATCCACTGAGCCATCGACTTATCAGCCACTTCGAAGCGTGTGTTTGTGAAGAGGCTCTGCGGAGGATCCTGCTCGATGATATCGACATTCATGATGACGAAATCGCCCTCTTTCACCGGGCGGTCGAGGATGGGCTTCCACTTGGCAAAGAAGAGTTGTGTCTGGCGTATGGTCTCGTCTACTTTCGTTGGGCTCGTCTCAGGTCGCTTGATCTTTTCGAGTTTGCACTTCGAGGGATCGACGGAGGGGATTTCAGGGATCGTCTCAAAGGATAGGGTGAGCTTAGCGCCATCCGTTGAGTGTTTATGCATCTTAAATGAAATCGTAGCATCGTTACGGACAAGCGGCACCATGGCCAGTTGAGCACACTCACGGTAGGCCCCATTTGCGATCTCTTCCTGCCACTTGCGATCGAGATCTTGAGGATAGCGTTTGGCGACAATTTCAGGAGGAGCTTTTCCTTTTCTAAAACCAGGAACAACTACATTTTTGCCGACGACGCGGGTGGCTTTTTTGCGAGCTTCGAGAACAAGGACCTTCTGAACATCCACTTCATATTCAACCACGCATCTAGGCTTGCGGGTTACGTGGAAGTGCACGAGATCGTTTTTAAATTCTTCTTTTGGAGTTGCCTCCGTAGAATCTTCTTTGGTCATGCTCAAAGTCCTCAAAAATAAATAAAAAAAGCGGGCGATGAGGTTCGAACTCACGACCCTCACGTTGGCAACGTGATGCTCTACCGCTGAGCTACACCCGCAAATATAAGTAGGTGAATGCTAACCCACCCGCCTATTTATTTCAAACTCGATGAAACCTGGCCCTCCACAAGAAGTTGCATCCAGGCTGACCTGGCTGCGTCAAATCAAAGATTGGATGGCAATCACGGGTTAAATGACCCGTAAAGAGATTTTTTCTTGCGGGTTGTGAAGGAAAATTGTAAAAGAATAGAGATTAGAGAAGGTCTCTAAGCAAGGCTCTGGATGGTATGTTAAATTTTCGCAAGTTAAAACAGGATTTTTCCTCTTCGATTCTCAAGGAGGGGCGAGACTTTTTTGATAACAGCAAGGTGGTTTCTGCAAAGTTACTCCACCTGGATAATAAGACTATCCGGGTCAGCGGACGGGTCCTTGGTCAATATGAGAACTATTACGAAAGTGAAATTGAGATTGATCGCGCCGAATGCGAAACGATCGATTCCAACTGTGATTGTCCCTATAACTATGACTGCCAGCACATAGCGGCGCTGATCTTTTTTCTCGAGCAAAATCTAGATCAAATCATGGTCGCCTACTCAAAGGAGACAGATCTCGAGGACATTGCCGAAGAGCATGATCTTGACGAAAAAGAGAAGGAGCAATTCCTTGAAAAATTCAAGGAGGCTGAGGATAAAGAGTCTCAGAGGCAGGAGGAGCACTTTCAGAAGCAGATCCTTCAAGAATATGTTAGCGCCTCGGAGATGCTCGCGGATTCCCCATTTTTCCGCTCTGAGGAGAAGCGCTTCGTTGAAAGAGCTGAATTTGCTCTGATCTTTTCTTATCCGAAAAAGCAAACTAGCGCGATTGAAATTCAGGTGGTTTTACGTCTTCCCTATCGCTCTAAACCACTTCATGTCCCCAATTTGCGGAAATTTTTTGAAGCCCTTCGTTACCAAGAGACGATCTTTATGGGCGGCAAGAAATTTGCCTTTTCGCTGAGCTCTTTCGATCAAGAGCAACATGAAATTATGCGCATGATTATGGATACCACGTTTTTTCCTGAAAATGTGAGCAGTGAAAAAGCGTTGAGGATCGGATACTTAAATAGAGAATTTTTTGGGATGATTTTAGCTCGTGAGTTTGAGCTTGCAGAGCAATCACTTTCTAAGGGTGGATTTTCCCATCACGAGGACGATTTTCCCACTCTTCCAGGAGTCTTTGAAGAGAGTTTAGAGAGTCCTCTACGATTTGCAATTGCTCCCGCGCTCTTCCGATTTGCTCTTGAATATATCCCTCCTCCTACTTCTAAAATTTTAATCAATCCAAAGCTGCTCGTAGATGGGAAAGAGCTGACCTTGGAAGATATTAGGCTATTTAAATGCGCAAAGCCGGGGCTACTCCACGAGGGAGTCTATTTCCGCTTCCCCGCTCAAATCAATCGACTGCACCTTCAAAATCTTGAGTCAATAAGAGATATGACCATTCCGGAACCGTTATTTGGTTCATTTGTGGAAAATGCCATGCCAGAACTCTCGCAATTTGCGGAAGTATCGAATAGGGATGCTTTGACTGGTTTCGTAACGCTTCCTTTCGTTGGCGATGTTAAAGCTATTTGCGATCTTTCCTATTTAAACGGAGAACTCGAAGCTACGATCCATTTTGATTATGATGGGATTCGCGTTCCGGCTGCAAAATCTCAGCTTAGTTATGACGATTTAAATGCTTTTTCCTCTTCTGAAGGAGTGCTCGCCCGTAATCTTGTCGAAGAAAAAGAAATTCTCGAGGATCTGTTTCAAGACTTTTTGTATGGATCTGAGCAGGGGATTTACATCTCGAAATCAGATAAAAAAATTGTCGAGTTCATGACGGATACGATCCCTCGGAACAAAGAAAGGGTGCAGTTCAATTGTCCTCAGAACTTGCTTGATCAGTTTATCTATGACAAGACAGAGTTTAAGCTTCATCTCTCCCACATTGACAAAGTCAATGCCTACGAAATTCAGCTCACGGTTTCAGGAGCTTTGAAGGGCATCAAGTTAGACCAGCTATGGGAGTGTATCGCCTCGAAAAAAGCGTTTATCGAGCTAGAAAAGCCCAAGGCGAAGAGCAAAAAAAACGAAGGAAGCAAGATTTCCAAAATTCTCGTGCTCGATCTAGAAAGGGCAGCTGGGATCGTTCAGGTATTTGATGAGCTGGGGATCATCACTTTAGAGGATGGAAAGCTTGAGCGCCCTCTCTGGAGCTTGGCCAGTATTGATAGTTCACAGTTTGAAGGACTGCCTGTTACCTTCTCGATTTCAAAGCAGTTGATTGAAATCAGAAAGCAGATGGTCGGTGAGAAAAAATTGGCAGCCTCTCCGATTCCCAAGGAGATCAACGCGACTTTGCGCTCTTACCAAACAGAAGGGGTTAAGTGGCTGGAACGCCTTCGCATGATGTATCTTGGTGGAATTCTTGCTGATGACATGGGTCTTGGTAAAACCCTTCAGGCGATTGTGGCCCTTTCTCAAATGCACAAAAAGAAAAAGGGGTGCGCTCTCATTGTTTGCCCCACCTCACTGCTTTACAACTGGAAAGAGGAGTGCAGCAAGTTCAATCCGAAGCTGCAGGTAGTGGTAGTGGATGGAATTCCATCTAATCGTAAAAAGCTGATTCAGCAAATAGGGAACTGCGATGCGTTCGTCACTTCGTATACTCTGCTCCAAAAAGATATTGAACACTATAAGACGATCAATTTTTCCTACGTAATTCTTGATGAGGCTCAACATATCAAAAACCGCGGTACGCGCAATGCTCGCTCGGTAAAGATGGTGCGCGCTGAACATCGATTGATCCTATCGGGTACTCCGATTGAAAATTCCTTGGATGAGCTCTGGAGCCTTTTTGACTTTCTCATGCCAGGGTTTTTGAGCACATATGAGAGGTTTGTCGAAAAATATATTCGAGTTTCAGGTGAAAAGCAGAAGAAAAACCTCGAATATCTAAAGAGGAAAGTCGCCCCCTTCATCATGCGTCGTATGAAAAACGATGTGTTAAAGGATCTTCCCCCTGTTTCAGAAAATATTTATCATTGTCAGCTCAGCGATGTCCAGCAAGAGCTTTACCGCTCCTACGCCGAGTCGGCACGGAATGAGCTATCCAAGCTCGTAGAGCGAGATGGATTTGATCGAGTGCAAATCCATGTTTTGGCAACGCTCACACGTCTTAAACAGATCTGTTGCCACCCGGCGATATTCGCTAAAGAGAAGCCCGAGGTCGGGGATTCAGCGAAGTATGAGATGCTTCAGGAGCTGCTCCAAACGCTGATGGAGGGAGGACACAAGACTGTCATTTTCAGTCAGTACACCCGTATGCTCCAGATCATGCGCGAAGACTTAGAGCAGCGAGGCATTCGTTTTCTTTATCTCGATGGCTCCTCGAAAAATCGCCTTGAACTGGTGAAGCAGTTTAATGAAGATTCCTCGATCTACGTTTTCCTCGTCTCCCTAAAAGCTGGGGGCACCGGATTGAACCTCATTGGGGCGGATACGGTGATTCATTATGATATGTGGTGGAACCCCGCTGTGGAAAGCCAAGCGACAGATAGGGTGCATCGTATTGGGCAGAAAAAATCGGTCTCGGCGTATAAACTTATAACGCTCGGTACGATCGAAGAGAAAATTGCAGAGATGCAGAACAGAAAAAAAGGACTCGTCAAGAAAGTGATTAGCTGCGATGATGAGGCAATTTCCAAACTAACTTGGGAAGATGTATTAGAATTACTACAAACCTAATAGGGACCGTTGCATAGATGCTTTCGAATGAAGATTTGAAATTTAATATGGTATTCGGTCATGCAACGCTCTCGGATGAGATAGATTAATGAATACAACTGTCCAGCACTCCACAGCCAAAACGAATAAAAGCCTTCTAAAAAAGCTCTCGAATCTGATCTTGCATAAAGCGGGTAATGTTTCAGGGATGTTTTCAAGTGATATTGGTATCGACCTGGGTACTGCAAACACCTTAGTTTTTGTCAGAGGCAAGGGAATTGTCCTGGCGGAACCTTCAGTGGTGGCGGTGGATTCTGAAACCAATGAAGTCCTTGCAGTCGGGCATAAAGCGAAATCGATGCTGGGTAAGACGCCTCGGAAGATCCATGCAGTACGCCCGATGAAAGATGGGGTTATTGCAGACTTCGAGATTGCTGAAGGACTCTTAAAAGCGCTGATTAAGAGAATCACTCCTTCTAGAGCGTTCTTCCGACCAAAAATTCTTATTGCTGTTCCTTCCGGAATTACGGGAGTTGAAAAACGCGCTGTCGAGGATTCTGCACTCCGCGCTGGAGCCCAAGAGGTGATTTTGATTGAAGAGTCTATGGCTGCAGCCATCGGTGTCAATCTCCCTGTACATGAGCCCTCGGGCAATATGATTGTCGACGTTGGAGGCGGAACTACGGAGATTGCGATTATCTCTTTAGGAGGCATTGTCGAGTCTCGGTCTATGCGCATCGCCGGTGATGAATTTGATGATTGCATCGTCAATTACATGCGCCGCACTTACAATTTGATGATCGGGCCGCGTACAGCTGAAGAGATTAAAATGTCTATCGGTTCTGCCTATCCCCTTGGAGAGAATGAGCTGGAAATGGAAGTACGGGGGCGCGATCAAGTCGCTGGGCTTCCTGTGACTAAAAGGATTAACTCCGTTGAAATCCGGGAGTGTCTGGCAGAGCCTATTCAACAAATCATCGAGAGTGTCAAATTGACCCTTGAAAAATGTCCTCCCGAACTTGCTGCTGACCTCGTTGAGACAGGCATGGTCTTAGCGGGTGGGGGAGCTCTCATTAAGGGGCTGGATAAAGCGTTGATCAAAGAGACTGGCCTTCCGGTCGTCATCGCTGAGAACCCGCTGCTGGCCGTCTGTCTCGGTACTGGTAAGGCGCTTGAATATATTGATAAGTTTAAGAAGAGACGCTTGCTTACGGGCTCATGAAGCTAAAAATTACTCATGCTGAGCTTGCCAACTGGATCCAGAAGATGGAGGCTCTCTGCACTCCTGATCGAGTTCATATATGTGATGGCTCCGATGAGGAATATCAGCGCCTGTGCAGTGAGATGGTCGCTGCTGGGACTTTCGTCAAACTTAACCCAGAAAAACGTCCGAATAGCTACTATTGCCGCTCACATCCCGATGATGTAGCGCGCGTCGAAGAGTCAACGTTTATCTGCTCGCATTCTGAAGAAGATGCCGGGCCAACCAACCACTGGTATGATCCCCAAAAAATGCATGAGAAGTTAAATCAGCTTTTCAAAGGGTGTATGAAAGGGCGCACCATGTATGTGGTTCCCTTCAGCATGGGTCCTCTTGGCTCTAACATCGCGCAGATTGGCGTGGAGATCACCGATTCTCCCTACGTTGTGGTTAACATGAAAATCATGACGCGGATGGGTGGCGCCGTCCTCGATGTGGTTGGAGAAGAGGGCTTTTTTGTTCCCTGCATGCATTCCGTAGGGGTGCCCTTGGAAGAGGGAGAAAAAGATAGTCCCTGGCCCTGTAATCCGGCTAGCCGCTACATTGTCCATTTCCCTGAAGAGCGGCAGATCTGGTCCTACGGAAGCGGTTACGGCGGTAATGCCCTGCTTGGCAAGAAGTGTCTGGCGCTCCGCATTGCTTCGGTGATGGCTCGCGATGAGGGGTGGCTGGCAGAACATATGCTCATCATGGGAGTAACGAACCCAGAGGGGGAAAAACACTACCTGGCAGCGGCGTTTCCATCCGCCTGTGGTAAGACCAATCTTGCGATGATCAATTCACTACTTCCTGGGTGGAAAGTAGAGTGTGTTGGCGATGACATTGCCTGGATGAAATTCGGCGAAGATGGACGCCTCTTTGCGATTAACCCCGAGGCGGGGATGTTTGGTGTCGCTCCCGGGACCTCCGAAATATCCAATCCAAATGCCATGGTGACTATCCAAGAAAATACGATTTTCACCAATGTCGCCTTGACGCCAGATGGTGATGTCTGGTGGGAGGGAATGACAGAAAAAGCCCCAGACCAGTTGACCGATTGGAAGGGAAATCCATGGACTCCCGAAAGCGCTACTCCCGCTGCGCACCCCAATGCGCGCTTCACTGCACCCCTTAAGCAATGCCCCATCGTTGACCCAGCTTGGGAAGATCCCAAAGGCGTCCCAATATCGGCCCTAATTTTTGGAGGCAGACGCTCGACCCTCGTTCCCCTTGTTTTCCAGACATTTAATTGGCAACATGGGACATTCATTGGGGCTAGCGTCTCCTCGGAGATGACAGCCGCTGCAAAAGGAAAAGTGGGAGCTCTGCGTCATGACCCTTTTGCGATGCTCCCTTTTTGCGGTTACCATATGGGAGATTACTTTGCTCATTGGTTGGAGGTTGCTAAAAGCCATAGCGACGGTGTAGGCGAGAGTTCGAAGCTTCCGAAGATCTTCTACGTCAACTGGTTCCGCAAAGGCAATGATGGAAGCTTCCTCTGGCCAGGATTTGGCGAAAATGGCCGTGTTCTAGAGTGGATTTTCAGACGCTGTAGCGGTGAAGCACAGGCTGAGGAGACGCCGATCGGCTTTGTCCCAGAGTCCTCGGCTATCGATACAACCGGTCTCGGCCTTAGTAGCAACGAGATGGACGAGTTGTTGCGCGTTGATCGGACAGAGTGGCTCGCCGAGTTAGAGCTGATCAAAGATCACTTCTCGATATTTGCCGATCAGTTGCCACCTGAGCTTCGCGCGCAGCTAGAGGCGCTTGAGCGGCGGTTGAAGGCATAACATCCTCTCAGCGAACTCGCCGGCGTAATTTTCCGCCAATTGCGTTCTACGGCGGCGAAGGTAGTGCACAGCAAGTTCCATATGTCGAGTGGCTGGAGTACGCCTAACTCCTCCGGGGTACAGGTTATATCAGCGTTCAAAATGATCTTTCCAGCTACCAACTCGATAAGGACTAGGCCGTGATCGATACGGCTAAGGAAGCGTCAATCAATAACTTGCAGGTTGGTGCGGCCGCTACGCGGCGTCAGGCACCACCCTTAATGCTCGCAATAGCGCTGCTATTGCTGCGCTTAAGCGCAGCGCCTGCCATCCGCGTATCGTCCACCCCAATCCAGCAACTTATTTCATGACACTTCCTAAGGATCCCAACGCAGTTATCGAGAGTCTGCTTGAAGTGATCGAGGAGCGAGTGCCTGCCGAGCAGGTAGCCACCCTGCGTGATTTCGGGCGCGTGTATTTACGCCGACTCTCCAGTGGGCATGCGGACGAACTAAACGCGGAGGAACTCTTCCGTGAGATTCAAAGTGTGTATAACTTCGCGGCTGAGCGCAAAAAGTCATCTCTATCGGTCCGAGCATTCAACCCAAGTGTCGCTGAACATGGTTATGATCGACCGAATTCGGTATTGGAGACAAACACCGATGATCTTCCGTTTCTTGTTGATTCGGTAAATGAAGAGTTGTCGGTCCGCGGGATTGGGACCCTCCGAGTTTTGCACCCTATTATGGGCATTGAACGCGCCAAGACGGAGCGTATCAGCCGAATATTGCATCCGACCGACGCGGTCGCCGCGGAGTCAATCATGCACTTCGATCTCGATCGCCGTCTGTCAACTACTGAGCTTGCAGATCTCGAGCGTGCTGTATGCGACGTGCTTAACTCTGTCCAGAAGATTGTTCGCGATTTTCGTCCGATGGTAGATCGCGTCGATCGAATGATCGAAATTGTAAGAGCTTGCGGGTTACATTTTCCTGAAGACGAGATTGAAGAGACCTTTCAACTATTAAAGTGGCTCTGCGATGATAACTTTATTTTTCTCGGCTACCGTGAGTATGAGATAGACGAGAAAACGGTCCAGGTAGTTCCCGGCTCCGGTTTAGGATTACTAGCAGACTCCACTCAATCAGCATTCGCTCAACCCGTGGCGTTAACTTCGATCGACCCATGGCTACGTGAACGTATCCTACGTAAAGATCTGCTGATTGTTTCTAAAACAAACCGACTTTCCACAGTACACGTGCGTCGGCGCATGGATTATATCGGTGTGCGACGTTTTGCTGATGATGGATCGGTAATCGGAGAAGGACGAATGCTCGGGATTTTTACTCGCAAGGCTTACGCAGAACCGGCAAGTAGAACTCCATTTTTGCGACACAAGTTACGTCAGATCTTAGAAATCGAGGATTTGATCGAGGGTTCCTATGACTATAAAGCTGCGGTTACGCTATTTGAATCCTTTCCCAAGGACGAGTTATTTACTGCACCCGTTGAGGATCTACGTCGAGCCGTAGTTCAGTTGCTGTTGTTGGAAACAGGTGATGAAGTTCGACTCTTAGGGCGCCAGGAAGAGGATGGGCGCGGAGTATCGTTAATTGTGGCGCTGCCACGACAGAATTATGATGCCGCATTGCTCGAGCAGTTAACTGCGCTTGTTAAACGTCGTTTTGGGGCTGGCACGGTCGACACGCATGAAGTGCTTGGTGAAGGTGACCGTGTCCGTGTTCACTTTACAGTGCATATCGCAAGCGGCGAGCCACCAACGGTCGACTGGTCGGCACTCGAAGGAGAAATCACGGAACTTGCCCGCACCTGGGACGATAGCGTGCTTGAATTGCTGGTCGCTAGCCTCGGGGACAGACGAGGTAGAGTCATGGCTTCGCACTGGCTAGAAAGGTTCCCGGATTCATATCGCACGGTCGTTGGCCCGGAGTTTGCGGTTCAGGACATCGACGGTTTAGAACAGTTGGTTACTGCCGATCCCGAGGTCGTCGTTAGGTTACGCAATGAGCCAAGCAGTTCAGGAATGCTGACCCGCCTGGGTATTCTCAAACTGGGTGAAAAGATTGAGTTGTCCGAAGTTATGCGGATACTTCATCACTTTGGTTTAAGGGTGATCGAGGAGCGGCCGACCAGATTGGTTGGCGACAACGAGATCTGGCTAGAGGACTTCGGAGTTCTAGGAGGAGATGACCGCCTACTTGACGTCGAAGTTATCGGTCAGCGCGTCGCTGACTGTATCACCGCTATTTGGCAGGGAGAGGTTGAATCGGACACACTAAATCGACTGATTATTAGTGCTGGTCTCGACTGGCGGCAGGTTAGTGTATTGCGTACCTACCGCAAGTATCGCCAAAGAGTTGGATCCCGTTTCACCGAAAATTATCAACATTTCGTGCTTGCCTCCAACCCGCAGATTGTTGCGAAGATCACGAATTTGTTTGAAATGCGTTTTGATCCTGCGCTCCCACGGGACGAAGGTGCTGAAGCAGAGCTGCTCGAGCAGATCCTTTTGGTTCAAGAAGATGTTACTTATCTTGATGAGGATCGCATTCTGCGTAATCACCTAGAGGTGATTGACGCGACACTGCGCACCAATTTCTACATGCCATGCCGTCAGACAAATGCGACTAAAGTACGTTCATGTCAATGACCAGCAACGCATAATCACGCTCCGATGTTTGAAATATACGTCTATTCACACCTGATGCAAGGGAACCATACACGAG
>SDBV01011566.1_pt1 | contig 11418 bp, 8 predicted proteins | sample 2277081 | NCBI WGS metagenome assembly SDBV01 (sample SAMN10402039, study PRJNA504765) | marine sediment metagenome | isolation source: marine sediment core GS10_PC15, 223 cmbsf | place: Arctic Ocean: Southern Knipovich Ridge | collected 2010
ATCCACCAACGGCGTGGAATCCCGTAGGGTGCCCCCGGTACTCCGTTACTGCACCGGAAAGGAGCGCGAGATGACCAGAGTTCGTACTTCACTAGTATTGGCGATCGCATTTGTGCTGGGGGCCGCGCTGTTTGCGGCCACCGCGCAGGCCGCCGAGAGAGGCGCCGGATCGGGCCGGAGAGGGTTTGGATTCTTCGGGCGCAGCAGCAGTCTCACCGGCCTGCTCAGCCGCGAAGAGGTCCAGAAGGAGCTGAAACTGACCGACGAGCAGAAGGACAAGGTGGCTGAGATCACAAAGAAGATCCGGGCGGAGATCAGCAAGGAGTATGCGGCCGCGCGGGAGATGACCGACCGCGCGAAACAGCGGGCGAAGTATGCCGAGCTCAGCGACCAGGCCGACCGGAAGGCCCGCGAGGCGCTTCGGGGCGTGCTCGAGAGGGAGCAGATCATACGGCTGTACCAGATCCGCATCCAACTCCGCGGGGCGGTCTATGGTCTGAGCATCGAGTTTGTGGCCGGCATGCTGAAACTCAGCGACGAGCAGAAGAAGAAGGTGGCCGCGATCGACAAGAGTGTCCAAGAGAAACGGTCCAAGCTGTACGCCGGGTCGCGCGATGCGAGCCAAGAGGAGAGGCGTAAGAGGTACACCGAGCTGCGCACCGTCGGGCAAAAGGCCGACGAGGAAGCCCTGGCCGTGCTGACCGCGGAGCAGAAAGAAGGCTTCAAGAAGATGCAGGGCGAAAAGTTCGAGTTGCAACGGCGCAGCCGACAATAGCTCAGGCGACCGCCGACTCCAGAGTAGAACGGGGGCGCGGCTCTTTTCCAGGAAGCGAAAAGGGCTGCGTCCCCTTTTATCCTCGGTCCTAGTCGGCCCAGGCGGGCATGGCTTTCATGAAGTGCTCGGCCCGGACCAGGGCCTTTTCTTCATCCAGGTTGGGTTGCCAGCTCATCAGATGGCGGGCCATACCTTTTTGGATTTCGTCCCTCGATTTCAGCTTCCCTTCCTCGTCCGTGCAGTATTTGCAGTAGTCCTCGGCCGAACCCTTGAACTGCGGCATGTCCAACGGCGCGCTGCACGAATGGCAGAATCTTTGCACGGTTTTCTCCTTTCGCGGGTGTCTCCAACAACTTGTTGTCGGCGTACCGTCAAGCACGAAAGGGTCCTCGCGCGACGCTCACGGTCCTCGTGCGGCTTCGCCGCCCAGACAGGGGGACCTTCCGGACTGCCCGCGACTGGTCAGCCCGCCGATTCTGCTGACTCGGAAGGAAGCTCTTCAACTCGCACAACGTGTAAGAAGGACAGATGTTCCAAGTGCTCGGGGACACCGCCGTCTCCGGCGACCCCCAGTACCAAGCGCGAACGCAGCACGATAAGTTGATCGGGGTGCCGAATCTCGTACGTCCGACCGTCAGTAATATGAATCCGAAACGGCGCAAACGGGCACTTGCGAAGAAGCTCCAGGATATCGGTTGGCCTCATAAAATCAACTCCCCACCGACGGAAACGCCACGTGCCGCGAAAGTACACCCACCGCACATAGTGTCTGCGCTAACCGCGCGGTGAACACATGGTACCCTCACTATTCTAGACCTCTCGGCCGGGCGTGCAACCCCTGGCACCCGTCAGGCTCACGATCGGCCTCCACCGTCGGCGAGCAGTCCCTCGCACTTGACCCTGTTGACGCCGGGGGGCAAGGTGGCTAAAATGCTCAACAAGCGAATTGCCTGCTGGTTGCTTCAAGACAGGGGGATGGGGTCATGGGATGGCGGTCGAGTGTCATTGGATGTGTGCTTCTTGCCGCTGCGGCGGCCAACGCGGACGACCGAATCGCGGCCGAGAAGGCAGGGCCGCTGGCGGCCGTTGATGTCGCCCCGCAGATACAAGAGCTGATTCTTGCCGACTGGATCGACCAGGACCGGCGGTTTGGCCTGGCCAAGACGGCGAAGTCGTCGGCAGAAAAAGAAGAGGGCGGCGGCTTTTCGCTGGCCCACACCCGCGCGGTGATCGAGCGGGGCAAGGGGCTGGCGGCCCGGCTTCGATCGAGCGCGGATCCCGGCCGCCTGGAGCCGGCCGCCGCGAAACTGAAGAAGCTCGACAAGCGGCTGGCGAAGCTGGAAGGGGCCGGCCCTGTTTTCGGAAGCGCTGTGCCTGAAAACGTGCGGCAAGAGATCTACCTCGAGGCCCGGCGGCTGGTGCGCCAGATCGCGTTCTGCAATCCGCTGCTGGACTTCGACAAGCTGCTGTTTATCAAGCGGCACGATTCCACCGGCGTGTTTCACATGTGCGACCAGTACTACGGCTGCAACGCGAAGCCCGGCGGCGGGCTGTTCGTGTTGTCGGACCCCTTCGGTCCCGGTCCGAAGCTGACCAACCTGCTGGAGAATTCGGTGGTCGAGCGGGGGCGGCTCACCGGCGACGACCTTTCAACCGGCGCGTTTCTCTCGCCCGAGCTGTCGTACGACGGCCGTACGATCCTGTTCGCTTACACCCAGGCCAAGGCCTACGAGAAGTACCAGGGCAAGACGGCCTACGAATGGGGCCCCGAGATCAGCTACCACGTCTTCAAGGTCGGCGCCGACGGCAACGGGCTGGTACAGTTGACCGACGGGGCGTGGAACGACTTCGACCCCTGTTTCCTGCCCAACGGGCGGATCGTGTTCGTCACCGAGCGTCGGGGGGGATATCTGCGTTGCGGCCGGCACTGCCCGGTCTACACGATGTACTCGATGGAACCCGACGGCAGCGACATTATCTGCATCAGCTTCCACGAGACGCACGAGTGGCATCCCAGCGTGAACAACGAGGGGATGCTGGTCTACAGCCGGTGGGACTACGTTGACCGCGACACGAACATCGCCCATCATATTTGGACCAGTTTTCCCGACGGTCGCGACCCCCGCTCGTTTCACGGCAACTACCCCCAGCGGCGCCAGGGCCGGCCCTGGATGGAGATGAGCATCCGGGCGATTCCCGGCTCGCACCGCTACGTGGCCACCACGGGCGCGCACCACGGCAACGCCTTCGGGTCGTTGGTGCTGATCGATCCGCGGATCGAGGACGACCGGGCGATGTCGCAACTCACTCGGCTCACGCCCGATACGCCTTTTCCGGAGGCCGAAGCAAAGCCGATTCGCGATTACATGAGATACGCAACGGCCTGGCCGCTGAGCGAGGACGATTATCTCTGCGTGTACGACGGCCAGGCGAAGAACCGGGGGATCTACTGGATCGACCGGTTCGGCAACCGTGAGCTGATCTACCGCGACCCGTCGATCTCGTGTCTGAGCCCGATCCCGCTGCGGCCGCGGCAGCGACCTCCGGTGATTCCCGACGCGACCGTGCAGACGGCGGCCGCGCGGCGGGCGTCGGGCAAGGTCGCCCCGGCCACGATCGCGGTGATGAACGTCTACAACAGCGATTTTCAGTGGCCCCCCGGCACCAAGATCGAGGCGTTGCGGGTGATCCAGTTGTTGCCCAAGTCGACCCCTCCGCCGAACCAGCCGCGGATTGGCGTGGCCAATCAGACGAACGCCCGGGCGGTGTTGGGCTCCGTGCCGGTGGAGGTCGACGGCAGCGCCTACTTCGAGGCCCCGGTGGGGATGCCGATCTATTTTCAGGCCCTCGACGCAAAAGGTATGGCCGTGCAGTCGATGCGTTCGGTGACCTACGTCCACCCGGGCGAGCAGCTTACCTGCCAGGGTTGCCACGAGCGGAAGCACCGTCCGCCGGCAAGGCCTAGGACGATGCCGTTGGCGCTGCGTCGGGCGGCGTCGAAGATCCGTCCCGACGTGGACGGCTCTCGGCCGTTCAGCTACCCGCGGCTGGTGCAGCCGGTGTTGGATCGCAACTGCGTGGGCTGCCATCGGGAGAAGAGGGCGCTGGATTTGACCGGGGTGGTCGACGGCAACTTCACCCGCTCGTACAAGAACCTGGCCGGCAAGTACGGGTTTTACTTTCACGTGAGCAACGGGGCGATCAATACGGGCGTTCACGGCGGCAGCCGCACGATTGCCGGCAAGTTCGGCGCCCGGGCGTCGGAGTTGTTGAAGTACATGGACCGGCGCCATTACGGCGTGAAGCTCTCGCCGGAGGATTATCATCGGCTGACGTTGTGGCTGGACTGCAACTCGGAGTTCCTGGGCTCCTACGAGAACGTGGCGGCGCAGTTACGCGGCGAAGTGGTTCAGCCGACGCTGCAGTAGGCCCCGACCCCCGCGGACCGCAGTCCGCGGGCGTTGCGAACGCACCCTGGGCATGTTCTACAATGGGGATACGTGCCGGGGATTGCAAACGCACAGATTACGATTACAATGGGTTGCGTCTGCCGCGAGAATCGGCCCTCCAAAACCCGACCGCAGGAGAACGAAACATGAGCAGCCAACCTATCAAAGGCGGCCCGAAGACCACCTCGCGCCGCGATTTCCTCAAGAGTTCCACCATGGCGGTGGCCGGTGCCACGCTGGCCGGCGGCCTGAGCGTCGCCCGCAGCGCCCATGCGGCCGGCAGCGAGGTGATCAAGATCGCGCTGATCGGCTGCGGCGGCCGCGGCAAGGGAGCAGCGGCCCAGGCACTGCAGAACAAGGCCACTCCCAATCTCAAGCTGGTGGCCTTGGCCGACGCCTTCGAGGACCGCGTGGACGATGCGGTGAAGCAGCTTCAACCGCGGTTTGGGGACCGCTTCGACGTGCCCGCCGATCGACGCTTCAGCGGTCTGGACTGCCACGAGAAGGCGATCGCGTGCGACGTCGACATGGTGCTCTTGTGCACGCCGCCGGGGTTCAGGCCGATGCAGTTCGAGGCGGCCGTCAACGGCGGCAAGCACGTCTTCATGGAGAAGCCGCTGGCCACCGACGGCCCGGGGGTCCGCCGGATCATGGCCGCCAACCGGGAGGCGAAGAAGAAGGGACTGCTGGTGGCCGTGGGCCATCACCTGCGTCACGAGGTGAAGCACCTGGAGGTCGTCAAGCGGATCCACGACGGGGCGATCGGGGATTTGCAGTACTTGCGGGCGTACTTCAACACCGGCGCCATCTGGGTCCGCCCCCGCAAGCCCGACCAGACCGAAATGCAATACCAGGTCCGCAACTGGTACCATTTCACCTGGATCTGCGGCGACCACATCGTCGAGCAGCACGTCCACGACCTGGACGTCTGCAACTGGATCAAGCGAGCCCACCCGATCAAGGCCCAGGGCATGGGCGGCCGGCAGGTCTGCACGGCCAAGGACCAGGGCGAGATCTACGACCATCACGCCGTGGAGTTTACTTACGACGACGGGGTGAGGATGTTCAGCTACTGCCGCCAGATCGACGGCTGCTGGGGGAGCTTCACGGAACACGCCCACGGCACGAAGGGAGAGGTGAATATCGTAGGTCACGGCAGTGCCAAGCTGGTGATCGACGGCCAGGCACCGATGACCTGGAAGCGCGGGCCGGACGGGCATCAGCTCGAGCACGACGACCTGTTCGCCGCGCTGCTGGCCGGCGAGCCCTACAACGAGTGCGACGAGACGGTCCAGAGCACGATGACGGCCATCATGGGCCGGATGGCGACCTACTCGGGCAAGGAGGTCACCTGGGACGAGGCGATCAACTCCAAGCTGGATCTGCAGCCGAAGAGCTACGCCTGGGACGCCCAGCCCCCGGTCGGCCCGAAGGAGACCGGTTACTACGCCTGCGCCACGCCCGGGTTGACCAAGGCCTGGTAGCGAGTCACGCCGCGTGGCCGCGGCGGCTAAACAGTGGGCGCGGCGGCTAAACAGTGGGCGCGGCGGCTAAACGGTTCTTCTCCCGGAATCACGCAACCCTATTTAGCAGCCGGATCACAAATCACGGCCATCCCACACCGAAAGGAGTAATCCCAATGCCCATCTCCCGCAGACAATTCATTCGTCGTTCTGCCGCTGCTGGTGCGATTAGTTATCCGATGCTCGCCTCCTCGCGGGTGCTGGGGGCCAACGACGAGATCCGCGTGGGCTTGGTCGGACTGGGCGGCCGCGGCAGCGGCGCCCACTTGCCGGGTTTTGAAGGCCAGAAGGGCGTGACCGTGGTGGCCTTGAGCGACCCGGATCGGCAGCGCACCGCCGCCGCTGCCAAGACGATCGCGTCGAGGTACAAGCACAAGGTCGACCAGTACGTCGATATGCGGGAGATGTTCGACCGGAAGGACATCGACGTGGTGGGCAACGCCACGCAGAACTACTGGCACGGTCTGAGCACGATCTGGGCCTGCCGGGCCGGCAAGCACGTTTACGTCGAAAAGCCGCTCTCGCACTATATCTGGGAAGGCCGGCAGATGGTCGCCGCGGCGCGGAAGTACGATCGTATCGTGCAGTGCGGCACCCAACGCCGTTCGCAGGGTTCGGTCGCCCGGGCGATCGAGTGGATCCGGGAAGGGAACCTGGGCAAGATCAAGTACGTCACGGCCTTTGCCAACAAGCCGCGCACGTCGTGCGGCAAGCGCCAGACACCGCTGCCGATTCCCGATTCGGTTGATTTCGACCTCTGGTGCGGTCCGGCCAGGAAAGGGCCGATCTACCGCGACCGGCTCCAGTACGATTGCAGTTTCGACTGGAACACGGGCGACGGGGAGTCGTGCAACCAGGGGGTCCACGAGGTCGACGCGGCTCGCTGGTGCCTGGGCGAGACGAAGCTGCCGCGGCGGGTGATGAGCATGGGCGGGCGGTTCGTGTTCAACGACGCCTGCGACGTGCCCAACACCCAGATCATCTACTACGACTTCCCCACGGCCCCGCTGCTCTACGAGCTCCACAACCTGCGGCGGTGCAAGGGTTCCTCCGCAGCGCCCACCTTTCGCAGCGAGCGCACCGGCGTGATCGTCCACTGCGAGGGAGGATCGGTAAGCCTCTTCCGCGGTATCGCGTGGGACAATCACGGCAAACAGGTCAAGACCTTCTCCGGCGGCGGGGATCACTTCGTCAACTTCATCTCTGCGGTCCGCGCCGGCAGCCGCGAGAAGCTCAACGCCGAGGTCGAGGTCGGTCATATTTCGACCGCCGTCTGCCACACCGGCAACATTTCCTACCGCGTCGGCCAGCGGGCACTCGAAAGCCGGCAGCGCGACCAAGTGGACGACATCCCTATTTGGAACGAGATGTACGAGCGTTTCCTTTCCCATATCGAGGGCCATCAGATCGATCCCCCTAAGGCCACCCTCGGACCATGGCTGGAGGTCGACGCGGAAAATGAGTGCTTCAAGGATCACGAGGACGCCAACAAGCTGGCCCAAGGCTTCTATCGCGAGCCGTACGTGGTGCCGGACTTGTCGTAGCCCAGCAGTGTACCGTCGCATGCTCCCCCCCGGGAGCGCGGTCCCGGGGCGTTTGGTACGAATGGAAACGGCAACTAACGCCCCTGCACTGCGTTGCAGGGGGGTGAGGGACGTCATGCCGGCCTGGAACGACTGGTACCACGTCAACGGCAACACGTACGGCACGTGGCTGCCCGGCGACCCCAGGGGATGGCGGGAGAAACGGCACAAAAGACACGTCGACGGCGACTACAAAAAGCCGCCACCGAAGGGCTCCGGCGACGCGATGCACCGCCACGCACGCGGGTTGCTCAAGCAACCGCCGGTGCATCTGGACCAGGCTCAGCGCGAGACCGCTGGGCGTGCGCTGGTGGAGTGGTTTGCCCAGCACGACGTCGAGATCCTTGCCCTTTCACTGGATGCGATTCACTACCACCTGCTAGCCAGGTTTCGCGACAAGCAGGTCCGGCCAAGGGTGGGCCGGGCGAAGAAACACGCATACCACGAACTCCGCGGCCGCGGCTTCGAGGGCAAGCTCTGGCAACGCGGCTGCAACGTCGTCCCCATCACCGACCGCCCGCATCAACTGAACGTCTTCGGATACATCACCCGCCACAAAGAGCACGGCGCATGGGTCTGGACGTTTCGCGAAGGTCTCCACTGGCTCAGCGGTGACAACCAATAGGCAAACGCCCCGGGGCCGCGTCCCCGGGGGGCGATTTCCTACGGTGTTCGCAGCGGCAGCTTGTAGCAGGCGGCCTGTCGGGAATTGCGGACCAGGAGATACGGGCCGTAGAGAGCAATCGTGTTCCACGTCTTGCCCTCGAGCGCCTGAAACCGGCCCAAAACGTTGTTGGGCCGCTGGGGAGTGGCCTCGACCAGGGCCACCTGGCCTTTTTCGGACAGCACCAGCAGCAACTCGCCGACGCGCAGGATCTGTCCGTGGCCGTAGCGGCCGCTCTTCCACATGCTTTGGCCGCTCTGAAGCTCGATACACTCCAGGATGCTGTCGGAGAGTCCGTAGACGTAGCCTTGCCAGAGTGCCACGTTGGTGAACTTGGTGCGCAACACCCGTGCGCTGTACCAGAGTTCCTTGGTACCGAAGGTCCCGTCGTCTTTGGGGACGAGTTGCACCAGGGCCGCCCCGTGGCTGTATCCTTTGGAAAGGAACACGCGATCCGGCGGCACCGCCACGGCCTGCGAGACGTTGGCGTTGGTGGCGCTGGTGCCGGGCCAGTCGTGCTCCCAGAGGACCTTGCCGCTGCGCGGATCGTGTCCGCTGGCGTAGTCCTGGTTGACGATCAGGATCTGCCGGCGTCCGCCGAGGGTGGCCAGGACCGGCGAGCAGTAGCTGATCTGCCGGTGGCCGCTTTCCCAGGCGAGCTGGCCGGTCTCCTTGTGGTAGGCGGCCAGGGAAACCCATCCCCGGCGCCGAGATCCTCCGGCGGGGACAATCACCAGTTCGTCCACCACCAGCGGCGAATTGGCCCGGCCGTAAGGCAGCTCGGCTGCTTCGTCCTGGTCGGTCACACCGTATTCATCCCGCAGATCCTTCTGCCACACGCAGCGGCCGGTGGCGCCGTCGAGGCAAAGCAGGCGGCCCGCGGCGCCCAGAGTATAGACCCGGCCCTGGTCGATGGTGGGCGTGGCCCGCGGCCCGATACCGGCCAACGTCGTGGTGTAACGGACCGGGATCGAGTAGAACCATTGGAGCTCTCCGGTGAGCACGTCGTAGCAGGTGACCATCTCCAACTCGCCCCGCTGTTCCATGGTCACGGCATGCCCGTTTACCACCGAAAACGCCGACCAGCCCGCACCGATCGGTTGTCGCCAGACGAGTTGCGCAGCCGAGGCGGCCCAGTCGCGTGCCAGCTCGGGGGCTTCGATCGACGCGCTGCGGCCGGGGCCCAGAAACTGCGGAAAATCATCTTCGGTGGTGCTCGAGAGGTCGACTGCGGGCGTCCGGCCGTCCGTTGCCTCGAGTAGTTTCGGCTTTTCGAGCAACTCGTCCGGCCTGCGGGAGAAACGAAAAGAAAAACTGGGAACCAACTCGCCGCTGACGTGTTCGATAGGAAACAGGGCGTAGAATGCGCCGCAGAACACCAGGCTACCAACCAACGGGAGTATCCGCACCCAAATTGGGAAACGGCTGAAGATCGCGAACCACAGCATAACCGTGATCGCGGCCACGAAGGCGGCAATCAGCGTGCCGATGTTTGCGAGGGCATGGTCGGCCGTCACGTCGGTCCGGCGGAGGATCACGACTGCCGCGGCGGACAGGGCCAAGATCACCCAAACGTAAACACGTGCCACCACGCGCCTTTTGCGTTTGCCGCCGGCCGTTTCAGGAGGTGATGAAGACGACGCCTGCTGCGGCTGGTCCTTGTCCATGGGCGATCCTTCCATTGGTCGGTTGCTACCGTGCGGGGACGTTCCAGGTGACTTCAAGTCCGGCCGCCTCGAGCCAACGGGCCACTTCCGCCGGAGTCCGCAGGTCGCTGACTGGGAATTGCCTGCCGTAAGACCGCCCGTCGGCGCCGTCCTCGTATCCTCCCGGGACGGTCGAGCTGCCGGCGCTGATCTGGGTGATGCAGATCTCGGCCAGGCGGTTTCTCAACGACACGGCTTCCCGCGTGGATAATACCAGCTCGGCCCGCGGAAACGCCACCCGCAGCGCACAGTACAGGCGGACGAACGTCTGGTCGTCGACCGGATAAGGTGTGCGGAAGCCCTCGGGTGCCTGGTGGATTCGCGGCAGGCTGAAGGCCAGAGTGCGGTCGGGGAAGCGGGCTTGGAGGTATCCCCCGTGGCGGATCATGGCCAGCAGGTCCTCCCGCGGATCGGCCAGTCCCAGCAGGATTCCCAACCCCAGCCGCCCGATACCCGCCTCGGCCGCCCGCTCCAGGCCTTCCAGCCGCCAGTCGTACGAGGCCTTGCTGCCCCCGGGGTGATACAGGGCATAAAGCTCTTCGTTATACGTTTCCTGGTACAAAGTGACCCCGCAGGCCCCGGCCGCCGCCAACTCGGCGTACGAGGAGGTCGTCTGCGGGGCGATCTCGATCGCCGTGCTGATGTCCCGGTCGGCTAGCGCACGGATGATTCCCGCGTAATACTCGGTGGTGGTCAGGCCCGGAAAATCACCGGCCACCAGGAGGATCTGCCGGAACCCCCGTTGTCTCAGGATCTCGGCCTGGTCAAGTGCCTCCTGCGGGGAGAGGTGCCTCCGCTGGACGTTGTGCGGCTGGCGAAACCCGCAGTAGACGCAGCGGTTGACACAGTGGCTCGACAGGTAAAGAGGTGCATATAGCAGCATCCGCCGCCCGGCTGCCGCAGGTGTGGTGAAGTTCTCCCGTGTCAGATCTGTGGCCCGGCGGGCCAGTTCCTCAAGCGAGACGTCGCGGTCGAGACAGCCCACCGCCCTGGCTGACTGGTCGGTCCGCCGAGCGGTGTCTGCGACGGCCCCTCGCGGCCATCGCGCCGGTCGCGGGTCTCGGCAGGCCAACTGGTTGGCCGCCAGGTCCAGCGCGTCGACCAGCCGGCGGTCCTCTGCCGTCAGCCGCCGGAGGTGCTCGTCGAGGTGCCGATAGCGCCACCGCTGAAGGCGGTCGGCCAGGGCCTGCCGTTGCCCTTGCGGGGCGTCTTGCCCGCCGGCCAGGATCCGTCGGGCCCGCTCCAGAAGCGGCAGATGTCCCGAGGCGTGCTGGTCGGTTTCCCGAACCCAGTCGGCCAGTCCGTCCAGCGGTGGCTCGAGCTCGATACTCATAAGGTCGGGGGGCCTTTCGGTATTCGGAACACTCAGTGGGGGGGGGTGCGAAAACGCAGGTGTGTCGGGATGCCCGCTAGGTCATCATATCGCCTACCCGGGGGTGAGGTGAAGGCGGGTAAAAAATAATCAACGACCGGACAGAGAGCCAGAAACGCGGCTCAAATCGCTGCTGACGTGTGCCACGGCCGTGTCGGCCGTGCAGGTTTTCTGCCGCTACCGGGCACGGCCGATACGGCCGTGGCACACCGCTTCTAGCCCGAGTTCCACACTTTCATTGCTAGCAATGCAAAGCTATCAGGCCCTTAAGTCATTAGGTGGCGACTGGTTGCGATGTTTGCCAGCAATGCTGTCAAGAAATGTGTAGTGAAGACTTGTAGTGAAG
>SDBV01011567.1_pt1 | contig 11417 bp, 10 predicted proteins | sample 2277081 | NCBI WGS metagenome assembly SDBV01 (sample SAMN10402039, study PRJNA504765) | marine sediment metagenome | isolation source: marine sediment core GS10_PC15, 223 cmbsf | place: Arctic Ocean: Southern Knipovich Ridge | collected 2010
TTAGCCATTACAACTAACTCCTGTTTTAATATTTAACTACTAAATTATATCTACTCTAGGCTGGAAATGCCTTCTTCCACAAAGCGTCTATCTCATCTTTAGAAGTTTCAGAAAAAAGCTCTCTTGTAAAGCTAATAAAACAAACTCCAAACAAAGTTAAACCAATAAGCGAAGAAAAAGAAGCAAAAAATGGATTTAAAAAACTTGAAAAAATCATTAACGCTATTGCACTAATGGTTATCAGGGTTCCTGATTTTTGCAGTTTTAATTCTTCAATTTCTACCCGAACATTACCCATTTTTTTTAAGACTAGTTTTTTTCTAGCAAAAGAAAAATTTGAAAATTTGTCTTTTGTAATATTTGTAGATACTACCGTAGCCATACTAACCTCATGTTTTTTTCTATTTAACAGCTAAATTATACCTCAAAAAATCAATAAAAGTCAATTTAACCACCTGTAAAGTATGATTTAAAATATCTCTAAAAAAAAGTTTTTTCTAGCTTGCTTTTCAATTTTAAAATAATTAACATTCTCATCTTCTTTTAATAATGGATCAAAATATGGCTGTAGAAAATTTCAAAACAAGTATTGATAGAGCTAAAAACATCTCTGAGTTTGCTGCTTTATTAAAGGATACAGAAGTTGAATTTACATTTTTTGGGGCTAGAAAAGTATCTAAAGAAAATTTTAATAAAAAAAAATCTGTAGATTGCATTGCTGCAAAAGCACTTTTATTGATAAGACCCTTTTTAAAAGGCTGGAATTATTCATTAAAAAATCGTCACGATATAAATTTTGTTACAAAAAAAATTAATAAATTTTATGAAAAAACAGATCGAAAATTTAAAAAAAGAAATATACTTTCAAAGATTTTTTATTTAATAAGAAATATTTTCTCATGGTTTTTCGAAACAAGAAAAGACTGGGATATTTTAAGTTTAAATATTGATCCTGCTATCTATTATACTGCCATTCAATTTAAGGAAGCATTCAAGTTAAATCAGCTACCGAGAAGAGTTGATAAAAAATTTAAAAATATTAATTTATATTTAAAACCTACAATAATAATTAGACCTTAAAAAAAAAAATGTTTTCAATGATTTTGTTTTTTTAAATTGTCAAAAAATTTGCTAAAAATTTGCTCATTATTTAAAACCCTTTTAATAATTAATAATATTTTTCTTTACCAGCTTGATTTTATTAGTTATTCTTTGTTAATATTTTCCCTTAAACGTTTAACAGGAGAAACCATATAAATGAAACAAGCAACCTATGATTGGGGTAATCATAACATTTTAGACGATGTTGAGTTCAATGAAAAAGATCTAAAAGAGTTCAAAGATTTACTTGGAGTTAAAGAGGAAAAGGCTGAAGCTTTTTCATTAATGAGAGCTGGTCAACTATTATTTGGTACGATTGTGGAGATAAATAAAGAATTTGCTGTAATCGATGTAGGTCTTAAATCTGAAGGCCTCGTTCCGATAGCTGAATTTGCCGATCCTGAAGAACTAACTTTAGGCAAAAGAGTCGAAGTTCTACTAGACAAGACAGAAGGACCTGACGGTCAAGTTGTTCTATCTTTAGAAAAAGCTAGAAAACACAGAAGATGGGAACATATCTTAACTTCATGTAAAGAAGGATCAACAATAGAAGGAACGATTGTTAGAAAGGTAAAAGGCGGGTTGATGGTCGACATTGGTATTGAAGCATTTTTACCTGGATCTCAAATTGATAATAAGAGAATTAAAAATTTAGATGACTTTGTTGGAAAAAAATATGAATTCAAAATTTTAAAAATAAATGTTGAAAGAAAAAATATTGTCGTTTCAAGAAGAGAGCTTTTAGAAGCTGAAAGAGCATCTAAAAGATCTGAACTTTTAGAAAATATAAAAGTTGGAGATCTAAGAAAAGGAGTTGTAAAAAACATTACAGATTTCGGAGTTTTCTTAGATTTAGATGGTATTGATGGTCTTTTACATATCACAGACATGACATGGAAAAGAATAAGACACCCATCTGAGATGCTGAAAATGGGTGATGATGTTGAAGTAATGATTCTTAGTATAGATAAAGAGAAAGGAAGAGTTGCTCTCGGATTAAAACAAAAAGAGCAAAATCCTTGGGAAGAGATCGAAAAGAAATTCCCACAAGGAACAAAAGTTAAAGGAAAGATTACCAACTTAGTATCGTATGGAGCCTTTATTGAACTACTCCCTGGCATTGAAGGATTAATTCATGTATCTGAGATGAGTTGGACAAAAACGATATCAGATCCATCTGAAATGGTAAATATTGGAGATGAAGTTGAAGCAATAGTTTTATCGATACAAAAAGATGATGGTAAAATCTCTCTTGGCATGAAGCAAACAGAGAGAAACCCTTGGGAAGATATCGAAAAAAACTATCCTATAGGAAAAATAGTAGAAGCTGAGATAAGAAATCTAACAAACTATGGCGCTTTTGTTGAATTAGAGCCTGGGGTTGATGGACTTATTCATATCTCTGATCTTAGCTGGACAAAAAAAGTATCTCATCCTTCTGAGATGCTAAAGAAAGGCGAAAAAACTAAGGCTCAAGTTTTATCAGTAGATAAAGAGAGTAAAAAAATTACATTAGGCATTAAACAGCTTAGTGAAAACCCTTGGGAATCTATAGAAAAAACAATGCCAATTGGAACAACTGTCAAAGGTGTAGTGAAAAAAATCACAGCTTTTGGAATTTTTGTTCAATTAGAAAACCATGTTGATGGATTAATTCATATAAATGAGCTATCAGATCAACCTATTGGAAAAATTGAAGATATCGTATCTGTTGGAGATCCAATAACAGCGAGAGTTCTAAAAATTGATACTGAAAACAAAAAGATTTCACTTTCCATGAAAACTGATGGGAAAAAAGACGATATTGTAGTTGGCAAAAAAAAGAAAAAAACTCCTCCTAAGGACGAGTAAATTATAACCTCTCAAGATTTTTTTGAGGGGTATAATCCAAAAAAAGCCCTTGGTTTTTTTAGTGTATAAACTTTTAATAAAGGTTTTTTGATGAATAAAGATTTAATAGCAATTTTTGAATATTTAGAAAGAGAGAAAGGAATAAAAAGAGAGATAGTAATTCAAGCTATTGAAGAATCTCTACGTGCAGCTGCAAAAAAGAGCATGAAAGGCGGAGAAAATGTAGATGTCCAAATTCATCCAAAAACAGGAGAAATTGATGTTTTTGTAAGAAAAACAATAGTTGAAGAAGTTACAGATCCCGATGAAGAAATTTCTTTAGAAGATGCTCAAGTTCTGGCACCGGATTGCAAGATTGGACAAAGACTTGAGATCTCACTTCCGCCACAAGAGTTTGGTAGAATAGCAGCGCAAACTGCTAGACAAATCATCACACAGAAGCTAAAAGGAGCTGAAAAGGATGTGATCTATGAAGAGTATAGACACAGAGTTGGCGAGATCATTTCAGGTACGGTAAAAAGAATTGGGAAAAGAAGAACAATCATAGTAGATCTTGGAAAAGTTGAAGCACTTCTTCCTGAAAGCTTCCTTCCAAGAGGAGAAAAGCCTCATATTGGGGAAAGACTACAAGCTCTTTTACTAGAAGTTAGAGATACTGACATGGGGGGAGCTGAGGTTATACTTTCTAGAGCTCATGCAGAGTTTGTTAAAGCTCTTTTTGTGCAAGAAGTGCCTGAGTTAGCTGATGATGTTATTCGAGTGGAAAAAATAGTAAGAGAAGCTGGTTATAGAACAAAGCTAGCGGTGAGTTCATCTGATAATAGAGTTGACCCTGTAGGCACATGTGTAGGAGTTAGAGGTACTAGAATTAAGAATATAATTCGAGAAATTAACAACGAAAAAATCGATGTTATTCCATATTCTGAAGATATGGTTCAACTACTTCAAAACGCTTTATATCCCCTTCAAATTCAAAGATTAAAAATAAATGAAAAGGTAACTGCCGTAGTAGCTGATGATGATTATCCTATAGCGATTGGAAAAAAAGGTATGAATGCTCGATTAATCTCAAAACTAATAGATAAAGAGATAGATTTTCAAAAACTAACAGAATATCAAAAACTTGTAACAATACAGATGGCAGAACTATCAGATAGCGATAACCCTAAATTGGATGAACCCTTAAAAATAGAGGGATTAAGCTCTCTTTTAGTGGATGGGTTAATCTCTGCTGGCTACGATACTGTTAAGAAAATATTACTAATTCCTCCAAAAGAGCTAATGGAAAAAGTACCTGGAATAAACTACTTAGATTTAGCAGATAAAATATTAGAACAAAACAAGTAGGTAAAAGTTTGGCTAAAGATTTAAAATTAAATATTAAAAACTCTCAAATTGCTCAGGCTCTAAAAAAGTTCAATAAAAAGCCTACACCAACAAAAAAGGCAAAACCTAAGCAAAAGGAAAAAGATGAAAGAGAGCCGACTACTATAAAAAGAAAAGCCAGAATTATACCACCGGAAGAGAAAGAAAAAAAACCAAAAGAACCTCTAGAAAAAGAAGAAGAAAAGCCAAAAACTGTTAAAGAGACAACAGAAAAAGAACCTCTAGAAAAAGAAGAGGTTAAACTCACCAAAGAAGAGTCTATAGAAGAAAAGCCTGCTATTAAAGAAGAAAAAACAGCTGAAAAAGCGCCAGAACCTAAGATATTGGCAGCAAAAATAGCTGAAGAAGAAGCTAAGAAAAAACCCAAATCTTACAAAGACTTCAAAGCGGCAAAAAAACCTCAAACGTTTAGAGCTTTTGATACAAGAGATAGATTAGGGCTTAGATCATATGAAGATGAGAGATGGAGAAAAAGAAGATACTTTAAATCAAAAAAGATCAAAAGTTCAATACAAGTAGTAAGACCAAAATCTTTAAAAGTAATAATTCCCATAACGATAAAAGATTTAGCAAGTGCAATGAAACTGAAAGCTTCTGAGCTTATGCAGAAGCTATTTCTGCAAGGAATCACTTTAACAATAAATGATTATCTAAACGATGAAACAACAATTCAACTACTAGGTCATGAGTTTGATTGTGAGATCGCAATAGATGTTGCAGAAGAAAAAAGACTTCAAATTACAGATCTAACAATAAAAGAAGAGATATCAAATACTCCAAAAGAGGATTTAACGACAAGACCTGCTGTGATTACATTTATGGGTCATGTTGATCATGGAAAGACATCACTTATCGATGCGATTAGATCATCTAATTTAGCTAATCAAGAGGCTGGTCAAATAACTCAGCACATAGGAGCCTTTACAGCTAAAACAAAATTTGGGTTAATAACAATATTAGATACTCCTGGACATGAAGCTTTTACTGAGATGCGATCTAGAGGAGCTAACGTTACAGACATCATAGTTTTAGTAATTGCTGGAGATGAAGGAATTCGAGATCAAACCGTAGAAGCGATAAAGCAAGCGAATGATGCTAATGTTCCAATGGTAGTAGCTATTAATAAATCTGATAAAGCTGGATTTGACGCGGAAAAAATTTATCGATCTCTAGCTGATAGGGAACTACTTCCGGAAGCTTGGGGCGGAACAGTTCTTACAATTAACTGCAGCGCAAAAACAAAAGAGGGTGTGGACGAGCTTTTAGAGATGTTATCATTGCAAGCTGAGATATTAGAGCTCCGAGCAAATCCAAAAGCGAGAGCTAGAGGAACCATATTAGAATCTGAAATGCATAAAGGTCTTGGAGCTGCTGCTACAGTTTTAGTACAAAATGGAACACTCAAAACATCTGATGCAATAGTTTTCTCTGATAAATATGGAAGGATTAAAACCCTGCACGACCAGTTTGATAATATTGTAGACTCAGCGGGACCTTCTATGCCTGTTATGATAACTGGATTGTCATCACTGGCTGAAGCTGGCTCAGAATTTGTTGTTGTTGAAAATGAAAAAGTTGCAAAAGATTTAGCTGATGCAAGAAAAGAAAAAATGAAACTTAAAAGCCTCCAAAAAGCGAAACCTTTTTCACTAGAGAGTTTAGAGAAAAAAGAGAAAAAAACACTTCCTATAATACTTAGAGCTGATGTTCAAGGATCTTTAGAGGCACTTAAAACGTCACTGTTAAAAATTAAATCTGATAAAGTTGAATTGAGTATTGTTAGTGCTGAAGTTGGAGAGATATCTGAATCTGATATAAGACTAGCAAGCGCTTCTAAATCTGTAATTCTAGGATTTCATACTAAAATCGAATCACATGCAGAGTCTTTAATAAAACAACTTAAAGTTATAATACTCCAGCACAACATTATCTATCATGCGATAGATGAAGTAAAAGAGTTGATGAGATCTACATTAGACAAGCTAGAAGAATTTAATGACATTGGCAAGGCAAAAGTAATAGCTGTTTTCAAATCATCACATTTAGGACTAATTGCTGGCTGCTTGATAACAGATGGAATTGTTAAAAGAAACTCTTTTGTTCGAATAATAAGAGATGGAAAAGAGATAACAAAAACAAAAATATCCTCTCTAAAAAGAGTAAAAGAAGATGTTAAAGAGGTAAATAAAGGCTTAGAGTGCGGAATAGTGTTAGAGAATTTCTCTGACGTTCAAAATGAGGACATATTTGAAGCATACGATATCACTTACGTAGAGCAAGAGCTTTAGCATGAAAGACAAAAGAGTCAAGCGTTTAAACTCGCTTCTTCGAGAAGTAATATCTGAAGTGCTGACAAAGCAAGTAAAAAACCCAAATATTTCAAAATTAACAACTATAATAGATGTTGAAATGACAGCTGATGGTCGATATGCAAAAGTATTTATAACTGTTATTGGCACTGATGATGAAGAAAAAGCTACACTTGATGCGCTTAATCAAGCAGCAGGATTCATTTCTGTAAACGCAGCTAAAAAAGTAGTTTTAAGATATTTTCCAACGCTTGAGTTTAAGTTAGATACTTCTGTCGAGAAACACATGAAAATCGATAAGATATTAACTGATATAAAAAAAGAAAAAGAACAACAAAAAAAATCTTTAGATGAGTCCGATGAATGAACCCAAAGGGATACTTTTAGTTAATAAGTCCACTAGCAAAACATCATTTAGTTTAGTTTCCCTTTTAAGAAAGCTTACAAAAGTAAAAAAAATTGGCCACGCAGGAACTTTAGATCCTTTTGCTTCTGGATTAATGATAATGCTAATTGGCAAAAGTTATACTCAAAAATCTCTAGATTTTATAAACCATGATAAAACGTATGTTTGTAGGCTTCATTTAGGATACACTACTAAGACTTTTGATACTGAAGCTGAAAAAGTTTTTTATTCAGAAAAAAAGCCAACTACTCAACAGCTTGAAGAAGTTTTAAAAGAGTTTCAAGGTGACATTGAGCAGACACCTCCTATGTACTCTGCAAAAAAAGTAAACGGGCAAAGACTCTATAAGCTAGCGAGGCAAGGTCTCTCAATAAAAAGAGAAAAGATCCAAGTAAATGTTAAAACAACTCTTATCAATTATGAATATCCCTACATAGATTTAGAAATTACATCTTCAAAGGGAACATATATAAGAACCATAGCAAATGATATTGGAGAAAAGCTTAAAACAGGAGCTTATCTAATAGCTCTTAAAAGAACTCGTTGTGGTCCCTATTTTTTAAAAGATGCGATAGACCAAGCAAAACTAGATGAAACAATAAATTTAAGTGAGCTACTTTTAAGATGATAGTTTTAGATAGTTTTTATAAAAAGCAAGATTTGGGACCTAGCAACCTTTCTATTGGAGTTTTTGATGGTCTTCATTTAGGACACGCTCTTATTTTAAAAAAGCTAAAAGAGAAAAAAGGAAAATCTATAGTTTTTACGTTTGAGAATCACCCAATAGATATTTTAAAACCTGATATAAAAATCCAAAAAATTTACGAAAAGCAAGATAAGTTAAAATATTTAAAGAGTTTTGATATAGATGTGGTAATTATGATTAAATTCGATAAAAATTTTGCAGATATTTCATACATCGATTTTTTTAAGATTTTAAAAGAAAACTTTTCATTTACTAATTTGATAGTAGGAAAAGATGTAAAAATTGGAAGGGATGGCAAAGGCGATTTAAACAAAATAAAATCTTTAGAAAATGACCTACAGTTCAAATCTGAATTTATTGAAAAGATTAAATATGAGAATAGAGTAATATCATCCCGCTGGATAAGATCTTTAATAGAAGAGAAAAACTTTGCACTTGCTGAAAAACTTTTAAACAGAAAATTTTTATAGAGGAAAAAACGAAAAGATGTCTGATCAATCAACTAATCTTTCTTGCGGTATAGTAGGCCTTCCAAATGTTGGAAAATCCACACTATTTACTGCTATCACTAAAAAAAAGGTCTCTGCTGAAAATTATCCTTTTTGCACTATCGATCCAAATGTTGGAATAGTTGAGGTTCCAGATCAAAGATTAGAAGTTTTAACAAAACTCTCTAAATCTAAAAAAACGATATATGCAACAGTATCATTTGTAGATATTGCAGGTCTTGTTAAAGGAGCATCTAAAGGAGAAGGTCTTGGCAATAAATTTTTATCAAACATCAGAGATACAGACGCAATAATTCATGTTGTTAGATGTTTTGAAGATGATGAGCTAATCCATGTAAGCGGAAAAATAGATCCAATAGAAGATATAGAAACGATAAATCTAGAGCTTATTTTAGCTGATCTTCAGGCAGCTGAAAACATCAAAACTAAACTAGAGAAAAAAGCTAGGATTTCAAAAGAGTTTCAGCCTCAAATAGATCTTATTGATAAAATTCTAGATCATTTAAATCAGAACCTCTCTCTTAGATTAGTCTCTTTTAATTCAGACGAAAAAGAGATTTTGAAAAACTGGGCTTTTTTAACTCTAAAAAAAGTAATTTATGTTGCAAACGTCAAAGAAGAAGAGCTTACATCTTTAGAAGAAAATGAAAATTTGAATAAAGTAAAAGAGTTTGCAAAAAAAGAAAACACATCAGTCATTGCTATTTGCGCAAAAATAGAAGAAGAGATAGCGGCTTTAGAACCAGAGGACGCTAAAGAATTTTTACAAGAACTAAATCTAAAAGAATCAGGTCTTCATCAATTAGTAAAAACTGCTTTCAGACTTTTAAATCTTTTAACTTTTATAACAACTGGTGAGATAGAGACAAGAGCTTGGACAATTGTAAAAGGCACTAGTGCAAAGACAGCTGCTGGTAAAATCCATTCAGATATCGAAAAAGGGTTTATTAGAGCTGAGGTGGTATCATTTGATGATATAATAGAGTTCAATGGCAGAGTAGGCGCTAGAGAGCAAGGAAAAGCCATGTCTGAGGGAAAAGAATACTTAGTTAAAGATGGCGATGTTATTTTGTTTTACCATTCGTAGATTTTAGTGAGTCTTTAATTGATCTTTAGTTCTTTTAAGCATCTTAAGTTTTTTGAAATTGGTTTTCTATAAAGATTGAATCCATTATATTTAAAGTAAGAGAATGTAAAAAAAGCATACCAAACATTAATATCGATACAAAACTAAGAATAATTTTATAAATGGCAGAAAAAACCGAAAAGGCGACGCCTAAGAAACTAAGAGATGCTAGAAAGAAAGGACAAGTAGCAAAATCTCAAGATTTCCCATCGGCATTTACCTTTGCAACATCTATTTTTGGGGTAATAGCAGCTGGTTCATATTTATATAAAAACTTAGCAAGCTACATTATTACAACTCTCAAGGCTATCGGGACAAACATCGATCTTCAAAACAGCGCTGGAGCTTATTTAACAGAAGCAATAACTGTTATAATGATGTGTAGTTTTCCGATTGTAGTTATTGTGGCAATCGTTGGTATTTTAGCTAACTTTTTAATTGTTGGACCGATGTTCTCTTTTCAAGCGATGAAATTCGATTTAAAAAAGTTAAACCCTGTTGAAGGGATCAAACAGAAGTTCAAACTTAAAGTTTTAGTAGAACTAATAAAATCGGTTCTAAAAATAACAGGAGCTGCATTAATTATTTTTTTTATAATTAAAAGCATGCTTCCTCAAGTTGTTTTTTCTGTGAAATTTCCGATCATTGGAAGTTTGACTATCATGGCTGCTTTTTTAAAAAAAGTTGCAATTCAAGTTGGAATATTTTTCTTACTCATTGCTATTTTTGATTTAGCTTTTCAGAAAAAGCAGTTTGCGAAAGAAATGATGATGGAAAAGTTTGAAATAAAACAAGAATATAAAGATACTGAAGGAGATCCGCAGATTAAAGGAAAAAGACGAGAGCTTTCTAGAGAGATAGCATATTCAGAGGGACCCTCTGCTGCAAAAAGAGCTAGAGCAATTATTACAAATCCAACACATATTGCAGTAGCTTTGGGTTTTGAAGAAGAAAAGGATCCTGTTCCCTCCATACTTGTTATGGGAAAAGGACCAATAGCTGAAAAAATTATAAAAATAGGAATTGATAATCATATACCTGTTATGAGAAATGTAGTGTTAGCAAGACAACTTTTTAATATTGGACATATTGGAGATTACATTCCAAAAGATGTGTACAAATCTGTTGCTGAAGTATTAAAATGGTTAGAGACTATGGAAGAAATGCCAGATGTTAATGTAGGAATATTTCAATGAGTAATTTTTTAGATAATTTAGTAGGGTTCTTAGGCAGCGCAAAAATGCTTAGCTCCATTAAAAAATCAAGTGATCTCATTTTAGCTTTTTTTGTAATTAGCATTATAATGATGCTTATTTTTCCAGTCTCCCCTCACGTCATCGATGTATTAATTGCTGTTAATTTAACTGCATCTATAACGATACTTTTTGTCTCATTATATATTCAAAAAGCTGTGCACCTATCAATTTTTCCATCGCTTTTATTATTAACAACTCTATATCGATTAGGTGTAAATATATCATCAACCCGTCAGATTCTTTTGCATGCAAATGCTGGAGAGATCATCTTTGCATTTGGTAATTTCGTAGTTGGAGGTAACTACGTTGTTGGTGGCGTTATATTTTTAATTATCACAGTTGTTCAATTCATAGTTGTTGTAAAAGGAGCGGAAAGGGTATCTGAGGTTGCTGCAAGATTTACATTAGATGCTATGCCAGGAAAACAGATGAGTATTGATGCTGATTTAAGATCTGGAATTATCGATACCAATCTGGCAAGAGAGCTTCGTTTATCTTTAAATAAAGAATCTCACTTATATGGCGCTATGGATGGTGCGATGAAGTTTATTAAGGGAGATGCAATAGCTGGCATTGTGATAACTATTATTAACATTGTTGGAGGTCTTATCATTGGAACAGTGCAGAGAGGGATCCCACTAGCTGAGGCAGCTAAGATATATGCTCTTTTATCCATTGGTGATGGTTTAGTATCTCAGATTCCATCTATTATGATAGCGATTGCATCTGGTATCGTAACAACTAGAGTCTCCTCTGAAAAAAAAGAC
>SDBV01011568.1_pt1 | contig 11416 bp, 24 predicted proteins | sample 2277081 | NCBI WGS metagenome assembly SDBV01 (sample SAMN10402039, study PRJNA504765) | marine sediment metagenome | isolation source: marine sediment core GS10_PC15, 223 cmbsf | place: Arctic Ocean: Southern Knipovich Ridge | collected 2010
AACGGGAGTAATATCCCCCGCGTTTTTTCCTGCAATTTGAACCCGTTCACGCTCAACGGTATTTGCGCCTACCGTTAGTTGCTCGGTATCAACTCGCTTATCAATATCACCAGATGCGGGCTCGTTAATCCCGATGGTGCCATCAGCCATTTATCTTCCAACTCCTACTAGCAAACGCTTTGCCGCTATTCCCTCTGGCGCACCCGCTGAAACATGCAAGAGAAACGCCCATATATCAGCACATGACATATCTTGCGCTCCGGCTACCTTAAATCCTTGAGCAAAATCTTCGGAACTTGTAGGAACTTGCGCAACAGAATCGTCTTTGACTATAAAGAAATTCTTATAACTTGCGGTCAACGCAACAGTCGCTAAAGCTGTATCCCCATTATGCCCATAACGACTTGAGTGTGTTGTCCCTCCACCATTGCCTCTTTGCAAACGGTGAACCCATTTCCCGCCCTTTATGGTTCCCGTTCCTTCTCCCGCAGCATTAGGGCCAGACCGTGTTCCCTCATCGCAAATAGTGTGACCGTCTTTAGCCGTTGAAGTATATTGGGCGGGTGTTCCATCATCAACTCCTGGCGTATCTCCAGTAATTGCCCAAGTTCCTGCCTCCAACGCATCCCCTTGATCCGTCGCATCCTCTGCGGTGTTCTGATAAGCTCCCAAGACCTCGGCGTCCTTTCCAAGAAAATCTCCTGTCCCTGTCGCGCCGGACATGCAATAAAAATCATCATATAGGGCAGTCATTACATTTGTCTCTAAACTGTAAGTATCAAATGTACCGCCACCGCTCATATCTTTGCCAGAAACGCTGATCTTTGATACTTCATTAATATGTAGATCAAAAGCACCGCTGTCTAAGTGATCCCATTTGATCTCGATATAAAAATACTTATTATCAGCGAAAGGAGTCCCCACTGTTTCACTACCGCCCGCAATAAAATCAACTCGCAAATCTCCGTCAGTTTCCAGACTTAATTGAAAAAGTTGTGTGCCTCCTGTCCCGCCTTCATAGGCAGTAAAGAACCCCGATTCCACACCGGGAGTTGAATCAGGAAACAGGACAGCAAAACCGACAATTTGATCATCGCCAGCGTCGGCAACCGATTCGAAGGGGGAGATATTAAACCGCTCTGCTCCGACTCCGCTAACAGACAAAGCGTATATTCCGGTTCTTACTGGATCGGTGACTATGATAGGAGAATCTGTTATTGAACTGGCCTCCTCAAGCCCTCCCGTTTCAAATCCCACAAAATTATTCAGCGTCAGCGCCATCAGTTAAGCCTTCTCAAAGTCGGGATATATTCTGTTCCTGTCCACTCAACTGTTATCAAGATCGACCTTCCCACAAGATCAGTCTGCCCAGGCGATCCCGGTCCTTCCCAAAATAAATCAGCCCGCGCTGGATCAATTGTTCGATCAGGATCATCATTTGGAAGTGTGTTCAATCGTTGCTTGAAATCTAAATAAGTGTCTTGAATAAAGTCTGCAAATGCATCAGCCTTTGCTTGCCCATCGGGCGCTACAATTCCGGCAAGATCAAATCTCTGGCAATCATTTGATGAAATACAAATATCAAATCCTTCACTATCTACGGAAATACTAAATACTGGCATCTTCTATCTCCGATTCTCTTACGACTATTTTCCCGTATGGGTTATTTATTATTAATTTCTTTGATAGCTGCGGCAACGCCTCGATGCGTTCCTGTCTCAATTGCCTTTTCGGTTCCTTCCAAAATCTCTGCTGCAAGTCGCGTTGCTAATAATTCGGTTTGTGTGGACGCGTGTTCCTTCATCTCGTCTACTGTATCCCGCGGCACGACTTTACCTTTCAGCATTAACCAAAGACCAACGCCCAAAAACCCCACTACGCCAATTTTCACCTTAAGATCTTGCCATTATATGTGCTAGTTACCATTAATGGTTGTTCCTATGCCAAACTCACTGTTAATTGTCCGGCTAACATCTCAAATACGTCAGTGTCATTAATGACAACTGTCGAATCTAATGCCCCATGAAATAGCAAGTTGCCTACTGTAAGAGCGTCGTGGATTCCTACATGCGAGATGGTTCCCCAAGCACCGCCGGAAGCAGCGGCAAAGGTTATGGCGTTTGTGTTTTGCGTGACTCCATTCACAAACACATCCCATACCGTGACCTGGAGCCGGGCATAAGCATTTCCAGAAACCTCAGTTCCAGAATCAGCATCCGTTGGATCGTTCACATAAAGGGAGACAAAAACGTTGGTTCCGGGCGAGGTAAAGGCAGTGTTTCGTAGAATATGGTCGCCTAACTTATTCTCAAGATAATCAGATATTGCTGTCATCAAACACCTCTCACTATATCTGATAACACCGTCAACGTGCTTTTAGCAAGTGTCCTAGGATCAGTTTGTCCAGACTCTACAATACTTATCTCATATAAATACGATTTGCCTGAGGCAGGAATTTCGAGTGTATTTGTATCAGCCTTATCAACCAAAATCTCGAATTTCCCGACTGTAGGGCCCGAGAGTGTTATCCCGCTTCCCACGGTTTTCTTGAATAGCACATCAGCGTCGGTATCATCCGAGATAGTTCCTGCGGGTATTGAAGATCGAACGGTGAAATAGATTGAAGCGCTTGTTATATCTACCGCGGCACCGGTTCTCTCCGTGACCGTCCCAGCCCACGTCTTTCGCTCTCCTCGAAAAATCTTAAGTTCATCCCTTATGACAGTCATTTATATTCACCCCTCTTATATTAAAGTGAGAAATCGTTCATCCTTCTCAGCCAGTGTCAGATTAAGATCCAGAAGGTCGAACGCAGTAGGTACGCCCCCTATTGCCGATGCTGACAGTGCGCCCGATGCCGCCAAGGTAGCACTCGCAGTTACAGTGCTGACAGCAAATTCAAATACTCCAATATCCGGGGATGATCCCAAGTAATCGAAATAAACAGGATCATTGTCTGACCAAGTTGCCGCAGGCGTAATGGTTAATGTGTTTGTCCCATAATTAACGTTGGTGATCGTTACAGTTGTAGAGTTTATTTCAATTTTATCCCCAACTATTCCGGCACCGTTTCCAAATGCATCCCTAAAGAATCGAGCATCGTCAACTGTCAACGATGTGCTGGCCGAACCAGCGCCACTAGCTTTAGTCAACCACCTACCTGCCTCTTTAGCTGGAGAATCAGTCAATATATGGAAATCGAAAGCAGTGTGAACACCCGTGACATTATCAGGATCAGTGGGAGCAGTAACAAATTTAATAGCTGCAAGATCAGCTACTTGTATGCTGTTTTGTTCTGTGCTTACTGGGTTCGTTTCGCCCGATAAAAAGGTCCGCCAGCTCGCGAGCGTTGTATATATATCATCGGGGTCCGGAACCTGATCTCCCCAATTAGCTCCAGTAATATAAAGATTGTGGTCGATGTCGTACTTGACATCCCCATTCGCCAAGAACTCCACTTGGTTGTGATTTACAACGATGTTATTCAAGAAAGCAAGATCGTCGCCGCCCAATCTTCGGTAAGAGAAAGGTCCACCACTGGAGTGCCCATCATTATTTTGATCCGAACCATTGAAGTCGCGGTTGTTTGAAATAAAAACGTTGTTATAGACTTTGTAGCCGTCAAAGGCTTTTATGACTGGTGCATTGTCGTAGAATATATTATTGCGGATAACGTTTTCTTTGGCGGACGTGCCGGTTCCTCTACTGATCGTAGTCCAAGCATCTCTATTCCAACCGCCTACAGGTCCATCATTAGATCCTACAGTTCCATAAATTATATTGTTTTCGATCCAAACATTTTTAGTACCTTTCAAATCAATCGCGTTTTCGTTATTGTTCCGAATAATGTTTCCTTTGATGATGAGTCCTTGAACGTTGAAGCTATTCGCGTCGATATGAGTGGTTTGAATACCATCTTCAATATAAGAATCCTCCAAAGTGTTGTCCTGAATAACCGTTCCCAATTCGACATTGTTACCGTGTACGACGAAACTTTGATAACAGTCATGAATAGTGCAGTCGTGTACCCAGGCCAATGTGTGAGTTAGTCTCAAATGGATAGGGTGCTGAACATTCCAGAATTCACAGTTGTCGATCTCCCATCGCGCACCGTCAACTTGAATCGCTCGTGTCCTGTAACCCGCATCGAAAACGGCTAGAGGCGTTGCGCCATGTGTGTCGTCGTAGAAACGGCAATCTTTGATTCGGATGTCCTCGGCTCCTGAAAAGCCTATGATGCATTGTGAGTTACCCGTGACATCCTGTTGGTATTCAAAATCAATACCCTCGATAATAATAAATTTGCTGGCGCTCATGTTAATGATGTTGTTATTGGTACCATTTCCAACTATATTTGGAACATCGGTTTGATGAGCCCTTAGCCTGATTACGTCCCCTGCCGCAAAAGAAGTTCCATCATTAGTAAATTTCAAATTTCCTTCAGAATAAGTCCCTGCGAGCACATCGCATATATCCCCAGCGGTAATGGTTGCTAGTGGCTTGCTGATCGTTTGCCATGCGTTAGCAATCGAGAGGCCATCATTGCCGTCGCTGCCAGTGGGCTTCACATAATACTGAGTCATATTTTCATTTCCATTTTCGCATACATGGATAATAGCATATCTGTCAAAAAGGCCATTTGACTTATACTACGCAAAGTAGTACAATTGGGGTGCTGAAATCGAAATCATAAAGGAGCGAACGATGATCCCCCTAGAACCAACTGAAGAAGTAGAGTGCTTGATATGCCATGACGACATGCCCATCGATGAGGCATTTGAGTTCATGGATACGATGTATGTTTGCGGTCTTGCCTATTCTCCTGAATGCTACGCGGAATGGAATGATCGGGAACATGTGGAGAGTGAATTTTATGACTGATCATGATGTATTAGGAATATTGAAAGTATTTTTTGCACTCTTGGGCGACGGAAGAACTAAGTATGGAAAACGAATAAGGGCATATTTAGATGGAGTTGATGATTTAGAAGATATGCCAGCAATCAAAAGAAAACTAGACGAAACAATCGAAGCTTTGAAAGGGATTAATGATGGCGTGGCCTCCTGAATTTCCAGATGAAGAAGATTGGTCGGTTAGTGAACAATTGATTAATAAACTTCTTGGCAAGCTACATGATTTAGGTTACGGCGATGATGATGAAATTATTCTTGCTGGCCTTGAGAAGCTTATTGAAGAGGAGTGAATTCTATGATTAAGACAATTATCCGCAGGACATTTACCAGACGCTTTTCTTTATTTGGCAAAAGCGCAAGCGTTACGGAACGTTCCTACCTGATTCAATGGGTGGCGTTCCGCATTGGGATATTTTGGTGGAGGTAATTCAATGACCAATCACACATCTGGACCTTGGGTACTTAGCAACGTAGTGATGGACAATGACCGCGAAGGTACATACGTCATTGTGTTTTGCCCGGATGGGGTGGGGTATGGCAGAGTAGCTATGGTATTTGCAGAATGCGGAAGAGAAGAAGAGCTACACCATAATGCCCGCCTCATTGCCGCTGCGCCTGAGCTACTTGATGCACTGACTGAGCTCGCGAAGTGTCATATTGAGGGAGGCTTTGTGCAACCGGATAAAGACGTGCTTTATGCCGCGAATGACGCCATCGCCAAGGCCACACAATGAACATCGAGGCTTTGAAATACTTCCACCGCCTACGCCATAAGGGATTTTCTCATGTTGCTTCCCGTAATATGACATTGAACGCTTTCTCACGCGACTTTTTAGATTGGGCGAAGCGTATGCGGCATTATGTGGACATGCCCATCTATCCTGAGTTTATGAAGTTTGGGATTGACGACGCAGGTATCGTGCATGGATCGGAGGGAGACTTATTGAATGCTTTGAACAGGAAAGCGCATCCGAGATTTAGAATATCAAAAAAGGAGGAAATATCTGATGTCTGATAATGACAACAATGAGATAGTGGAGGGCGAGGTACTTGAGCAGCCTGCAGAGACACGATCTATAGAGATTGTTCCGGTGCTACCCCCTCAAGAAGATCTCGCCATCATGCCAGTGATGAACTTGAAACAGGCCAAGAAACGTTATGACGAGATGGTTGCGTTCGTCAAAGGGATCATGCAGGAAGGTTTAGACTATGGCACAATCCCCGGAACCGATAAGCCCACGCTATACAAGCCGGGGGCTGAAAAGCTATCGACGTTTTTCGGCCTTCGCAAATCCTTTGTGCTACTCGATAAAATCGAAACATGGGCTCGTGATGATCCGTTTTTCTTTTACCGTTACAAGTCCCAACTGTGGCGCGGTGATACCCTGATCGCGGAAGGGATTGGCTCGGCCAACTCTCTTGAAGATCGTTACCGATGGCGTTGGGTTTCATACGATAGGATGCCCGAGGAATTACTACCCGAAATTGATGATCTGCGAAAACGCGGCGGTAAAATCTCCGAATACACTTTTGCTATCGAAGAATCCAGAACCGAGGGTGAATACTCAAAACCCCTTGATTATTGGATGCGATTCAGGGATGCGATCGCAAACGGAACTGCTGTGAATGTCACGAAATGGACCAAGGATAAGAAGGGCTATCCCGCGTGGGAAATCGAGAACACATACTACCGTATTCCCAACCCCGATATTTTCACCCTCGTTAACACGCTGGATAAGATGGCGCAGAAGCGCGGCTTTGTGCAATCGGTTTTGATCGGTTGCAACGCATCTGAATTTTTCAGCCAGGACTATGAAGATATGCCCATCGAGTCCGTGACTGGGGTTGAGGATGAATCCACACCAAAGCCGGATTACACCAAAGAGCAAGGGAAAGGCGAACGCTCCCCCGAAGAAGAACCCGAAGCAACCCCGCGGCTAGAGCATCAGTGGGAGGAACCTATTCGCGACTTCATCATTGACCAGGGATTTGTCCAAGGCAAAACCAAGACCGCGATGCAGAACAGGCTCGTAGCTATCCTTGATGCATCCCCATTTGTCGATGTGCCTTATGGCGATCTTGATCTAGTCGAAGCTCTGGCTTGGGTGATCGGATGGGAAGAGGTAAAGGAAGCACATGGCAAAATGAAAGCAGAGAATCGCCGCAAGATCGTCTTCGACAACTGGAAGGCGCAGGCCATCCGCGAGAAATGGATTGATCTGGCAATCAGCAAAATCCCGCCGGATCCGCAATGATGGGCCATTTTGATACCGAAATCCAGATTCTTGATAAGCGGATTGACCAAGCATTAAAGCACATTGAATCACCTTTTCACTGGTGCGGGTTGACAGTGAAAGAAACAGTGGCGGTTCAATTTCAGTGCCGCGGTTACTCGGCTCAGAGATCCGGTGAGATCGTAGGCATATCGCGCCATGCAATCCGCAAGCGTTTGGATCGAGCTGTTGAGAAAATCAACGCTGCCGAAGACTGGAACATAAAGGTATCCGACCTAGCCGATGTACTTTTGAAACTCATACAGGAGGAACTAGATGGAAATTAACTATAAGAAATTACCAGCACATATGAGAAGCGGAGCACAATTATATGTTGAAGATGGCGTTCGCCCTGGCGACTTTTTAATGGCCATATTCCAGAACGACCTTAAGGGAGCTTTTCAACGCGCAGATCATATTAATCAACATTTAATAGCTGAATATGTTGAATGGTTGCATTGGGAAGTGCCCGCTCCAGCTCAAGGATCGCCTGAAAAAGTAAAAGCTTGGATTGATCAAGGCGGACTCAAGGGACAAAAATAAACAAGGAGGAATTTGATGGCGAAGAAAAAGGTAGATAATCTTTTAGCACTGACGATTGAAACTCCCGATGATGCGCTGTTCAAACAGAGTCAAAAACTCTTGGGGATAGCAGAGGTTTATGTGATCGCCACGCCCGAACAAGCAATTACCGCTGGCGAACATCTCAAGGAAATCAAGGCGCTTGCGAAGGAGTTGGAAAATACGCGCACCGAGATCACCGGCCCCATAAATCAGGGCTTGCGCAAGATCAATGACTTTTTCCGGCCTGCAAAGGGATGGCTGGCTGATGCTGAGGGCTTTATAAAAACAAAGTTGCTCAAATATCAGCAAGATCAAAAACTTATCGCCCAAGAAGCACAGCGCAAGGCCGATGAGAAAGCACGCAAGAAACGCGAAAGACTTGAGGCACGAGCGGCCGCAGCCAGGATAGCAGGCCAAGTGGCCAAGGCTGATAAGTTGGAAGTGGATGCAATGATCCAGCAAGCGCCTGTGATCACATCCTCGGCACCAAAGGTGACAGGCATCCAAACCCGCACAACTTGGAAAGCGGAGGTCACAGACAAGCTGGAATTCATAAAGTTTGTGGTTGATAACCCCCACCTGCTGGAATTGATCCAGGTTAATCAATCTGCGCTTAATGCTCAAGCTAGATCCTTGAAGGATTCCATGAATTTTCCGGGGATCAAAGTAGAGTCAGAACAAAGCATAGCCGCGCGAAGCTAGGAGGGATGATGTCTGAGAAACCGAATTGTTACGATTGCAAACACAGGGGAAGCATTCCAGGAGACGCTCATAGCAAATGCAAGCATCCTGATCCTGATAGTTTGGATATTGAAGGCCATGAACATGGAAAAAAGCATGGATGGTTTTATTGGCCTGTAAACTTTGATCCTACTTGGCTTTTGCGCTGCGATGGATTTGAAGTAAAGACCGGAGATTGATACAATGCAACATAATCCCACCCTTGCAACGGTGATCGCTCAGCCTCTTACATCATCGCTGGTACTCGCTCTGATTATGATTCTGGTTTCAGCGAATCGATTGATTAGTTGGATGCGAATACCCTATGACCGAGCGGTCACCTTTGCAGGGGTGGGGTTTTGCTTTGGAGGGAATGAAAAATGAATGACTTACATGCTTCACATGAACATTGGCGCGGACTAGAGATCCAAGAATTAGTGTGGGCAGATGAAAACTTTGGCATCAATCCCTCAATTGAGTATGACAATACATTGAAAATAACTCCATACAGTGAGCCGGGCCAATTGGCTCCAACGATATGGTTTGAAATAATATGTCAGAAAATGAATACTGGAGGAATTTATTATAGAAGAATAAATGGTCTTTACATCAAAGAAGTAATTTTCCATGAGGTTGGAGATGCCAGTTAGAACCAGTTCCCGGCGCTCATACCTCGAAGGCGTGGTTGATGGCTCGATCCCAAAGCAAAGGGAGATGAACTTATGAAGGTTGATTTTCTTGGTGGACCTTGGGATACACGCGTTATTGAAATGCGTGAGCCCTTGCAACGGAACTTCTATGTTCCAATACCAGTAGAAGTTTATCCGGTCACGCCGCTATCTGATGAGATTCCATATCCTAAAGTAAAGATAGCGGTCTATCAATTGGATCATTACAGATATTTCTTCGAGGCCTTTAAATGGAGATGAAATTATGAAAAAATCAGAAGGAACCTGGAAAGGTAAACCCCTTGAAGATTATTCGCGAGATCAATTGATTGAAATTGTTTTATCGCTCGCGAAAGAAATCGACGCGGTTAAGAACCGACACCTTCAAGATTTAGAGTTTATAACATCGCTTCATAAGGGATGAAATTATGAAACGCAAACCGCTTGCATGGATTCAGGATTTAAATTACATCCATGTGCTTGAGGAAAAGACCAAGGGTCGGAACTTAGAACTCAAGGAGAAGCGGCCCTATTTGATTTGGAAACCCGAATTGTTTCAGCCGAGGTTGACTCCGAAATGAGAGCGGGTATATAATGGGTACATGGATGTGGGAAATAATAGAAAAACCGCTTTATATATTTACACCTACCGAGTTGGTGGTTCTGCGGAGACAGAGATGTTTCCCACATCCACCGCAAGCCGCCAACTCAGTGGGTGTAAGTTTTTTAACCCAACTTCATATTGACCGGCCGGCAGTTTGTCGGCTGCCTCAACAAAACGACAAAGGGGGAGCAACCCCCCGCATCAATCCCGCAAACGCAATGGCAACCTGGAGTGTAGGTATGCAAGAATGCGGAACTGCAATAACGCATTAGAGACAACCGGGTCACCCGTGTTGGGAAGCTGAGAGCAAGGCTGATGAATACCTGGAGCAGAGCCATTTGAGCGAATCAGATAACCAGCACAGTTGAGAATAGATTTAAGAACCGAAGAGGAAAAAAGATGATTGATTTAATAACTTCAGGGATATTTCTTGTAACGATAAGTATGATCATGGCTAGATTGAAATTGCAAATGGACAAAGAAACTGTAAAGCTGCTAAAAGAAGAAAATGGCGAACTTTTGGATGCGTTAGATGGACTATACCATCAGCATGCAGGTTGGTCATCTGGGATGGGGCCGTGTATCTGTGAATCACATAAAAAAGCCTACATACTATTGAACTCTGGAGGATAAACATGACATTCATACCTGATGATATGGAAAAGAAAGAAGCAACAGTTCCTTGGTTCGAAGACGCGAAAGCGGAGCTTGGAATTAAAGGACATAGCACAAGTAAAAGCCTCACCGAACTTGAGATAGAAATAAAAGCAGCTCTGTCAAGACTGGGCGGTGGTGTGACTACATTCATCACCGGCAAATTTGATACAAGGCCATCTCGCATTGGTTATGAGATACGGTTTAACTATGGATCCCGAGAAGGAAAAATAGAAATCGCTGCATTGCCTCTCAAAAAATGGACGGCGGCTAAAGAAACTCAATCCAGAAAACAAGCACTTTACACTGTTCGAGAAATGCTCGAAGCGGAATTCAATTCAGGAATACTTGTGCCAGGATCAGCGCCGCTTGTTCCTTTCCTTCTTGATGATCAAGGGCATACATTGGCCGAAGCATTGCATCTCCAAGCAGGAATCCCTCTTTTATCAGCTCCCATAAAAGAAAATAGCGAGATCATCGAGGGTGAGATTATCGATGGTTAAATGCCCACGCTGCAACTCCCAGATCCTCCCCGAACACGAGAACCTCAGTTGCCACGCGCACAATGATACTAATCTGTGGAGGCCCTGGGAGTCAAAAGGCCGTGAGTTGTTTGAGATTTTGAGAACGCGAGTGATTGAAGAGGAGGCGCATGATGCTGAAACCTAAACGCCATATACATATATGGGAAGATGATTCAACACATAGGGCTGTGGGTGGTAAGGAGTACGATGAAGTGTGGGACTATGCTACCGCCTTAGAAACCGCGCTCAAGGATGCAATGGAACAGAGCAGGGCATCACAAAAGGTGCTACTCATTGAACAACAAAAGCATATAGACACAGCGAATTGGGCAGCGGAACAACAAGAGAGAGCTGATACTGCGGAGAACAAAGTCCGCAAGCTGGAGGCTGATAACGAAACGCTATTGGACGCTCTTGAGCATTGTGGTTATGACCCGGAAGATTGTATTGATTGTGGTGGACCTCCACACGATGAGCATTGTCGATTCTGGAAAC
>SDBV01011569.1_pt1 | contig 11416 bp, 9 predicted proteins | sample 2277081 | NCBI WGS metagenome assembly SDBV01 (sample SAMN10402039, study PRJNA504765) | marine sediment metagenome | isolation source: marine sediment core GS10_PC15, 223 cmbsf | place: Arctic Ocean: Southern Knipovich Ridge | collected 2010
TCCTTCGCGTCCTTCCGCCGTCGCTCTTCGAGCTATGGCGGACAAGCTGCGTTTCAAATCACCGCTTTTACATGAATAGAAGGAAAACGCCGAGCAGTAGGCACGCTGCCATGCCTAACGGTATCGTCTTTCGGAGAATTTCCCCCTCCTGCCCGGCGGCGCCGCACATTGACGCCGCGAAGGCAACCTTGAAGGGGCTCGATATCCCCCCGATGCTCGCTCCCACCGCAAGAGCCGACACAAACAGGACCGGCGAGTATCCCAGCTTGGCCGCGATCCCCATCTGGAGGGCGGCAAACAGCATGATGGAAGCCACACCATACCCTGTGAGGAAGGTGCCCACCCACCCGAGGAACGGGACAAGTACCGGGTATACCGGGCCGAACACCTCCAGGCTCTCGGCCACGATGCGCGGAATGTTGCCCACCTGGTTAATAGCAGGTCCGGACACAAGGTCTGATCCGGTGAACGACAGCACTTGCCCCATGGCGGCAAAAAGGGCCATGGAGAGAATAGCCCTCCATCCTTTGACCGTCCCTGAACGCAGAGACCCCAGAAGGCTTTGACCTCGCTGGTGCAGAAAATGGGCCAAGGTGAAGGCCGCGAAGAGATAGAGGTAGGCGTCAGACAATGGGCGGAAATGGATGACCCGTCCCGGGATCACCGAAACGCCTAAGGCCAGATTCTCTCTGACGATCTCCCTGATCCCGGGCAGGGCGTTGACCGTCACGATCCCCAGTCCCATAACCACCAGGGGGAGAGCGTCCCTGACCACTTCTCCCGTGACCTTGAGACGCCGGATACCAGGCAGCACAAGTACGAGGGTGAGGACTACACCCCCTGTGAGCTCTCCCACCTGGTGTCCCAGCCAGATCACCCCTCCCCAGGCGGCGAAACCTGGGATGAGCCCGATGACCGTCAGATAAACCATGCGGCCCGGCTTGAACCCATCCTTGCCCGCGAAGAACGGCAGGCACCATGCCATGAGAACGGAAGCCGGCACCGACAGTATCGCTACCTCCCTTGCCAATACGCCGGCCTCCAAACCAGTTACGGCAGCCAGGACCGTGATGATGACCCCTCCAAGACCCAGGGTCATGAGACCACTGTATCCTATGATAGACAGAGCTGCGGCGGCCTGCGGCGCCAGGCCCGATGCCCTCAACATTGGAGCGGCCACAGGTTCCGCGATGATCCCGGCTCCTTCAAGGCTGTTTCCCAGCCCCAGCGCCAGAAGGCTCAACCGGCCCCATTCCCCCCGGACGGCACCGCTGAACCAGTTTGCGAGCCGAGCCAGGGAACCGGAGTCTATGAGAACCGATGCGAGAAGAATACCGCCGTAGACTACCAGAAGGAGAGGCAGGGTAACGAGAAGCCCGTCCAGGGCGGACAGCACAACTGTATTTAAGGGAGTATCAAAGACAATAACCGCGACAGATACTGTCCAGGCCATGCCCGCTATGGAAAGCTCCAGGGCGCTCCTGCGGAAGAAAACGGCCAGGATGAAGAGGAGGAGGACGGGAGACCAAGCAAGAAAAGTCAGCATTGGGCTGACTTTTCATGCTGCAGGAGGGGAAGAGGGGGGGAATGGGAGAGGGGGAGAAAATACGAAAACAATAAGCTATCTGATCTGGGTTTTTCCCCACTCACCCTCTCACCCACTCTCCCTCTCCATTTTTCAGGTGGTCTGCTTCTCAAAAGGATAAACCACCTGAGAAATGTCCGGTGCGTCGAGCGCTAACATTGCGAGCCTATCCATCCCCACCGAGACTCCGGCGCAGGGAGGCAGATCAGCCATGGCCTCCAGGAACCGGTCGTCGATGGTCAGCCCTTCCACACCGTCCCTGAACAGGTCCGCCAGGACCTTTTCCATTCGCTCGGCAAGCTCCACGCTATCCGTCAGCTCCGTGTAACCGTTGGCAAGCTCCAGTCCCGCGATGTAGATTTCGAACCTTTCCAGCAGGCTGGGATCGTCTTCCCTGGGCCTGGCCATTGTACCGAGGAAGGACGGATAATCCTTGACGATGGTGGGCCGTTCGACTCCCAGGGAGGGTTCCACCGCTTCGACGTAAATATGAAAAAACAGATCCTCGATGGTGGAATCAGCACCTATCCTGTAACCCAAGCCCTCAAGGGCCTCGGAAAGGTCGTCATGGGTGAGGGAAACAACCCCGGCATAGCGCTCAAACGCCTCGGCCATGGTGATCTCCTCCCACTGGTCTTCAAGATCATAGGACCGGTCACCGAAGATCAACTCTTCCCCATCCGTGACAGCCCGGCACGCAGCGCGAACGATCCGTATGGTATCCCTGATGGCATCCTCGTAACCGGCATCCACCCGGTACCATTCCAGCATTGAAAATTCGCATCGATGAAGCGGAGTGTGCTCCTCGTTCCTGAAGACAGGACCGATCTGATAGATACTTCCTGACCCTCTTGCCAGAAGCTTTTTCATGGACAGTTCGGGGGAGGTGTGGAGCCAGTGTCTGTAGGAACCGCCTGAAAGATCGGCGATGTTTACCGGAACGGGACGAATGTTGGGGTCGAGATTGGGGTGGGGGACTATGGCGGAGGTCGTCACCTCCACAAACCCCTCATCGTTAAAATAGGCCCGGACAGCCTCTTCCATGGCTGCCCGGGCCTCAATAATACCGCGCAAATTTCTCAACTATGGTTTCCCGTTTTACCAGATAATCAAATAGAGGGCAGTGATTGTTTACCCTATTTCCCTTATATTTTCTCTCTTCGGGCTACTTTCAGGACTATATGACAGTTTTGAAAAATTACATCCAGGAGTCTGCATGGACTCTCCGACAGACTCCTAGATCCTCTATTTAATTATTAGGACAGGGGTTTTGCACAATCTCGTAACCCTCTCGGCAACGCTTCCGAAAATGGCTCTCTCCAGGCCTATCCTGCCGTGACTGCCTAGGACGATCATGCTCACCTCCAGTTCATCGGCCAGCTTGAGGATCTCCTCGTGGGGTTTGCCCTTTCGGATGTGGATCTCACCGGACAGTGCGGGACCATCTTCGTCGTGGTAAATGGCCTTCAGCTTGTCCGCAGCCCGTTTTTCCCACTTTGCCACCGACTCATCCAGGGGTTCGATGGTTATGTGAACCGCACCGGACAGGAAATCGGTGTCCAGGACGTGGATGAGGTGGAGTTCCCCATCCCAGCAGCTGACCATCTCCCTGGCATAGAGAAAAGCCTTGTTGGAGGCGCTGGAAAAATCCACTGGAACCAGGATCTTGCGCATGCTTTCTTTCAATTCACGCTCCTTTCCGGCCGTGTCATTCGGCGTTGGTAGGTCGCAAAAAGTCCATTCGTGGCTTTTTGCTCTACTTAAAAGCGAAAAGTGTCATTTCCGCTTTCCTCACAAATCAATGACTAACTTTGCTTTTCTTTGTTTTTGCCGGTCATTGATCTGGGCGCCTGCGACGGGGCGCGTTGATGACTTCTTGCGAAGTCATCAACGCTTATTTTGCCGGCACGGCCGGTCAAGGTTTCGCAGGAGACCTCTTTGCCATTCCCTGCAGCCCGTAAACCCGGAGCAGGTCGTTAATATCAGTGGTCTTGAGGTTTATCCCACCCTCCGACATCGGGAGAAGGTAGATCTTCTTGCCCTTGAGCGCCTCGGCGATCCGGAGTTTGACCAGGATCTCACCCCCGGTTCCACCCAGAGCCTCGTTCATGGCCTTGATCCCCTTGGCGTCGGCGATACCCTCCGCCTTGATGGCCTGGGAGATGCTCTTTTGCTGCTCGTAATAGGCATCGGCCTGAATCTTGGATTTCTCGAACTCCCCGTCAGCCGCGGCGATCCTGGTGTTCACCAGCCCCTGGGCGTCGGCCACCTTCCGGCGGTACTCCTCTTGCGCGGCCTTGGCCTGAGACTTGTTCTTCTCGGCCAGCTGCTCGGCCACCTTCCGGTCCTCGATGGCCTGCTGATAAGCGGGGTTGAAACGATAGTCCTTGGTTGATACCCTTTCGACTATGACTCCGTAGGGGCCCAGGATCTCGTTAAGAGCGTCCCTGGCTTTCTCGGCTTTCGCCTGGCGCTGGTCGGCGATGTAAAAACCCTCTGTCGGGAGCTCACCGAAGATGTCCCGGGGCCGGCTCCTCGCCACCGCCCTGACGATGTTCTGCCTCAGGAGCAGATCGCTCGCGGCCACGTTCTGAAGGATGTATGGGGCCTTGGGCGGATCGATGCGGTACTGGATGATAACGTCCAGGCTGATGTCGTTGCCGTCGATGGTCTTGAAAAGCAGATCGTCCCTGGACCGCAGGTCACCACGCTTGGCGTCGAAAGTCATTTCCACCGTCTGCAGCTTGACGTCGAAGGTGTTCCAGCCGTTGATGATGGGCAGGAAGAAATAGGTTTTGCCCGGGGCATAATATGTCGGATCAACGCCCCTTTTCTTGAGGATACCCAGCTTCACGGTCCTCACGCCCACCTCGGTGGGACCGGCCTGATGGGGCCAGCAACCGCTGAGCAGGAAGGTACTGAGGACACCGAGGAGGATCAGCAGCCTGTAGGATCTCATCGCTTGCCTCCTTTCCTGACTTCAAACATTTCCAGTGTACTCTCCAGGTCCAGAGGGTTCACCCCGCTCGGGCCATCCGAAGAAAGGATGATCATTTCCAGGCCCTCGTACACTTCGGCCATTTTAAGACCAACCAGGCGCGCGGAACCGGCGCCCCTCAGAGCGGCGTTCTTCAGCTCTGTCTTTCTAGCCTCGGCAAGTTTTACGAGGAGGTCTCCATTGGCATGCTTCGTCCTGACGTACAGGTCGCGCTCTCCCAATCTTTGGACCTGGTAGGCCTCTCCTTCCTGGAGCTTGATCTTGATAAAAGCCTCGCCCTCGGCCACCACCTTGCTGAGCTTGGCTGCCTCCTCCGCGGCCCCTCTTTCGGCCTGGTTCTTGAACACCAGTTGATCCTGGAGTTTCTTGGCCTCGATGTTCTTCTGGATTTCAGCACTGTACTGGAAATACCTCACCAGCACGTGTTCCACATGGATCCCTTTGGGGTTGAGTTCCTCATTGAGCAGTTTTTTGGCCACGAGGGTCTTTTCTACTCTCAAAGCGCTATTGTAAAACTCCTCGGTGGGAATGACTCCGAGGGCCTGCTTGAGGATCGGCTCGGCCTTGGGGATGATACCGTTGTCCTCAAAGAACCGTCCCGGTCCAACAGTTGTGATCACCAGGTACGGGTCCACGATGCGGAAGATGAGGGTCAGGTCCACGTCCACGAAGAAACCGTCCGAGGTCTGGATATGGGCCGCCTTTTCATAGCGGTGCAGGCGCGTCACGGCCGTCGGGTAGTTGGTCATCTCGAAGATCTGAAGGTCTCTGGGGAATGTGTGCATGACCTCAAAGCCGGGGATCACCAGGTGAAGACCGGTCTCATAAACCTTCTCCTGTATGCCCCGCTTGATTCCTATTTTTACCTGCTTGATCCCGAACTCGTTGGGGGCAATGTCTACCAGAAAGAGGTTGAAGACCACTACGGCTACAATCAGGATAGCCACGATAAAAGCCATTGGTTTGCGCCCTGCCAGGGGCAGTTTCAGATTGGGGAGTTTCGGAATTTGGGGCAGACCCCCTTTCCGTTTTCCGAAGATGGGTGTGTCCTGGAACGGCCCCTTCGAACCGCCGTTACCCTTGTCGTTCATACGTTCTCCCTTCTACCGTGTTAAAAATCATTGGTATTGAGCCCGGCAGGTCGAAACGGCCATTATGCCGGACGGTACAGCAATACTATAACCCATATGGGAGTTTAAACTAGCACAAGTCGAACATCCAGTGACCGGTAACATTAAAGATCTTTCCTTCCACTTTTCACGTTCCACCTTCCACTGTTCTTCCCCTTTTTCACCGCTTTTACCCCATCTTCCCTTTAGATCCAAAACCAGGTACTGGTTTTGGATTGAAAGGGTTCATTGAGCAGTTTATACTCCTTCAATGATAAACAACGGCAACACCGACTTCGACCCTATTCAACCGGGAAAAACAATGATCATATTTCTGCTCGTTGCTTTTCTGTCAAGTATTTTACCGGCAGCATCCCTCGCCAACCCTGACGTTTATGGCGTTCTGCCTGCGGACACCCGCATCCTCCAGTACAGTCTCGCGGACTTTGACGGGGATGCCCGGGAAGAGCTCGCCGTCCTTTACACAACAGCCGACGAAACACGCCTCACTCTTTTCAGGGAGGATTCAGGGCATTGGTCAAGATGGTGGGATGATAACGGGGCCATCAACAGCCAGGACGGGAATGCCCCACGGTCATTGGAAACAGTCGATACCAACGGAGACGGGAGAGCCGAGATGCTCACCTACTACCTGACAGAGAAGAACACAGCCATGGCAGCCCGCATTCTGGCTCTTGATGACCAGGATCCCGCCAACCCGGTTTTCAATGTTATCCTTGAGGATATGACGGCCCCCCCCGGTTATCCACTCCTGGGAACGGAGGGGCAAGCGTTCAGTGTCACTTTTATGAGGATGGCTTCCGAAAAGGGCAACGGTTACCGGCGCGTATACTGCTGGAACGGCGAGAAGTTCGAGAAGTGCAAGGAAATCGTGTGGGAGAAACCGTGAAGGCAATTCAAGATTCAAGATTCAAGATTCAAGATTCAAAAAGAAGAACGGCCCTTATCAACGCGACTTTTTTTAACCAACGATGATGACTTCGCAAAAAGTCATCAATGCGCCCCGTGTGGGGGCGCCCAAATCAATGACGTGTAGTGTAAGTCATTGATTTGTAAGGAAAGTGAAAATGACACTTTTCGCTTTCCGTTGAGCAAAAAGCCGATAACGGACTTTTTGCGACCCTATCAACGATAGTATGCTTCTGAACTGACAAGGGATATCATTTCTCCCAAGCTGCACCCTGGATTCCATAGATTAAGATTGGAGTAGTGGCAGAGCAGGTAGAAAGTTTTTTTGAATCTTGAATCTTGAATTTAGGAGTTAACCCATGAAAAAGCTCATTAAATACTCCCTGATCGGCGGTGGGGTTCTTCTCTTTCTGATCATTGCGGCAATCATTGCCGCCCCCTACCTACTCAACGTCGACGCGCTGAGGACATGGGGTGAAGGGCAGGCTACCGCCTATCTTGGCCGGGAGGTGACCATCGAGGACGCGAGCTTCAGCTGGGCGGGTCCGAAAGTCAAACTCTCAGGGTTTTCCATCGCCGAGGCTGGAGGTTTGGGCGACGATCCTTTTGCCAGGTTCGAATCCTTCGACCTGAAGCTGCGCCTGAAAGACCTTTTCCGCCTGCGTCTTTCCGTTGAGCATGTCATCCTCTCCGGCCCCAGGATCAGGGTGATTCGGAACAAAAACGGGCGCTATAATTTCGACGACATCCTCGACCATATAAACCAGTCAACGGCTGTGGCTGATCTACCCTATACCCCCCCGGGCTACGCTGCCATAAACCCGGCGGCAGGCGCCATAAAGGCGCCGCCCATAGATCTTCTTGTCAAGGAGATTCGCGTCCATTCTGGTGAGATATTCTTTTCAGACGCCGCGATCCCGAAACTGTCCAGGGGGATCACCATCAAGGGGATCGAACTCACCTTAAGAAACCTCTCCCTCGACAGGCCCGTCACTATCAGTGCCGCCTTCGGGGTCGGCGACGCGTCCAAAGACGTTCAGTTCGACGGCACTGTGGGGCCGGTGGGCAAAGTTATCGTCCCCGGAAAGATACCCTTCGACCTGAAGCTGGAAATCCTTCCCTTTGAACTCGCCCGCCTCCCCAGAATAATCGGGCCTCTTCCGGTGGGGCTCTCGGGTGTGATAAGCGCCTCCGAAACGGTCAAGGGCAGTTTCTACGAGGGGATCAGTTTTGAGATGGACGTGGTTCTTGAAAAGCTGAATATAAACGGTAGAGATAATAAGCCACTGGTCAAGGACTTCATCGGCTCCATCAAACAGAGGGGCCGAATCGACCTGAACCACATGAATATGACTCTGGATGCTTTCACCCTTGAGGCATACCAGGCCGTATTCGAGGCCTCAGGTTCGGTCAGGAACCTGGGAGCTACGCCTTTGATGGACCTGACCGTACGATCAAACCCCATCCCACTTACCGGCTGGGAAAAGGTGTTCCCGGATCTGGGTCCCATGTTGAAACTGGATGGCGATCTTACCTTTGAGGGTAGCCTTACGGGTACTGTCGGGAGGGATCTTGAAGCAGATCTCTCGCTGAAGTCCAAACGATTCGAGATAGACAGGGGTCGGGGTCTTATGGAGCGCAGCTCCAGCAAAGCTGGGATCGGGCCTGGAGGATCAAAACCGTTAGAGCCCATAAAAGCTCCTCCCATCACAGTTACCGGCAAGATCTCTGTACTGGAAGGCAGGTTCGAGCGGATAGCCTTCACAAACCTTTCCGCGGTGCTGTCCCAGAAGGAGAGTCTGATTATACTTGAAGAGCTCAAACTGGAGGCCTTCTCCGGACGCCTTGCCGGCTCCGCCTGGGCCGATTTGGGCGCCCTGCCTCTCACCTACGGCACCCGGATGGTCATGACCGGCGTGCAAATCAACGATGCCCTGGCCGCAGTGGCCAAGATGGACGGGATCGTGTACGGGAAAGCCTCCATGGATGTGTCCATCGAAGGCAAGGGAACCCAATTCGCGGATCTCGAAAAACACCTCTCCGGCAAGGGGGCCGTGAAGGCCGTCGACGGGCGGCTTACCACCGCCAATTTTGGCGGCGGCGCTGCCAAAGCAGCAGCCCTCCTGGGTATCGAGGGAGATAGCAACGAAACGCTGTTCGAGGATATGGCTGTCAGTTTTACCATAGAGGACGGCAAGGTGAAGGTGAGCAACATGCGCATCTCCACCGGTGAGTATTCCCTGAAGGCCAGGGGAGACATCGGTCTGGACAGATCCCTCACCATGACCGCCCGCATGACCCTCTCCCATGAGAAGAGCGACCAGATACCCGCAAAGCACCGCAGACTGTTCCCGAAGGAGAGGGACGGCAGGGTTCAGATCCCCCTTAAGATACGCGGCAGCGTCACCTCACCTAATATCAGGCTGGACTCGTCCGCCATGAACGAAATAGCAAAAGAGGAGGTCAAAAAAGAGATCGAAGTGAAGACGGAGGAGCTGAAAAAGAAGATCGAAAAGGATCTGGGGGAGAGGTTGAAGAAGCTTTTCTGATCTGGGATTTCGGATCAGGAAGTATATCCCCAGATCAGAAAAGCATAGGACGCGGAGACGGGGGGAGAAACTTCACGACTTGGCGACGGAGCGACTGGGAGAAAATCGGAGAATCCATATAAGGACAAAAGTTATTTCTGAATTATTTGAGCTTGATGATAATTCACTTTTACTTCAAAAACGTACTCATTCCACCATTTATTCTTGATGTCTTCAGCAGGTCTTTTTGCTTTCATATTAAAGACAATATAATCATCCGGCCCTTCGCTCTCAGGAAAAGAAACCCAATCCACGAATTCCCAACCATGCAATTTTTCCAACTGAAAAACTTTTTGCTCAGGGTATTCACCATACTCTGAAGTGGCAATGTAAATTGTCGATTTGGGACAAGTTTCAGGACCGCCGGCACACTCCCCGTGATCCATGACCTCGATGACCCTTACGTGCACTTTTGATTCAGGAAAGCCAACTTCGGCTAATATCTTGAAATTAGCCAGGATTTGAACGATCTCCTTTTTCTCAACTGGAGGTAGTTCTTCGGCAAGACTGGTCGAAAGAGGCAGCACAAAAAAAATCATTGCTAAAAAAACAAAAACAATGTTTTTCATATTTGTTGGCCCTGCTTTCTATTAACTTATGGATTCCGGGTCAAAATCATTTCACCCCCACCTTGTTCCTCCCCCCTCAGCAGGGGGAGGAAGAATAGGGAATTGGGACTATTTTATGCCGGAATGACCCGTCTTCGTCCTTCAGACTACGCCGTGGCAAGCGAAAGGTTTTCCCCCCAGATCCTGGATTTTCTCAGTGTCCTCGGTGTCCTCAGTGGTGAAAACCGCCGCTTTTACAGAAACCGTTCCTTCTCCCTGATTTAGATTTACCCTATGTTACCCTGTGATCCGGCTTGGGAATGGCTGCGCTGTGTTAAATTAGCTTTTACCGCTTTTTATGGAACCACTCTTCGCCCCCAGTTTAAAGCCTTCCTCTGCGGTCCTCTGCGGGACGTGCAGCCTACCAGCGAGCCGCCTCTGCGTAACTCTGCGTTATAGCTTTTGATCTTATTCTGGATTCTGGATTCTGGATTCTGACTTCTTAATAAGATCTCTCCACGCCTCCCAGTAACTCTCCCCCCCCACATCGAAGCAATCGCTGTGATCAGCCCCCGCAATGGGCAGGAATGTCTTTGGTTCGGGCGCCGCATCGTAGAGCTCCTTCCCCATATTGAAAGGGATCACCGTATCGTTGACTCCATGGATGACGAGGATCGGCATTTTCACCTCCCCGATCCGGCCGATGTTGTCGAGTTTCACCGACATGATCAGGCCCACAGGGAGACCGAAGTATATCCTCCTGGCCACGTCGGCCGCACTGGTAAAGGGGCTCTCCAGCACCATCCCGCCAGCGCTCACGCCACCCTCCAGGGCGAGGTCCACCGAGGCGGCGGAACCGAGGGAGTGACCGTACAGGATAATATGGCGGGGATTGACACCCCTGGTCTCAGTCAACCATCGGAACGCCGCCTCTGCGTCCTGGTACACGCCTGCTTCCGACGGCCGCCCCTCGCTTTTACCGTAACCCCTGTAGTCGAACATTAAACTGGATACCCCCAGGGCCCTTTTCATCTCCACAGCCTGATCCAGTCGGTCTGCGATGTTGCCCGCGTTCCCGTGCATCCACAGGACCACCTGGCTACCCGATGCCGGGATGTACCACCCGTGAAGCTCGTTGCCGGCAGAGAGGAAATTGACCTCCTCAAAGGCCAGCCCCTCGGCAGCTGGAGACGTGTAAAGATCGCGGGCAGGGTAGAACAGGCCGCTCCTCTCCTGCCACCTGACCCACAGGAATACGAAGACGAACAGGAATAGTATTCCAAAGATGATATTCATAATAAGATTGACCTTTTCGGGAATCTCAAAGTTGATGACTTCGCAAAAAGTCATCAACGCGCCCCGTGTGGGGCGCCCAGATCAATGACCGGCATCGTAAGTCATTGATCTGTGAGGAAAGGGAAAATGACACTTTTCGCTTTTAAGTGGAGCAAAAAGCCACGAATGGACTTTTTACGACCCTATCAAGTTGATGATTTTGCAAAAAGTGCTCAACGAACTACGACCTCCACGAGGGCGCCGTCCGGCAGGTATTTGCGGGTGACCCGCTCGACATCTTCCGGGGTCAGCGTCAACAACCGCTCTCTGTAGTCATCTCCGAAGGTGTGTGTCAGCCCCTTTCTGGTGGCAACGCCCAGGTA
>SDBV01011570.1_pt1 | contig 11416 bp, 10 predicted proteins | sample 2277081 | NCBI WGS metagenome assembly SDBV01 (sample SAMN10402039, study PRJNA504765) | marine sediment metagenome | isolation source: marine sediment core GS10_PC15, 223 cmbsf | place: Arctic Ocean: Southern Knipovich Ridge | collected 2010
GGGAGGACAAGATCATTATTGATCCGATCGTACTTCCGGTAAATGTTGCCCAGCCGCAGCCGGAAAATGTCCTGCAGGCCACAACTCAGATCAGGCAGTTGTCCGATCCGCCTCCGCATGTTGTCTGCGGGCTTTCTAACCTGAGCCAGCAATGTTCGAATCCCAGGCTGATAAACAGAACATTTCTCGCCATGTGCATCGGAAACGGAATGGACATGGTCATAGCGGATGTCATGGATAAAGATCTTATGGACACTGTAATCACCTCGGAACTGCTGATGAACAAGAATATTTACTGTGACAGTTACCTCGAGGCATATTATTCCAAATAGGAGTAATCATCCATTTTTTTTACATTGTCGATAAGAAAAGTCATTTTAAGCCCCCTATGGTGATACAGGGGGCTTTTTTTTTAACATTTAATACCTCTATTACAAAAAAATAATTTTTTTTAAAAATCCGGGTTAGAGATAAATATGATTTATATTATATTTAAACAACTATATTTGATTTTCAATCTGAAGAATTCCACGATGCTTGCGCAGGGGTAAGAAGATATATTATATTGTTTATATGAGTGAACTTGTATATAAACAGCATAACAAGACATTATTATCGAGTCACTTTATTTGTAAAACGTACCCCGGAAGTTATTTTTTAACTATATCCGTGTTTATCTGTGTTAATCCGTGGTTAAATTATTTTACTTAATATTATCAACAAGGAACATCCGTTGAAAAGCTGGCAACGTTTTTTCAGGCAGTTTCAGAAAGATTTTAAGATGTGGTTTTTCTGCATGATTTTTTTCGGATTGTACAGAACAGCCCTGATATTCATGTTCAGAGACAAAATCGCAGCTACAAGCGGTTTTTCCGAGGTCGCGGTCATTCTCATGAACGGCATGAGGTATGATGCAATGGTATCCGGTTACTGGATACTCATCCCTTTTTTTGGAAGTGTTGTATGCGCGGTTTTCAGTCTTGAGAATGCGGTAAACCGTCTGAGATTTATTTTCGGCTTTGTGTTTATAGGATTATCGTCGATTCTCGGGGCGCTCAATCATGGTTTTTTCCGCGAATTCGACAACCAGTTCAACGAGTTGATCTTCCAGGTGTTTTATGATGATGCAAAGACTATTTTCATTACAATAAGCGCCGGTTACCATCCGGTGGGATACCTGATTGTTATGGGTATCGTGATAGCTGCCGGAACATTTATTCTCAGGCGCTTTTTAAGTATCACGATCATTCCGGAGAATTTCACCCTCAGACATCTGTCATCGTTTTCCCGAAGGTTTGCGGTAACTGTTCTCATCTTGATTTTCATGCTTATATCACTGAGAGGCTCTGTGGGTAGAAGGCCTTTCAAACGCAGGGATGCCGGAATAACCAGGGATGTGTTCCTCAACAAGACCGCTCTGAATGATTATTCCGCGCTTCGTTATGCCATCAAGGGGCACCGTAAGATTTTCCAGGATCATGGAATAGAATTCTTTTTGCCGGACCGGGACATACTTAAAGCAGCGCAGTTTGTGTTTTCGAAAAATGAGGTGTATGACAGTCTCGATGATTACCTGCTGAAGACTGCGAAAGGGCCGAAAAGCATTCCGCCCCGTCACATTTTTATCATAATCGGGGAAAGCTATAATACCTGGCCGCTTCTGGATAAATACGAATCTCTGCGGTTAATGGAGCGGCTTAAGAAATTCGCGCGTAATGGACTTTCTGTTGAAAATTTCATTCCTTCCTCATCATACACCATGCCATCGCTTGAGGCAACTCTGGCGGGACTGCCCGATTCCGGTATTGCCGCAAATTACCACATCTCCTCGAGAAAACCCTATCCATTCTCTCTCGGGGAGATATTCAAAAGTCTCGGTTACAGAACGCGGGTCTTTTATGGCGGGTACTCGTCCTGGCAGATGATCGGTGATTTCTGCACCGCACAGGGTTTCGAGGAAGTGTACGATGCCGCGTACATAGGTCACGGTAAATCAATGAAAGCCTGGGGTGTCGATGATGCATACCTCTTCGATTATGCGCTCGATACTGTGAAAGACAATGCGCCGAGTATCAACATTATCCTCACAACCAACAATCATCCGCCGTTTGATGTAGATGTCCGGGCCAAGGGTTTTAATCTGCACGAGGTTCCCGATGAGATTGCGCCCATCTGGGAAGGCAACATCGATCTGAAAACTCTCGGGCATGTATGGTACACTGACAAATGCATCGGGGATTTCGTTGAAGAGATGGAAAACAGAATGCCGCTTGCGTTATTTGTTATAACCGGCGACCATTACGGCAGGAGGTTCATCAATTCACAGCCGACTTTTTTTGAAAAATCCACTGTGCCCTTAGTCCTTTACGGCAAAGAAGTTCTCGAGGGTATAACACTGCCGGATTGTGCCGCCGGAAGCCATATCGACATCATCCCGACACTTGTTGAACTGACTGCGCCGGAGGGTTTTTTCTACCATTCTTTCGGAAATGACCTTCTTGCCCCGAATAGAAATTATGCAGGTATTGGTAAAGGAACTGTGATCACTTCGGAATTTATCGTCGACCTGGCTCACGGTTCGGCTTTTCATCCGCTGCCGAAAAGCGACCTCCCTGAAGAACTTCCGGATATTAAAGAACTGAAACGGCTGCACGATGCCCTGCATGGTATATCATGGTGGCGGATCAAAAACGGACCCGGTATTAGCAGCGACAGCAAATATGAATTGTGAAAATCACAGGCATAAGTGAAAAGGCATAAGACATAAGACATAAGACATAAGGCATAAGTTTTTTAAGTTGACCGCTGATAGCCGACCGTTTGTTTTTGAAGGTTAAATAATAAATAGTAACTCAAAATCGTAAATCGAATAATTTAATATGAATAACAAATCTCAAAAGAAAGAAACATCGAAAGCAGTCTCGAAAAATCAGTTTATTCTGATTCTTTCACTGCTTTATTCTCCGCTAATAATCTGCATTCTCGGCATCATAATATATTCCAACAGTTTTGACTGTTCATTTCATTTTGATGACATCGGAAATATTATCCAGAACAGGAATATTCATGATATAAGCAATTTGAGAGCTATATGGAATTTTGTCAGCAGACGGTTTATAGGAAATATTACCTTTGCGCTCAATTATCACTTTAACCGGATTGATGTTTTCGGATACCACCTGGTCAACCTGCTCATACACATGTGCGCCTCCGTTTTCGCATGGTGGTTAACACTTCTTATCTTTTCAACTCCTGCGATGCAGAGGAGAAAAATAACCAAGCACAGGAAAATCATCGCGTTGTGGGTCGGCTTACTTTTTGTATCCCATCCGCTTCAAACCCAGGCGGTAACCTATATAATCCAGAGACTGGCTTCACTTTCGACAATGTTTTATCTTGCTTCGCTCGCACTTTATTTAAAAGGGAGATTAGTCAAGGGCAGCACTTTCAGAAGCGCTGTGTTCTTTGCCGGTTCAGCAATAGCAGGACTTATGGGCATGTTGACAAAAGAGATAGTTTTTACTCTGCCTTTGGCCATAATCCTTTTTGAGGCAGGATTCATGCATGCGGGGAAAATAAAAGAAATCTTTAAAAGCAGGATGCAGCTTCTTTATATGATGCTCCCGCTGTTCTTCACTCTTTTTATTCCCGGGATGTTAATGCTTAAATACAAAGCGGGATTTATTACAAAGATTTTCGGAACAATCCCTTCCCAGAGGCCGGAAGATCCTCTATTATCATGCGGAATATATTTAATAACCCAGTTCAGGGCAATAGTGACATATATAAGGCTTCTTTTTCTACCGATAAATCAGAATATCGATTATGATTTTCCCGCATCTCTTAATTTCTTTGAACTTCCAACATTTTTAAGCTTTCTGCTCCTTGTAACGATATTGGCTTTTGCAGTATGGATTTTTCCAAGGAGAAGGCTCGTATCGATCGGGATTATATGGTTTTTTCTGACGATTTCAGTGGAATCAAGCATAAAACCAATTCGAAATGTTATCTTCGAGCACAGACTTTATCTGCCGATGTTCGGTTTCTGTTTATTTTTTGTAAGCTCCCTTTATAATATAGCCCGGGAAAAATACTTGAAGGCATTGATCCCACTTTTCATCGTAATTATCTGTGTAAATTCTTTTTTGACATACGAAAGAAACAAGGTTTGGAAGGATGATATAAGCTTGTGGAGCGATGTCATAAAAAAATCACCGGACAAGGCAAGGGGATATTTTAACCTGGGCTCTGCATTACATCAATTGGGTAAAAGCGAAGAGGCAAAATATTATTACATACAGGCGATACAGCTTAACCCCGATTATGTTTTAGCGTATAATAATCTTGGGATATTGCACGTTAGCCAAGGTAGGAACGATGAGGGCATGCAATTGTTCAAAAAAGCTTTAAGCATCGATCCGGCAGATGCAAGGGCACATAATAATCTCGGGAATGCTCTCCGCCTTCAGGGAAAAACCGATGAAGCAATCGAACACTTCCGGAAAGCAATCCGTCTGGAATATGATTTTGTTCAGGCATACAATAACCTGGGAACACTGCTCATGGGTCAGGGGAAAACCGATGAGGCAATATCGGCATTTAAAGCTGCAATCCGCTTTGCCCCGGATTATATCGATGCATATAATAACCGCGCCCGTGCTTATTTAAGTAAGGGAGATTACGATAGTGCGTTGGAAAATATAAGAAATGCCCTTGAATACGATAAAGATTCAGAACAGGCGTATTTAACAATGGGAAACATTCTCATAACACAGGGAAAAAATGAAGAGGCCCTCGTACAGCTTCGGAATGCGCTTCGCATAAAGCCGGATAATATCGATACACACATCAAATTGTCGGATGTTTACCGGTCTCTTGGAAAAACTATCGAGGCAAAAGCTCACAAGGATGAGGCTTTCAGGATTTTAGGGAAAGTTTCCGGAAACATGGAAAAAAACGATATCAGGTAGCTAAATTTACATTTAATCAAAAGAATTCCCCAATTCCCCGATGCTTGCATCGGGGTAGTTCATTAAAAAAAGACTTATAAAAAAAGTATCATTGAACTCACAAAGTCTGGCTGTCAGCTTTTATCCTTAAAACAGAAATTTTTTGAGCAAACAACTAATACCAATTTCTTAATGTAATACAACAAATTTTTTTGTAGCCACAGAGTTCACAGAGTTAATAGTGAGTTAATTTTAAACATAATATTTACAATATAATAATATACTTTTCTCTTGAAACTCTGTGTTCTCTGTGGCAAAAATAATTAAAAATTCAATTTTACATTTGTTGCATATCAAGGAGAATATGATATAATTATAAAAAATATACTTATTTTCTATCGTCTTTTTCTTTAAGCTCGGCACGAACCTTAGGCAAACCTTCCGGATAATTCTTCCGCACATATTCGATAAGCTTTTCCCTGACCTCGCACCTTAGATCCCATGCTTTTGAGGCATCAATAGCGCTCACCAGGGCACGAAGTTCCATCGTTCTTTCAGTCAAACCGGTTACTATGAGACCGGATGCTTTGCGGTCCCACAAAGGGGATGCATCCAGTATACTGTCGAGTTCAGCCCTGACTTCCTTAACCGGCACGGTATAATCGACATACAGGTAAACAGTGCCCAGTATGTCGGTCGATACCCGTGACCAGTTCTGAAACGGTTTTTCGAGAAAATACGTTATCGGCAATACCAAACGCCGTAAATCCCATACCCGGACTACAACATATGTAAGGGTAATTTCCTCGATTTTACCCCATTCATTCTCGACTATAACAACATCGTCTATCCGGATGGGCTGAGTTATGGCAATCTGAAGTCCCGCCAGGAGCGTTCCAAGGGTACGTTGAGCTGCCAGACCGATAATAAGACTGATAATACCCGCCGAAGCCAGAATGCTCGTGCCTAACTGGCGGACCTTATCGAATGTCATTAAAATTGATCCCAGGGCAATTATCACAACAAAAATTATGGCTGCTCTTTTGAGAAATTGTATCTGTGTGTAAATCTTTCTCGCCTGCAGATTATCCTCTTCATCAATTTTATACCGGTCGAGAATAATGTCCTCTATGACAAAAGTAATTTTTATGAGCAGCCATGCTACTGTTATGATTAATATCGGGCTTAGTATATGCTCTGTTAAACCGCGGGCTGTTTCGGATATGTCAAGAAACGGCAGGACTAAATTGAATATGAGAAGTATAATGATCCATAGCATGACCCTTCGACAGTGCTTGACAATAGAATCGTCAATAATTGTTTTCGTTTTTTTTGCAACATTTTTAAGCAGTCTGAACAGCAGATAATGTAAAAACAATCCCGCTGTTAAAGTGCCTGCATAAATAACGACAAACCCGATCCACGATGCCCAATCAGTCATAATCTCTTTCATTATTACCTCACTGTTATTTTACCATTGAAAAGGAAAAACAAATTACCGTTTCTTCTTCTCTTCCCATATCATCTCCGCGAATAATAAGCTTTATATCCTGTGCAGGTGTTTTCACCGGCTTACCAAGAAAAATTACGCATATTATAAATATTGAAATTGCCACGCGCAGAGCTTTTCCTGATATTTTTTTCATGGTGATACCTTCCTAAAAAAATGATGTGAAATTTAAACAGAAAATCCACAAATGTTTTAATAAATAACGTATTTAAAATACAATATAACAAGTATTGAATATATTAGTTTTGCCGTATGAGTCGATTCGGCAATGCCGCATAGCTCGGCGGAACGTTCGGCAATGAGTTCGAATTCAAGCGGCAGGCTGTCATCTGCGCAAGGCATGGATGCATCCAGGTGGATCTTTGTGAAACCGGCAGCCACATAATCATGAATTAAATCATGTGCTTTCGACATCGCAGTATGGGCATCTTCTTCACGCCATGCATTCGGTCCGAGGTGATCTCCGCCGAGTATTATGCGTTCGGCCGGGAAGCCTGCTTCGGCTGCGATTTCACTTACATAGCCGGTAAACTGCTCCGGTGTCATGCCGGTATAACCGCCGAATTGATCGACCTGATTCGATGTAGCCTCGATAAGCAAGTGAGTACCGTCGATTACGGCTTTATGTACGGCGGCCTGTAAAACGAACCGGTTTGCGGAGCATATCGAATAAATTCCTGCCGGATTGTCCCGCTTCTGGGTAGAGATCATTCTCAGGAGGGGTTCGTTCTTATCAGGGCTCATAAATAACCACTCCTTTAACCACACGGTTTATTATCCCGGATGAACTGGGATTATCAGGCTTCAAACCGAGGTTAAGTGATTTGAATAACCCCAGAATCTGCCCGGCGACAACATCGGTCATAATACGAAAATCATCCTCGACGGATTCTTCACCGGGATACAATTCGATAACATGAGAGCCGAGTTCGGAAATTTCATCTGTCGCCCTGTCGCAGATGATCAGAGTTGCCATACCCTGCTTGTTTTCCTTAAGACTGCGGAGCAGGTCGATTTCATACCTGCGGACTTTCGGATTTGAGGATAATGAGGCAGCTATCAGACACTCATCGTTTATAAACACCTGCGGACCATGACGTAATCCGAGAAAAGAATCGAACCGCACTGCAATACGCCCTTCGGTGATTTCGAGCATTTTAAGCTGACATTCCTGCATTGTCCCGGCAAGAGTGTTTGAACCGATGTAACAGGCCCGTGCGAAAGATAAATCCGCTATATCCCTCAGCATATCGCCATATTCATTGATGATTCTTTTAGCTCCGCGAGCAAGTTTTTCAGTAACGGACTCAAACTCATCGATTGAATCCAGAAAACACAGGCCGGCAGCTGTTAGGGCCATGGCTGAGAAAGAGCTTGTCATTACGAGTGAACGATCATTGGTTTCTTCGGGCAAAAGAATACATAGAGAATCGTGATCCTCCGCAGCACGTTTTGCAAGGGCGCCCTCTTTATTTGCGGTAATTACAATCTGCCCGGCATATTTACAGTTCTTTTTAACAAGATCGAATGTAGCCAAGGATTCCGGAGTATCGCCGGAGCGTGCAAAAGAGACTACAACATACCTGTGGTCGGGGATTAATGTCGAAGCCGCATGAGTAGTCAAATGAGTTGTGGGCAGCGAAATCGCTTCTCGTTTCAATCTGTTTCTCAGCAAGTTACACACTGCATTACCGACGAATTCCGATGAACCGGCACCGGTAAGTACCAGCGTTGCATCGATGTTTCCTTTGAGCCCGGAGTTTTTCATGAATTCATCGATTTCATTCCTGTGGGTTTTCAATATTTCAACGACTCTAAGCCACGAACCGGGCTGCTGGGCAATTTCTTTGGGTGTATATACAGTTCCCGCCCGTTCCTTTTCGGAGGGTGATAAATCAAGGAGTTCCTCAAATGCATTCACTATTTTTCTCCAATAATTTTAATAATATCCTCAAAAGTAGAGCGGGCGTTTGTGCCGCCGACAAAAGTACAGCTTCGTGCAGCGACCGCATTGGCAAATACAGCGGCATCATATGTGCTCATATTCTTCTCGAGGGCTGCGAACAGAAAACCACCTGCGAACGAATCTCCGGCTCCGGTTGTATCGGCTACCTCGATTTTCATTGCAGGTATCGATTGTATAGTTCCTCCGCCGCTTACATAAACGCCATCCTTTCCCGATTTAACAAGAGGACATCGGGTATTTCCGGCGAGTTCACTGCAAGCCGCATCCGGAGATGATGCCCCTGTTATCGAAAGGGCTTCGTCTGTATTAACAAAGAGATATGTGAGCATGGGGAGCCACTCTTCCATATATTTCCACTTTTCACGGGTATCCCACTGGGGATCCAGAGATGCTGTTATTCCTTTATTCCTGATATAATTGAGAAGGTTTGTAATTTCCGAAATAAAGCTGGTCTGAAGATATGGGCCGGCGAAATGAATATGGTCAAACTGTGACAGTTTTGATTTGTTCACATGGGAGCCGTTAAATTCAGCGATTGTTCCGGGGTAGGTTACCTGAGTTCGTGAGTGCCTGTATATGAGATTAACCGTGACTCCGGTTTTGACTTTATCGGTGCGTCTGACAAGGTCGGTGTTTATATTGAAATCCTTCATCTCCCTCATCATGAAATCACCGTAATCATCGTTTCCTGCAAGACCGAGAAATGAGGCGTTCCCGCCGAGAGAAGCATAGGCGCATGCACAGATGATTGCGGGGCTGCCCAGTGTAATTTCAAAAGATTTACATGTAGTTTCACGGTCCTTTACCGGAAAAGTCTCCAATCCTCCCATTATCACATCAACATTTATATCTCCGACAAAGAGCACTTTTTTCATGATTTTCTCTTTTAACCGATTCGATTTCGACAGGCAATCAGACAGAAAATAAATTACGTTCAGAATTATACAATATAAATAACTGCTGCGGTTAAATGCAATCCGAACATCTTGAAAACACAATAATATTTGTAAATAAATAAGTCAAGCAGATAATCCTGCCACTCAATCTGCACTCCAAAAAAAAAGACCTGACAATAGTTAACTATGCCCATTACTTTTTATTTCTGGAGCAATCCGAACTTTTCGGCTCGATTACACTTATGTTATGATCTTCCCTCCTGCGATCATATTCATTTTCCCGCAGCTTTTTTATACGGATTCTCATAGTATTTTCCAATACTCATTACTTCTTTAAAACGATATATCTCACATCAAAATCATGAGTAGTTAAAAACCTCGGTAATCTTATTGATAGCCGTTTATAAATTCTTTAGCAAGCATTTTCTTGATACATGTTGCCAAAAAATAATACGTATATACTTTATAAACAATAATATAACAGATTTGAGAGACAACTATCACTTGAATCTACCCCAATAACTCAATAAGATAGAATCATGTGCGCTTTATCGGTGTAAAATCTTTGGCAGATGGTAAAATATGCAAAGCGGGAAGATAGTGAAAATGCATGCCGGGATGGGGACTTGAGATAATTTCCCATAGATGCCTTATTCAGTAATAGTGAACAATATTTCTTGACACTGCCTGCTGTTGTAGTAAATTGAAAGTGGGATGTACAGCGTTTCACTGAGGCGGGGAAGATGTCGGTAAGTAGATGTTATGGTGATACTATTACCATTCTTCCGGCAGCTAAATATGTATAATGTGGCCCTGTTAAATTAATAGGAGATGTCGGATGAAACGATTAATATGGTTTGCGGTGCTGATGTTTACGGCTTGTGGAATGCTAAGGAGTGAACCTGCATCGGTACAGACGGACAAATCCTTCGACATAAAGTCACTGGCCGAAAGCCGTGACTATTGGCCCACCGAGGAGTGGCAGAAAGCCCGGCCTGCCGACAAGGGTATGGACGACGGCCAGCTCGAGAAGGCTGAGCGGTTCTACAGAGAGATGTTCCCCAGCGCCTACAGTCTGATAGTTATCCGCCACGGCTACATCGTTCTCGAAAAATACTACAACGGTATGGGCGTTGAGTCGAAGCCACTGGTTTGGTCCATTACCAAGAGCTTCATATCCGCCCTCACCGGCATCGCAATCGATGAAGGGCTCATCGACGGAGTTGACGAGAAGCTTCCCGACCTCTACCCGGAGTATATGACCCCAAACATGGATCCTGAAAAGAAGGAAATCACTATCAGGCATATGCTCACTCACACCTCCGGCCTGGTACGAACGGACAGCGGTGACGATGTGCTCGAAAACACAGTACAGGGAAAACTGATTTTCGAGCCGGGCAGCGAGTTCAGCTACTCCAGCGAAGTGCCCGACCTGCTGTCGGGAATTATCTCCAGACGCTCGGGCATGAAAACCATAGACTATGCGGAGTTGAAGCTTTTCGCTCCTCTCGGTATCACTATCGGCAAGTGGAACACTACTCCCGACGGTATTTATATGGGCGGCAATGGCCTCTACATTTCCGCCCGTGATATGGCTCGTCTCGGCTACCTGTACCTGAATTACGGGTATTGGAACGGCAATCGGATACTTTCAGCCGACTGGGTGAAGGAAACACTGCAGATGCATGCCGGCTTCGACAGCCTTAAAGGGTACGGCTATCTCATGTGGGTACGGCAGAAACCGGACACAGTGAGGGGCCGCGAGATAAGGGCATACTTTCCCTACGGCCACAGGGGACAGTACATAGGTATCTTCCATGACCTTGATCTACTGGTAGTCACTTCTGCCGATGCCGCCGATTCAACCCGTGATACCTACTTTGTAATGGATTATCTCCACGATTTTGTACGGAATTTCATCTTCCCGGCCATTACAGACATCGAGTAATGAGTTGAGTTTAAAAATTAACAAGTGAGCCTTTTGCAAAACTCTCGTTACATCTGTATAACACAATATATCCAACAATGCATTATCGATTATTTTTGTTTTTTTATTGAAGTTAGGGGAACATCTGTATTTTAAAGACAAACATAT
>SDBV01011571.1_pt1 | contig 11416 bp, 20 predicted proteins | sample 2277081 | NCBI WGS metagenome assembly SDBV01 (sample SAMN10402039, study PRJNA504765) | marine sediment metagenome | isolation source: marine sediment core GS10_PC15, 223 cmbsf | place: Arctic Ocean: Southern Knipovich Ridge | collected 2010
TGAAAACTTTTTAATGATACATAACTTTGAGATGATTGGTACAGATGGAACTTGCAAGAAGTGTGGTGCAGACTTCCAGAAAGCACGATATACACCATGTAACCCTTCGGAGCAAGACACCTCGCACTCGAAACCTCCGAGCTGTGAATTCTGTGGAAGAGATTTAATCTTATATAAAGAAAAATGGATTTGTGGACATGGATGCACTAAACCAGCAATAAACCCATCGGAGCAAGGTGCATTATCTAGTGAAGGATGGACTAAAGATAAGTTTCCCGAATGGAAATTAAAAGAAAAAGAGCCGACAAGGCAGACGGATTTTGACTTAGGGGAGTTTAATGAATTTGCATTTAAATTGGCAATGCCACCAAAGCAATGTAATGATTGCATGATAGGGAATTGGAAGTCTTATGATTGTTTGAGTTGCAATAGAGAAAATGATAGGATAATAAGAAAAGAGCTGTAAGATGAGCGAAAAAAAGGGAATGGTTATCAAATTTCTTGTACAACCTACATGTGAAACATGTGGTAGATTAATTTACAGAAACGAGAAAATACTCTTTTTATTTATGAAAATATACCACCTTAAATGTGGTTATCATAATTAAATTTTTTCTATGATTACTTTTAACCCGCTTGTTAATAATATTTGCCGTTTTCCACTTTGAGCAAGAGTGTAGGCTCCGCTTAATATATGAGTAAGTTTCTTTCCACTAAACTTAAAAGGTACTTTTTTCTTCTTAAATAAAGGTATGCTATTACCATTCTTAGGGCTTATAGTTAAACGTACTTTTTTCTTATTATATTTTGTAAGCCTTACGTTTACATGTTTAGCTTTAAAATTCGGGGTTATGCCCCATTTATCCAAATTTACCATAGTTAATTCATTCTCTTCAAATTATTTAAATTTACCTTAATATTTAAATAAAAAGTTAATCTACTTTTTATTATACAAAATCACACAAAAAACTGATTTTATTTAAAAATGTCTCAAATATTAATTACAAAAAATAAATTCAACTTTAAAATAGGATATATAATTAAAGTTCATAGAGAGTTCTTCGAAATTCTTGGAATTGAGCCATTTAATCATTATGAGGCGATTACTGGAATAGAAACATTAAAAGCTGGAGACCAGTCTTTTGAGAGTAATCTTAGACCTTCCGATGGTTATATGTACTGGATTGAAAAAATGGGAATTGATGGAGCATTAGGATTTCAATTGAAGTTTCCCGCTGTACCACGTTGGACAGTACATGGGGAAAAACGGTATATTTATAGACATAGAGCTTCTTTTTTAAATATGATTTACATGCCTATCTTACTTCGTAATCCAAATTATCCACGTTTTACATTCTATAATCCAGAATTATCAACAAAAGCCGCTATAATGTATTTTGAAGGTGAACGATGGATAATAAGTAGAATCGAAGGGGATGTAGATGTTTATACTGATTTAACATCATATACCGACTTAAACATTGGAGAGGGATAATCATGGGTGGAATAGTAGAAAGTAATGAAAGAATTAATTTAAAATACGAAGAAACAATTAATCAACAACGAATTCCTTCAGCACAAGGTATGATTGGAGCTACACCTTACTTTACTTCAAAGGTGACACCTCTATTGGGTGTTGTAGGAATTGCTAATATTAATGGAACTGAGATTCTTGAAATTAATATCCCCGCTGGAATGGTATTTGCTTGTAATCTTTTACAATATGCTTGTAATGAAGGGCGACAAATTGGTGTTTGTACCGTACCTGACGCTGGTGTTCTTGGAGATGGTGACCAAGCAGAGATTTATGTTTTCGGTGATGATAATGTAGGACTTCATGCTATTAAAGGTGAGGAACAACCTATATTTATCATAAATAACTCTGGTTCAACTGTAGATATTGAAATGTTAGTTTATGCTCCTGCCACAGTGTTTAATATAACTAATGACCCCGCTACATCATATTTCCAAGCCTATGTTGCTGGTATATTATATAGAGGAAATGTCACTACAAGGGGAATTGTATAGATAGGTGATTTTTAAGTGTGTATAATTGTTCCACCATTTACAAAACCCTTTAAGTATCTTGAGCCAATTGGTATTTATGCTACTACATTAGCAAATGGTACTATCACAATAATTAATGATAGTGGAGCTGACGAACTTGCTCTTCATTTTGAATCTACTGGAGCAGCTATAGATTGTAAATTTGAAATGATGTTTCAGATTCCAGAAGATTTTAAAAAGTTCGCTGGTCTTGCTGATGATATTGTTGTATCAGCTTATCAAGACGGTAATTCTGGAGATGGTGAAGGTGATATTGCTTTAACAGTAGCAGTTTTAGATGCTGCGGGAACTACAGTTGACGATGGTTCTATAGCTGATATTGCTTTAACCAATGCTTATGTAGCTTTAGATGCTCCATTAGTGACGGGAGGGGCTTTCTCTCATGGTGATTATATTACAGTTCAAATATCTATAATTACTACTGGAGCTGATGTAAGCGAAAATGGAGACGATGCTTTGGTTTTGTTTCCAAAAATAAAATATATACCACAATAAGGTGAATTAATATGAGTTTAATCATACCAAAACTAACAAAACCGTTTAAATATATTAAACCGTCTGGATTATACGCTACTACATTAGCAAATGTAGCTGTAGCAATAGTTAATGATGCTACAATAGACGAGCTTGTTTTTGAAACTACTGCTTCTGGAGCTGGAAGTCTTATACTTGAACTTTTATTTCAAATTCCAGATGATTTCAAGAAATTTGCTGGAAAAAGCGATGACCTTTCACTTGTAGCTGTACAAGATGCTGGAGCTGATAACGATTCTACAATAACGATTGATGTCATAGATGCTTCTGGAGCTGATGCTGACGATGACAGTGTAAATGCTACCGATTTAACTAACGCTTTTGCTACTTACGATTGTGCTATTACTGGAGGGACTTTCGCAGTGGGTGATTATATAACTATTAAAATAACTGTCACTAATCCAGACGCAGATGACGACTGCCGAATCTCAATTCCTAAGTTGAAATATCTTCCACAATAAACTAATTTTATTTTTTTCATTTTTTATGTCAAAACGAGAGGTTTTTATAACAATACGGGTTTCTAAAGAGGAAAAGGCGGAAGTACGTGAAATGGCAAAAGGGATGGGTGGTATTTCTGTTTCTGATTTTGTAAGGAGTAGAATTATCCGTCCTATAATGACAATGCCCGAAGCGGTACAAAATTTAAAGTTATATATAGATAGTAAATTTAATAATTTTACACATAAAATAACTGAGACTATTAAGGAATTATCTTTTAGTAAACCAATAAAACGTACAATGATTATAGAAGATTATGAACCAGTTATGCCAATTAAACAAATAAAACATCCATTATCAAAAACTATTGATATTACTGGATTATTGGCAGATAAAGAAGCTCAAATGGATAAAGTTTTAAAAGAGATGCGGAAATTGATAGAGAGTGGTGAAAAAGTTTTAAAAACACCACCATTAATCGAACTTGAAAGAAAAAGAGCTAAAACAGACCCATTAGCGTTTAAAGAATGGAAAATGACAGTTAAAATGAAGTAATCATTCTAAATTTTACCTTTTCTATTCTTTTTAAATAATGATTCTGTTTATTATGACATTCTTTACATAAAGCTTTAAAATTCGAGAAATCCCATATTAAATGGATATTTTCCATTGTTATTTTATGAACAGGGAAAATATGATGAATATTAATTACATCAATCCTTTTTTTATGCCAATATTCACTACTATATATATCATAAATAGAACAGATTTTCGAACATTCCTCACAAATAGTAACACTACTATAATCTGTATTATTAGTTCTTTCAATTAATTCTTCATTATCTTTTGCTACTTTCCGTGCATATTTTTTAGAGACTTCACTCCAGTTGTATTTAGACCATAATTCATTTCCCGTATGCTTTTGGCAATATCGTCTATGAACACTATATTTTCCGTTTTTATTAAACATTGACATACCACATACACGACAAACTCGTTCATAATTAAGAATTTCTCCGTTCTCAGTTATATTATATGGTCTATCCAAATCATAAATATCAAAATAATCCATACAAATATATCTTTGAGATTTAATAGACCAAAAATTATGTGTATTACGATATTTTTGGCATTCTGGTTTATTACAGAAAAACTGTAATTCCATAGGTTTAGCGGGAAAGAAATCGTGGCATTTACGACATTTTTTTTGTAGGTTCATATTGTTCCAACTTCCTCCCCACAAATAGGACAATAAAAAACATCTAATTCACAATCCTCATCAATAATTTCCTTTACTGGTTTTATCCTACCTTCAAAACCACAACCCTTACATCTACCAATCCAAGTTTCATCCATCTTTAATCACAAATAAAATATGGTACTTCATGCATTTTAGGCGTTCGAATATTTTTATAATGACCATATATTTTAATCCGTGTAAAAGGGAAATAATCCCCTAAACATTCAGCATGGTCAGAAGTGATTACTGTCTTTCCATTAAGTATCTCTAACAGTCTTTCGCACGTTTCTAAAACTATTATAAGGTTTTTCATATATTGTTTTTTCAGCTCCTCTTCTGAGAGATGAGTATAAAAGAAAAATTGAAAATATGTAAAAAAATCATACGATTGTCCCCCTGACACAAAACCCATTGGATTTAATTTATGATATAAATAAGGATAATGAGGTTGAATAAACCAAATTAATAATCTCTTATTCGGATATTTAACTCTGGCAAGTATAACATATTTTATAACATCTTTAGGTAAAACTGTTCCATATTCATCATTCCAAGCAGTTTTCCAAACGGGAATAATATCGTGAAATTTATGCCCTATTTCTTCATCTACATGTGGATTAGTACTGATACATACAATATCATCGTACTTTTCTTTAGTAAACGTTTTATGGCAAAATATAACAGTGTGTGGAGCAACCGAATAAATCTTTTGTAATTTACCTTTAATAGAATTAGCTTTTTTGAAAGAATCATATCTACAAGCATCCAAGATAATCATGTTCTTCCAATTATCTTGTAATATTGAAAATTTAGGAAGTAAACTGCATAACCGAGAAGCAAGAATAAGAAATTTGTTCCGATATTTAATTAAACCTTTAGGTTTTTCTGTAAATCTAATCATAATAATTCCTTAACATTTTTTTCAACAAATTCTAATATCTCCAGGATGATTTTTTCGAATATCTTTAAATATCCTCTCTTGTAATTTATATTTAAGGTTAATTTAAATCAAGAAATTATCGATATATCTTAATTCATCGTGATTGATTGAAACTTATTCCTTTAATTTTAGTCTTGATTTTGTTTAACTTTATATCTTTTTTTAAATATAATTTAATATGAATATTAACAATATTCGTCATATAATTAAAAAAATTTTCAAACGGTTTAGAAAGAAAAAGAAAGTAAAACCAACCTTATATGATGAACATGGAAATCCTATAATTCCAATACGTTCAAACAAAGATGCAAAAAAAAGACATTCATTTCAACGACCATCGCTGTTTTCTGAAAAAGAGACTAATGAAATAATAAAAGATTTATATAAGAAAAGAGGAAATTTGTATTTACAAAAATAAATTATAACGACATTTTTTTATATTATTATTCTAATCTTATTATAATGACACATCCTACTCTAAAAGAAGGTTTTACTGAATGGGAAATTAATATAAATCAAGATTTAGATTTTATACGCGCGGAAATATTGAAGCATGGAATCAAACGGTATTGGGGTTATGACCATATAAGCAAAACCCATAAACTTATGCGTGTTCAATATCCTAAAAGGTTTTTTAGTCGAGCAGATATGGAAAGAATTTTGCCAAAATATAAGAAATGCAAATTATGCTCAGTAGGAAAAAAATTTATAAAGGGAAAAAACAATAATACAAATATAATGGTCAATTATTCGATTGTTAATTTATTCGGAAAAATACCAAAAATAGGAAATAGCATAACAAGAAATCGTTATATGAGTCAACCTATAATTATGCAATTGATTTCTACACTTACCCGTTATCCAATTGCTATTGTCTTAAAACCTCTTGGAAAAAGGTTAGCTTCCTTAGCAATTGGGATATTAGGAGAAGTAGGCGTAGCTTACCTTATAAAAAATCAAATTATTCAAGGTGAATGGGCAGAATTTTTTGCTAATTATATAACAAATTCAATGGAATATCCCGCACAAGGAAACTCTGCTTTTGGAGTAAGACAAGATGTAAAAAGACTTATGCAATCTGTAAAAGCTGGTGATTTCGCAGGAATCAGTGATTCCCTCATAAATAAGATGCCTGTGATTAGGAAAGTAGTTAGAGGATATGGAACGAGCTTTAAAAACATGTTCAATAATAGTGTACGTAGAGGAAGGTTGAGAACTACAGAAAATACATTACCAACAGGAAAAATAATAGGTAAAAAATTGTTCCCGGATAATCTTGGTAGAAAGGGAAGTCATGTAAATTATGCTGATGATTTTAAATATACTGATACATCAAAACGTTTTAGAGCATCCTCTGAGTTTGGGAGCGGTTTTAGAACAAAAAGGCGGTTTAGAGTAAGTAGTGATAGAATTTATGCTACAGCTTAATTGGGTTTTGAAACACTAACATTAAATCTATCAATTTTTTTGTCTTTCTTATTTTTGAATATAACAATTTCTCCATTTTCGTTTATCCCGAAAATTATTATTTCTCCATTAGATATTTTAAGTATATCCCTGACTTCTATAGGTAAATATATTCGATTATCATACAGTTTTGTCGTCTTTAATATTTTCATCATAATTAATTAATTCTTCTCATTTTTTATAAAGGTTTAGCAAAATTGGACGATGTTCTTTATATACGGTTAAACGTCTATTACAATCATCTAATTAAAACATTAAAAACCCTATTAAAAATTAAAAATTGAGGTCATTAAATACATGTTAGGATTTTATTTGACAAAACACCCTGCTATTTATGATACAATAATGGAAATGATTGACGAATACAGAGGTATTGTAAATGAATACAATAAATCTGTAGGAATCGAAGATATTGCAGCTCGAATACTAAGACCAGACGACCAAGTTATCGGTTCAACTGCCGAAATATATGCTGATACTTATACAGACTCCGCAGATGAATTTCTCTTATCTGCTGCCGCAGCTTTACGAGTGCCAATTGGACAAGGTGTTCTACATCTTGGTTGGAGATGTGAAATAGATTTAGGTGGAGATGGCATTCTGCAAGTTGACTTGGAAAATATTAAACGCCAAGAAGTCTGTGCAAGATGGGCATATCAAGGAGAATTCCATATTTATGTCGAACCACAGCAAATTGTTTTTGCCCGTGAAAACGACAAAATTGCTTGGATAGTTCGAAATGAAGCTGGAATAGATATGACAGGTGTAGTCTTTCCTTTTGCATTCTTAATCGGACCGAGAAAACAATTATTGGTTTAAGGGGTGATTTTGTCAAAATGGCAGCCCCAATAACTAATATTTTCTTTCCGAGTGAAGAGGACAGAGGACGAGTCGTTGCCGCAGCTACAACTGTAGCCGCAAGTGGCGGAGCAGCCGCAGCAAAAACACTTACCATTGGTAATGAATATCCACCTATAGATTTAAATATACCATCACCCGTTTTAGCTATCTTGGTAGCTCAGAACGGAGCAACATTAGCCGCAAACGGAATTCATGCCTTCGCTATCGGTGGTCAAATGAGTACAGCCCCCGATTCTGCTGGTGAGTTTCAGATTTTAACATCAAGAACCATTAGTATTTGGCAATTACCCAATGAAACTTGTGATGTTGTAGTTATCTACGTCTCAAAAGGTAATGGACAAAAAACATAAAGGTGAAAAAAATGGTCGTAGCCCCGTTAACTAATATATTTTTTCCAAGTGAAGAAGACCGAAGCCTTATGGTTGCTGCTGTTGCTACTGTAGCTTCTGCTGGTGGTACATCCGTAGCTACAATAACCATTCCCGATGCTTATCCGCCTATTAACTCAAATCTCCCATCACCCATAATCGCAATTATTATATTACAAGCTGATGCTACTTTGACGGCAAGTGGTAATGAGTTTATGACTATTGCCGACCAATGCGACGGTGTTCCTGATTCAGCAAAAGAATTTCAAATTACTGGAGCAAGAACAATTGATTATTATCAAACTCCCGCTGAAATCCAGTCTGTATTGGTATTTTATATTGCTGAGGGTAGTGGACAAGTTTCATAAAAAGGTGAAAAAAAATGGCAGCCCCTATAACCCCGTTGTTTCCTGATAAGGAAGCTAGAAGAAGAATGGTCGTAGCAACTACTACTATAACCGCTGGAGCAGGAGTAGTAAAAACTATTACTATTCCCGCAGCTTATCCACCTATAGATTTAAATATTGTTTCCCCAGTTTTTGCAATTATGATTGCTCAAAACGAAGGTACTCTTGTAGCAGATGGTAGTGGAGTTTACGCTATCGGTGGTCAAATGAGTACAGCCCCCGATTCTGCTGGTGAGTTTCTGATTACAGGAGCAAGAACAATAAATATTTGGAAATTAGCTAATAAAACCGCAGTAGTTCTAGTTTGTTATGTTTCAAAAGGCTCTGGACAAAAAACCTAAGTTTAAATTCTTTTTATTTTATCTTATTTTAATATGAAAAATCTTTGTAAGAAATGTAAGATTCCTTATTGTTGTTATTATTCTATTATAATACATGATAATGATGGTAAATTATATAATCTAATTCTTAAAAATCATATATGTAAATATCTAAATAAAAAATCTAAGAAATGTTTAATATACAAAAACAGATTAAAGGTAAATCCTTACTGTTTATCAATAAAAGAAGGAATACGTCAGAATGCTTTACCAAAAGAATGTTTATATGTAAAAAATAATAAAGAATATCAAGAGAAAATTCCCGGAATCCATGATTTACCTAACAATATACTTGATGTCGATAGAAGAATGTTAACAAGAATAGAAAGTATGACACATCGAGAATTTATGAAAAACTTCTTACCCTTAATTTTATAAATTTATATTCTTATTTCATATTAAATATAAATTAAATGATTTAATATGCCTAAAGAAAAAGAAAAAGAACCTCGACCCTCTAGAACTGTCTCGTTTAATAATATTTTGCTTCAGTTTGCTATAATAGTATTTTATACAATTGTATGGCTAAATGCTCCGTTATTTGGTACCGGGACTTTAAATATCTTGTATTTTTTATTTATGTTTATCGGTATTGTTATTACCGGAATGCTTACATTATACTCTAAAGCCAATCCAGACATGCCTATTCCTAAAAAACCAACTCAACAATTCTCTAATTTAATAAAAGCAATGACTGATATTATAACTAGTTATATTGGCAAAAAAGAACCAGTAGTTCAAGAAATTAGAGATATTATACAAAAGGCATTAATATGGAGCATACGAGAAGCAAAAATAAGCCCTGAATTTGACCGAAAAACATTAGAAGATGCCGAGCAATATATACTTGATAAATTATACCCTAAAGAGTCAAAACAAGGTAAATAATCATCTTGTCAATTTCTCAAAGAATAAAAGATAGGTTAGGAATTGATTTAGACGCAGCGCATTTAATCTCTCGTATTCGAGAACTGGAGAAATGGAAAAGTAATGCTGAACCAACGATAAATAATAATACTAATGGTATACAATCTCTTTTATCTGATTTAAAGGAGTTAGTAAGTGATATAAACACTAATCTTTTACCACGTATTCAATCAGCTCAAACAAACGCAGAAGCAGCAATAAAGAGAGTTGATGTTTCTGTTAATAATACTAAAATAGAATTAAAAAATTACACCGATTCTACAGTAGAAGCAGCTAAAAGTAGTTTTGCTGATTATATTGATTCTGAAATGTTAAAAACTCAATCTACTCTTAAATCCTATACTGACCAAGCATTAGTAAATATAGAAAGTAAATTAGCTACAGCTCTTAATGCATCGAAAATAGAGTTAAAGGTATACACTAACAATCAAATAACTAATGTTCAGTCTACATTAAAAAACTATACTGATACAATCATACAAGATACAAAAAATATTCTTAAAAACTATACTGATACTACAATTACCGATTTGAAAAGTTATACTGACAATGTAATCAATCAGATAAACACTGTTGCTAATAACGCTTTAACGAAATCAAATAACGCTATGAATAAAGCACAAACAGCTTTAGCAGAAATCCCTGTTGCTATTGAGAATGCTAAAACTACTCTTAAATCTTATACTGATAGTACAATTAATAGTCTAAAAACCTATACTGACGATATAAGTAATCAAATAAAGGTTATTGCCGCTGATGCATTAGATAAAGCTGAAGTAGCGGTAGGATACGCTCAAACATTAGTTAATAAGATTGCCGCTGCGGGAACTCAATTAGCTACTGATGTTGACGATTTAAGAGTCGCAAGTAATGAGCTAATGACAGTATTATCCAATGAATTTATTAATATTCGCTCTCAATTCGTCTCTTTTGGTAATGCTTTATATTCATCAGCAATTCAAATTGTTAACAGTGCTGAATTTGTAAAGAATGAATTTATAGAAGCCGTTGGTCAAATTCAAACACCATTAAAACATGTATTTACTTATGCTGAACGTGCAAGAAAACATGCTATATGGTTTTTACCTTATAATATATTTATGACAATATACTGGGGGTTTTTAAAATAAAGAAAAAAAGAAAACCAGTAGATTTTAGGCTTGTAATTCCCGCTGGTGATCCTACTGCTCCAACAACTATTACAGACACAACAACTGGGGAAACACTCAGTGGAGTATTAACCGACAACACTATTGGAGGTAAAGACCCTTCTCTTGACGTTATTTCAGTAAGTAAATCAGTATTAGGAGAGGTTATTGAAGCATTTCAAGAAATCTCTATTGCTTTCGATTCTCTTGGTAATTCATTTGGCAATTTCGGAGCTACAATAAAAGATGAAGCTTCTGCTTTAGGGAATCAAATGAAATCGTCTATTGATAATATAAACATAAAAATAAATGGTGTTATTAATAAATTCAAATTAATGGGAAGTAATCTTGCAAATAACCTAAAAATTCCCTGATAATCACTATTTATCTAATTGTTCTTTTTTATAGATTTTAAGCATAAAAAGGGTATAATCAATTATCGATTATTACTTATCGATTATCGCTTATTTCTATAGTTTTTTCAATTCAAATCAAGATTAATATTCATTAAAAAAAAATGATTAAATTATAGGCTAAAAAAAACTTGATTTTATTCTTTGTTTTGTTAACTAAATGTTTAGTAAATATTTACTTAAGTTTGTTTTTTGATTTTCTCCTGAGAAAAACCCAAATTTT
>SDBV01011572.1_pt1 | contig 11416 bp, 6 predicted proteins | sample 2277081 | NCBI WGS metagenome assembly SDBV01 (sample SAMN10402039, study PRJNA504765) | marine sediment metagenome | isolation source: marine sediment core GS10_PC15, 223 cmbsf | place: Arctic Ocean: Southern Knipovich Ridge | collected 2010
TGCCTCAGATTTTCAATAGCATAAATATTATTTAACCAATAAAAATCTCCGGATTTTTGTATCTTAAAATCCATTGTATTAAGCCCAAGTGTAAAGCCAAAATGCAATATTTTGTTATCGTATCCGGGTAAATTTTGCGGCTTTTTTTTCTGAGCAAAACCACTTAATACAATACAACTGGATAATATTAATAAAAAGATTTTCAAAATAATATTGAAATTTGAAACTTGAAATTTGAAACTTGAAATTTGAAACTTGAAATTTGAAATTGGGAAGAGGGTTCTTATCCAACCAAATTTCTAATTTCAAATCACAAATAACAATATACTAACGATATAATTATAGTTTTATTCTATTAACTAATTATTTATGAAACCCGAAAATTAAAGTTTTTTTGTAACTATTCAGGTATATGGAAATAAGGTATAGGGTATAGGGTATAATGAAATAAGGGCTGAGTGTGTACCCCCCCTATACCATTATACCCTATACCCTTATACCTGAATAGTTACGTTTTTTTTAATCAATTTGTGAAACTATGTCCTTTTCTGCCCTGTATAGATAGAAGCAATTCCAAAAGACAAAGGAATATGTTTTGTTTTAATAAAACCTGATTGTTCCAGTTTTATTAAAAAATTTTTTCCTTCATAAAAAGCATACACTGATTCTGGCAAATATGAATAAGCAAATTTATCCTTTGAGAATAATCCGCCAAAAAAAGGCAAAATGTATAAAAAATAAAAATTATACAATTGTTTAACAGGAAATATTGTTGGCTTTGAAAATTCAAGAATAATAACTGTGCCACCGGGTTTAAGAACCCTGTTCATTTCTTTTAATCCGGCAGCAGGATTTTCAAAATTTCTTATACCAAAAGCAATAATTACAGCATCAAAACTATTATTGCTAAAATTGATATTTTCGCAGTCTCCTTCCTGAAGTTCAATGATATTCTCAAGTTGCTTTTTCTTAATTTTTTCCCTTCCAATCTTAAGCATTTCTTTGGAAATATCAATCCCAATTATTTTCTCAGGATTCAATTTCACTGCTTCAATAGCAAAATCACCGGTTCCGGTTGCAAGGTCAAGGATCTTTTTCGGGTATAACTCTTTTAATATTTTAATTGCTCTGCGTCTCCAATATTTATCCCGCCCAAGAGAAAATAAATGATTAAAAAAGTCATATCGCCTGGCAATTTTATTAAACATTAAAGCTACCTGGGCTTTTTTACCTGAATTTATATTGTTGTATGGTTTTATCAAAATAAATTTTTTATAAAGAAACATAAATATTTATAAAATATTTTGTAATTTTGCAATAAATTTAAGACTAATAACACCACAAGTTTACTAAACTTCAAAAGTTTAGTAAACTTTAAACTAAATAAAAAACAAACATTTAGTAAATTTATTTTATCATGAAAAAACTAACAACAACAGGCAAAACACTCAGGGCGATCGTTGCCTTGATAGCAATCTTCTGGCTAACCCAACTTCCCCCCTTTGGGGGGATTGAGGGGGGCTTCTGTCAGGATAATGTAGGAATAGGAACAGACGACCCTGACCCAAATGCTATATTAGATTTATATGCTATTGATAAAGGTTTATTAATTCCTCGTTTAACAAATGTCCAGAGAACAGGTTTAACTTTAGCGGGTGGACAAACAGGTCTTTTGGTATATGATACTGATGATGACCAGTTCTGGTACTGGGATGGTGGTCAATGGGTAACAATTGGCGGCGGGGGAGGAGGCTGCGTTACATTAGACGAAGCTTATGATTGTGGTGGTGCAGGTGTGGGAAGGATAATAACTTCTGATGCTGGTGCAGTTGAAATAAATGCTTCAATTGCAAGCTCAATAGCATTAAAAGTTTCTCATTCAAATGTTGGAACTGCAATAAGCGCTGAATCTACATCTTCATCAAACTCCTTTTCAACTATTCAATCTATTTCTAATTCAACTCAAGCTAATATAGCAGCAGTTTTAGGTCATTCAACCGCTAATGCTTATGGTGTTAGTGGACAAGTTGATGCAAGTGCTACTGCAGAAGCAGCTGTGTTTGGAAATAATCTTCGTACTAATGGCGGAATAGGTGTTTTAGGCCAAGCATATAATGGTGTGGCAGGTGAAACAAATTATAAAGACGGTTATGGAATATGGGGATATAACTATAATGCCCTCGGGGCAGGTAATGGTATTGGTGTTTGTGGTACAGGTTATGTTGGAGTATGGGGACAAACAACAAGTGGAGGCTTTGGCGTTTATTCAATAGGAGATTTATTAGCAACTGGTCTTAAATTTTTTAGTATTGACCATCCTCTTGACCCTGAAAATAAATTTTTAAGACATTTTTGTATTGAATCACCAGAAGTTCTTAATTTATACAGAGGAACCGTGGTATTAGATGAAAACGGACAGGCATTTGTTGAACTACCCGATTATTTTGAGTCAATAAATATTAACTTTTCATATAATTTAACTCCAATAGGTAATTCTGCTCCAAACTTATATATTAAACAAGAAATTAATAATGCTAAATTTCAAATAGCAGGCGGTAATCCCGGTTTGAAAGTTTCATGGGTTGTTTATGCACAAAGGAATGATTTATATGTTCAAAAAAATCCTGAAAGACTTAATCCCGAACCGGTAAAAAAAGATTCTGAAAAAGGAAAATATTTAATGCCTGAATTATATGATCAACCTGAAAGCAAAAGCATACACCAGTTACAATCAATTAATACATCAAAGAAAGAACAGTTAAATATTATGAAATAGAAATTAGATACTGGATACAAGATGCAAGATAAAAATTGGCAGTTGGTAATCAGTAATCGGTGATCAGTAATCAGTTTCAACGTATAACGACTTTGTCAGACGTAGCCTTGGCGTAGTCTGATTTTAACGACTTTAACGGTTTTAATAGCAATATAACCATAAAAAAATTAAAAAAAACAATTACTAATAACTAAAAAAAATAACCATAAAACCACATTGTCAGACGTAGCTTCAGCGTAGTCTGATTTAACAATTTAGCCATTTAACCACAGTGAAATATGCTTCGCATTTCACGTGGTAAACAATATAACCATTTAACAATTTTTATAACTTTACTTTTTAAAAATTATTTAACTATGAAAACATTAAAAAAATTAACTGTAATCGCAGTTTTGTTCTTTAATTTATGTCCCCCCTTTGGGGGGATTAAGGGGGGCTTCTGTCAGGATAACGTAGGAATAGGAACTACAACTCCTGATTCGTGTGCTATATTAGATTTAAAAGCTAATGATAAGGGTTTGTTAATTCCCCGTTTAACAACTGCCCAGAGAACAGGTTTAACTTTAGCGGGTGGACAAACAGGTCTTTTGGTATATGATACTGATTTCAACCAGTTCTGGTACTGGGATGGCTCTCTATGGATACAAGCAATAGGTCCAACCGGACCAACCGGAGTAACAGGTGATATTGGTTTAACAGGTGCTACCGGTCCAACTGGTGTAACCGGTGATATTGGTTTAACAGGTGCAACCGGTCCAACTGGTGTAACCGGTGATATTGGCGCAACAGGTGCAACCGGACCAACCGGTGTTACCGGTGATATTGGTTTAACCGGAGCAACCGGACCAACCGGCGTAACAGGTGATATTGGTGCAACAGGTGCTACCGGTCCAACCGGTCCGACAGGTGCCGACGGTGCTTTAAATGCCTGGTCATTAACCGGTAATGCAGGAACTACACCCGGAACTAATTTTGTAGGAACTACTGACGCAAATGATGTAGTATTTAAAAGAAATGACATTGAAACTATGCGAACTGATTCTTACGGAAACTTACAGCTTAGAAATCATTTAATCAGAACTAATGATGTTTCATATTTTCAATTAATATCTTATGATGGATTAGCCATATTAGCTGATGCAGATAATGACGATACTGAAAGAAGCATCAAATTCGGATTTAGTGATTCTGCTCATTCATCTGCTGATATACAAATGATTATCAGAGATGTTGGTAACCCCACAGGAGGTATAGTTGGCATCAATACTGAAAGTCCTGTATCTATGTTAAGTGTAGGTGGTGACGGTTTAGCTTCTGCTTGTCTGTATTCTAAAACTCAGGCAGGTGGAACTTACGCTATTTATGGTGATGGTGGTTCAGAAACAGGAGTCTATGGCTCCGGTAGTGATTATGCAGGATATTTTACATCAGGTGTTATGAAAATTCCTGACTTTACAAGTAGTACCGGACTGACTACCGGCGAAGGAAATATGTACTGGGAAAATGATGATGATAAGCTCTGGATACATGATGGCACAAGCTGGATTGACCTAACTGCCGGCGGCGACGCCGACTGGACCGGCGCAGGAACCGGGCAAATGTATGCAACAACTCTTACAGACAATATCGGCATCGGAACGACAACTCCGGGATATAAGCTTACTGTTGAAGGCAGTGATCAGATACTTGTTAACATTGACAACACCTCAACCGTAGCTGACTCAAGGGGGATTTCTGTTAATCTGGCATTAGCAGCCGCCGCAGGTTCGCATTCAACTGCTATATACGGTAATATGAGCTCCGGCAGCGGATGGTCCTATGGTGTTTTCGGAAGCTCGTACCAGGGTACTGCCGTAGCCAGTGGAAGAGCCTTTGGTGTTAAAGGTGTAGCTGGCAATGCAGATGATGGTAATAACTACGGTGTTTTTGGTGAGCTCATAGGCACTAGTAATGGTGCTGCTGTATTTGGTTGTGATTTGAAGGATCACAGTGCTGGCTGGACAGGTAATACTAACGGTACATGGGCGGGTTTCTTCTGGGGTGATGTGCATGTGAGTGACAGACTCGGTGTCGGAACCACCACTCCTTCTTATATGCTGGAAGTTAACGGCAGAATTAAAACCAACAACATTAATGAGTCCTCAGATATAAAATGGAAAAAGGATGTGAAAACCATTATAGAAGCACTGGAAAAAATACTTCACTTAAGGGGAGTAACTTATAAATGGCGAATTAAGGAATTCCCGGAAAATAATTTTGAAAAAGGAATTCAAATAGGATTAATTGCACAGGAAGTTGAAAAGGTGCTTCCTGAATTAATAGATACAGATATAGAAGGATACAAATCTATTGAATATACAAAATTAATTGCTGTGCTTATTGAAGCAATGAAAGAACAACAAAACATTATAGACAGCCAATCTAAAGCTATTAAGAAATTAACGGAGAAGCAACAGCAACAGGCAGAATTGATGAGTAAAATTATATCCATTATAGATTATAAAGAATTAATTGAAAATCCACCTACTACTGAAAAGTAGATAAAATTATTAAAGCATAATTTTAAAATCAATTGTTATGTTAAAAAATATATTACATACGATGAAATATATGCTATTGACATGCATGATGTTGAGTTATTCATGCTTTAGGTTATTGGCGCAGGGCGATCAACCTTGTGATGCTGTTACTCTTACAGTATATTGCAGTAAAACAAGTATTGCAGGAACAACTGCTGGCGCTGCTTACCAAACCAATGCATTAAATGCAGGTACGCCATCATGCGGAGTTACCGGAACACCGGATGTTTGGTACAAATTTGTTGCTACACAAACAAGAATGTATTTTGAAGCATGTAACACGACAGATTTTATAGGGCTAAGGATGCAGATATACAGTGCTCCTGCTTGTACAGGTCCCTTCACATCGGTGAACTGCTATCAACAAGATGATTGTATATTTGCTACATTTACAAGTCTGACTATAGGCACAACTTACTATGTGCGTATTTGGTTTATAAATGAAATAGCCGGCTCAAAGACTTTTAATATAGCTGTTTGGGACAATCCGATAAGAATCTATGATGGCGATGACCCATGTGTTGATTTCAGCTTTACGTGTGCGGGATTATTTTGTTGGGAAAAGCTATATTCCATTTCATGTGTTGATGGTGAGCATGAAGTTACTATGCGTATAGGAGCTTCAATTGGTGATCTGTTAAGTGTAACACTCATTGGTGCAGATGGAACACCGCTTGCCTCCAAATCTTCTTTATGGTCACCTAATACGACCTACTACCTTGGTCCGGTGGCAGACAACAGTGCCTGTGTTGGAGATGCAAGGGTTGAAGTACGTTATGATGGACCTGTTTGCTCAGTATTTACCGTTTTTAGATGGGAGTATAACGAATGTACCTGCAATATTCCAGCGGGCAATTTATGGACATGGACAGGCTGCCTTGATACTGACTGGCACAATGGAGGCAATTGGGATAAAACCACAGTACCTGTTTCAACTTCAGATGTATTAATTGACGATGTACCTGTTAATCAGCCTATTATCTCAACTGCTGATGGAACTTGTTTTACAATAGAATTGAAAACTAACAGTTCTCTGGAAATACAAGGCAATTGGCAACTTAATGTAACCGGTCCATAAAAAACATTATGGATTATCTTCGTAATAATACATCCGGTAAAATTGTCTATGACTGAACTGTTTTGGAAAGGAAAAAGGCACAGAAAACAACAAAATCCCTAAAGGAATTCTATATTACCCCGATGCTTATGGATATCCGACTGAAATTGGAATGTCATACTGGTTAAATAATAGAAATAAGGATGTTGAGTGACTTTGTCCGGTGAAGTCTTGACGTAGTCGGATGATTGGATATTAGATTCTGGATGCAAGATAAAAGTAGGCAGTTGGCAGTTGGCAATTGAATGACAACTGAATAACAATTGAATAACTATGAATGTCTATAACAATTTAACAATATAACAATATAACCATTTAAGAATTAATTTTACAAACCAAGAATTAACGATAATATAACAATTTAACAATTAATTATTTAAAATGAAACCTTTTTATTAATATTACGTATAAATAAAAAATAAATAAAGCAACCTATTTTATAAATTTACGTCTTGGTATTAAATTAAGGAATGAATAAAGTATGATGTATGAAATTAATGACCTAATGACTTAATAACAAAATAAATATTAACTAACAACTAATTATCATGAAAAAACTAACAACAACAGGCAAAACCCTCAGGGCGATAGTTGCCTTGAGTGCAATCTTCTGGCTAACCCAACTTACCCCCTTTGTGGGGATTGAGGGGGGCTTCTGTCAGGATAACGTTGGAATAGGAACAACAACACCTGATTCGTATGCTATATTAGAATTAAGTGCTACTAATAAGGGTTTGTTAATTCCGCGTTTAACAACTTTACAGAGAAATAATCTGGCTTTAAGTTTATCAATTGGTCAGATGGGCCTTTTAGTTTTTGATACAAACGATAATCAATTCTATTACTGGGATGGAACAGATTGGGTACAAGCAATAGGTCCAACAGGACCAACAGGTGCTGATGGTACTATTGGACCTACTGGCGATCCTGGTGCCGATGGTGCAACTGGCCCAACTGGCGTAGGTGTACAAGGCCCCACAGGTCCGACAGGAGTAGGCGTACAAGGACCCACTGGTCCAACCGGGGTGGGCGTACAAGGTCCAACCGGCCCAACTGGCGTAGGTGTACAAGGTCCCACTGGTCCGACCGGGGTGGGCGTACAAGGTCCCACCGGCCCAACTGGTGTAGGTGTACAAGGACCCACCGGCCCAACTGGAGTAGGAGTACAGGGTCCAACAGGCCCAACTGGTCCAGCCGGTCCCGTAGGTTGTGGCTCAGCAAACTATGTTATTAAATCAAATGGTGCTTCGGCTGTTTGCAGTCAGATTTATGACAATGCAACTAATGTTGGAATAGGAACAGCAGCACCTTCTTATAAATTGCATGTTAACGGAAATGCCGGCTTTAACGATTATTTGTATCATAATGGAGATGCTGATACTTATATGTATTTCACTACTGACAGAATTCAATTTAATAGCGGTGGTTTGCGTATGTTTGATATAATTGAAGCAGGCACTGATGAGGTAATTATTAATGAGAACTCTGCTGATATTAATTTTAGAGTGGAAAGTAATAATAAATCTAATATGTTTTTTATAGATGGTGGTAACGACAGAATAGGAATAGAAACTAATACTCCTGCACATATCTTTCATTTTTTAAGAACCAGTTCATTTACCGACTGGTTAACTATGTGGGAATGTACTGATAATAGTAATAATGGACTTGCCCAGTTTTACAACAGCGGTACTGATAATGGCTCTAGAGTGCTAATGGGTGTAACTAATTATAACAGTGACGTTTGGGCTGCAGTGGGAGTCATGGGATTAGCTTTAAGTTCAGGAACCGGAAGTTATGCTGAAGGTGTTGAAGGTGCTGCTAATGCATACGAAGGCATAGGAGTTTTAGGTACTAGATTTAACGATGGAGGAGCTAATTTAGGATTCGGAGGATTATTCTTAAATGATCTTGGATATACAGGGTTTCTTTTACCTTTGTCTGATAAGCGAATTAAAAAGAGTATCCAAAATATTAGTGGAGCACTTAATAAAATTATGAATTTAAATCCTGTTACCTATGAACATAGATTAGACGAATACCCTCTTATGGGATTATCCGATGGTATTCAATACGGTTTTATTGCACAAGAAGTGGACAAGGTAATTTCTAATATCATTAAAGAAAAATTATTTAATACCAAAGGTGCAGCAAAACGTCTTCCTAATCAGCAAATTAAAACTGATAGTTATAAGTTATTTTATACTATTAGTTATATATCTATAATCCCAATATTAACCGGAGCTATCCAGGAGCAACAAAAACAAATTGAAGAATTAAAAAAGAAAAATAAAGAATTTGAACAAAGAATAAGTATATTGGAAAATAAATAACTGATAATCAACAAATCAAAAATATTCACAGAAAAATAAAAGCTTAAACCGTTTCAGTTCACATCAGGGTGAAGTAAAAACTATTGAAAGCAGTAGCGCAGAGTCTGATGCAAAAAATCAAGCAGAACCTATAGAGGAAAAAAAATAGAATAGTAATTTTTATTATTAGGATATATTAATTAATTGTAATCGTTCACAAAGTTAATCTGCCTTAGGCGGATAATATCCAACGGTATAAATCATTTGTCTGTTGTATTTTGTACTTTGTTTTTAGTACTTTGCTTCAGAGATGACATCTCTTTCTTATAAATTATCTCGCAAAGGCGCAAAGAACGCAAAGAAAAATAAGAGTAATAAATAGTATATAAACTTTGCGGACTTTGCGTCTTTGCGTGAAATAAAATTGTTCAACAAGAGATGTCATCTCTCGTCATAATTGGAAGAACAAAAACAATATCAAATTAATTAAACACAAAGTACTAAAAACAAAGTACAAAGCACATTGAAAAAACCGATACAAAAATATAATAACTACCTGATTATTGGCAGTATTGTATTATTTACTTTCATTTTATATGGAAACACAATACAGAACAAATATTCCCTTGATGATGATTTTGTAACATCATATAATAATCCTGCAATTCAAAAGGGTTTTAAAGCTATTCCTGAAATATTTACATCTTTATATTCTGCAAGAGAAAATTTAAAGTATGGGTATCGTCCTGTTGTCAAAGCTACTTATGCTATAGAATATGAACTTTTCGGACAAAACCCGCATATCAGCCATTTAATTAATATTTTAATATATGCATTTACCTGCGTTTTACTGTTTTTCATACTTAAAAAGCTTCTAATCCCAGTGAAATATTCTGCTTTGCAGAATTTCACGGGACAAGCCTCAGTGAAATATCCCGATCCGCCTGCAAAAGAACTTGTTCGGAGGGCTGGTAAATCGGGATTTCACGGGGCAAGAAATTACCATATAATTTTTCCTATTGCAATTACAGCTTTATTTCTTGCCCATCCAATACACACAGAAGTTGTATGCAGCTTAAAAAACAGGGATGAATTGTTTAGCTTCCTTGGTTGCCTGGCTGCATTGCATTTTTTTATTAAGTATGCCGAAAGAGATAAAATAACGTATATTTTAACAGGATTATTATTTTATCTGTTTGCTTTATTATCAAAATTAACCGCTCTTACTTTTGTGGTAATTTTTCCTCTAATTCTTTATTTTTTTACTAATACTTCTAAAAAGAAAATTTTATATGTTTTTTTATCGGTTTTTGTAATAGCTCTTATTGCCCTGTATGCTCCTAAGCTTTATTTACCACCGGCAGACAGGCAAAATCTTTTTTTTGAAAATCCATTACTTTTTGAAACCAATATCTTTGAAAGATTTCCAACCGGCTTTTATTCTTTAATTTTTTATGTAAAGCTGTTATTTTATCCTCATCCCTTGCTGTTTTATTATGGATATGATATGCTCCCTGTTGTGGGCTGGTCAAACGGCTGGGTAATTTTTTCCTTTATTTTTCATTTATCTGTTTTTATTTATGCAATTATAAAAATAAAAGCAAAACATATATTATCATTTGCAATTCTTTATTACCTAATAAGCATTTCTATGTTCGCTAATATTGTAAAACCTGTTATGGGTATTGTAGGTGAAAGGTTTTTATATGCTTCATCATTAGGGTTTTGCATAATAATAGCTTATTTTATATTCAAGCTATTAAAATTGGATTTAACAAAACATAATTTAAGCTATAAATATATTATTGTATTAATTATTATTTTAATACCCTATTCAGCGAAAACAATTTCGCGTAATAAAGATTGGAAAAATTTTTTAACTCTTTACTCTAATGATATTAAATATCTTGAAAATTCTGCAAAAGCGAATGCTTTACTGGCAGGTATATTGTTAAATGAAGTGTATAAAGATATTCATAATAAAGATATAACCATTAATAGAGAAAAAATAGATTTAGCGCTCAAATATTATAAACAAGCTCTTTATATATATCCTGAATATTCTGTTTGTTTGAACAATTTAGGTACTATTTATCTTATTTTTTTTAAGCAGTATGAACTTGCAATTCCTTATTTTCAAAAAGCTATTGACGCCAATCCGGAATATTTTGATGCTCATCTTAATCTTGGGTATTCTTATGAAATGATAAATAAATATGAGGAAGCAATAAAATATTACAGACGGGCAATAGAAATAAATCCTGAACATAGGATGATAAAAGATAAATTAAAAGGACAAATGATTAAATAGCATCCAATTTTTCACTCAGCAGCCAAAAAAAATATTCACGTTCACTTTCACAATTAAATTAAAATATTTAACTTTGCCAAATAAATTATTAACAAAAGGCAACCAATTTTATAAATTTACGTCTATATATTATAGCTGAACAAATTGATTAAAAAGTTAGTAACTATTCAGGTATAGGGGAAAAAGGTATAAGGTATATGGTATAAGGTATAAGGTATAAGTGTCTTAAATTTTATTTTCTTTTATTTTTTGGCAGAAAATAAAATTAGAACATAACTAATCCAGTTTATCTGGGTTAGGGATATGGAAATAAGGGATAAG
>SDBV01011573.1_pt1 | contig 11415 bp, 9 predicted proteins | sample 2277081 | NCBI WGS metagenome assembly SDBV01 (sample SAMN10402039, study PRJNA504765) | marine sediment metagenome | isolation source: marine sediment core GS10_PC15, 223 cmbsf | place: Arctic Ocean: Southern Knipovich Ridge | collected 2010
ATGTCGTGGATTCGGGTTGATCGACAGGTGCGGAACTTCCTGGTCGCCGTGCCCAACTTGTCGGACGCTCGGCACGTGGTCTTCACGCGCTTCGGGACCTCTGACCGGCCCATCTTCGCCGGCAGCTTGGATTTGAAGAGTAAGCCGATTGAGAAGGAAATGTCGCGCGCGCAGGCGAGTAGCGTCTACACCACGGACGATGTCGAGTTTGACACGATTATGTTCAACGGTGCGATCAATCGATATGACCTCCTCATTCTCGCGGACGGATTCACGGATTCGCCCGCCGATCGCGAGAAGTTCAGCCAGGAGGTATATGAGCTGCTCGCCTTTCTGTGGACCGTGCCGGAGTACGAGGCATTGCGCGATCGGATGAACGTCCACACGGCGTTTATTGCGTCATACGAATCCGGTGCGGGGGACAGCGAACAGGATCCAAACGACACACCGTTTCAGACCTTCTACAACTGCGAAGGCCTCGACCGGCTGATCTGCTTGACGCTGCCGGGGAGGATTCTCGCGTATGTCGTCGCGGGTCGGGCACCCATCGGCAATTACGGCGCCGGGTCGTTGGACACAATCGCGATTCTCGTGAACGACGACCGCTACGGTGGTAGTGGCGGTTCCATCGCCACGGTGTCGATCAACAACCAGTCGCCGCGCATATTCGCGCACGAATTCGCTCACGCCGTCGTGGATCTGGCCGACGAGTACGCTACCCCGTATAGCGACGTTGCCGTTCGGGCCGCGCGCCTCCGTGCCAACGTCAGCGCTGAGGCCGGCCGCGCGGACCTGAAGTGGAATGACCTGGTGGCTCCGGAGACGGAGATTCCCACGAGCTCGAACTTCCCGGTCTGCCACGTGGAGAGCATTGAGGGCTGCCAGCCATCGGATTTGCCGGAAGGCACCGTCGGCATGTATGAAGGCGCGGGCTATACCAATTGCGGTTCGTACCGGCCAACGACCGCCTGCATCATGCGCTGCCTCGACACTGCGTACTTCTGCCCCGTATGCAGCGGTGAATTCGAGAAGACATTCCGTTCGTATCCCCTCCCGGCGACGGACGTTTACCTGCGTGACAACTGGCTCGATACCGGCGCCGTGCCGTCGCCGTCGAACGTCCAGCCTCTAGGTTCGCCCCGCTCCGCGCGGCCGTGGCAGAGCCCTGATATCCGTGTTGACGCGCCGCCGTTTGGCGATTTTATCAGCCGCATTGGGCCGCAAGATCACCTCATCGCGGGGCAGACCAACCGCGTCTACGTCCGCGTGCTGAATCGAGGCGGCAATCTCGCCGCGGCCCCGACCACCTTGAAGCTGTACCACGCGCCTGCCTCCGGAGGGGCACCGCCCTTTGTCGGCGACAACTGGACGTTGATTGGCGAGCAGATCGCGTCGGTGCCGGGTCAAGGCGGTGAGAGTGAGCGCATATTTGAATGGGCCGCGCCTGCGGACCTGTCGCCACAAACCAGCCTGCTCGTGACCGCGGATACGCCCGCGGATCGTCTCCCGGTGGTGCTGACCGACGACCTAACGACGCTCGTCCGGGCCAACAACAACATCGCCTGGAGGAACGTGCAGGTCGGCCTTCCGCGCATCAACGGGGAGTTCAGCAATTACGAGAAGGTGATTGCTCCGACCCTCGTCCACATCGACGCACGGGATTTGCCGGTCGGGACGCTGTTCCACCTGGAGTACGAGACCACCATCGAGCTCGAGCCCCACGCACTCGACGAAGTCGAACAGATGACGCTCCAGGACACCGGCGCCGGATCTGTGAGCTGGCAACGCACGAGCCCTGAGCAAATCGAGTTCGCGATGGTGACGGAACTACCCGCGGGCGCGGAGACGGAGCCCTTCGTCGCCCCCTTCACGCTCTGGGTCGACCTCCCGGACACGACGCCGGCGGGGCAGGCATACACTATCATCATCACGCTGTGGGACTTCGACCCGGAGACCGGCCAGATCGGCCTGCCGCGCGGTGGTGCCGACTACGAGATCGGGTTCGACGGACCGGGCTGACCGCGTGGTCCGGCCTGGGGCGGCGCGTGGCGGCGCTTGCCGCACGGCACCGTGCGAGCTACAAGGCACCTGTGCCGCGAACAGTGAACTCCATAGTGAGGCAAGGAGAACCCATGAAAAAAGTCCCGATTCGTCCCCTCGGCGAGAAGGTCCTGGTCCAGCGACTCGAGGCGGAAGAGACCACCGCCGGCGGAATCGTCCTTCCCGACTCCGCCAAGGAAAAGCCCAAACGGGGTACGGTGGTGAGTTTCGGCGACGGGAAGTTGCTGGACACCGGCGAGCGCCAGCCCTTGCAGGTCCGGAAGGGGGACCAAGTATTGTTTACCAGCTACGCCGGCACTGAGGTCAAAGTCGAAGGCGAAGAGATGATCATCATGGACGAGGGGGACATCCTCGCCATCCTCGATTAGCCATCGCCACAAACCGCTCTAGGCACGCTCCGGGCTGGACCTACTTCTCGCCCAATTCCCGCCGATGCCGGAAGAATGCGCGGAGTAGTTCCGCCGCCGCTTCGGCGAGCACGCCCGCGGTGGTCTCCACCTGGTGGTTGAGCCGTGGATCGCGCGGGATCTCGAACAACGAGCCGCACGCCCCGGCCTTTTCGTCCGTCGCGCCGTAGACCAGTCGCTCCAGCCGCGCCAGCACCAGGGCACCGGCGCACATCACGCACGGTTCCAGCGTGACGAACAGCGTGCAGCCCTCCAGCCGCCACTGCCCGAGAAACTCCGCGGCGGCCGTGAGCGCGATCATCTCCGCGTGGGCCGTCGGATCGTGCAGCTTCTCACGTTGGTTGTAGCCGCGCCCGATGACACGACCCTCGTGTACGACCACGGCTCCGACGGGCACGTCTTCCGCGTCCAGGGCACGGCGCGCCAGCTCCAGCGCTTCGCGCATGTACCGTCGGTCAATCTCGTCCTGGTGCAGACCGAGCATCGCTTCCCGTTTGGCCAGTCGTGCGTCGCGCCGTATTATGCACCACCGTCACCCGGATCGCGCTCGACTCGGCGGCAGAAATCGCCGCGGGCCGTCTTGGAGATACGCCGTGGAAGACAAACTCCTGACACAACTCTCCGTGACCGCTTTCCTCGATCGACTCGCCGGCCAGACTCCGACGCCGGGCGGCGGCAGCGTGGCCGCCTTGACCGGGGCGCTCGCCGCGGCCCTGGGGCGGATGGTAACCGTGTTCACGCTCGGCCGGCCCAAGTTCGCCGCGGTCGAATCGCGGGTGCGCACGATCTCCGATCGACTCGCCCGGGCCGACCAGATGTTGCGCACGCTGATCGACGAAGATGCCGCCGCATACAGCGTGCTCGACGACGCATTCAAGTTGAAGCAGTCCGATCCGGATCGACAGACCCGCGTCGCCCAGGCCGCGGCGCTCGCCGGCGGCGTGCCGCTGGAGACGGTGGCCCTGAGCGTGAAGGTCCTCGCCGACCTGGAGCAACTCCGCGAACTGGGCAACCCGCTGTTGCGCAGCGACGCGGACGCCGCCACGCATTTGGCCCGGGCGGCCCTGCACGCCGCCGCCGCCAACGTCCGCGCCAACCTGCCGCTGATGACGGAGGACAACGCCCGGGAAACGGAGAGGCAATTGAACGCGTTTTTGTCAACCATGGCGGACGCGTAACCCGACTCGCTACCGCCCAACCTGGGAGCCCCCCTCGAGCTCAACACACGGATCTTACGCCTTGGCAGCCTTGCGCTGCGTGAGCCAGCCGGAATAAAACGTACAACCGGCAACGTAGAAATACCCGCCGATGAAGATCAGCAGGAAGGGCAGCGCCATCGAGACCCGCTGAAACCAGTTCTCGAAGAAAAACAGCGCCACCGCGCAACCGGTCAGATACAGCCCCATGGTCAGCTCGGCCCACACCTTCCAGTTCGTCCGAATCCCAAATCCTCCCCCCAGGCGCTGGCGCCAGGCCCCACCGGCTTTGGCCGCGTCCCCGAACTTCGGCGTGCGGACGAATTCGCCCGTTTGACCGAAGAAGCCATCGAGTGCCGCCAACGCGTTGTTGAAGGCGATACCAATGCCCACCGCCATCAGCGCCGGCACGAAACACAACGCTCGCCACCAGCCGCGCAGCAGTTCATGTTGGCTGACGATGTAGAAGACCGTCGTGGCCCCAAAACCGATCACGAACAGCAGCATCTCATACCACAGTACCCACCCCGGCTGCGGCTGCTCGAGCGTGAGCTTGGCCACCAGCGTCGGCCCGAGCAACAGGCTCAATAACACGACCAGCACGTAGACCACTCCGCTGGTCAGGTGAAAAAAAGCCTCCAGCTTGACCCGCCAGTTCACGTCGCTCCGCAACACTTGCGGCAGCATCTTCAGGCACGTCTGCACCCCGCCTTTCGTCCAACGGTGCTGCTGCGCCTTGAAGGCGTTCATCTCCGGCGGCAGTTCCGCCGGGGACGTAAGATTGGGCAAGAACACGAACTTCCACCCGCGGAGCTGCGCCCGATAGGACAGGTCCAGGTCTTCGGTCAGTGTGTCGTGCTGCCAGCCGCCCGCGTCCGCGATCGCCGATTTTCGCCAAATCCCGCCCGTCCCGTTGAAGCTCATGAAACGCCCGGTCCGGTTGCGGGCTGTATGCTCGACGACGAAGTGCCCGTCGAGAAAAATCGCCTGGGCCTCGGTCAGCAGCGACACATCCCGGTTCAGGTGGTCCCACCGCGATTGCACCATACCCACCCGCTCGTCCGTGAAGTAATGGATGGTCTCCCGCAGAATGTTCGGCGGCGGCAGGAAGTCGGCGTCGAAAATCGCGATGAACTCGCCGCTGGCGTGTTGGGTCCCTTCCTCCAACGCCCCCGCCTTGTAGCCGACGCGGTTTTCGCGGTGCAGGTACATGATATCGTGCCCGGCCGCCCGCATCCGCTCGACCGTGTCCCGGGCAATCTCCTGCGTCTCGTCGGTCGAGTCATCCAGCACCTGGATTTGCAGCCGGTCCGCCGGATAGTCGATCTCGCACGTCCGTTCGATGATCCGCCGCGCCACGTACAGCTCGCGGTACATCGGCAACTGGATGGTCACTCGCGGCAGCACGTCGAACCGTCCCGCTGGCTCGGATCGCTGCCGCCGCACCCCGTAGTACAGCAGGACCAGGAAGTACCGGTGGGCCCCGTAGATACAGATGATGGTGAGCACCGCGAGGTACGCGATAATGGCCAGCCGGGCTAGAAGTTGCGTGTCCATGAACAAAAACTGGCCCACAATCCCTCGTAATCGTAACTCTCTGTCCGCGCGTCGCTTATCCTAGGAGTTGCGGATGGGCAGGTCAATCCTGGCAGCGCCCGATTTCCCGTCCGGTCGCCGGCGCGCTAGAATGAAAGTTCACGGGTTTCCGACCGGAGTTCGGTCCGCCGGTTCGTCAGCACAGGAGCAGGCCGTGGCCGCACCGCCAGATCAGCCGAGCGAGAAGCTGCGGCGCCGGGAGCGCGCCGCGGCCATCCAGGCCTTCGCCGACCGCTTCCTCATCGGTCCCAATCAGGACCTCTTCGCCGGCATCCTCGTCACCCTCACCCGCCTCGCCCGGGACGGCGCGAACCGCGGCGACGTGAAGCTCCTGAACAAGGCGTTCGCGGAGCTGCGCTACGCGCTGAAGGTCTTCGCGCCCTATACTGAGACGCGCAAGATCAGCATCTTCGGCTCCAGCCGCACGCCCGAAGATCACCCCGACTACCGGCAGGCCTTGGAGTTCGCCCGCCGCATGTGCAAGAGCGGCTGGATGGTCATCACCGGCGCCGGCGACGGCATCATGAAGGCCGGCCACGGCGGCGCCGGCCGCGAGGCCAGTTTCGGCGTCGCGATTCACCTGCCCTTTGAGCAGAAAACCAACACGATCATCGCCGACGACGCCAAACTCGTGAACTTCCGCTACTTCTTCACCCGCAAGCTGATGTTCATGAAGGAGGCCTCCGCCGTGGCCCTCTTCCCCGGCGGTTTCGGCACCCAGGACGAAGGTTTCGAGGCCCTGACCCTGATCCAGATGGGCAAAACACCCATGATCCCGATCGTTATGCTCGAACAGCCCGGCGGAACCTACTGGCTCCACTGGCGAACCTACGTCGCGGCTGAGCTCCTGCGCACCGGCATGATCAGCGACGAAGATATGCACCTGTTCCGCGTGACGGATGACGTGGACCTCGCGGTCCGGGAGGTCCGACAGTTCTATCGCGTCTACCACTCCATGCGCTACGTCGGCGAGGACCTCGTCCTCCGCCTCCGGCACCCGATCTCCACCGCCACGCTCGAACGTCTCAACGATGAATACCGCCAGATCCTCACCGTCGGACGATTCGAGCAGGTCCCCCCGCTGCCCGCTGAGGAGGGCGAGTATCCGGACTTTTCGCGGCTGAAGCTGCGGTTCGACCGCAAGAGCTGTGGCCGCCTGCGCCGCTGCATCGACCTGATCAACACTGACGATTCGTGCGCCCCCAACCACGATTCACCCTGAAAACAAGAGCTTTGCGGCCCCGGCAACCGAGATTTCCCTAAAAAATCAGCTTTTTCTGGTCTGTTCTGGCCCCAGACCCTTGACGAACGGCGTGCGGCGTGCGAGAAAGTTGCCACGCGGCCAGGTGCAAACGCGGACGTTTGCGGTCGCGGACGGAGCTTCCATTCGCGAGTGTGAGTGCGCCACGGTTTCCGTTCGCGGGTCTGGCAGTGGGTTTCTCGCAGGGGCCCGGTGAGCACGATGCTCAGCCGAGGTCCCCGGAGGCAGAACAATGCCAAAGAAGAAAACGACCACGAAGAAAGTCACCAAGGCTCGTAGCAAGTCCGAAGTCTACTCCCACCTCGCGGAAACGTCCGGCCTGACACGCAAACAGGTCGGCGGCATCTTTGACGAGATGGCCGGCCTGATCAAGAAGGACCTCACCCGCGGCCCCGGCATGTTCACCGTGCCTGGCCTGATGAAGATCACGGTCACCAGAAAGCCCGCCACCAAGGCCCGCAAGGGCGTCAACCCCTTCACGGGCGAAGAGATCATGATCAAGGCCAAGCCGGCCCGCAAGGTGGTGAAGGTCCGCCCGCTCAAGGGCCTGAAGGAAATGGTCTAACCGCGGTTCGACCCGCGGCAGTTCGTGCTCCGTCGTGCCGCCCGGACATCGCGTCCGCCGGTGAAACGATGATTCCACCGGTGGGTCGTCAGGCCTCGTAACGGCGGCCGATACGTGCCGGATGGTTGCGCGTTTGACCGCGCGCCGACCCCGGGCGCCCCCCCTCGCAAAAAAACTGGCGGCGACGTGATGCCGGAACATCACGCCGCCGCCGCTTATCTTCACCCCCGTCGGCCGGTCACGTTACTCGCGTAACGGATGTGTAAGTCAGACGTTCTCCCTCGTCCTACGATTCTGGAGAACGGTTTTCCCGGTGCTCCAGCTCGTCCCGCAGTCGCGCCGCCGCCTCAAAATCCTCTTTCTCGATCGCCTCCTCCAGCCGCTCCCGCAAAGTCTGCCCCACCCCGTACTCCTTCCGGAGTTGCTGACTCAAACCGCGTAAATAGCGCAGCCCGGGATCTTCCTCGCGCTGGTCCTCGTCCATCTCCAGCTCCGCCAGCAACTCCTCCAGGTAGACCGCCCCCGCCTCGGCCTGCTCGACGGCCAACTCGTGGTCTCCCTCCACGATGCTCAATTGCGCCGACAGCCGTGCGCGATCGAAAACCAATGTCGGTCGCAACGACGGGTGCTCAATCGTCACGCATTGCTGGCGGCTCAACAGTCTCAGGTCCACCAGACAGATTTCGATGTCCGCCAGCGCCTGGCGCACGAATCGGCACGCGTCTTCCTCCTGGTCGTCCTGAAAGGCGTCCTCGGCCGCGGTGGAATACGCCAGGCGGCGATAGTTCGTCTGGATCAGCTCGCGCTCGAGTTCCTGCCAGTCCGCCGCCTCCAGCCGCTCTCCACCCACCCGCGATTCGTGCTCGATGTACTCCCGCGCGCTGGGCAAGCCATGGAATCGGTTCCCGTCCGGCCGCCCCTCCGCGCACATCTGCATCACGCCCAGATCCACACGGAGCTGTACCAGCTCGAGCCCGTCACGACCCACCACGACCCGGGCCCGCAGTTCGCCCGGCGGACAATCCCAGCCAAAGGTCAATTCATCCAGATCGAGCGTCATCACTACTTCCAGGGCGCATTCCCGGTGTAGTCATCGGCCCTCGTGGCCGGACCCTGCAATACCCGGTTTCGCCTGATAACACCGTCCCACCCCCGCCCACCGACCCGCAGTGATCGGACGCTAGCCCGATGGCAACCGTCAATCGTCAATCATCAATCGTCAATGCGACTGATCAGCCGCCTTTCAGCTCACTCACGATCCCGCTCACCATCTTCTTCGCGTCCCCAAACAGCATCACCGTGTTGTCGTTGAAGAACAGCGGGTTCTCGATCCCCGCAAAGCCCGGGTTCAGGCTTCGCTTGCAGACCATCACCGTCCGCGCCTTGTCCACGTCGAAGATCGGCATGCCCGCGATCGGGCTGTCCGGCCGCCGCGCGTCGGGGTTCACCACGTCGTTGGCCCCGATCACCAGTGCCACGTCGCACTGCTCCATCTCCGAGTTCAGCTCCAGATCGGCCAACTGCTCGTACGGCACGCTCGCCTCCGCCAGCAGCACGTTCATGTGCCCCGGCATACGGCCCGCCACCGGGTGTACGCCGTATCTCACCTCGACGCCGCGCTCGGCCAGCAAGGCCGCCATCTCCGCCACCGCGTGCTGCGCCTGCGCCACCGCCATCCCATACCCCGGAATGATGAACACCTTTCGGCAGTCTTCGAGCACCATCACGGCCTCTTCCGCGTCCATCTGCCGCACGGTCTTGCCTTCCACCGACGTCCCGCCGGCCGCCGCGATATCCTGCCCAAATCCGCCCGCCATCACGTTGAGCAGCGACCGGTTCATCGCCTTGCACATGATCTTCGTCAGGATCAACCCCGACGCCCCAACCAGCGCGCCGGCGATGATCAGCCCCGTGTTGTGCAGCACGAACCCCGCCGCGCACGCCGCCAGGCCCGAATACGAGTTCAGCAGCGACACCACCACCGGCATGTCCGCCCCGCCGATCGGAATGGTGATCAGCACGCCCAGCACGCCGGCGATCAGGATGATCAGCACCACCGCCCACTGCGCCGCCGGATTGTTCGCCAGCGTCACCCCCAGCGCGATCACCAGCAGGATGACCACCAGGTTCACCAAGTGCTGTAGCGGAAACGTCAGCGGGTTCCCCATCTTGATGTACTTCTTCCAGTCCAGGACGGTGTTGCCGGCGTCATCCGTCTTGAGGTTCCCCTGCCGGTCCTTGGCCGGCTCTTTCCCCGCCCACACCACCGGGATCCACTGCCCACGCAGCTTCAGAAACGCGATCACGCTGCCGGTGAACGTCACCATGCCGATCAGCAGCGTCAGCGCGATGGTGATCCGGGCGTCCATCAGGTGCGCGCTGAGCGCATTCACCCGCCAATACTCCGCCATCGCCACCAACGCCGACGCCAGCCCGCCCGAGCCGTTGAACAGCGCGACCATCTCCGGCATGCCGGTCATCGGCACCTTCCGCGCCGCGATCAGGCCGATCAGCCCACCCACGACAAACCCGGCGATGATCACCGGGTAGCCAATTCCCGGCTCGCTTGCCAGCGTCACCACGACCGCAAGCAGCATCCCCACCGACGCCACCATGTTCCCGCGCCGGGCCGTCCGCGGCGACGACAGCATCTTCAGCCCGAACACGAAGAAGATCGCCGCCACCGCGTACAGGATCTTCACCAGAAACTCGCGCACGTCACCGCTCACGGCGGGAGCGGTCGCGGGAGCGGTCGTGACCTGAGCCAGCAGCCCGTTCAGCAAGCATGCAGTCGTCATGGCCGCCCTCCTATCTGCGTTTGAACATCGCCAACATGCGGTCGGTCACCACGAACCCGCCGACCGCGTTGACCGTCGCGAACACCATCGCCAGAAAGCCCGCCACGTACTTCACCGCCCCTTCACCCGTGCCCGCGATCACCAGCGCCCCCACGATCGTGATCCCCGAGATCGCGTTCGACCCGGACATCAGCGGCGTGTGCAGCGTCGCCGGGACTTTCGAGATCACCTCGAACCCCAGCAGAATCGCCAGCAGAAACACGACCAGATGGACCGCCAGCGGCCCCAGGATGTCCCGGGCACCGGCCGCCTCTTGTGCCAACAGTTCGACCATGACTAACCCTCACCGCCTTCCAGAGCCTTCTTGGCGCCCTCGTGTCGAATCTCGCCCGCGTGCGTGACCAGCGCCCCCGCGATGATCTCGTCCTCCAGGTCGAGGTTGAACTTCCCGTCCTTCCAGAATTCCAGCACGAACGTCGTCAGGTTGCGTGAATACAGCGTGCTGCCGTGAATCGGCATCTCCGACGGCAGATTCAGCGGCGCCGCGATCGTCACCTCATGCTTGACCACCGTCTTCCCCGGCTCCGTCAACTCGCAGTTGCCGCCCGCCGGCGCCGCCAGGTCCACGATCACCGACCCCGGCTGCATGTTCTTGACCATCTCCGCCGTGATCAGCCTCGGCGCCTTCACACCCCCGATCAGCGCCGTCGTGATCACCACGTCGTTCGCCGCACACTGCTGCGCGATCAGCTCCGCCTGCTTCCGGTAGAACTCCTGCGACAACTCCTTCGCATACCCGCCGGCGGCCTCCGCGTCCTCTTGCGTCTCCACGCCGACAAACTTGGCCCCCAGGCTATGGATCTGCTCGGCGACGGCCGCCCGCGTGTCCGTCGCCACCACCATCGCCCCCAGTCGCCGCGCGGTCGCGATCGCCTGGAGCCCGGCCACGCCCGCCCCGATCACGAACGTCTTGGCCGCGAAGATCGTGCCCGCCGCCGTCATGAACATCGGGAAATACTTGGCCAGCTCGTTGGCCGCGATCAGCACCGCCTTGTATCCCGCGATGTTGGCCATCGAGGACAGCGTGTCCATCGACTGTGCCCGCGTGGTGCGCGGGATGGCGTCCGTGGAAAACGCGCTGATCCGCCGCTCGGCGAGCTTCTTGACGATGCCCGTGTTCCGCGCCGGCAGCAGCGTGCCCAGCAGCATCGCGCCTGCTCTCATCTGGTCGACCTGTGCCTCGGTCGGCGTGCTCACCAGCAGCACGAAGTCCGCCCCGCCCAGCAACGCCCCGGCGTCGCTCTCGATACTGACCCCCACGTCCTGGTAAACCGGATCGGCGAAATAGGCCGCCGCCCCGGCACCGCTCTCCAGCGCGACCTCGACCCCCTTCCCGATCAGCTTCTTGCACGACTCCGGCACCAGCGCAACGCGGCGTTCGTCGGCCTGCGTCTCCTTGGGAACCGCGATCTTCATGGCGCTCTCTCTTTCCGGCCCGGACGTGGCCCACATTCCCAGGTTCGGCCTCAAG
>SDBV01011574.1_pt1 | contig 11414 bp, 35 predicted proteins | sample 2277081 | NCBI WGS metagenome assembly SDBV01 (sample SAMN10402039, study PRJNA504765) | marine sediment metagenome | isolation source: marine sediment core GS10_PC15, 223 cmbsf | place: Arctic Ocean: Southern Knipovich Ridge | collected 2010
CATTCTGGGTAAAAATCAGTAACATCGGTACAGCTTATAGTCCTGAATGTTAAACTGGCACAGTCTTTAGTGTGTTGCCCATACTTCTCCAAAGCCTCTCTATAGCGTTGGTTTTGTTCTTCCTGTTGTTTCAAAAGGTCTAGATAGGCTTTGCCTACCTGCCGTTGCTCGCTATCAGTTGTGTTTTCACCATTTGCCATATATTCAGCTATTAATTCTACCCATCTAGCCTCGTCAGATTGTTCTTTAGCTTCCATCATTCATTCCTCTTTCGATAAGATTTTGTATCAAGCCTTTCTAGCAATTCCTCATCTACATAATTGGCGCAGTAAACTTCTAGATGAAATTTTAAGCCACATAAATCAAAATCACCCTCATTGCAAAATGGGCAATTAATTAATTCTTGGGTAGCTTCCGCTTTCCCTGCTGCTATCCCAGCTTCAATATTTTTTATTATTTTATCCATACTACCTAGCCTCTCTTCTACTCCGGTGGAAGGGTGGAGCTATCTTTAATAGAAACATGCCGTATTTCCGCTAATTCATGGACAATGTTTAAAAATGTATTAAACTTATGTGGACTCAAACTTTTAGTGGCAAATTCCAACATACTTTCAAATATTTCTTTTTCTATTTCTTTTTCCTCAAAACAATCAGGGCAAATCAATTTATCATTAACTTCTTCACATGGAGCATAATCTCCATCTATAAATTGTCCACAGCCGTAGCATTCATAAACACTCACATCATTCTCCTTTTATATGTCTCTCTTTCATTTACAACCTTTCATATCTCCAGTATTGTTAGTTATTTCCAGGTCCAATTATTAATATAATTAGAAATAGAACGCCAGTCACTATCCAAAGTATTGCTTCTGTTTCACTACTACATTCCATACTCATATCTCCAGTATTGTTAGTTATTGGATTTCCATGAGACATAACATGCTTCGCAGCAATATGGTTTTGCGTATATTTCCCATTGACGACATTGATTTTTATCAGGCAACCATATTGCTTCGATAACGGATATTTCACCACCACAGCCAGCACATTCATATATTTCAAGGTTATCCATACTCACCTCTCTTTATTGGTAGTGGGTTGCTCGTTAACTAGGGCTTGTTCTTTTTCGTCACACCACTGGCATTGTTCTGCTTCCCAGTTACCGTCTGGGTCGGGGCCACGTTGTATCGCACCATCTACACAAGAAGTATTAGGACAGATGGCTATGTTCAATAACCCCAATATCCTATCCCTCTCCCCTTCAAGGTCTGAAATCTCGTGATTTAAAATATTAGATTCTTTGCGGAACCTTGTCCCAAGCACATCTATTCCATTGGCTATCTCCTTCGCCCGTTTTCTAGGGACTCCATACATCTCAAGCATTTGGAAAGCTCTCTCTACCTGTTGCTGGAGGGAAACGTTCTCTGAACGTACACCTTCAAGCGTTGCTTTCAGGGAGTCACGTTCTCTGGTATTAATCGCATAACCTTCTTTGAGTACGTATAATTGTTGTTGGAGGGATTCGATTTCACTTGTTGCCCATGCAGGGTAAGCTTGACATTTACAGTACAAAATAGTCCAAGCTGATCCGTCTAAAATTACATGTTTACTCATTCCATATTCTCCACAGCGTTACATAGGGCGCTGGACATGGTGGGGCCTTTGCCTAGACTGTTTTCTATTGGTTCATCTGCAATCCAAATAGCAACTTGGCAAGAGTATCCGTCTTCCCGCACATAGAATCCAATCTCAATATCACCTTTTTCCCTCAACCAAGGAATCACCCACTTCTCACAAGCATCCATTGAGTTGAGGAAGTCGGGTAACTTGTTGTTAAAAACAATACCGTCTGGAGTTCTCCATAATTCTCTTTTAGGAGATTTGGTAGTTGCATATTCCCACCCAACTTTCTTAGCAATGTCTTCGTTATTCATTATCAAAATCAAGTTCTTTATAATCATCGTTAATGAGGCCCTGCGTCTCTTTGTTAAGACAATCATAGCAGATAGCTTCATATTTAGCAAGCTCTTCTTTTGTTAGTCTCTTACCACACACTTCGCACACTTCATTCATTATTCTTCTCTTTATTTCTTTTAATTATTATCCCGCCTCTTTCCCTTGATGCTACTCTGAGCAGAATCGGTACTAGAGCCCTCTATAGTATTCCATTTAAAGCTACATCAAGGTCGGGGCCGATAGGCGGTGGATCGGATGGTCCCCTCTGGTTTTAAAGCAAGCGAGTTCTGGTTGCGCTCCAACTCTCGTTAAACAGCGGGCAGCCTTAGCTGCCAAGATAATAATGGTGGAGCTGGAGGGAATCGAACCCACAACCTTTGCCTTGCAAAAGCACTGCTCTCCCTAATTGAGCTACAGCCCCATAACTGGTGGGCAAGGCCGACAAAAGAAATATACAGTTCTTGGTCAACTGTTACTTTTGGTGCAACCGAAATATCCAAGTTTTTTTCCGGTATCTTACCTATCTCTCCGCCCGACTACTCAGTCCGCTAAGACTGAGTGCCCATAAATCAAAGCTTCCTTGTAGTGCTTGTACTACCACTTCCCAGACCGTATCCAGTACCGTGTCACTACAAGGCTGCCAAACTGGTGGACAGGGCAGGATTCGAACCTGCACGAGCTGGTCTTAGCTGAGCTTTTAGCCTCAGTCAACTATTGTTAAGGCAGTCTCACTCTAGTCCTTGCGTCCATTAGCGTCTACCAATTCCGCCACTTGTCCATAAACCATCCCAGACTATTCGGCATCACTCCTCTGGGTAGAGTGGTTCTACAGATGTTACCCTAAGATAACACAGATACCTTATTTCTTTCTTGCTAATACTTAGACAGCACAAAGAGCAAATAGTTCCCACATTTCTTCATATTCTGCTATTCATCTAACACTTCCTTTACTTTGATTTGTTCTTTATACCCAGTATAAAAAGCTTTGTTTGCTGTTTCTTCATCAGCCCAAGCGTCTCCATAATTTATGGATTTTAAATTAAGCCAAAACTCCCTTGGTGTGGGTTTGATGCGATAGGTATTATTTACCCAATCCCAATTAGGGGCATCTACTGGTGCCCATATGTCTGTTTCTACAGGCGATCTTTCATAAAGTATTTCAATAATTTTACCATCCACCCATGCCTGCATCACTTTTATTTTCTCTTTTGTATTCATTTTCCACTTCTCCTTAGTGTTTATTATGTTGTGTATTTACCGTTTAGACATTCTTCTATTATTAGTCGCACTTGTTTCTCAGAAAAACGCCTACCACGTATTAGTTCATTAACAAACTTTTTGATATAAGTAACCATTTCAAATTCATATTGTTGCTGAGTTATCACCCCGGTTACTACTCTAGTGTCTGGATGCAGTCCATAGTGTATCACATTAGTGCTCATTTTCCACACTCCTGTACGTTGTATTCTCTACTTAAAACTGTAATAGTTACAAGAATAAGATGTATACTTATCATTAACCAATTCTCAGTTAATGCCCACAACGTAGCGGCTAAGGAATTAGTTAAAACTGCACATATATAAATTATTTTCATATCAATATTCCAAGTCATCTTTAGCCCACACATAGGCCTTATCATGTAATAGCTTACAAATATCATAAGCAGAGTCTAAATAGTCTCCATTAGGATATTGATTTAACATAGTTCTAAGCATAGGATAGAAATCCTCCCAGGAGGCCTCTAACAGGTCTGCAAGCTCTGTTTCACTCTCAAGGTAGGAGAACATCAATTCTTCTGCTGTAGGCCCTCCTGAGTCTTCTGAGGAGCTTAGGCCGTGTTTACGTATATCTGCACTCACCCTGCAATGTTCATCTGGGTTAATAATTCTAGTCATCTTTATTCTCCTGTTAAAAAGCCTCTCTAGGGGCGTCGTGTTCATGATAAAATATGATGCTAGTGCTAAAACCGCCATCGGCTTTTTCTATAGCTTCTGTTGCTTTTTTATACCAATGTTTAAAATAAGGTAGGCGATCTTTTCCATCTCCCCATACAGGTTTTTCCTCAGTAATCTTTTGTTGCAATTTATAAATCATATTTAATGCTTCTTGTTTACCATATTTAATACCAGATACAAAAGGAGGACAGAATATATACCATCTATCCAAACAGATATAAACACCATTAACTTTTAATACACAGTCAATTCCCATTATTGTTCTCCTGTTTAAAAACGAATAGTTTTTAATATATAATAAACTGTAAGGCTTTTACCCCCACTAAGAATAGCTGCTCTAGCTTCTTCAACTGTTAAATACCCAGAGGATTTGAAAGTGGGTTCTGGTCGTCCATACACCTCTGATGTTATCTTCTCTCTGTGTGTAGGCTCTATTAATGTGCCTTGTTCTGTTATTTCAAATATTTTATACATTATTTATTCTCCTATCCATGTTCCTATTATAAACCATGTAAATGCCCATATCCAACTAAATGGATTAACCATACAAGCTATAAAGCCAAGAGCTAGCCCACACAGCTTATTCTCTATCCAATCTCTAACTCGATCTATCAATGACATATAATGTATCACTTTCCATTATTAATTGATAACCCTGGGCAAGTACAATCACTTCTGCATTGTGTATTGTTATTTCTAAACTATCAGCAACAGCTTGTAGTTTAAATGGGACGTCCTTACGATTGATTATCTTCGTTAAGTTTATGTTTCCTATGTCTTTTAATGTCTTTTCCATTAGAACCACTCCTTATACATTGGTTTAATAGTTATACTCTTATCATCCCTACCAGGAATAATAATACAATAAGCTTGTGCTCTTCTAACTTTGCTCTTTATCTGTGCCACCATAGCCTCACATTGTAGCTCTGTCAATCTCTCAGGTATTATGGCCGGGGGCTCTTTAGAGCCAATTATCCATAACATAAGGAAGTATTCCATTACAGCCTACCTGCTAGGCCACAATAGCCTTTTGTTTCATCTGTTTTATATATCCCACTGTTAAGGTTGCTAATATCTTCAATATAAAAATCTTTTGTTAGTCTCCACATCATACAACCAGAGGAAATGCAGCGGCTTTCTTCTCCATCTACATTCTTCCTTAGCTTCACCCCGTAGGGAGATGCTGCAAAAGCATATGGACACCACTTCTTTTCAGCTTCATCTTCAGTCATCATTTAATTCCTTTTTTTGTATTCATTAAAGGCTAATACTATTAACATAAAAAGTAAAGTAAGGGGACCAAAAACGCCTGCAAATATAGCCATAAATAGGGGATATACAAGTTCTTCCCCATCTTCACAAACACAAAAACCCCAAACTATAATTGGAATAAACCCACTCAGATACCATAATAATATTTCCATTATTTTTTCCTTTTACCAGTCCCACCAACTCTTGTTTTTTATAAGTTTAAAAGATTTAGGTTTAAACCATTTTGCTTCTGCACCACAAGTAGGATTAATATGTGCAAAAGGTTTGCCGCGCCATATACTACAGATGCTATATTCTTGGCTTTTTTCACATGTTATATAATTAATTTTTGTATATGTTTTAGGATGACGGCAGTAAATACTATCCTCGTAATATTTACAGGTGTTACAAGGGATACAGCTATCTTTTTTATCTTTAGTCATAATATAAGCTCCTCGCGTAGCGTAGGACTAATCCTAACGGATTAGCTCCTTCCAATATTTAATACTAGCAGACCAAATATCACTTTTGTTGTCATATCGAATAACAAAATGTGTTGCTCTCCCCTTAGTATAGACTAAATACAACAGAGTAAAAACATGGTTGTACTTGTCTCTAAACTTTCTGTCTACATTATCCTGTGATAGCTCAGGGATAGGCGTAGCAGAATTAATAGGTGTGAAGGTCATACAGTCTCTTTCTCTGTTTCTGTTTCTAGTTCTCTTGCTATGTTCTTACGATAGCTATCCCACGTTACAATAGTGTCCATATCCCCACGTGTGGGCATGTCCTTGTCTTTCTCTTTATGCTTGTCCTCTGTAGGGGGGTTTTTTTTACGTAACCATTCCACAGGGATAAACCATTCCCCCCTCACTGAATCAACTGCATCACAGGGCGTGTTAGGGATTATTATATTATGGCCTTGGTAATCTTTAAGTGATATGAGTTTTGATATGATTTCGCACTCTTTTCCTATGAATTCAGGAAATTTTCCTGTTTGTACTATTATTGCTATCTCACCTATTTTAAACTTAGCCATAATTATAGCTCCATATTCCTAATTGTTACAATAGTGCCCCATTGCAATGCCAGCTCTCTATTAGCTAGCCCATATTGCAATGAAGCTCTCTCTAAGTTATTGTTCTTTAAGGCAATAGTGGCTTTCATTAGAATTCCGCCTCTTTTCGGTCGACTCCTTAGCTAAATATATTAAAATTCGGCCATCCATTCTACAACAACCCCTTTACGTTTAGCTCTTAGCTTAAACCTGTGAATGCCTTCAGCGGCTAATATAGACCCACCACATGTATATGCAAAGTCCATTATCTCCACTGTGTGCTTATCACTATTGGCATCTGATATTTCTTTTAAGAGCCCCAACCCACAGCCCAATAACATACCTGTCTTTCTGTTCTTGATGATTGTGCCACTAGCTCCCATCAAGGAGCCAAACAATAAATGGATTTGCTTATCCCCCTCTATTGCATGAGCAGGATTAGCGGATAATAATACAACAGATAGAGCTAATAATAATGTTTTTAATGTGTTCATTGTCTATTCCTCAGTTGCTTTTTTAATGGTGGCATAAACTTTATCAAGTATTGCCGCGTCTCTGGTATTCCAAGCATTCACCTCAAAAGCTTGGACAATTTCTTCTAATAGTTTGAGGGTGTCTTTCAATGCCTCTAATAGCTTATAATGAGAGTTACAAGCTTTGACGATGAATTTAGCATTAGCTTTTGCTTCTTTTGGTGATCTGCCCTGTATCCCCATGTCTGGCTCATGCTTAGTACCAAACAAAATTATACTAATCCCAGCTTTACTTGAGTCTATGCCTGGACCTTTTATTTCATCATAAGACTCAAATATAAGCCAAGGTAAAGATGTATGTTTAGTCATAATGTACTCCAATATTTAGTAAAAAGATCGCCTATATACCATCCTAGTATTATAGCAGGGATTAAAGGGAATACTAGCCACATAAACACTGAAAACCATTTATATCTTTGTTCTCTAAATAACAGCACATCCCATAATGTAGAGCACATGCCTTTAAATATATGTGATGAAATTAGTAGTTTAATCATGATGTACTCCTTTTAAATGATAAAGCAATAAGGGGCAGAGATGTATCCCTTGCCATATTTAAGGGCACATTGTTTAAATATAGGATAGGGAACAAACAAATATGCTCCTGTGCTATACCAATGTGTTTTAAAATACATGTCGGCTTGTTCTTGATATGTAATTAGTTGTTGTTTCATGTTCTACCCCTTTGCTATTTTACATAATTCAATTAAAATATCTCCATGGCAAGCTCTAGGGGCACACCAACATCCTAAAGTTTTCCCCTTTAATTCATATAAGCTATCCATTAACTCTGGTTGAGTTTTAATCCAGGCTGCGTATTTTATTATTACATCTGCTCTATCTCCATCTGGGCCTATAATAAAGGGATTACCCCACTTAGTCATTCTGTCGATACGCACATCATAGTTTGTGTGTACTAAGTGAACTACTTTCATATCACACCTCTAATTTAAATTAGTAAGGATTATTCGCTAAGAGTGCTCATAGCCTACGTTAATCGTTAAGATTAACGAGGATATACTCACCACTATCAATCTTATCCTGTGTCTCTTTAGTGGACTCTCCAAGGAATATATTCCTATATTTGCTTGTTGTTTTGCTGTATTTCCAATATTTAGAGTCTAAATACATAGGTCCAGTAGTAACGTGGAATACTATGTTTAGCCTGTAAGATTGGAACACTGTTCCTGTGGATAGAGCTGAACTGTTATCTATCCTAAATGTTGCATCAGTGATAATAAACTGATTTGCAACTCTGTTTCCTATAGGGCTTAGCATGTTTTCTACTTTCATAATACACCTCTAATTATTTATGTGTTAAAAGCTTGTAATTTGTCTTGACTGTATATTGATTTAACGATTGATTTTAAAGCAGTGTCGATATGTGTATCATCGAGGTATGAATATAATTCTATATCCCCGGGCATACCTGCACCGTCACCTATTTTTAGTCCTGTGGCGTGGAATAAATCCCAATAAAAGCGTTTTAGGGTACAACCACTAGTACTATATATTTGAATACTGTCTGGTTTTTCTTTTATGACAGTTTCAATAGCTCTTTTAATGCGTGAATAGTCTTTTGTGCTCATTTTCATTGTCTTAGTCCTCTAATAGTGTTTACATTCTGTTTTTAATGCCAATATAAATGACTGGATATATATCCCCAGAGAAGGGATACACATAAGAATATAGACCAAAACTTAGCCCATTGCCACCATGACCAGGGCTCAAAGTCCACCCCATAGTTACAATAGTCTTTAGGGCTGCGTTTAAATATATTCATTGATTTTTTCCTTTATTAGTACGTTATAGCTCTCCAGGTGAAGGGCTATGGCTTACTAGCTTTCTATTACTGAGATGTTTCGATCATTAATATCATGCCCGGTAAGACGGCCTACGCGTTGACGTAATTGATTATGAGACAAACGGCGTTGGTTATGAATGTCGGCAATCACAGTTGCAGGGCCGGGACCGGTGATATGTAAGATTTGATAACGTGTTTTCATAATATTCTCCATTTATCAATAATAGTCTATATGTTCTGTTGTTTCCCAGTCATTATACTGGGGGCGATAGGTTTCGAGAGTGATAAAACAAGCTTCCCCATAGAGCGAGGCGTGTTCAGCCCTTTTTACTGTATCATCTAGGTTGGAGCCATAGTACGTATGATATTCATCTAGATCTATGTTACATGCACCTAGATCAGTATTATAAGGGCCGTGTTTTATAAAAGCATCTGCTGTATATCTTGTTTTCATTTCTCTATCTACAATGATATAAATTATCCTGAGATTAATCGTCCCAAGGGTGATTATCAGCCCATAATATCATGAGGGCTGCGTAAATTACACAAATTCCTATAGTTGTCCATAACATCTTACTTTAACTCCATAATACGTTCAAGGTCTGCGAGGGCTTTTCGTTTGGTGGGATAAGTTTCCCACCAATTTCTATCTAGAGCTCCGTAAGAACCTTTGGTTATCTCAAACAACTTCCATTCTCCAGTGTATCCGTCAATCTCAAAGGTACGCCCTTTTACAGTGATAGAATAGATGCTTGGAGCTATGCGCTTTGATTTGTGTGTATTCATAGGCCTAAGTGTTGCACAACTACATTGTATAGGATATGCCGTTAGTCCTATCCATAGCTACCGTCTGTCTGTTAATGGCGTAACCAGGCATAATAATGTCCGCATTAATGTCCGCATAAATGTCCTTTAGTGTATTAACGACAAATAAGCGTGTTTATATGTCGCAATACAAGGGATATGTCGCATTCAGGGAGCTGGGGATACCTCCATGGGTATAAATGATAAATATATCTGTACGGGCATGCACCAATACAGTGCACAAGTATAGTGTATGTTGCACCACATTGGTGCATTCCTCCGCCATGTAACAAACAGTATATTATAATACTCTAATATTAGTATATGCTAATGGGGAGTAGCCATGCAAATTAAATCCTTGCATGACACCAGGGACAAGACCCCCGGGGGGGAAAACTTCATTACTTCATATTGTGTTAGTACCCATTAAACTACGTTTTTACTATTTTTAAAGGGCTTTTTGTGGCGCATTAATTATATACAAAGATATATAATAATAAGAAATATATATATTTTAATATATCAAGTTAAAACCCTTATTTAGGACCGATAGGTCCCATAATCTATCTTTATAGCTACATTTAGGTCCGTTAGCCTGGCGAACTATTTATTTTATGATAAGCCTTGACAAATACCTTAAAGTATACTATACTATAAGTATAGGGTAGGAGAAATTATGAATCATAAATATGATATATACGGAGATATTATATGGAATCTTCCTATTGTAAAAGGTCGAAAGAAAGACGGCACTATAGCCATTGAGGAAGATTGGAAACAATGGAAAAAAGAATTCTGGGAGAAAGAAAAGTCCCTACAAGAACGAAGAAATAATATTTATTTTTAGATTTGGGGAACTTTCTCACTTAAAAACTGTCTAAAGATAATGAAGAACAAAAAAATAAATTGTACTCACCTCCCATACAGTGGACGTACAGACAGACTCCAGGCTTGGTGATTAAATGGAGGATAAAACAACAGGTAACCACCCATATAATACACTCCTTTGCCTAGGAAGGTGTGCACAATAAACAGGAGAAGGTTCCCTACTACCAATTTACGAAGTAGGGGTGTAAAAAGAAGTAGAGGTTTCACAGTTCCTTTTAAAGACTGTTCCTGATAAAGGTGTATTATACTGATCTTAACAGAACTGCTCTTTGTATCTATTTACACAGGGCGGAGCTAGGATACTTGTGTGCCCTTGAGGGGCACATTTACTCTTTACTTAGAGTAGTATCTTAGTATAAAAGCAGCCATACTTTGCTTAAAACATAAGGAACTATATGAAGTATTTAATAGCTCTTGTATTCTCTGGTTTATTATTATTCTCTGGCTCCTCCCTAGGAGGGCTCCCACAACAAGAAATAAATCAAATATGTACTGATGGGGCTATGTCTGTTATGAGTCTTTCCTTGCTAAGAGACGGAGGAACACTAAAGAATGAAATACTTGATAAGATATATCAAGGAGAAAGAGAAGAAATTATTGATGAATTCCAGGCTAAACAACTAAAACAAATGACAGATGTTGTATATAAATATCCTGATCAAACCGCTGACACATTGGCTTTAGAGGCTTTTGAAGCTTGTCAGAGGTTCTTTGCCACAGATGAAATATAAGGAAACTACATGACATTAAATGAATTTAAAGCGTGGTTTGATGGATATACAGAGAACATTAAAGACCAGCCAAATAAGAAACAATGGGCACGTATTCAAGAGAAAATGGATGAATTAACTGAAGAATATCGTTCTATTTATACTCCTTGGTATACACACCCTTTTTCTCCTACTGTACCTTATGTAACATATTCAGATACTACAGGAAATCCTCCTGTAAGAATTTATAGCAATACTTGTACTTCTGGGGATATGATAAAAGATACTACTACAAGTATAGCATATAATACATACACTAATTAAGGAACTAATTATGACTTTTAAAGAATTAAAAGAATTAAAAACCCAACAACAAGAAAAAGACAGAAAAGCTATGAAAGAAGGGCTTTTAACACAAGAAGATTTAAGTCTTTTTAAAAATATGGATTTAT
>SDBV01011575.1_pt1 | contig 11414 bp, 7 predicted proteins | sample 2277081 | NCBI WGS metagenome assembly SDBV01 (sample SAMN10402039, study PRJNA504765) | marine sediment metagenome | isolation source: marine sediment core GS10_PC15, 223 cmbsf | place: Arctic Ocean: Southern Knipovich Ridge | collected 2010
GCTGGAGCACTTTCGGCTGTGGACCAGAAAGTTTTAACGGAAGGGTTATCTAAGCAATCTATTGACGGTGTTGCGCTATCAGTAATGTCTGATAGTCTAATTTTATAATAAATCATCCCATCATTGTCAACCCTAAACTTAGACGCTCCGCCTACATTCAGGTTTATCAATGATTTTACCCCGCTTCCAACCGCTGTTTCTGTTACATCAACCTCAATGGCAGAATATCCTGCCGTTCCACTCTGATTAATTGTTACACTCTGCTTGTTTAAATATTGAATACCAGACGATCCCGTGAATGTTCCGCCCTGATGTGTAAACCACGTTCTGCTAGCCAGAGCAGATGTACCTGTAACAGCCATTGTTAGTGTCTGTGCCCCCTTGACCAATAATTGAATACCGACATCTGCTGCCGATCCTGCTGCTTGTATAATTCTCGTAGTGCCGGCAAGAGAATCATCCCCAATTTCAACGTTGCCTGCTATAAGGCCTATTTTGTCCAGTGTGGTACTATATTTAAAGAAATCAATTGGGGTGCCGGCTTTATAGCTCCGCATTGTAACTTCTGTTTCCTCTGATCCGGCAACCGCACTAATCCATTTGGCTTCGAATCCTAAAGCAATAGGGGTTGCGCCACCATCGTTATGGAGCGCCATATTGAATGTACCCCCAAATCCGGCAGCAGCAGTATTTGATGTAAGGTGTGATATTCTGAATATCTCCCAAACGTTGTTAGTCAAGTTCTTGTAATGGACAAATTGAATATGGTTATCAACTATTACCCCTAATCCTTGCAATGGTGTTGGAATTTCACCAAGATCAATGGTTTTTGTCCCATCGGATTTAATGTTAACGTCGGCAGTGAGGGTTGTATCTCCACCGGAATTCCAGTAAGCACCGGTAGCGGCCCATATGGTAGATATTGCGACCTTTTTCTTGCCAAAACTTGCAGCACTATCTTCTATAATTACCAGGTCATCACCTACTGGAACAGGCTTATCCGTGAGTGCGTCAATTTCTCCGGATAGATCATCGTGAATAGCATTGCCGGTAGCCGTTACAAATTGCGCTGCACTATCCCCAAAGGTTAGCAACGTGTCAAAGTCGATCTCTACACTGCCGGTTAGTCCATTTACGGAAGCTACGGAGGGAGCAACATTTTCCAGATCGGTTATTCTTATGCCATAAGCTGTTAACGTTGAATTTATCGTTGAAATTGACGAATTAACGCTAGTTGCGTGTGGTGACGCTGCTACGGCAGTATTAAAATTGGTGGTATTTGCAGCAGCATCAGGGCCGGTGTTAAGAAGGGTGTCAATTGTAATGGATACTACACCAATTTGTCCATTTACACTTACAACAACTCCTGCAGTCGTCAGTTCATAGAAATCACCAATAGAAGCAGGATCAGCATTGTTTCTCTTAAACCAGACTTTCCCCAAATCTTCCTGAACAACCACATTACCGGTAACAGTGGTCAGCGCAAGCATAGCTGCCTCGTCAGCAACTACGAATGAATCGTTCAGGAATAAATTTTTTATGTACGCTGCATCGATGTACCCGTCTGATCCAAGTGGAGCCACACCATCTACTGCACCTTTCTGGCTGAGAGGAATAAAATTTCCTACCCCTTGGTATTGTACATAGTCACCATTGCCGATACCTCCCTGCAACTGATAATCTGTTTCAGCATTTCCGTTGGATACAGAGTCCAGAACTTTCACTACCATTCCTATCTCACGGAAACTTGCCGGTATTGCGTCCCTTGCGGTATCATCTGCTACCAGGTAACCCGTTCCCCCTTTTACATCCGATTGGAAGACAACAGGAAACTCGGCATCATTTTTCCTGCCAATTGTATCAATTACAAGTACTGTTCCGTTAGGCATATCTAAATTCCTTCAACTGTTGTTGTTCCCAAATTCAAATTTGTAGATCTGTAAACATAATAATCTTCGGTGTACCCTTCCGAATTAGTGAAAGATACTGTCAGTGGTGCTTGAAACCCACCCTCAAAGCCTCCAACGATAAAAATGGAGGTACCAAAACGCTTGGGGTATGCGATATAAATATAGTCGTTAGACCCTGCGGTGACCGTGAGTGTTTTTGATTTACTGTCTTTTAGTTCGCTATTGCTCAACGATAATATAAAAGCACTGTCAATTGTACCCGAAGTACGAGCTCCCCAATAGAATTTGTTCCAGAACTCAATATCGAGTGTTTTTACAGCCGGATTTGATCCGTCATTTGAAGTTAGTGTATATGTGGAATCTGCTGTTATGGTAAGTCCGGTGGCGGTATGGGCTCTTAGGGCTACATCCAACGGTCCGGTTGCTACTTGTGGCCCATCGATCTGCTGTGCCGTAACTACTGCCTTATTATAAGTCCATGAAAATGCGATGCTGGCCACTGTTGTACCTAGTTCATAAATTAGTGTTCCGGCAGCGAAAGTGTTGATAGCAATAAGGATATAAAAAAGTTCGTCGATTAAATCAGCCAGATTTTCACCGTTTCTCTCATTTCCGTCATGAGTCACCTGTGAAGTATTACTTGCTCCTGCGCCAGTATCACCCTTATCGCCTTTGGCTCCGGTGGCTCCGTCCTCGCCTACCAGAACAGTTGAGGGTATCACATATAATGGATTGTCGCAACTCATAGTACTAAAGATAGCATAATTTAATAAAAATTTGGATTACCAATTTGCTTTACCCTTGCCATTCTTACTCTAAATCCTCTTGTTCCAGGGTCAACAAAATTATCACCGCTTGCGTTAGTTAGCCGTATCCAGATCGTGCTATCTTCATTTGCAGCAATGTAGGCGAAGAAAAACATTGGACATAAATTCCAATTACCGCCTCCGTCCAATCTCCACGTAATGTCCCTGCGGATACTGATTGATGTTGCATTACCAGGCAATGTGCCATTATGCCCCTGAACGAGCTGAATTCTTGCCAGATCATTTGATCCCCAACACCGAACATAACATTCCCCGATGGCAAACCACGAATAAGGTCTTGGCGAAAAATGATAATGATCAAACTCATAAAGTCCTCCAACCGTTTCAACCGAATTTGCCGTGTGTGCTTGTGGCCTTGAATTTGTAGGGTCAAATGGCCCGACTTGCCAGCTTCCGTTATAAAAATCATTAATCTCAATTATCGGACCAGTGTCATTAAATGGCAATGGGTTAACAGTACCCTTATCACGCCTCATGACACTCCACCGGTTGTTCCCGGTATAGACCAGCTCACAAGTATGAACTTTAAGAAAATTGGAACTTAGGATAATCGATGACTTTTCAGCACCCTGATCAACTATTACCCCACCTACTGGAATACTAATTGTATAGGACGATAAGGCAGATTGCGATAAACACCTGATGGTGGTTCCAACAATATCTGATATAGGAAGTATTGCTGTTGCTGATGATGCACCATGTAAATTTATCCATCTGACGTTTGCTCCTGCAGCTATAACTTTGGTTGTCGAGGCAGTAAGATTTATATTGATTATTGGGGTAACATTACCTTCTGCGCCCTGATCACCAATATCACCATCGCCACCTTTGTCTCCGTCAAGACCCTTATCAGTACCGTCCACTCCTTGTTCTCCAGGATCACCGTCTGCCCCGTAAGGGCCTTGAGACCCCTGAAAGCCATCAGGGCCTTTTAAACCCCTGTTGCCAATATACTTGCCGATTACAGACCATGCAGTTCCGTCATACTTAATTAGTTTAAATTCAATTCGGCCTGCAAGCCCTGGTGGCTCTTGTTTATCTAAACGGGCATCATGGTGAACTAAAACTATGTAAGGGTTTTCAGGACTTCCGGTGAAAGAATCCGCTAAAAACGCTTCTGTCAGGTGACTAATTTCCTCGTGAACAACAAATGGCTCCCCTTGTAGCCCACCACCACCAAGTTTCCTGTTTCCAGCCCAATTGCTGAATGTACCTGAACCAACATGAGAGACTGAATCAACAACAAATGTTGAATTTCCATAAGAAACAAGAGTCCCATAAAAATAATTGGTGGAATCTGCTGCAACAACTACTTCAATACCCTTCGAGTAGGCTAAATCGGTTGCAACTCCAGTCAAGATGAACCTTGTCGGGTGTGATGTTGGAATAGTTTTTAGCTCAGTAACAGAAAATTTGTATTTTTCGCCAGGCAATCCCTTGCCTCCTGTAGCGCCGGTTGCACCGGTTGCACCGACAATGGCAGTTTTGAAACTTTCCCAATCTGCAACTTCATTGGTAAATGTATCTCCAATGTATTTGAATTCATCATCAACATCTTCTTGGTAAACGACCAGACCAACGTACAAATAATTTAATGCAAGCCTTCCGGCCTGATCAGCTACCTTTAACTTCTCCAGTATTGGAGCTTTTTTGTGGACATCAAATACTTCTATAATTGGGATCATGACGTTTGTGTATATCCAAGTTTATGAACATCAAACAATCTTGCCGTTGCAAAATGATTAAATAGTCCGGATACGTTGACGGCACGAACTCTGATGTAAAAAGTACTACCTGCGGGAATTTTATCATAAGCAAACATCAAAATAGTGTTCCACGAACTCCCATCAAGTCGCCAGGTCACATCTTGTAATGTGGAAGCTCCGGTGAATGAAGCATTTAGGGCTCTTTCCATATAAACTCTGACATTATCCTGAGCCCCTGAATCCCGCATTGCTCTGAGTATAGCCCTCCACTCGTACCAATAAGCCCTGCCAGTATTATTCGTCCACACAACATAATTCCAGGTGTATGAACCCTGGGTAACAAAATTATTAAATGAAGTGGGGTTCTGACCGCTACCATCCTGAATGAGTATATCAAATTGAGCATCTTCAGGAGGAACTGCCAGGGGATCGGTTCGTGTTTCACCCGTTACCACCCACGAATTTGCTATCCTGGTAACCACTATGCCATATACATTGTCATATCCTGTTGTTCGTAGAATTATCTCTGAAACAACAGTTCCTTTGTAATAAAGAGGTTGTACATTCTTATAAATTCTTTTTACTGTACTACTCCCAGAAAAAATGTGTATCTGTGATCCAACTGTATCACTATCGCTAAGTTTTACATTGCCGTTGCCTGTCAGACGAACGGTGGTAATGTGAATTGCTGATCTTGCAGGAAGAACGGTGGTCCCTCCCGTATATTCAAAACTGTATCCCGTTGGAAATGGGCCAACAGGCCCTTTTATGCCTCTGTCTCCCTGATCACCTTTTGGACCCTGATCACCTTTTGGACCCTGATCACCTTTTGGACCCTGAATACCATCATCACCTTTTTCTCCTGGTACACCTTGCAGCCCTCCATGACCCCGGGAACCTATCGGGCCTCTCCAAACACCATAATCTTTCCATACAATTCCATTATAGGCAACCACATGGTCTTGCATCTGTCCGGCAATGGGAGCCGGTGTTGTAAAAGGAACCCTCGAATCGGTGAACACACTTACCACCCAGGGATCGGTTTCTGTTCCCTTGCCTTCTATTTCGGTAACTTTGGCATTATCAAGGGCGATATCGGCCTCGTCAACCTGAAAGGGCATTCCCTGTATTCCTCTCGATCCCGAAAGATTAATTTCCCAACTGCTAAAGGCTCCGGAACCCAAATGAGATTCTGAGTCAAGGACGAGCGTAGTGCCACCGTAGGATGTCACAACTCCAATGAAGTAATTCGTTGAATCTGCGGCGGCTAATACCTTCTGGCCAATAGTGTATGCAAGGCCTCCGTCAACATCGGAAAAGGTAATTGTTGTGGGATGGGAAGTTGGAATTGTTTCGTTTTCTGCTGAAGTGGTGGCATATTGATCCCCTGGATCTCCGGTTGCGCCAGTGCCACCGGCAGAACCAGTGGCACCGGTATCACCCCTGTAAGGTGTCCAATCTGCAACTTCGTTGCTAAAAGTATCGCCTATATACTTAAAGTAATCGTCAACATCTTCCTGGAAAGTGATAAGTCCTTTGAACAAAAACCTTAAAGCCAGACGTGCGGTTTGATCGGCAACCTTCATCTTGCTATCAATAGGAGCTTTCTTGAAAAGTTCAAAGTTGTCAATTATCTGGATTCCCATTCGTTTAGAATTTAAAGGTAAATGGGCCGTTGTTGATGTCCGTTTTTAAAATTGTCCTATAAACTTTATATGTAACAGTCCAATCGTTTTGTATCAGAGCATTTTTGGCATTTGTGCCACTGACGGACTCTGTTGTTAACTGAAATGCCGATGTAACATCAAAACCATTCTGATCAAGAATGGTGGTTATTGCCGGATAAGTGTCAGGGTAACAGAAATAAAAGTATTTGTCTGTACCATTGAATGTCACCACTTTGTTGCCTTGCCCTTCAATAATTTTACCACCGAGTAAATAAACATCCTGTGATCCTCCCTGGCCGATAGTTGTATTGTCGCTCTGACCATGAAAAAACGGATAGAAGAAAGACACTGAATCGGAATCGGAAACAACATTCGCAAGTGCATCTTCCGTTTCGACCAGGTAGGTTGCATTTGCATCAACAGCGCCGTCAATGAATGTCTCGGGATCGTAGTAATTGTTGTTTACCAATGTCAACACTGGCGCACGTACCGGAGTAATTATGTCCCTTCTTGTCAATAATTCCCTGCCCTGTGTGGTTGTTACATCTACACTTACATCCGGTTCTGTCCCTTCCTCATAAAGTCCTGAGCCCTGTACGCTTACATTCATAGTGGGTAAAGTAAAAGGATTATACGTAACTGTTGCCGTTTTTACCCCACCAGGCGTAGTGATGTCAACAAAAATGGGATCAACGCCAACAACGTCCATATTTGCATCTGTACCAGGTGTGCCCTGCGCTCCCGTTGCTCCCTGTTCTCCAATAATCACCTGGTAGGTTGTGGCAACAATAGAAGGTGTGGAGGGGTATAAATCATTGATTTCAGCAACATCCAATAAAGCATATAGAATTGCCTCAACCTTTTTATTGCTTAATACATCATCACGTTTGAGGCCCTTCAATAGCCGGAGAATAGTTAGCCCCTGCTTAATTTCTTCTTTTGCGGGATCTCCGTCTTGAATAAATTTCTGAGAAGCGATGGAACTCAAATCAATGAGCTTTTCTTCTGCTTGATACTTGATCGTATCGGATTTCTCTAATATGCTGAATTCAGGCATTTATTTGGCGCAAAGTTCAATTAGTTTCAGACTGCTCCATTCGGCATCAGTGAATTTCTGTTTTTGACAGGCAGAATAAAGAGCATTGATATGAAATTCAATTTCCCTCAGTTTGTCTTCTTCCTCCTGATCGGTACACACACCGTTTCTACCTTCCACAGCATTGTCGCCTATCTGGTTACCGTAATAAAGATCGGCGTTGTATCCAAATACAATATCTGCCTCCGAAGTGAGTGTGTTTGTTGCTGAATCAACATCTTCGGCAGCAGGTTTGATTGTCCAATCGGCAGGGCTAACGTCTGGTTGAGAATTCGTGTTATCGGCAAGTGCAAGATAAATTCCCCCGTTATAATAACAGGCTTCACCGGCTACAAATGAAATACCAGAGGTCCATATGATGATATGGTAGTGCTTAACATAATACCAGCCGTCAGTAGCTCTCGGGATAACCCAAACAAGTGAGGTTATTGGGTCAGGATCAGCATATACAAGCCGTTCGTCAGCTACATTATTGACGTTCTTTTTATAAGCTGTCAAATAGTGAGCATAGTCTGTAAATTCATCATTTGGAGCGCCCCATCCTCCTGGATTATCGACAACATCATAATTGCCGGTTGTATCTTCAACAGTGGTGTTTGTTGCTGAAATGATGGTAAATTCACTTTTGTTTTCTGTTGCCATTACCTTTTAATTTACTAAAAATAACGAAAGCCGGAGTCACTCGAAGTAACATCCGGCTTTCTTCCACTAACCCAAATTGGTTATCATCAAGCAGTTACCTTATATATCTTTTTGAGTTGATTAATTACCTTTTGATAGGCCGCTAACCCCTCATCACTTGTGAAATGATCGAACAATGCCCCGTACCGATCCATTCCTGGTTCTACTTGGAGAAGTTCTTCCTGCTCCCCTCCATAAAATCGCCACATTCTGGCACTGTCAACAAAAAGGAGAATGTTATATGTCTCAGCCTCCCGTATTTGAACTTTCTTTTTGGATGCCTTGTCACCAGATGATACAATTATAGCTCTCGCATCCCTCTTGGCAATTTGCATTAGTTTAAGCCGGATTTCAGTAATATCGTTCAGATCCCCGACTTTTAGACGGTGGTCACTAAACCTTTCAAGTTTTTTTGCAATCGATTTTAATTCGGCCATATCAGCTTCACGCATCCAGATAACTGCATCTGCGTAAAGATCCTCCATTGCCAGTTGCTTTTTGGATTCTTCCTGGTCATTCACCTTGTAAAAGATGGCCTTAACCCTTTTGTCCCTCCACTTGTTAGAGAGATTTTTTTTGCTTCTTTCGAGGAAAAAGTAAGTTTCATTGTTTTCCCACGTACAGGTAAATCCCCCGTTTTCAAAAATGATGCCCGTAGTTTCAGGGACACGCTGTACTTCACCGGACGGAAGCCTTACCTGTCCCCAGGCAGTTATATTCTGAATGTAAATAAGTGCTGATCCAGCCTCTTTCTGTGCACCGGCACCGCCGAATGGATCTTTTATGTTTTCCTCACCTACTATTTGATAGTTGGATGCAACTGCCGGTTTCAGCCTTCCAGGTTCTTTTTTTCCGGCACTAACCAATCGATATTTTACAATTTCCCCCTCTTGCAAGGGTTTTACCTGTAATTCATCACTTACAACTGCATTTACTGTTACTTCAGCCATCTTATTTTATTTTTTGGGTTTGTGAAATGGTAGTGGCGTAATTTTACACCACTACCATTTAATGTGAATTTATCCTGCTTTCCTTGTTACCAGGAATTTGTTACGGCAACGAAGTTCAAGACTTTTCCACGATGCCATATGAATCGCACGGGTCAGGATGTCGTCAGTCGCTCCGGTACGAGCATTAGCACCGGTTTCCCACATTTTGTGATCACCTTTGTTTTCGTGCGGAGCCCCAGGGATTCTCGCATAAGCAATCTGGCAATATGGTTCGTAATCATTTCCTGTTCCTCCTGTACCGTAGTAATTGGGATTTTTAGTTTTGCCGGTAGGAATGAAAACCATCATATCCTTGTAAGGCAATGTTCCAGCTCCTAATGTATCGGCATGACTAAATATGTCCCATGTTTGGCAATTGAACATATACGGCTCAATGAAAATTCTTTTGAAGTTGAAGTTCAATTGTTGCTTTTCACTGGCAAAACTGATATTGTTATCCCCGCCAGCGGCGAAGTCTATCAACCAGTTTTTCATTCCAAGGGAAGCGTTTAACCCCATTCCAACTACATATTCGTGATCTCCATAATTTTTGTTTAACAGGAGTATAGCATCATCGAAAGTAGTCATATCGGGTTTGCCGAAGTATTCCAGTGTGTTACCATTATCGGTGATTTGTGGAATAAGTCCTTTCGCTAATTGAACCTTAATTAAGGCTGCATCATTAAGGTTTTCTGACGAGTCGTTAATCAGTAAGCCCATTTCTTCTTGAAGGGCAAACCGTTCTGTTGTCTCGTCAATTCCTTTTACGTGCAAGAATTTCTGACCTTTCCAACTAAATTCAGTTTGGTTTTGCTCTGCATGATCAGTCACTTCGTACTTCTCACGGAAAGTCTGAATGAAGTTAGTTACCTTGTCAACCTTCGGGATACGTCCCTCGGTTGCGGCAGACTTCTCTATCTGGGCATTTGAGTAAAATACACAAATCGTTCCTAGCTGTGCTGCTGCTACAAGGTCCACCCCAGAATTGGCGGGATAAATATCGAATGTATGGGCATTAGCGGATGATCTGCTCAATGCCTGTACATAACCAATAGATTCATCTGAAAATACCACCGTCTGTCCAACCACCGGGAATGATTCTGTTCCCGCATTATCGTGGTCGGCAGCGGATATCGTTACCGTAACATACGTGGTGTTGTCCACTGCAACTGCGATTTCTGCCGCTGCTGCCATATACTGACCTTCTTCGTAGAAGTAGTATTCATGTCGATTTACCTGTCTTTTCGACATATAGCCCTTAATTGATCTCATCCAGGAGAGGGCGGACGCTCTTGGAACACGATTAAACAACTCTTGATGGTAATCACGGTCGTAAATATCGTAACTGGAAATCAGTACATAGTTCTCATTGGCGGCATATACCGCACCGGCTATGTCTGACCGTTGGGATGTTGACATTTTAAAATACCTTTAGTTTAAAACAATTAACCCCTGCTTGAAGTGGAATTGTTAAACCTGTTCGGCTTTTTTGGCCTTAACCCACGCTTCCCCTAAAGATTTAGGTTCTTGTGCTTCTCCCTTCTTAGAAGAACCACCGGTTACCATCTGTTTAGGATTCTGACGGTTTTTGATGATAGAAATCTGGCCCAACTCAAATCCTGCTTTCATAGCCTCGGTTCTGACCTGATCCATATTCTTCATTTGGTAGAGCTCTGTAATCAACCCGTTAAAGTCGAACTTTTCTCCGTCAACGTGTTTGTTGACGATACTTTCCCAAAATGCTTTTGGATCGAGAGCACTATTTTTCAATTCTGAAATAGTCTTCTCATCCATTTTTAAGTTCATATTGGTGTAATCGTCGGCGAGAGGTTTAATTGCCTCGTCAATATTGTCATTCAGACCCTTGAACGAGAATGTCAACCCTTCTTTTCCAAATTCTTTGATAGCACCATCAATTCCACTAACTATTGCAGGGTCAATCTCCACAGGTTCCGACTTAGCGGACTGTTTAGACAAGTCAGTCTTAATCCGCTCTTGGAACTCGCTTTGAGTTTTCTGCAATAAGTCTCTGGCCTCGGAAGTTGCAACTTTGTGTTTGGCACTTAGTACCGCATCACCTTCCATTCCCTCGAATTGCTCATAACCACTGTCAAATAGCGTATCGAGTTCATCCCCGTTTAAGTGTCTGTGCTTTGGTTCTAGCTTAAACGCTTCAAATTGAAGTTCTTTTGCAGACATTTTATCCAGGGGAAGGCCAAGAACCCTCATGGTGCTTTGAGCTGTTTCAAATTCCTGTCCAGGGGAGTTGGCAAGCAACTCATACGCCCATTGAGAACGTTCTGTCTCAAATTTTGGCTTACTCTCTTTATCGGAATCTTCAACTAGCCGATTATAATTTTTTGCAAAAGAAACAAAATCAGCTTCCGTTTTGATCGATCCTTCTGTCAATTCTGACAAACGATCCCATAAAATGGGTTTTTTGGATTTCTCATCGTCTGAAGATGCGTCACCATCGACATCCTCTACTGGTTTTGTTGCTTTATCGGCTTTTTGCTCAATCTCTTGTAGCCACTCTGG
>SDBV01011576.1_pt1 | contig 11414 bp, 4 predicted proteins | sample 2277081 | NCBI WGS metagenome assembly SDBV01 (sample SAMN10402039, study PRJNA504765) | marine sediment metagenome | isolation source: marine sediment core GS10_PC15, 223 cmbsf | place: Arctic Ocean: Southern Knipovich Ridge | collected 2010
GATTAATACCACTTAATTTGTTATTTTTGTCTTGTTGCGAAATCATTGTTTTATTTAATTGTAATTTTATTTGTAACAAGCTTAAAATTAACAATATACAATGTATTTCGCAACTTTTTTATGTTTTTTTAATTTTTTATTTCACTGATTATCAACAAAGTGTGAAGTCCGAATTAATAGTTAATAACTTGCAATAATAGGACGAAGGATATGATTGTTAGGACACCCTTTGTAAAAAGGCTTATTGAGTAAGTTACCGATTGAGGGGCTACGCCTTTGTTTGTAAAAAAAATGAAGGAGGTTGTCCGTACATCTTTTTAAATGATTGGGTGAAATAGGAGGGATTGTTGAAACCGACGTGATAACCGATTTCTGAGATGGTATACTTTCCCTCATGAATCAATTCCATAGACTTTTTAAGACGCAGGTGAATAATAAAATCAATTGGTGCGTGATCGGTAAGGCTTTTTATCTTTCTATGCAGATGGCGGCGGCTGATATTTAACTCCTTGCTGAGGTTATCGATATTCAGCCCGGGTTCAGAGATATTATTTTTAATGAAAGTGGTGGCGCGCTCAAGAAAATCCTGATCCAGTTTATTGGTTGTAAATGCGGAGGCGTCGGGGTTATCTGAATAACTGTATTTTCTGGCCAGGATCCTTCTGTTTTCAATTAGATTTAATATCTGTTTCTCCAGATGTTTACAGACAAATGGTTTTGTCAGATAGGCATCACAGCCAACCTCCAATCCTTCAATCCGGTACTCCATCTCTGCTCTGGCAGTTAAAAGGATCACCGGTATATGGCAAATCCTGACATCATTTTTAATCCTGGTGCATAATTCAATCCCATCCATTTCGGGCATCATGACATCACTGATGACCAGATCAGGAGTATACCTGAGGGCCTTTGATTCTCCTTCCATGCCATTCCTGGCTTCGTAAACTTTGAACCTCTTTTGTAATTGGGCAGAAATATAGGAAAGCAGTTCTTCGTTATCCTCAATCAGGAGAATCACGGGTTTCTCTTTTGTTTCGCAGGTTTCAGCGACAGGTTGATTGTCAAAAACCTCAAAATCTGATCCATCATTTAGCAATTGATCCGGATTCTGAATCATCTCTTCCAGGGTCACACTTGAGACCTCCTCAACTTCCATCCCTTTTATTGCCGGAAGCGTGAAGATAAATTCATTCCCCCTGTTCTCCACAATACGTAATTTAATATTACCCTTATGAAGCTCAATAATTCCCCTGACCAGTGTTAAACCAATCCCATATCCCCGATTATGCACATCCCTCTCATCATTTATCTGGTAAAATGAGTCAAATATTTTGGTGCTGTCCTTTTTCGGAATGCATTTACCTGTATTGAATATGGAGACTTCAATGGTTTGGTGATCCGGATCAGCAGATGTCACTTTGATGCATATTTCCCCATTTTCGGGTGTGTGTTTACAAGCATTATCGAGGAGATTGTACAGGACCCTCTCCATTTTTTCTTTATCAAAGCAAAAACCAAAATGGGTCTCAAAGGAATGAAAAGTAAGCACTATTCCTCTACGGTCGACCAGTGGCCGGAATTCTTCAATAATATGATGGAGGAATAGAATAAAGTCCCCTTGCTGAAGATGCAACTCCAACTGACCCGTACCCATTTTGCGAAATGTTAATATCTCATTGGCCAGTGTCAGCAGTCGTTTTGCATTATGCGATACCAGTTGAACCAGGTTTGTGAATTTACGATCTTCAGAGTAGTAGTTCTTTAACTCCTCCACCGGTCCCGTAATTAAGCTCAGGGGGAGACGGAAATCATGTGCTATATTTGTAAAGAACTGAAGCCTTGCCTGATTCAGATCTTTTATTTTCTCTTTTTCGAGTCTCTCCTGATGAATCATCCTTTTCTCTTCCTCCCTGATCCTGATAAATCTGGAATAGAAAAAAAGCAGGCCCAGGAAACTGATGATGTAGATCAAATATGCAAGTTGGGTTCTCCAGAGAGGAGGTAGAATTTCTATCAGGAGCACACTACCCGATTCATTCCATAAACCGTCATTATTCGAGCCCTTGATTCTGAAGGTATAGGTTCCCGGATCAAGATTGTTATAGTGTGCTGTTCCCGGTGAAAGAGGTTCATGCCAATCTTCATCATAACCATCAAGAAAGCAGAGATATCGATTTTTCATCGGATTGATAAAATTAAGCGATACAAACTGAAAACTGATGGAGTTTTGATCATGTTTGAGTTTGATCTGTGAGGTCTCTGAAATGGATTTTTTGAGCGGTGAGCCTTTTGCGCCTATTTCGACAGGAGTGTTGAATATGAGTAGATCTGTGATGACCAATTCAGGGATGACGGGGTTCTTAGTGAATTGGGAAGGATCAAAGTATGTTACACCGTGGATGCCTCCGAAATAGAAGAGCCCTTCGGAGGTACGAAGCTGACTGTTTTCGTTAAAACAATTGCTCTCCATGCCGTCGTGAATGGAATAATTCTGTTCAACCTGTTTTTCAACGGGATTGAATTTGGATATTCCATTGTAGGTACTGATCCATAAATAGCCATTTTTATCTTCCAGTATCCCGGTTACCACATTGCTGGTAAGGCCCTGCTCTGTAGTAAATTTCATTATTTCTCCAGAATTGCGATCCAACAGTATTAAACCATATCCTGCACTCCCTATCCAGAAATCCCCTGTCTTGTCTTCACAAAATGAGAAGATCCATTCAGGAGAGGATCTGTGGTAGATATCCAGAGATTTATAACGGTCAAAATCATTTATTTCAGGATTATAACTGCAAAACCCTTTGGATGTTCCAAACCACAATAGCCCCTTACTGTCCAGGAAACTGCTTCTGATAACATCAGATGGCAGACGACTGTTCTTTGTGGAGAAGTGCCTTATCTTTTGTCTCAGGCAATCGACAGCATATACCCCATTGATTGCCCCGATCCAGATGATCCCATGTTTGTCTTTGTCAATGGAAAAGACTGCCAGACCATCCAAAATATTGTCTGTATCCCATGACAGATGAAGTGGCCGGATATCTTTGCGTGCTTTATTAAAGAGGAATATTCCTCCAGGCATTGATGTGCCAATCCAGTATATTCCAGGGTCTGTTTCACAACATTTGTTGACCGTATTAATACAGTGTTGGTCATTTCCAGTTGAAGTCAAATAATTGTCAAATTTCCCGGTTTCCGGATCGAGTATCGATAGTCCTTTGCTGGTTCCAAACCACATATGATGGTCGCTGTCCTCAAAGATGGATTTCACATTGTTATAAAGCAGGCTGTTGCGATGTTCATCCTGAACGATGGTACTAAAATTATTTAAATATTTATGTGTGTAATTGACACCGCTGTTCCACGTCCCGATCCAAATCGTCCCATCACTATCCGTACATATGGAATAGAGGTGATCAGTTGACAGGCTTTTGGGATCGGCCGCGCTATGTGTGTAATTGGTCACTGTTTTCAAATGATCATTAAAGACATACAGCCCTTCCTGGCTGGTGCCGATCAGCAGGTTGTGATCAAAGTCTTCACCCAGGCACTCAACCGTATTGGAGAGGTGGGATTGATATGCCTCCTCCCTGAGGAATTGATCTGATGGCTCATCGAAGTAGAAAATCAGACCCCTCTGGTGCACAGCCCAGAGCTTTCCGGTTGAGGATGAAAACAGAAACATCTCTTTTGCATCTGCATTGATCAGTTCAGGCTCCTGCGAAACGTCGTATCCAATGATTTTTCTCTCTTCCCACATCAGGTGGTACAGGCAATGGTTGGATGAGATCCATATCCTGCCCTTTGCATCTTCTTCAATTGAATAGATCTTTTCAGGGTCGATCTCATTCCCGTTTTCTAGTTCCTGAAGTACATGGATGAACCGGTTCTCTGTTTGATCATACAGATCAACCCCTTTGGTGTGACAGATCCATATCAATCCTTTGCTGTCAATTAAAATTTTTCTTATTATATTGGATGCCAGGCTGTGGCTGTCATCTGGCTGATGTAAAAACAGCTGGAATTTCTCCAGTGTCCGGTCATACCGGTACACTCCGGCCTGTGATCCGACCCAGAGATTACTTAAACTGTCTTCGGAAATTGATAGGAAAAATCCGAAATTAAGAGAAATGGAATCTGTGGGATCCTGAAGAAACACCTTGAAATCTTTGCCGTCATATCTATTTAAACCGGTCCGGGTCCCGAACCACATAAAGCCCTTACTGTCTTTGTATATCGAAAGTACCGTGCTTTGCGAAAGCCCCTCTTTTACGGTTATATGATTAAAGGAATAATCGTAATTCGTGGCACCACCAGGTAAGGTGGTAAATATCATTGCTTTCGCAATCAGTAATATTCGGAATGTTTTACCTGACAAAACCATCATAAACCTCTCCTTCTTAAGATTAGGATCGCTGTCAAATGTATACTCCCTTTAAATTATCCAAAGCATATTAGGATTGCAATATATACTTACACCAAGGAATAAAAAAATTTCAGATCATATTTTTTAGGCCTTGTGGTTGTCGCCCGTTTTATCTCAACCACATACGGATAAAGGATAGTATATGTATAGTGAAAGATAGTATATGTTTAACTTGAAGAATGAAAAAAAGGGCAAAAAAGTCACTTAAAATTTGATTGATGTCAATTATTTCATTTAATTTATTGCATTCAATTAGTCAACTGTAGAGTAAACCTAACATTTTACACTTAACCTAATATTTCATACTAAACTTGAACTTTATGAAAAAAATTACAATTTCCATGTTTCTTTTGTTGCTTTTAACCATGTCCTCCTTTGGTCAGGATAGAAGCATCACAGGAACTGTGAACTCCAGTGAGGACAATTTACCATTGCCTGGAGTTACAGTATTAATTAAAGGGACAACCAGAGGTACAATTTCTGGTGCGGACGGAACGTATTCGCTGCAATTCAGCGGTACCACCGGGACACTTCAATTTTCGTTTGTAGGAATGCTATCAAGGGAAATTCCGATAACATCTACCGGAAATGTTTATGATGTTGTGATGGAGCCATCCACAATTGAACTGGAGGATGTGGTGGTAACAGCACTGGGTATTTCCAGGGAGCGAAAAGCACTTGGATATGCTGTTCAGGATATTGACGGTGAAGTTCTTAATAAGAGTGCTGAGACCAACATTATCAATGCGCTGGCAGGAAGGGCGGCCGGGGTCTATGTGAATAGTTCCAATGGTAATGTAGGTGCATCCTCGCGGATCATTATCCGGGGTAACCAATCCCTGAAAGGTAATAACCAACCTCTGTTTGTAGTGGATGGGGTGCCCATTGATAACACGATCGTTGAAAGCAGAAGGGGGACCAATAACTATGACTTTACCGATATGGGTAATGGGGCTGCTGATATAAATCCTTCTGATATTGAAACGATGACCATTCTGAAGGGCGGAAGTGCAGCTGCACTCTATGGCTCAAGGGGAGCGAATGGTGTGATCCTGATCACAACAAAAACAGGAAGTAGGAGAGGTTTCACCGTTGAGGTTGAAAATTCAACCACTTTCAGTAATCCGCTTTTAATACCCGATCATCAAAATGAGTACGGACAGGGCGGAGGCCTTCAGTACTGGTATAAGGACGGCTTGAACGGAGGGAAACATGATGGTGTTGATGAGAGTTTTGGTCCGCGTTTGGATTATGTGGTACAGGCAGGAGATATCGTTCCGGGAGGAAAGTTGGATTGGGCCGTACAGGCTGGATTTCCTCAGACTGTGGGCCAAATATTGAGTGTCCCTCAATTTGATTCACCCGTTGATCCTGTAACAGGAGAAAGAATGGCCACTCCATGGATCTCTCATCCTGATAATGTGGCAGGTTTTTATGAAACAGGTGTTACCAGTATCACCAATGTTGCTTTGGCCAATGGTGGTGAGTGGGGGACTATTCGCCTCTCTCTTACCAACTCAAATCAGAAGGGGATGGTCCCAAATACAGATCAGATTAAGAATACCATCAATTTTTCCGGACAAACCAATCTGACAGATAAGCTCTCTTTTGAAGCAAGAGCTTCCTTTATTAATTCACACGGGAATCTCAATGGATCAGGTTATACCTTTAATAATATAGGTATGCAAACTGTTTGGACTGCCAGGCAGGTTGACTGGGAATATATGAAAAACAATGTTGAGAATGAGGATGGGACACCCATCAGCTGGATTAGCAGATGGCATAACAATCCTTACTGGATACAGTACAAAAACCTGAATCCTCAATCAAAAAACAGATTGATTGGTACTAGCTCCTTGAAATACCAGTTTACTGACTGGTTAAGTTTAACGGCAAGAGCCGGTATAGATAATTCCAATGAACAGGTAGAGTTGAAAAGAGCCTACTACGGCATCAACGATAAGGAGGGCAGATATCAGGTCACTAACTATTTCCGCCAGGAGATCAATGCAGACTTCCTGCTCTTTGCCAGAAAGGATATTTCTGAATCGATAACAATCTCAGGAAGTTTTGGTGGTAACTTGATGAACAATCAATACCGCATGCAAGACTCATATGTTGCGAAAATGGTAGTTCCATATGTCTACTCTTTGTCCAACGCAAAAGAGACGCCACTCACACATTATTATCAGAGAGAAAGAGAGATACAGAGTCTTTATGGAATGGCATCCATCGAATTCAAGAACCAGCTGTTCGTAGATGTTACGGGCAGAAATGACTGGACCTCTACCTTACCGGTGGACAACAATTCCTATTTCTATCCATCAGTTACGGCCAGTTGGATCTTTACCGAAACCTTTGGACTGGATCCGAATCTCTTCTCTTTCGGTAAAATACGCCTTGGATTGGCACAGGTTGGAAACGATGCGGATCCTTATAGATTAAATGCAACATATAGTGCAGCAACTCCTTACGGGAATAATCCTTTGTATAGTCTCAGTAATACCCTGCCACCTGCAGACCTGGTAAATGAGCTGATTACCTCGAGAGAATTGGGGCTTGACGTTAGATTCTTTAACAACCGGTTGGGTGTTGATTTTACAATCTATAAATCGGTTGCGAAGAATCAGATCCTGAGTGCAGCTATTTCCAGAGTTTCCGGGTATACATCTCAGACCATCAACGCCGGCCAGGTAGACAACAATGGAATTGAAATCATGCTGACAGGAGCACCGGTTGTTACAACTGATTTTTCATGGGATATCATGTTGAACTGGAGCAAGAATAACAGCACAATTGTTGAATTGAACGGGGAGATCCAAAGGCTCGAGTTATATAAAGCGGAAGGAAATCAAATCACTGTTGTAGCTGATGTTGGTGGTGCATATGGCGATATGTGGGGTAAAGGATTTGTATACCATGACAATGGGAAACCCATGGTTAAAGAGGATGGTGTACCAATGACCAGTGAAATGAAAATACTTGGTAACATCATGCCCGACTGGCTTGCCGGTATTAACAATTCATTTACCTATAAAGGCATCAATTTCAGTTTCCTCATTGATGCCAGAGTGGGTGGAGATGTATATTCAAGAACAAATCAGGACGGTTGGGCTACCGGTTCACTGAAGAGCACAACCGGAAATAATCCCAACGGAGTACCTGTCAGGGATCCGCTTGAAGATGGAGGAGGTTATCTCTTTGATGGTGTATTTGAAGACGGCACTCCGAATGATATCTATAAGGACCTGGATGGTTTCCGCTGGAACTCATGGGCCAGGGCAGAGAGATGGCTGTATGATGGTACTTATGTGAAATTGCGCGAAATGTCACTAACCTATTCGCTGCCCAGAAGCATTATTGGTACAGGGTTGCTAAGAGGTGTTGACCTCTCTGTATTCGGAAGAAATTTAGCGATCCTTTACACAAAATGTGAAAATTTTGATCCTGAGGTTTCCAACAGAAATGCCACGCAAGTATCACAGGGGTCAGAATTTGGAGCTAACCCATCCGCCAGGAATATAGGGTTCAGAGTGAAACTTTCATTTTAGCAGTACGGATCCGATTTCATGATAATTTTAAAAACAGAAAAGATGAAAAAATATATAATTAAAGTGTTTCTCACAACTGTCTTGATACTGGCACTCTTTGCCTGTACAGAAGATTTTGAAGAGATGAATACCGATCCAAATGAACTGACACAGGTACCCTATACAGCACTCGTGTCGCACTCTCAAAACAGTGTTATCAGATCCTATTATAGCATCCTGAGCGGCGTTACAAGCTGGTCCCGCTATAATGTGAGGGATGTATATGTTCATGGTGACAGATATGAGGGGACCGGAGCTGGCCAGAATTTTACTGCCTACAACGGGCACCTGAAGGACCTGCAGGTAGCAATGGATCAAGCAGCTGAAGCAGGAGATGTAAATTGGGTTGCTGTTGCGAAGATCATGACCGCCTATGCCTACCAGAACATCACAGATTGGTGGGGGGATGTTCCTTATTCGGAAGCTCTGAAGGCGGACGACCCTGAGAATCCCAATATTTTTGCCAAGTATGACAGCCAGGCGAGTATTTATGCGGATTTGATTGTTCAGTTGAAGGCTGCCAATGCCATGATCGATGTGGAAGAGAATATTGGATCGGCTGATCTTGTGTTTGAAGGCGATATGATGATGTGGAAAAGATTTGCCAACTCTCTGTTACTACGTGTTTACATGAGGATGTCGCGGGTTGATCCTGCCACAGCTCAATCAGGGATCGAAGAGATTACTGGGAATTCGTCAACCTATCCGGTGATTGACAACGTTGACAATGCGGCTTTTAAATTTTGGTTACCGGAGGATGCAACCTACAGGAGCCCCTACTGGATGAATCCTGTAAATGCACCGACTCAGCAAAATGTTACTGCAGCATACCTGGTTGATTTTATGAAAGCCAGAAATGATACTGTCAGGCTGGCTGTCTATGCAGAACCTGCTACCAACAGCGGGGAGTATGTCGGACTTCCTCTGGGTACACTTGGTCAGAATACCCCGGACCTATCCATCATGGGTATTGCTGAGTTCCGTTCGGATGATACGCCGTCCAGGCTGATGAGGTATGCAGAAGTGCTCTTTATCTATGCTGAAGCAGCTTTAAATGGCTGGGATGTTGGCATGACGGCAGAGGAGGCTTATGAAGCAGCAATTCAGGCAAGTTTTGATGAGTATGGCATTGAGATTGGCGATTATCTCTCAGAACCACTTGTAGATTTTAACGGAGCCGGATCTCAGCGGGAAATGATTGGCGATCAAAAATGGTGTGCCCTCTATCCTGATGGTAACCAGGGCTGGGCAGAATTTCGCCGTACCGGTTATCCAACTTACGTAGCAACCACTGAGCCTGTTGAATCACTTTATCCCGGTAATGGTGTGATTGCGAGAAAACCCTATCCGTATGCCGAAGCCATAGATAATCCTGATAATTTGGACGCAGCACTTTCTGCACAACCAGGTATCGTCGATGAAAAATTTGGTGTTGGTGTATGGTGGGATATTGATTAATGACATAGCATACACATCTATGCTATATTAATCGATAATGTGTTGATTACAACTTGATACAAAGAAGCAGATGGTTTTTCCATCTGCTTCTTTTTGTGCGCCCGGCATGGGCGATAACTATAGGGTGAAAGTCCCGAACGCGCCTTGACAGTGGGAAGCGTTAGCCAAAGGCAAGGGTGTCCATCGTGAGGTGGAATCTGAAGGAAGCCGGCGGCAAAATCCTGGTCTGACGAACAGAAACTGCATATAAGGCTTATGGGGATTGGATAAGTTTGCAGAACAAAACGAAGTCCGACACTGTTCGGAATCTCCGGAGTAAATGCAGCAGATAGATGGGATGAAAGTTATCGTTCTTACCCGGGGAGGTCTCACAGACGTGCGGAAACGGAGTATGAAGCACGGTTGAAACAAGATTTACTGTGAGAAGTCAGCCGAGGTCGTAGTACCAAACATATCGACAATGTTTGGAAAGGACCGAACCTTAATGAGTGAGAGTAAATGAAAGTTACCGAATGAAGGGAGGAAAGCAGAAAATATCGCAAGGTACCTGCCTGCAAAAGAGTAGGGCGGAACCCGAGGGCTATGCAGGAGGGCAGACCTTTATCTGGATAACTGAAAACAACCTCACCAATACCGACAAACCTGAATATGGGCTGTTAGAGCAGATCCTGTCCCCGACCAACTTGAACCAGGCCTTTAAACGGGTACGGAGCAACAAGGGAAGCGGAGGTATAGACAAGATGGAAGTCGAATCCTTACAGGATTATCTTGTCAACAACAAGGAGAAGCTCATACAATCCATATTGGACGATAGTTACCGTCCTAATCCGGTTCGGAGGGTAGAAATATCCAAAGAAAAGGGAAAGAGAAACCTCGGTATTCCCACGGTGGTGGACCGCGTCATCCAACAGGCCATTGCTCAGATCTTATCACCTGTTTACGAGAAACAGTTTTCATCGAACAGTTACGGGTTCAGACCCAAGCGTAATGCACATCAGGCATTGAACCAATGCAAGAGCTATATCACAGACGGTTATAGATATGCCGTTGATATGGACTTGGAGAAGTTTTTTGATACAGTCAATCAGAGCAAACTGATTGAGGTGTTATCAAGGACGGTAAAGGATGGGCGGGTTATCTCGCTTATCCATAAATACCTCAATGCTGGAGTAGTCATTCGCAACAGGTTTGAAGAGACGAAAGTCGGTGTTCCTCAGGGAGGTCCACTTAGTCCACTGATGAGTAACATCATGCTCAATGAATTGGACAAGGAACTCGAAAAACGAGGACACCGCTTTGTACGTTATGCGGACGATCTGGTAATCCTTTGCAAGAGCAAACGGAGTGCCGAGAGGACGCTGGCGAACATCGTTCCGTACATCGAGAAGAAACTGTTGTTGAGAGTAAACAGGGAAAAGACGGCGACAGCCTATATCTCAAAGATAAAATTCTTGGGATACTCCTTCTATGTATCTAAAGGAGAAGGACGACTGCGGGTACACCCGAAAAGCATTGAAAAAATGAAGGAGCGTATGAGAGTACTTACTTCACGGAGCAATGGATGGGGATATGCAAGACGGAAGGAAGCACTCAGGCAGTTTATTACTGGCTGGGTGAATTACTTCAAGCTGGCTGATATGACCAAACTACTTTCAAAGGTAGACGAATGGTACCGTAGACGTCTGCGGATGGTCATTTGGAAATTGTGGAAGCGAGTACGTACCCGTTGGCGCTATCTCATCAAACTTGGTATTAACAAATACAAGGCATGGGAATGGGCGAACACAAGGAAAAGTTATTGGCATACTGCCAATAGCTTTATCCTGAATCGTACGGTTACCAACGAGCGTCTTAGACTTGCTGGTTATGTTTTCTTCTCGGATTATTATAAGTTTGTTCGAGTTATAATTTAAGGAACCGCCGTGTACCGAACGGTA
>SDBV01011577.1_pt1 | contig 11413 bp, 13 predicted proteins | sample 2277081 | NCBI WGS metagenome assembly SDBV01 (sample SAMN10402039, study PRJNA504765) | marine sediment metagenome | isolation source: marine sediment core GS10_PC15, 223 cmbsf | place: Arctic Ocean: Southern Knipovich Ridge | collected 2010
GGCTAGCTAGCGAGGTAGCATGTGTACTCTCCAGGATGGAGACCCTTCTTTAAAGGGCTCATGGGATAGTGTGCGGTGGAGGTTAGAGGGTATGCTTGACAGGCAGGGCTGTAAGTCAACAAAAATCCTTAGAACCTTCCTTCAATCATTGACAAATTGGATTGAGGCACATGAGAAATCATTTGCCAAGTTTGACGTTGAGGGTTTAACAGGAGATCTAGAACACTCTAGTCTTATCGCCGTGTCATATAGAGGCGGAGGGACAAAGGAGTGGTATCTCCCTGAGGAACTCATTCCCCTAATAAGGGACGTTTTAGGTGAGGGAGGATCTGAACTTACCTATTCATTAGGACCTGAGACGCGGGTAGCCACGGAGCAGACCTCAAAGCCAAAGTCAGACGAAACTGTTGCAGAAATCAACCTAGTACAGAATATGGATGCTCAGTTTAACCAATTCCTCTCCGATTTGCTAAAGAATCGACTTGATGAAACCATTAGTTTTGGAAAAGAATTTTCCGCCCAGAAGCTCACTGAATACCTTTCTTCTCTCTTTGGGCGCGTTATCTATTTTGACAGCTTTCTCTCTCTTATTCAGCAGTATAGTCTTTCAGAGGCAGAGATCCTGACTAGCACAGGGAAAAAAAGTGGTAAACGTACTGGATTCAATCTTGCCCTTTTTGGTGAACCTGGTACAGGAAAGTCATACCCAACTCGTGATCTAATCCTTGGAACTAGGGATGGATCAGTACCTCCTCACGGGATAGTTGGCAGAAATAGATATGCGGTTGGGATTACCCCGGCCAGATTCATCCGAATAGCTCAGGCGTACGAGGGACGTGTAATGAATTTCATTGTACCTGAGTTTAACGAGTGGTTCCGATATGAGGGGATGGTCGAGATTCTTAAGATAGCTATGGAACGAGGGGAGATAAAATATGAGTTCCATAAGGAGGTTGTTGGACCTTATCGATTCTCGTCGTTCCTTAGTGTAAATTACAACACCAAGGTACAGAAGAAGGGATATCAGAGCACAATTCGCGACCCAAACTTTCAGGCAATTGAAGATAGAATGGTTTGTAGACTACATAGGCTCACTAAAGAGCGATTCCTAGAGCTTGCCGAGAGTCAAAGAAGACTGGCTCTGGGAGAGGCTGATTTCGGAGAGATATCTGATAAGATAAGGGATCACCTCAATCTCGTCTATGCTATTCAGACTAGTCACCCTTTAGTCTCGAAAAAATTCTCGCCTAGGCCCATATTGCTAACTAAGGAGTTCTACGACCATCTGGGAAAGGTTCGCAACTTGATTCTAGATAGTTTGGATGGTGAGAGTGTGCCATTCTCTGCACGCCTTGAAGATAGAACCCTGAGACTTGCGGGAGCACTCTCCCTCGTGGCATTCTTCCAATCTAAGGATCGATTTTTGGAGGTTGATAGCGATTCCATGTTCCAAGCTCTTTCATTCTACGTCGAAGAGGCTGCGGTAAGATCTAATGAGAGTTTCGAACCTTCAGAGATTCTCCAGAAAATCAAGATGGCATAGAAGTAATCGTTGTTCGAGTGTCGAAATTTACAGGGTAGAAATAGATATATAGGTAGACCTCTACCTAGGTAGATGTCTACTAAGTAGTGATAGAGTATGTGGAGTCAAAAAATAGGTGGAGTGAGGGTTGGTCCAATTCAGTTCATGATCTTGTTGCAATTGAAGAGAGGGCCGATGTATGGATATGAGATAGTCAAGACCTTACGTAATCAGTTCGATGGAGTGTGGGAACCAAAGACTGGAACGGTATACCCTGCTCTAAGGACTCTTGAGCACAGGGGATTAGTAAAGACCGAGCTCAGAGAGGATAGAGAATATTATTCTCTTACTGAAGAGGGCGAAGAGATTCTAAAAAATCTAGATGAGATTCTCGGGGCAGGTATTGAAAGGACTAGCAGATACTATTCTATGTGGGATAGTTTCCCGGAGTTTAAGCAATTCTGGAATAAGTATGCGTATGAACCGTCCAAGGTGTGGATTCCTAGGTTCAGAGGGTATGAAAGAGACTTGGAACTCAAAAGTCTGAAGGCTATTAGAGATACTATGTCTCAAAGACTCAAAGGTATAGAGAAGAGGATAGAGTATCTCCAAGGCATGGAAGCATCTGTAAGGGCCAAGTAATGCGTGGGGTTCGATTAAAGGTAAGTATCAGTCCGGATGGTTACGTAGAAACATTCGCAGTAATGAGTGAGCCTGTGGTCGTTGTCCCTATTAGGGGGGCTAGGGGCTGCGTCATTACTCCGTTTTGAGTAGGCTGGAGATTATAATCTAACTGTCGAAAAGGTTGTAAGTCCAAAAGAGCCCCGAAAATTGGGGGAGCCAGTCGATACGAAATGAGTCTAGTAACAAGACTAATCAGAAAATATCACAGAAAATATTCGAGATGGTCTCTGAAGCGAATGGGGATCTATGAGACCATTCAGCAAATCCGACCCGAGACAGATCCGGGGGATCTACGGAGAATTTACTTGATGATCAAGAAACTCAAACCTGAAAAAGTCGTTGAGTATGGCTCCGGCGTATCGACTTACGTTATCCTTCTTGCTTTGGCAGAAAACAATCAGGGAAGCCTCTATTCATTCGAGCAGGATGAAGAATATGGAGAGAGAGTGTTCGGTATTATCCCTAAAGCACTAAAGTCGAGGCTCTGCGAATCAATCGTTTGGGATGCTTGGCAAGCCGATTTCATCTATATCGATGATGAGAATCAAGACATCCTTCCTACTCTAAATCGAGCAAAGCCCGGAACGAAAGTTCTGATAGATGGAAGAGTAGAACAAACTAAAAAGATCGTCAAGTTTCTCGAGACTCAGAGAGCCTTCCAATTCAAAAAGACATCGATCTATCAAAATCCTTTGATCACTTTAGGGGAAATTAAGTCATAACATCCTGAAGGGTCAAGAAGAAATAAAAGATTTGGAGTTGTGGAGATGGAAAAAGTCAGCCTATGTAAATGCGAGATCAGAATGCGAGGATACACCTATCCGTGAAGTGAAGAGTAGAAAGAGCTGAGGAATTGTCCCAACTGCGTCTTAGAGGCTAACAGGTAGCTCTTTCCAGATACTAATGGTAGTCAGAGTAGAGAAACACCCCAGAAACAGCGGAGGAGAAATACGTTATCTTGATAACGTGTAACATCCATAGTAACATAGTAACATCCATAGTTATAGTAACACCAGTGATTTCCAGTAAGGTTGTGCCTGAGACCTGTTAGAGGCCTGAGTTGTTCAGGCGTGGGTCTGTTACCTATTTTAATTTCTCGGCGTTTGACAAGGAGAAGATGGGTCGGTTTAGGTGAGTGGTGTTAATGGTATTTAGGGAAAGTAGTCATAAAGAATCATGTATTGTTTTTGCTGATGTTGGTTGCGAAGGGGAGGATCATTTTGGAGTTCCAAGAGTGGTCTATACAAGGGATGGCTCTTATGGTCATTCATGTGATTGCTTATGTCATGGCATCTACTGGCCATTTGAAGAAAGGATAGAAGGCGAAGTCATCAGGTTGGATGACGAAGTGTGGAGGTTAAAGAATCGATGATGGGTTTAGGAGTGGAAGAGGAGCGCGCGCGGGAGCAGAGGCGTAAGATTGAGAGAGATTTATATGATCGTAAGGTCAAGGCGAATGAAGTAGAAGATGAAGTTGTAGAAGAAAAACCTGTTAAGTTGAGAAAAGGTAGGTTGAGAAGGGTTAGGGGTTCACGTTCGATTCTAAGGGAGGAGGTTCGTGAAGGGTGGATGAGGGGAGAAGGGAATGTTATTGCGAAAGAGGATTTAGTATGGTTGGGATTGGAGAATGAACCATATGAAGAGGTGAAGTGCGATGATTGTGGAGAGGTCCACGGTGTAAGGAGAGTTATGAATAATTGATTGCTCCTTTTGAGTTTAGTTGGGTGGATTTGATTGAGATATTTTGGAGGTCTCTCTGCGATGTGGACGAAGCGTTTTCGTAAATGGTGATGGTGATGGGTCTTGCATTATGCGGTCGTCTCTCTGTTTTGAACATTGGTGACATGCAGTTTTGAGAGCAGCTTGCTCCTGCGACTTTGAATAGAGGAGGACTCTCACTGTGTGACCACGCGATTTTTTGACACTTTGGGTGGTAGTCAGAGGGGAGCTGGTAGTCAAAGTAAACTCTCCTCCCGATAATGTATTTGTTTACGCCTAGAAAGGCCCCAGAAACCACTTAAGAGAAATACGTTATCTTGAGAGTGTCTTTATTAGATTAGGATAGACTGGGAATGATGTATGACGAATCGGGGGCTTCTAAGTATCATAGCGATAGTCGTAGTAGCGGCATTTGCTCTATACTTAGCATACCCTTCCCAACTCCCTGAGCAACCGGTATCTAATTCTGGTGTGGCCGTAGTTGAACCTCCCGATAGTCTAGAACCTGATCTTATAGACGAACCGCCGATTAAGCCGGACGCCCCGCTGGAGCAGGCCATAGTTGAGTCTGAGTTTGATGGACCTCGTGCTATAGTAAACGGAAAAGTTCTATCTTTAGAAATTGCTGACTCTCCTGAAGAGAGGAGGGTCGGTCTCAGTTTCAGAGATCCACTGCCTGAGAATCATGGTATGCTCTTCATATTTGGAAGAGAGCAAGCCTACTCATTCTGGATGATGGATATGAAATTCAGTCTTGACATTATATGGATTGATAGTGATGGAATTGTGGTTCACATCGAGAATGACGTTCCTCCATGCTCGGCGGCATGTCCATCTTATCAACCTAATGTATCCGCATTATATGTATTGGAGGTAAACGCTGGTTTTGCTGACTCTATAGATCTTCGTGCGGGAACATTCATAGACCTAATTCTAAACTGAAGGTATGAAGGGTCTACTTCTTCTCCTTTGTCTGTGAACTATTTTTCAATCGACGAATCTCTTCCAAATCCACGCTAAGTTGGGTGGCTATCAGTTGATCTGATGTTTCTGGGCTTTCTTTCCTAATACTATTGAGAATCCTCAGGAGATACTCGTCGTAATCTCTACTCTCGGGTGAATTCCAATGCTTCATAAAATCCGTTTTTAGTAGAGTTGCGAGTCCCTCCGACGGTATCTTATACCCACTTCTTGTGGGTTCCCTTTCTCCCGCTTTCTCCGGCAGTCCCAACACCACAAGATCGCGGTCTATAATCATGTAACGGATATCGCTTACAAGTAGATCTGGATCGAATCGTATCTTCGCTCCTGCCTTGACATACCTGTAGCCAAGATTCAACCTACTAGACGTTTTGGGGATTATATATCGAACATCTACTCCGCGGGAGGCGGCTAGCTGAATCTGCTTGAGTACTTTATCGACGTAATCAGTCCTGGCACCTCCCCTGCTTGTACCAGTTATTCTTCCGTATACGTAGTCTGAAGCTCCCTGGAGGCCTTCGAGTACATTGTTGAAGTATTCTTCCCTTGAGACGATCCTGGCTGTCTTACCCATCTCTGTTATCAGAGCCTCTCTTCCCTTCGCCTCCCTTCTTCCTAGGATGACTACAATGAGCGTTGCAGCTAGTAATGTAAGCTCTACAGCGAAGAGGAGAATTTGGATTGGATTCAGACCGACTGCCAAACTACTCGGCTCCAGGTACAATCCCAGATATTAGGGTTGTTCAGTCATCTTTTGATATGTAAATCAGGACCGCAAGGACCCATCAATAAGATTTAATTCCTTCAAATCCGGATAATCCCTCTAGAAATGAGCGCGGAAAACGAAGCCCCAAAATTCAAGAGTACTAATGATGAAGTTGAATTCTTGCTATCAAAGTACCCTGAGGCAAAGAATAATGACTTTTACCTTCAGTGGGTTTGGCTGAGAGAGATTATGCGATTGGATCTCCCAGAGATCCCCTGGAGGAAATTCCAGATGTTAGCGGGAAAGATGGGAAGTGTTAGGCGCGCCAGGCAGAAGATCCAAAGCCAAGGAAGGTTGCTGCCCACTGATCAGCGTATCCTTGATAGAAGAAAGAGATGGCGAATGATTAGGCTCAACGAGAGAAGGCCTCTGGAGCCCCTCCCCTCACGTTCAGAGTAATTCGATAGAGGAGTATAAAATACTCCTCCCCCTTTTCTCCTGGATGCACCACGGGGCCTAATTATCGTAATTTTCCTTATGCCACAGCGATTTCTAATCGGGAAAAGGCTATTATCTGCTCTTTGTTGAGGATTTGATAGCGTTGATACGTAAAGTTATCATCATAGGCTCTGGTCCTGCTGGGCTTACTTCTGCATTATATACCGCAAGAGGCAATCTAATGCCGCTTGTGATTTCGGGCTTTCAGTGGGGAGGACAGCTCATGCTGACCTCTGAGGTGGAGAATTATCCAGGGTTCCCTGAAGGTATAATGGGTCCGGACTTGATGAGTCTAATGAGAAAGCAGGCTGAAAGATTCGGTGCGGAGTTTATTGATGATAATGTGACAAACGTTGACTTTTCAAGTGCTCCGTTCAAGATAACTATTGGAGATGATATTCACGAAGCTCATTGTGTTATCCTGGCAACCGGAGCTAATGCTATGTGGTTGGGACTCGAGTCGGAACAGAAGCTCATAGGAAAGGGTGCTTCTTCTTGCGCTACCTGTGATGGAGCCTTCTTCAGAAATCGAGAGCTGGTGGTAATCGGCGGCGGTGACTCTGCACTTGAAGAGGCCCTTTTTCTTACAAAATTCGCCTCAAAAGTTACCGTGATTCACCGTAGACACGAACTTAGAGCTAGTAAGATAATGCAAGAAAGGGCTCTCAAGCATGAAAAAATTTCATTTCTCTGGGATAGCGAAGTTTTGGAGGTTCTTGGAAAAGACAAGGTCGAAGGTGTAAGAACGAGAAACCTCAAGACTAACGAGGAATCTGAGATGAAAACCGACGGGTTCTTCGTTGCTATAGGTCATAAACCAAATTCTGAGTTCCTCAAAGGGCATGTCGATCTTGATGAGAGGGGGTATATTATCAGAAAGAACTGGACTCAGACTAGTGTTGAGGGAGTCTTCTCAGCAGGCGACATACACGACTATCGCTACAGACAGGCTGTTACAGCTGCTGCTCATGGTTGTGAAGCAGCCATTGATGCTGAGAAGTATTTAGAGGCGAAGGGAGTCGAGTAGCTTTTCAGCCGGAATGGCTGAATAGTTTCTTTAACTTATCACCAAGACTGATATCGTCGTAGATGGTTGAATTGGTAGACGCTCTGTTGTCAGTCACAGGGGGATCTGTATCTGCTATTTCTATGTCTTGGATTAGTTCTTTAGTCTCGTAGAACACTCTTTCTACTCCCATTAGGTTGAAATCGGTACCTGGAAACTCTAATACCTTCATCCTCTCTAGCGGGTTATCCTTCATGCCTCGGTTCATCTTACAAACTCCTGTGCGAGTTGCATGTATGCTTTGGCTCCCGGACTCTTGGGTGCATAGACCATTATTGGTTTATGATAGCTGGGTGACTCAGCTAACCTAATGTTGTGTGGAATTATCGCATTGAATACCTTACCATTGAATTCTGTCGTAACCTTCTCTTTCACTTGTCGGGAGAGAAACGTCCTCCTATCATACATGGTAAGCACTATTCCTCTTACTGTGAGCTTTGGATTCAAGCTTGTTCTTACTTTCTTTATTGTATCGAGGAGATGCGCAACACCATCCAGTGCAAAGTAATGTGTTTGGACAGGTATCACTACCTCATGAGCTGCAGTTAATGCGTTTATGGTAAGGATTCCAAGGGATGGTGGAGTATCTATGATTATGTATGAATATTCTGTTAGCCCTTTCAGCTTTTTCTTTATCTTAAATTGCATATCTAAATCAGCGGCGAGCTGAACTTGTGTAGCACTCAAAGTGGGGTGCGATGGGATCAAGTCGAGGTTCTCAATGCGCGTCCTAATCAATGCCTCGCTGGCAGATATCTTTGGATCCATTAAGAGCTCAGCAGCCGAAACCATAGGAGCCTCTTCGGTGAGGTAATCTGTTGCGTTAGCTTGAGGGTCAAGATCTATTAATAGGACTCTATTATCCATCGAGGCTAGGTAACAGCTCAGATTTACACTAACATCGGTTTTGCCTACTCCTCCCTTCTGGTTGGCTACCGCGATAATAGTCACCATTTCTTATACCGGTGTCTGAGTAGTGGATTGTTGACTATAATGGATTGGTCACAACTACTTGTTTCTTTGATAGATCTTTATTGTCTCAAGGTATAACTTAGTGTCATCGAAAGTTATATATTGAGGCGAACCGCCTATTCATACAGGCTTGAGTAAACAAGCCGACTTTGAATTGGAGAACTGTTGAGCCGAGTAAGTGGCTCATAACTCAGTTCTCCTTTATGTTGCTGTGCACAATAATAAATCATTAGACTACGTTTTCTGTTTGATCACCGACTCAAAGTAGGATGATATATCCTGCCTCTCCACTTCGCGCCTTTCTTAGTCTTATGTCTCTGATATGAATTTAGAAATGTAATGAGGAAAAATAATATTCCTACCACGTATATGAAAGAGTAGTACCACGGGTAATCTCCAGCCTTCTTAGAGAATTGCATCAAGACCACTATCAGAAGGAGATAGGCCAATAAACCTACAACAATCATTTCAGGTCTGTTAAGAATGAAACTCATTAGGATGAGAAGCGGGGCCCCTAGACCCCAAAAAATTATGATGGAAAGTGCCCAGCGTTGCAGAGGCATGACTAACAAGGACCCGTAGTAAAGGTTCTTGCTCCATCCCTCCCATATATCTCTCAGTCCTTTTGGATACATTCTTGTAGAAGCTATACCGGGTTCTGCGATTACCTCGAAATTTTTCTTTTTCGCTTTCAGCTCGTATGCTAATGCAATATCCTCTACAATGTTATTGTAGACTGATTTGTGGCCATCAATCGAGAAATAACAATCTCGTGTAAGAAGGAAATATTGCCCATTTGCAATTGATGATTTGGATTTCTTGTTCTTGGATTCTCTGGAGCCTCCTGAAGCAATAAAGATTAGAAAGAGAACAACAAACATCATTCTTTCCCAGAAAGAATTCGCCTCTTGATGGGTTAGTACAGTTAATGCTTCTAGGTTGTTGGAAAGTAAATGGTTAACAATTAGTTTTAATGATTTCTCATTGTGTTTAACATCTGCATCTGTAAAGAGTAGAATTTCTCCGGTTGATCTCTGGGCTCCGACCCAACATCCCCAGACTTTGCCAATCCAGCCTGGTGGAAGATCTCCTTCATCAATTAATGTGAATTTGCCGTATCTTTCTGCCACCCTTCGGGTCCCATCCTCAGATGAGCCGTCCACTATTATTACTTCGAAGTTTGGGTATTCTAACCTTTGTAAGCTATCCAGTGTGGCTTCTAGTCTGTTTTCCTCATTTCTAACAGGTATGATAATGGACACCTTTGGGTAGTGGTTCCATTCATTTGAAACCTTCAAAGATTCGAATGGCCCTCTAATCCACAATATGTAAGAGAAACCACCTATCATTGAGGCGAATATGGAGATTCCAAAAACAGTGAATAGCGGGTCTAGAGCTACCAATTTAGGGTGGTTTTGGTTTCAAATACAATTGATATTAGGTGTTTAATTGGTTCGCCGAGACCTGTGTATCTAGAGCTACTATATTTATAACGGCGTTATATTATTGTCGCCTTTGCAAGGAGAGATTTAATTATTTCTTGACAAACCAAGGAATTTACCTCTCCGGATATTCATTTGATTGTGATGAGGTTTGAGTTTTCCCGCAGTTAGAATGAGGAGGTTGAGAGAGAGTGGACCTCTTCGAAGACTGGTCCAAGAAACAGACCTAAGTTCATCATCTCTAGTCTACCCGATCTTTATTGATGAGAGGATAAGATCTCCTACTAGCATTACCAGTCTCCCGGGACAGAGCAAACAGTCGCTAGAGAGTTTGAGGAAAGAAGTTGATAGCGTTGTATCTCTGCATATCCCCGCGGTCCTACTGTTTGGACTACCGGCAAGGAAAACAGGTGATGGAACTAATTCCTACAGTAAAAATGGTATACTACAGAGAGCGATTAAGGTTGTTAAAGAGAATTATGGGGATTCAATTTCTGTAATCGGCGATGTTTGTGTATGTATGTATGCCTCTCATGGTCACTGTGGTGTTGTACGGGATAGCATGATTGTGAATGATGCTACATTAGAAATACTCAAGAAAATTGCAGTTAGTCAGGCCGATGCAGGAATTGATATTGTAGCACCATCAGGCATGGTAGATGGACAGGTTGGGGCGATTCGGGGGGCGTTAGATGACTCTGGTTATCCTCAAGTTGGGATCTTATCCTACACGGCAAAATTCTTGTCGAATTTGTATGGGCCGTTTAGAGATATTGCCCAATCCGCACCGTCGTTCCGAGACAGGAGTTCATACCAGCTTTCCCCCTACAACCTCGAAGAAGCTATGAGAGAAATCCGACTGGACATTCAGGAGGGTGCTGATGTTGTTATGGTAAAACCTGCGATATATTACCTCGACGTTGTCCGTGAAGCCAGGAGCAGGTTCAAGCATCCAATAGCAGCTTTTAGTGTAGGTGCTGAATATTTCATGATTAAGGCTCTTGTGAAAGAGAAACTGGCTAATGAGCGAGATCTTGTCATTGAGGTAGTAAGCTCAATAAAACGAGCCGGAGCCAATATGATTATTACGTATTTTGCGAAAGATGTAGCTCAATGGCTTAGGGAGTCGGCAAATTAAATTATGGGTCCTGAACATTTCAATAAATCCTTGTCTTTGTATGAACGTGCGAAACTAAAGATTCCTGGTGGAGTTAATAGTCCAGTTAGAGCGTTTGATCCATACCCATTCTTTACGCAGTTTGCTAAGGGGTCCAAGATTGTTGATCTGGATGGTCGTGAGTATATTGATTATTGTTTGGCTTATGGCCCTCTGATATTTGGTCACGCTTTTCCTCCATTATTAGAGGGAGTCAAAGAAGCGCTGGAACGTGGAGTAATTTATGGAACTCCTACGGAACAAGAAGTTGACCTGGTGGAGATGATATCGAAGGTAATTTCATCGATAGATATGGTTAGACTTGTAAACTCAGGAGCAGAGGCTACTATGCACGCTATCAGGCTTGCGAGGGGATTTACCAAGCGGAACAAGATTTTGAGGTTTGAAGGATCGTATCATGGAGCCCACGATTCTATGCTTGTTCGGTCAGATCCAGATTCTTACGGCCGCAGTATTCCTAGTTCTCTGGGCATTCCCCCTGAAGTTGTATCTAACACTCTTAGTTTGAAATATAATGATCCTAAAAGTGTTGACGAATTGTTTTCCAAATATGGGAATGAAATTGCAGCGATAATTGTTGAACCAGTTATGACAAATACGGGGCTTCGAATTCCTCAACCCAATTTTCTTAAGGAGTTGAGGAGAA
>SDBV01011578.1_pt1 | contig 11413 bp, 4 predicted proteins | sample 2277081 | NCBI WGS metagenome assembly SDBV01 (sample SAMN10402039, study PRJNA504765) | marine sediment metagenome | isolation source: marine sediment core GS10_PC15, 223 cmbsf | place: Arctic Ocean: Southern Knipovich Ridge | collected 2010
ACGCGCACGCTGAAGTACTTGTAGGGATAGTATCCCCCCGATGACACAATGTTCGTGTGGTTCCCGTTGCGTATTCCTCCCGAGAACCGGATGAGACGCACGGCCCCGCCATCGTCCCCCATCACCACCGCGTACCCCACTCCCGAGGAGCTGGAGCTGCACGTGCTGGTGCTGGCGTTGAGGCCGTTCGACGCGGTTCCCCAGGCCAGGACGTAGACCAGGCCGACCGTTCTGTTGTTCTGACTGGAGGTGTTGGTGCAGCTGAACCCGCCGTCGGTGCTCTCCGGGTCGTCTCGGCGCATGTTGAAGCTCCAGACAACCTCTTCCCCGGAGTTGTCCTTCAAGATCGGGTTGTACAGGACGTTGTCGTAGTCGGAGCCCGCGCCGCCGGTCTTCACGTAGGCGTACCCGTGGCCGTGTTGCGCGGAACCGGTCGCCTTGTTGTTGATCTGCAGCTGTCCGCTGTAAATCCGCACGCCGTGATTGCCGGTGGTGAAAGCGTTCCAGTAGCTGCTGGACACGGCCACGTCCGTGCCGTTGGACCACGAGCTGCTGCTGGGCGAGGAGAAGTTGTCCGAGAACACCGAAGTCAATACGACCGGGCAGTCCGGCTCGCCCTGGCAGGTGCCGTCGGACAAGCAAACGTCGTCGGTGGTGGTCGGGTCCCCGTCGTCGCAGGGTCCACCAACGTTGATGACAGTCGAATCGCAGGTTGCGTCCCCGTCGCACGAGTAGTCCATGCACGCCCAGTCGAGGGAGTCGCAGTCCACGGTGGCGCCGCCGGTGCACGCGCCGCCCCCGTTGCAGGTCTCCCCGTAGGTGCACAGGTTACTGTCGTCGCACGCGCCGGTGGAGTACGAGACGGCACAGGTGGCGTCGCCGTCGCACGAGTAGTCCGCGCACTGGGTGTCCAGGGAATTGCAGTCCACGGTGGTGCCGCCGGCACAGCTTCCGGCGCCATTGCACGTGGTGTCGTATGTGCAGATGTTGGCGTCCGTGCACGCGTTTCCGCTGGGGTAGGTGTTCGTGCAGCTGGAGCCGCCGTTGCAGTTACGCGAAATGCAACCGTCGGCACTGTCCGAGCAGACGATTGTGGTACCCGAGCAGGTTCCCACGCCTCCGCAAACGTCATTGTACGTGCACAGAACCCCGTCGTCACAACCGTTGCCGATGCGCCACTGCCAGGAGCCGCCCAGATTGGTGCAACGGTAAACCGTGCCGCCACAGGTGACCTGATCGCACATGGTGTGCGTGGTTGAGTTGCACACGGCGTTGGTGCCGCCCCCGCAGGTCCCGTTGGCGCCGTTGGGCCCGCAGCCGGTGCAGGTGTTCCCGTAGATGAGCGTATTGGGATCGGTGCACACGTCTGTACCCGCGCAGCTGCCTGCCAAGGTGGCACAGCCTCCCCCCGAAGAGCACGTGGAGGTGCAGCACTGATTGCTCGCCCCCACCTCGCAGGTGGTGGTTGTGGGGCTGCAGGTGCAGTAATCGCAGGCTCCGGAGCCGGAGCAGTAGCTGATACAGTTGGCGTCGTAGTTGTCCCAGTAGCCCACGCCGCAGCTATCCGCCGGGCAGGCTGTGTTGCCGCACTCGGTGGCGCCCGACATGTACGACTCGGTGCAGGCGCTGGTGCCGTTGCACGAGCGATCGATGCACGCGGTGTCATCGCAGGTGATCGAGGTGCCTGCGCAACCGCTGCCGCCGCACACGTCACCGTAAGTGCACAGGTCTCCGTCGTCGCAGGAAGTACCGCTCCGCCACTGCCACACGCTGCCCACATTGGTGCAATAATAGGTGGTTCCGCCGCAGCTCACGTCCTCGCAGGCGTTGTTCGTTGCGGCGCTGCACTCGAAGGAGCCCCCTCCTCCGCACGTGCCCGACGCCCCGTTGAGACCGCAGCCGGTGCATACGCTTCCAACGACCAGGGTGTTCGAATCGGCGCAGATGTCTCCGCCGCCGCAGGAGCCGGCAACGGTGTAGCATCCCCCGGAGGGAGAGCACGCGGTGGTGCAACAGACGTTGGACGGGCCGACCTCGCAATCGGTGGACGCCGGGGTACAGGTGCAGTCTTCGCAATCTCCCAGGCCGTCGCAGAAGCTATCGCACGTCGCCCCGTAGTCATTCCACGCTCCCGCCACGCACTCGTCCGCCGGGCAATCAAGGGTGCCGCAGCCCGTGCCGCTCGTCTCGGGGGTCTCGATACAGCTGCCCGTTCCGTCGCATTCGCGCTCCATGCAGTCATCTGAATCGCAGGTGTAGCTGGTGGCCACGCAGGTGCCGCCGAAGCACACGTCGTTGTAAGTGCAGTCGTCCCCATCGTCGCAGATGATGGCCGTCCTCCAGCCCCATGTGCCGCCGTCGTTGGTGCAGAGATAGGTGACGCCGTCGCAGGTCTGGGACGCGCACAGGGTGTGACTTGCTGAGGTGCATGTGTGAACCGTGCCCCCCGAGCAGATGCCCTCGGCGTTGGCTTCGCCGCACCCGGCACAGATCCGGTTGACAGTCAGTGAGCCGGTGCCGCATGTGTCCTGGCAAGCTCCTGTCTCGGTGTAGCACCCGGAGATGGAGGAGCAGGCGGCCTCGCAGCACTCGTCGGCCGGGCCCGGATCGCAGGTGGTTGGGGGATTTCCCTCACATACGCCCGCGCCGTCGCAGGAGTCTTCCTCGGTGCAGATTTCGCCGTCGTTGCAGGACGTCTCCGAGCCGTAGTAGGCGCACGCGGATGCGCCGTCGCAGCCGCCGCTCGTCCCGCAAGTACCGGGGTCCTCCTCCTCGCACTCGTTGTCGGGATCGTCCCCGACCGCGATTGGCGAGCAGGTACCCTCGAGGCCCGAGATATCGCAGGCAACGCAGGTTCCGTCGCACGTGGAATCGCAGCAGAATCCGTCTGCGCAGGGCTCGCCGCCGCAGTCTCCCTCGTCGTCGCACGTCTGGTCCGTGTCGGTATCGGTATCTGTGTCAGAATCGGTGTCGGCATCCGTATCCGTATCGGCGTCCGTATCCACATCTGTGTCGGTGTCCGTGTCCGTCCCTTGCCCAACCCCGTCCTCCGGGTCCATGGTGGCGCACGAAACCAGGAGAAACATACCAATTGCAGCCAGTACAATGGATCGAATACAAACGCTCATTGAGGGTTCCTTCCCTTAACCAATTCGACAAGAAATACATGCAACCTCATAAATAAAACTACTCTCTAAATGAAACGGCACTCAAAAATCGACATTTTCTTCCTGCGGATAGCCCCCACAATGATATGCCATTCTTTTCATAATAGATCTCGGACGACAAAGTTGCCCCTTCTGAAGGTATTATATCGCAAAATGAGTTGAGAAACAGCCGAATTTTCGGCTCAGCCAGCTAAAGAGACCCGCCCATTGACGCGGGTTTCCCACAACTTCCCCTTCCCCTCGCAGGGGAAGGCCGGGATGGGGTGGCAGTTTTCAAGGTGAGGATGGATCGGCCCACGCCATGTGCCTTGCATTCTCGTTCACCCTCCGTAGCCTGTCCTCTCGATCGCGAAGGAGGGCAAGCGTCTCTCGATCACAAAGTCGGGCATGCCTTCGCCGTCGCGAGACCGCTCCCTCGCCTCCTGCAGGAAATCTTCAAGATGATCCCGAACCACCCGGTGCAACACCGTTTCGTCCGGCTTTCTGGGCCTGTCTCCGTCGTCGGAATGTCCGCCGTCGCACGTGAGCTTTGACGGGTGTTTTGGCGGATGAACGATCCATGCATGCATGAGCGCAAAGCACACACCGTGCCCAACAGAACAAAACGTGGAACTCGATGACGTTTGTCCGCCCCCGCCCTCGTGGACTCGGGCTATGGCGGATGAACGATGGTCAAGACCATTTTACGACAACCCTAATTTGGGTCGGATTTGCAAAAACAGGGGGGGAAGTTAACCGAGGTCGATCAGGACTACATCATGCCGCCCATTCCACCCATGCCGCCCATTCCACCCATGTCGGGCATGCCGCCGCCCGCATCCTTCTTGGGTTTGTCGGCGATGGCGCATTCGGTGGTGATCATCAGGCCTGCAACCGAAGCGGCGTTCTGGAGCGCAGCCCGGACCACCTTCGTGGGATCGATGATACCTGCCTTGATCAAATCCTCGTACATGTCGGTGGCCGCGTTGTATCCGAAGGCACCCTTGCCCTCTGCGACCTTCTGAACCACGATGGATCCTTCCGCGCCGGCATTTATGGCAATCTGACGCATGGGCTCTTCGAGGGCGCGACGAAGGATGTTGACTCCGGTCACCTCTTCCCCGGGCATGTCCGACTTGAGCTTTTCGAGAAGATCAATGCAACGCAGGAGAGCCACACCGCCTCCGGCGACGATCCCCTCTTCCACCGCGGCGCGGGTGGCGTTGAGAGCGTCCTCCACACGGTCTTTCTTCTCCTTCATTTCGGTCTCGGTGGCTGCGCCGACCTTGATGACGGCAACGCCGCCCACCAACTTTGCCAGACGCTCCTGCAGCTTCTCGCGGTCGTAGTCCGATGTCGTCTCATCGACCTGACGGCGGAGTTGCTCCACGCGGCTCTTGATATCGGCCTTCTTGCCCGCGCCGTCGACGATGGTGGTGTTGTCCTTGTCGATCGTGACGCGCTTGGCCTTGCCGAGATCGTTGATGGTTACCTTCTCCAGGGACAGGCCCAACTCCTCGGCGATGACCTGACCGCCGGTCAGGACGGCGATGTCCTTGAGCATCTCCTTGCGCCTGTCGCCGAAGCCCGGAGCCTTGACGGCGGCGCAGGTGAAGGTGCCGCGAAGCTTGTTCACCACGAGGGTCGCGAGAGCCTCTCCGTCCACGTCCTCCGCGATGATAAGGAGCGGTTTCTGCAGGCGAGCGACCTGCTCCAGAATCGGGAGAAGATCCTTCATGTTGGAAACCTTCTTTTCATGGATGAGAACGAGAACGTCATCGAGCACGGCCTCCATCCTCTCGGGATCCGTCACGAAGTAAGGGGAAAGATAGCCCCGATCGAACTGCATGCCCTCAACGACCTCCAGCGTCGAATCTATGGACTTGGCCTCTTCCACAGTGATGACACCCTCTTTGCCCACGGTCTCCATGGCCTCGGAGATCATGTCTCCTATGGTGTTGTCGCCGTTTGCCGAGATCGTGCCGACCTGGCTGATCTCCTGGCGATCCTTGACCTTCTTGCTCATCTTCTCGAGATTCTCGACGACTGCCTTCGTGGCCTTGTCCAGACCGCGTTTGATGGACATGGGGTTGTGTCCCGCCGTTACGAGTTTGGAGCCCTCGCGGTAAAGGACCTGCGCCAGCAGTGTGGCGGTCGTGGTGCCGTCGCCCGCAACGTCCGATGTCTTGGAAGCGACCTCCTTGACCATCTGGGCGCCCATGTTCTCTATCCTGTTCTCCAGTTCGATCTCCTTGGCGACGGTGACACCGTCCTTTGTGACCGTCGGCCCACCGAAAGATTTCTCGATGACGACGTTCCTGCCTTTGGGACCCAACGTAACCTTGACCGCGTCCGCCAGACGGTTCACGCCGGCGAGCATCTGGGACCGCGCTTTTTCCTCGAAAATGATATCTTTTGTCATTTTTTCTCTCCTGATATTCCCGCGGCACGGTGTGCCGGTTCATGGAACTACTCGATCACCGCCAGGATGTCCTCCTCGCGAATAATCACCATATCCTCACCGTCCATCTTGATTTCGGTGCCGGCATACTTGCCGAAAAGCACCTTGTCGCCCTTCTTCACATCCATTCCCTGAACCTTTCCCTTGTCATCCTTACGACCCGGCCCGGCGGCGAAAACCTTACCTTCCAGGGGTTTCTCCTTGGCGGTTTCGGGGATGATGATTCCACCCTTGGTTTTATCCTCTGAATCGAGGCGTTTTACGATCACTCTGTCGTGCAACGGTCTGATTGCCATGTTACTCCTCCGTTTTCTTTACTGATTTCGTCAGTTTGGTTTTCCTGTTCCCGTGAGCACTCACACGGTGAGAGTGCCAGGGCAGTCATAATAGTCACCATCACCAAGTTGTCAACACAACCGAAAAAAAAAACATCATTGCCTTATCGTGATAGATTTCGAGTCCATGAGATCCCGTACCTGTATATCGGACGACGGAAAGTCCATAACCTATCACGTCATCAACGACGGGCCGTCGACACATACCCTCATCTTCTCCGGAGGGCTCGGCGGCACCCATCTCATCTGGACGGCCCTTGCCCGTGCGCTTCGGGCTCGCTATCGGCTCATCATCTGGGACTACCCCGGTCTGACAGCCTCTCCTTCCCCATCCCCCATCGCCGCCGTGAGCGTTTCCGACCTCGCGTCGTTTCAGAAAACCGTGATGGATACCGAGAACGTGGAGCGTGCCTGTATCGTGGGTTGGTCCATGGGACCCCAGGTGGCGCTCGAGTTCAGCGACAGATACCCGGACCGGATCTCCGCACTCGTGGCTATCTGCGGAGTGGCCGGCAGGCCCTTCGAGGACCGCCAGGAGAGCGAGCCCATAGCAGCCGCCCTGGGCCTGAGAGCGGCGGTTCCCGGAGCGGTGGAATGGATTTCCGAAAGGATCGATCGAATTGAAAAACTCAAATCGATGCTCAGGAAAATCGAACACCCCACGCGATGGGCCAAGCGGCTGGGTCTGGTGGATCCGCACCTGGACGAGCTGGTCTTCGATGCCGTCATCCGCGACTTCATCGACCTGGATCCGGGCACCTACAGGCGGTACGTCAAGGCGGCGGCCGAGCACGACGCCTCCCACATGCTCGGTACTCTGAAGCTCCCGGTCTTTGCCCTTGGAGGCGAGAAGGACCGCCTGGTCCCATGCGCGCGAGTCAAGGAGCTGGCGGACGCGATACCAGACGCACGTTACATGGAGATAAGAGGCGCCACCCATTTCCTGCCCCTGGAGTACGCGAACCTTACGGCCCTCGAGATCGACGATTTCATAAAACAGCGCGTGACGAATGAATGACCGGGACCTCCGATACCCGCTTGTCTGTTTCGATCTGGACGGCACCCTGGTCGACGACACGATCTTCATCTGGAAGACACTCCACGGGCACTTCGCCACCGACACCGTGAAACGAGAAAACGCCCACCGGGACTATTTCGCCGGGCGTATCACCTACCGGGAGTGGTTCGAATGCGATCTCGAGCTCCTGGTCGCCGCCGGTGCGACACGAGCCCGGATCTTCGACCTCCTCGACGATTTGCGCCTTATGCCCTTCGCTGTCGAAACGTTGAACGAGCTCAGGAGCCGGGGGCACAAGCTGGCGATCATCTCCGGCAGCCTCGATATCGTGGTCGAGCACCTGCTGGGTGAAATTAAATTCGATCATGTGTTGATAAACCACATCGAATTCGACGCTCACGGAAGGATATCCGGTGGAGTGCCCACCCCATACGATCTGAAAGGAAAGGCAGACGGCCTTGTGGAGCTGTGCCGCAAGGAGGGTATTTCCACATCGCGCGCCGCCTTCGTGGGCGACAACGCCAACGATGTCTGGATCGCAAAAAAGGCCGGGCTTGCCATCGCGTTCAACTGCAAGAGCGAGGAACTCAGGGCGGTGTGTGATCGGGAGGTGAAGCCCGATGAAATGCGCCTGATCCCCGATCTGTTGACGTGAAGGAACTTTTTCTAATTGGGTTGGGTGGACGGTCCGGTGGAGGGATCCTCGCTGAACAGGAAATTGTCAATAAGCACCAGTGAGTCCAGTTGCTGGTCGCTGGTATCCCAGATGATGAAGCGAAGAGTGATCAACTCACCCGGGACAACCGGTGATTCGGTTTCCAGCCAGAAGGTTGCACCGGCGCCATAGTCATTAAAAAAGCAATTGGAGCAACTGTCGTAGTACCCGGTCCCCTGCAGCGGCTCGTCGACTCCATCACAAGTAATTTGGAAGAACGCGTTCGAGTTGACGCTGATGTAGTTCCCGGCCGCGTCGAAGGAGATATTCTTGTCTGCCGGAATCGGTGTCTCCGGCGGAACCGCTATGGGATCCGGTACCCAGGTGGAGTCCAGCATCGCAATAAAGAAATCATTGTACAGGGAACACGAGTAACAACGGTATTCCTGGGAGAAGAACCTGAAATCGAACAACAACGATTCCGCGTTTGTGGGAACGCGAATCTGTACACTTAAACGCACGGCGTCATTAGAGAAGTTGCCCTGGGGGCACGCGGCGCCCGTCGATGGCAGCACGCCACCGTGGGCAGAAGCGAAGTCGGTCTCGTTTGGTTCCCAGTCCGAGGTATACTGATAGGTCTTGATGCTTGTGGCGTCGGGATCCGTGGCGTCCCTCGCTCGTCCCGAAGACAGCGCCGACATGGTGCTTCCGTTTCTGGGATCGTTGTTGTCCGCCCCTCCGTACGAACCGAAATCATCGAGGATGCCCACCTGACGGTAGTTCGGTGTTCCAGCCCCGTTCGTCCGACTCAGCGAGTAGGAAACTATTCCCCAGGTGTTGTTACCGGTTCCGTGTCCGTCGTCCACGGACATCTTGCAGAGATCCATCGCGTTCAGCATCAGGAGCGCCTTGGCTGCGTTGACGGATGTATCGAAATTGGTGGCCGTGCTGCACGCGGTGTTCAGATCCGGATCGGCGCCGTCGGTCAGACCGTCGCAGTCGTTGTCCACGCCGTCTCCATCGATCTCCATGGCGCCCGGGTTTACGCCGATCTCCAGATCGTCGCAGTCGCCCTCGGATACCATGTAGCCGTCCAGGTCTCCGTCCCCTTCGTCGCACGCACCCGCAGTGCAGCCGAACGGACAGGAGTGACCGGTGACATCGTGGTAACAGGTGCCCGCCAGACAGCTCCCGAAGTACTCGTATTCGTACGCGATGTCGCCGACGCAGTAATCTGAGAACGGACTACCTCCGCAGTCCGCGGGAGAACAGGCCTCGTTAGTTGCGGGGTCATCACCCTTGCAGCAGCGGAATCCCAGGTTGTCCATGCGGTAGAAATCGTCCGTGGCGGTATAGAAGTCCGAATCGCAAACAAGACCGGTTCCCACATCGTTGTAAGACCCGCCGCGAATCTGATAGAGGCCCGATCCCGTGGGTTTCTCCGTTCTTGTCCACTCCTCCACGTTGCCGGACAGCTGGAAAATCGCGTTGCCCGAGTGCACGGAGAGGCAGCTTGTTATCAATGGGTCGCCGCCGGTCAGGGTCTGTCCCTCTCCCCGATCGAGCCCGTTGCAACGGGTGGACTGGTAGGTGTCCCCGTACGGGTAATCATGGGGTGGTCCCGCCGGTGGGTTGCCGAACGAGCACGCGTACTCCCACTGCTGGGCGCTGCACACGCCCCAGCAATTGGTATCCGTGGTGGGATCGCACGATGCGGAATTGAGCCTGTCACAGGCCGCCTCCGCCTCCTCCTGCATTATCATGGCCCACGGCAGTTTGCTGGAGAGAGCGCACGGCGCCGAATTCCCGGTTCCCACGCTGGAGGCGGTTGCATCGTAGCGAGAGGCCTCAAAAGCGAAGATCTCATAGAAAGAGCTGCCGGTATTGACATCGACTGTCACCAGGCATCCATCCGCTCCCTCGTCGGTGGAGCCGTCGCAATCGTCATCGATTCCGTTCGGCGTGGTGCCGTCCTCCGTGGGGAGAGCCGCGGGAGGAACGACCACACCGGAGGTGCAGATGGTCTCCGGCGCCGAGCAGCAGATGGGATCGTTGCTCGGTGTGGGATCGCAACCCCACGTACCCTCCACGTAACACATACCTGTCGTGCCCTGGGAACAAGTGGTTCCAAGCAGATCTCCGTTGAGGATGCCGCCGCCCTCGTCGGTGAGGCCGTCGCAGTCGTTGTCCATATCGTCGCACCAGGTTTCATTGATCAACACGTTTCCACTCACATCCGTCTGCACGTGCGCGGGATACGAGCAGTCCCACTCGTATCCTGAACCTGGGTCGACGCACAGGGGTGTTCCGGCCGATGCGCCGGTGCAACTGCTGTCGCACACCCAGGATGGGACCGCGCCCTGCAGATCTGGATCAGCCAGGTCCGTGAGGGTGTCGCAGTCGTTGTCGATGCCGTCGCAGATAAGCTCGACCGTGGCATTGTTCTCGTCGATCTCGCCGTTGCAATCATCGTCTAACGCATTGCACGGGATTTCCACCGGGCCGGGGTTGCACTCGCAACCGTTGGTCTCGTCATCGTCGGCGTTAAGGAAGGGAGACGTGCAAGATTGAATGTGGCACGTGGACGAAGAGCAGTAGAAGGAGTTCACGTTGACCCACAACGGCAAGGTGGTGCCGTCGCACGGTTGATTGCAGCCGGTGCAGTGATTCACGTTGGTTCCGGTGAGGAAGTCCTCGTCCACGTCACCATCGCAATCCTCGTCCCTGCCGTCACAATACGATTCGGAAGCAACCACATAACGATCATCGTACACGCCGGGGCTTATCTCGACGCAATCGATATTCACGCCGCAAACGCTGTAATGACAGACCCAACCGGAGACGCCGTCGCAGGTTTCAGTGGAAGGACAGTGCGAGCTGCACGAGCCGGGCGCCGATCCGAGATCGACGTCCACCGCGTCCGTGTCCCCATCGCAGTCGTCGTCAATGCCGTTGCATATCTCCACGGTGTCCCCCGTGGTGTCCGTGCAATCAAGCGCGGGCCCGCCGGAGCAGATCCAGGTTCCCTCGTTGCAATCGTCCGAATCGGAGCCGTCGCACGGCCCACCGAAGTTGAGTTCGTCGAACCCGTCCGGTGTGCCTGTATTGCAGTCTTCATCGTCAAAACCGTCACATAGATCAGGCAGGGGAACGGTGGCGTTCAGGCAAACCATCGTACCAGTTTGGCAAGTCAGATCCCCATCCATGCATGGAGGACCGCAGCTGTCCACCAACACCGGCTCGTCCTCGTCGGTGGCGCCGTCGCAATCGTTGTCCACGCCGTCGCACATATCGGTGATGATCGGGCCGATGTCACCCGTGCACACCAGCGTGGGGCCCGAGCATGTGAACACTCCCTGCTGGCACGCGCCTTCGGAGGGATCGGTCGTGCAGTTATACGTCGGCGGCAGGTATGTGCTCGGATCGCAGCCGCCGCAGGTGTACGTATCCATTTCGTTCGTCAGGCCGTCGCAGTCCTCGTCTCCAGGCAGGCACGGGTCCTCTGTGCCGGGAGTACCGCCGCTGCACACCACCTCCCCCAACGTGTCGCAGATGAATACTCCCGCGCACTCACCGAGACCGCACACCACCCCCAAGCGGCTGTCGTAGGTTTCTATTCCCGGGTTCCCGAACGGAGAGTCCGCCAGCGTTTCGTCAATGAGGCCGTCGCAATCGTTGTCCATGCCGTCGCAGATCTCGTCCGAAGGTCCGTTGCCTCCGACGCACGCAAGCCAGGCCGGCCACGTGGGTCCCGCGGGATCGCAGTACTGGATTCCAGCGGCACAGTTGCCCTCCAGC
>SDBV01011579.1_pt1 | contig 11413 bp, 6 predicted proteins | sample 2277081 | NCBI WGS metagenome assembly SDBV01 (sample SAMN10402039, study PRJNA504765) | marine sediment metagenome | isolation source: marine sediment core GS10_PC15, 223 cmbsf | place: Arctic Ocean: Southern Knipovich Ridge | collected 2010
GTCTTGTTCACCTAAAAAGTGATGCGTGTTTTATTTGCTTTATCACCTTTAAGATACACATTAACAGATGGTTAAACAAGACTTTTTTCTGAATTTAATTCGCAAATCGCTCAGTCTAGGTTTAATATCTAATCGTCCGAAAACCTGCCTTCTGTTAGTGCTTTCGATCCATTGATGTCATTCCAGTCGGAGGCGTCATTTCGCTTTCATTTCTTTTCCTTGGATGAAAAGAAACGAAACAAAGAAAAATCAAACCAAAACAATGCTGGCCTGCGCTCAATCCTGCCCAGCCTCGCTGTTTTGCCGGGCCATCGCGCCGGGGTCAGCTAGTTTAATCCGATGAAATTTAATGCTGTAAAAACTGGAAATTGTCCTGGTTTTCCCTAACTTATTAAGCTTTTTCGCGCATCTTCAAAAAATCTCTTTCTCAATCCCCTCAAAGCTTAATCAGATCCATTTTGGACATTTTCGTGTTTTTTCACTTTGTGGGGCATGACCGCCAACGTAAAGTTATATAGAGTCTGTCTATAATGTCCGGTCTCTGAGTTACACCCCAACAGCCAGTACTTTTATTTCTACTCTTCGGTTTTTGGCCCTGCTTTCTTCGGTGTTGTTTGGGGCGATGGGTTTGGCGCCTCCGTATCCAACCGTTTCGATGCGTTTGCGATCTATACCAAATTCTATCAGATAATCTTTAATCCGCTCCACCCTTTGAAAGGAAAGTACTTGCTTTGCCTTTGCGGATCCCAGGCCATCTGTATGCCCAGCCAATTCAATTTTAAGGTTTGGATTTTCCGTAAGGATCCCAATAAGTTTTTCCAGAGCTAAATAGGAATCTCCCATTAAGGTGGATTTGCTTCGTTCGAACAGAAGGCTATTGATCGTAAATATCTGATTTGCCCTGATGGGAGTCAAGTAGATATTTCGATACATTTTATCTTCCTGATCTAAGGATTCCAGACTTGTTTTTTCAAAGAATGTGATATATCCGGGGGCTTTAACGGTAAATTCATATGAATTACTTTTCGGAATATAAAATAAAAAATTTCCTGTAAGTTCATCTGATGCCGTTGTGAATGGTTTGCCATTATTTGTGTTTTCCATGATGATGTTTGCGTGGATGGGTTCTTTGCTCTGCGCATCAAATATTCTCCCCTGAAAAGCAATTAAAGTATTGACAGACTCCGGAGAAATATCCTGTAGCAATGGAATGCGGTATATATTTTCCGAACCATTCCGACTGCCTTCTGAGGAAGCAAAATAGGCATAATCTCCTGATGCTGTAATGCTAAAATAAGCATCCCAACTTGAGGTATTTACCGACGGGCCAATATTGTTTGGTTTTGTCCAACGTTGCCAGGTCTCATCCGTTCGTTTTGTTTTGAAAATATCACTTTGCCCATAACCTCCGTGACCATCAGAGGCGAAGTATAAAGTAGTATTGTCAGGCGAGAGAAAAGGAGCAAATTCAGCCTTGGAAGTGTTTATTGCCAGGCCCAAATTTTTAGGACTTGAATAGCTTTCCGGGCCTATTTTCAGGCTTACATAAAGGTCCTGGTCGCCATAACCTCCCTGCCCTTCGATTGCCATAATTATTACCTGCTCATCGGCAGAAAGAAAGAAATCCTGGAACTCGCTGAAGTTCTCAAAATTTTCAATATCCAGTTTCTTTGGAGCTCCCCATCCATTTGTTGATCTGGTGGAAATGGAAACCCCGGGAGTAATGGAACCATCTGATTGATACCCATTAATCACAAGCAGTTTATTTCCGTCAGGTGATATGGAGCAAACGCCATTGGCAAACTGATCATTTAAGGGGAATCCCATGTTTTCAGCGCTAGTCCACTTACCGTTTATATATTTTGAGACATAGATGTCTTGAGGATCAGATTTGCCGCCGGTGTTATCAGGATGAAAAAGTCTTGAAAAATATAGGGTTTTCCCGTCATGTGAAACCAGGGGTTTTGCCTCTGTAAACTTAGAATTTATCTTATCAGTCAGATTTTCTTTTTTTGCAGTAAAGGTCAACACTTGCTTCACGTTGTAGTTTGCTCCGGAAAGTATATTTCTAACGTCGGAAACGGTTGCTCTGTCAAGTATTCCTACTGCATCAATTTGGCAATATCCACGGGCGGGAATCGAATTTAGTTTTATTTCTATAGATTTCACATTGTATTCGGTCCTGGGAAGACTCAATACCATCGATCTGAATCTTGTGCCGGCATTGAACGGTTCTTGTTGAAAAATGATGTAATTGATCCCGGACTCATCAACTAATTTTATCTGAGTAATTCTACCGGGTTCGTTATTTTCAATGATAATTATCTGCTGGATTTTCTGGGGAGTGGCAAAGCCAAGACTCAAGGTTCCAAATTCAGAATCGCTGGTCAGACGGAAAGCATTTTTATTTATACGTCCGGGAGGAAATGCATCGGGAGGGCCGAGTGCCTGATGACCTGAATAATCAACTTCCTGATATTGGTTGTATTGATATAGAAGGGTCGAGGCCCATTGTATCTTTCTGATCTGGCCAAATGCTGACAATGATCCCAAGCAGCAAAGTAATAGAATTGCATTCTTCATCATAATAAATCCTTTTTGCTGTGTCGGACGGATTAATAAGAGGTTCTTCTTCAGTTGATTAATTTTTAAAGTTAATTAATAATAGACTATTTTGACAGATTTTTAATGACTTTCCGTGTGATCATTTTTCCATCTTTGCGAATATTTATCAAATAAATTCCTTTAGGTGAGCCACTTAAATATATTTTTATAAACTTATCCTTTATATTATAATATTCATTGATCAGCGTTCCTTCCATATCATATATTTTCACAAATTCCATTAATCCGGTTTCATTTGATATGCTTAGGATATCATTGAATGGATTTGGAAATAGTGTAATTTCATCATTCAATTCTTTCAAACCTGTAATGCCAAAATATAAATTTTCCGAGCCACTCGAACAGCCATATTCATTTGTAATGTCAATGGAATAATTCCCTGATTCATCGGGGATATGAAAGGGACTGGTTGTTTGAATAAGCATACCATTTCTGAACCAGTTGGCATGATCATCATTTGCATAAAGCGTATCATTCATTTGTGTTATAATGGCATCAGGATATATTTCATTCTGCTTCACGACAATTGTTGCAGAAGTGAAGCAATCAGAATTTAAATCTATTACCCAGGCATTATAGGTTCCATGTTGGAGGTTTTCAAAAATCTTGCCTTTTTGCCTGGTGTTTGCAGTGTCAATTTCATCATTTTCATAAAACCAATAGTATCTCGGATTTAATTCATTGGAATTGGCAATTGAAATCATTGCTGATCCATTTGCTCCATCGGCACAGAAATTATTCTCTATTGAGGAAACCGTGGCTTGTAAATTTACCTTTTCTTCTTCGACGACCGCTGTTAAATACCTAATACATCCGGTAGCAAGATTTTCAACAGCTACTTCATAATCCCCGGCAAATAGATTTTCGGCACGAAATGAATCTCGAAATTCAAGCAATTCCAGACCGTTTTCAACCTTATCTTTCCACCAGCTGATGTTGTACATACCGACAGGTTGATTGTCATTTACATTTATTTCAATGGATCCGGTTTGTCTTGCAGGTTCTGTAGCACAACTGGTTTGAGGAAATGTTGAAATTACGGATATGAAGTCTGTTGGTGGCAGAGGTACATCGAGCACTGATGCGGGCATTGATTCTACAAAAAGATCATTATTTCCATCAAATATTTGAAGCGTATAATCACCGGCAGGAATATTATTATACCTATATCCGATATAATCAGGTGTAGAAGTGATGGAATTCCCATTATACCAATGAAATGAATAGTTGGCGAAATCTCCATTTACATCAGCTTTCAAACTCCCATTTGGCGTTTTTTCATCGCAAGAATTATTTGGAGTTGATTCTATATTAACCAATTCACCCAGGTCATGCACAAGCATGATACTCCCTTCAATCGTGGTAACATTTAAAATTTCGTAATTGCTGTTTGCAAATTCTGTAGGGTAGGCTGGGGTGGAGGTGATATCTATAAAACCTATCGAAGTCTCTTGAGTAATTTGTGTTAGCGTTTCAAATTGTGCAGAAAAAAGGATGGCGCCATCTTCAACAGAAAGTGATGTAGAATTAGCAGGTTCCCACAAAAACCTGACATGTCCCTGGAGAGCATTTGTGATGCCGAAATTGTTTTCACCTAAATCCCTAATTCCAAAATCGGAGACTCCGACATATTTTAATACTGCCGGATCCCAGTTGATGGATGACTGGAAGGAAATGATATCAGAAAATCCATTGACTTTTATTTTAACGCTTAAGATATCTCCGATAATGACATGTTCATCGGTGGCATAAATAGATACACCCTCTTGTTGAGCGACGACACTATGCTGACAAAAAAAGAATAAAATGAGAATAAATGAAAAAATATAACGAAGCATTAATGTAAGCGAGATTATTTCTGGTCAATATTGTTATTAATGCCGGATTAACCCTAGTTAGTAACCTGTTATTTTCTAACGATGAAAGGTAAAGAAGTAAAAAACCGGTTGTAAGCCGGTTTTTAATAAATGCAATGTCTTAATGTGAGGAGGAAAGTTCCTGTTCTTTTTCAAAATGCATATCGCGCCATGAATATTCAAAGATCGGACTTACTTTTACCTCTGGCAGTTGAACTTTATTATTTACCAGCACGGATTTTCTCATCACATTTGTTCTGATAAAATCTTCCAATTCGCCATAGCTAATTTTACCATTGGATACTTGCAACCCTTTCAGTAAATAATAAGTGAAAATCCCATGCGCTTTTTCTTTATAAGGATGAGCGGTCTGATCTTCCGAAGAGGCTGAAAAGACGATTAAATTGCCCATTACAAATGGAGATTTAGGTTTTATCCGTACACCCCGGGCAGCTACCAATCCTTGATTTCTTGCACCACCGCTAAAGCAGGCGTCTAAAAAAACCGTCACGCGCTGAGATTTATGCTCCGTCAATTTGTTGAAAACGTCTTCCAATTTCAAAGCGTAATCCAGATTTGAGCTGCTCACATCAACAGGAATTAAATAGGGCTCATTGGTATCTTCTTTCGGCAAACCATGGCCGGCATAGTAAAATATTAATTCTGCTTCGCCTTCATATGCTTCTGCTATGGCGCTCAAGCGAGCAATCGATTGCTTCATTTGTCCTGCTGTAGCATTGATCAGGAGTGTGATATTTTCTTTTGGTAGCCCAAGTGTGTTGCTCAAATATTTTTTGAATATTTTGGCATCAATAGAGGCGAAATCTACGTTAGTGTCTGTATTCAAATTCATTTGAAATGAGCTGTAATCCTCATTTCCAATGACAAGAGCAAATATTTTTTTATTGTTCATATTCGTAATCGGAATATCCACGTCAACATCCGATTGGCCTATTATGGTAAGAGAACCCTCAAGAGCCAAGTTGCCATTTAGCGTATTCATCTGAGGAATGCTGTACGTGATATCATTGAAATTCAAATCCAGGGTAGGATTGGCGGTCGTATGGAAATCCTGTGAAATATCATAATAGAAATCCTGATCCTTGTATTTTGCTTCCAGTGAGGTGACAAGAAATTTATCTCCCGAGAGCGTGTATGTAGGATTGCCAAACCAGATTTTATTCCAATTTTCTTTTACATCCTTTGCATATTCCAAGGGAACAGGAAGCATAATGCTTTTTGCTCCAGGGATAAAAACATTGAATTTTTCATAATCGGCTTCATACAAACCAACAGAAGATTTTTCAAAATTCACGTGCCGTTTGGCCAATGAGTTGACGGCTTGCATGGAAAATTCATGAATCTGAGACTCTCTGTTTTCTTCAGAAACACGAACAAGATACTCCGAAGTTTTTTCAAATTCGCCTTTCAATTGCCAATCGGAATACATTGTTTTTACGTAATTCTGAACTTGCTCTTCAAGGGAAATAGACTTACTGTATCTTCCAAGCCCACTATAGGCAGGAGTGATTACCCAATCACCGGCTTTGTCGATCAGTCCAAATCTCCCGTCAAATTTTACTACGGCAAAATCGTTTGAAAAAGGAAAGGCCGCATCAAACTTCATCTCGATAACAACTTCAGCCGATTTGTTGATATATCCCCAATAATCCCGTGTCTTCACTGCAGCTAGTCCATCTTTAAAATAATTGGCATCTTCATACTCAGCTTTTATAACTAAAGCCCCTTTTTGGTTGATAAATCCATACTTTTTACCAGTGCTAATCAGCGCCAGCCCTTCGGAAAAGGAATATGCTTCTTCATAGTCATGCTTGATCAACCAATTGCCATTTCGTTCGATATACCCTTTATATCCATTGTAAATTACAAATGCCAAGCCTTCAGAAAACGGAAGCGCCCGTTCAAAGCTATGTTTCAGAATGCGATCACCATCTCTATTGATAAATACAAAACCATCATCATTTTTAATAATAGCTTTCCCGTCACTGAATGAACTTACAACCTTCATTTTTGGCTCAAAATGCCATTTTCCCTTTTTATCGATGTACCCCCAATGTTTATATTTCATGGCACAGGCGAGCCCTTCTTTAAATGGCTTTGCATCTCGAAATTCGGGTTGAATAATCCATTTGCCTAAGCCATCAATATATCCCCAATTGCCATAATATTTTACGGCTGCCAATCCTTCAGAAAAATAATAGGCTTCTTCGAATTTTGAAGAAATGACCCAATCTCCGTTTTTATTAATAAAGCCCCATTTCCCATATTTTTTTGCGGGCAGCAGAAATTCTGATCTTTGTGAATAACCGCTGTTTAATGCGATTAGTGTAACTGCGAGAAGGCCAAGTATTATCTTTTTCATGGCTAAATATTTTTTGCTCAAAATCGACCAGGTTAGTTTACAATCTTGAGCTTAAGTTGTTTGTAATAGAAATTCATATTGTTAATTCGATTGTTTTCCAACCAACTGGTTAGCACTGTGGCTTGCAGCGATTCCGGATTTTCATAGTTTTTATTCGGATCATTTTCAGGTTTTTCGAGACTTGGTTTTATAAATTCATCGCTTGAAAATACCATATACAAATCCACAAACTCTTCGTCTTTTTCAGTAATCATGATCAACTCATCAATCAAATGCCTTGAAAAATCAGTGAAATAATCATTCTCACCATCATGAGAGAAGAAAACATAATCCTTATCGGCGATCACAGGAATAGCATTACTGTATTTTACAGGCATATTTTGGTATGGCAAAAGCCTGAATGCCTGCTTGCCATCTAGGCCGGCTTCATTATTTTCAATTACATAAATGGACAAATATCCATTTACCGGAGTGTTGAAATGAAAGTACAAGGGGTCACCATTTTCAAAAAAACTAGTTTTACAGATTTCCCTTTTGCAATTGGTAGTGAAGTAATTGAATTGAACATCTGCCTGAGCTAATTCCCGAACCTTGCCTACAATTTTCAAACTCATCCAAAGTTCGTTCCGATTTTTTCGTCCGTCTTTGGTCTTTCTCATTTCTTCTTTAAAGACTTCTTGTGTGGTTTTCAGCCATTCTCCACGAATGGTTGTTTTGCCAAAAATTCTGAATTGAGTATTACCGTCATCCACTTCCACAAAAGATTCCTGGGTTACATAAGTTCCAAATTCCCGTTCGATGGCATTAATGATGGCATGGTGGCGCAGCTTGTCTTTCAAATCATCTTTGCTCATATCATCTTCAAGCCTGAAAAGCGCCATGCCAGAGGCCTGCCTTACCTGTAGGCGGGGATTTCTGATTTTCTGAGCGAAGGCGTTTCCCTGGCTTAGCAGCGTGATGAGCAATATAAAAGCAAACTGTTTCATGTAAATCCTGAAATTAATCCCAATTATTCTTGATATGCATGCGATTCACGAAGTAAGGGATTGGTTATCATGTCCTTATATTAAAATAATTTATATTAGGATTAGCCCAAAAATGAGAAATAATTATATTAGGAAAGACAAATCAATTCCCTGCCTCGCGGCAGGCCTGTTGCGCTACCCACCTGCCCGGCATGCAGGGCAGGTGATTGATCTTCAGCGCTTTAAAACTTTCAATAATTATTCCTCGGATTATTCGGGTTAGAAGTTCATCAGTTTTTCTAACTTTTCATGAAGTATGTCAGTTTCATCTTCAAGCTTTTTCCTGATTGCTTTTTTGGCGACTTCCTGAGCAAGATCATTGTTGTAGCCCACACGAACAGAAGATTCCACATTTTTGTTGATTTTTCTGTAGATCTCGAAAAGGAAGATCACACGACCGATTTCCTGTGCAATAATGTTTTTGGATGCAGCAACTGTTTTTGTGACAGATGCAGCTTCTTCATTGTTGAGCTGGTTATTGGCGATGCTGTTTTCGATTAGCGCGGCTACATTAGTTTGAACCAAACCGGCCAACTCAAGCTTTGCTAATTCAGTTGCCTGAAGTTTGGCCGCTGATTGGGTTTCTGCTACTGAATTTCCGGAGGCAACGATGTAAAGCGGATAGCCATTTTCATCCTGCTTGTATTGAAGCTCCCAGGATTTCTCAACCTGCTTATCCATTGGCAATGCCCCGGGGGCTACATACCAGCCTTTTCTTTTGAAACTTCTGGCTTCTTTTCTGGCCTTTTTATAGGCTTTCTTTTTCATTTCTTTCTTGGCCTGTTTATCCGGCTTTGCAGCATAAGAATCATTTATAGGCGCAATGAGCACAAGGGCAATAAGAACAGTGAATAATAAATTAAATGTTTTCATGGCAATAATATTTTAGTTTATATGTTGTAAACAATTATTAAGCCAAAATGAATTTTTGATGTAAAATGAGAGTGCAAGACCGGTTCTAACTTGAAAGTAAAGGGTAGTAAATCAGGCTATTAGTAGAATAATTATTATTTATTCGCATACTAAAATATTTTAAAAAAATATAAATAGCCTGGGAAATGAACCCTTGGATAATTCACTTTTTCTTATCATTAGTTGAATACTTAATGCATCGCATTAGCTTACCAAACTTTGAATAAAGTAGAATTTGACGTGTTCGATTTTGTTTTGATAGAGGATGTATCTTAATCACTTTTTGCTGAGAGGATTTCATCATACTTCACTCTGGAGAGAAGGTTATTATAAATGGTACTTTTAATTGTAAAAACATAGCTTGGCGCTAGTTTTATATTTGTTTGGTTGTCGAGTGTGATCAATTCTTCAAGGGCTTCAAAATTCTTTTGAGCGCTCTCATCAACCTGATACGAGATCATCCTATCTGTACCGCTCCACTTTAGTTTGTAGTTGTTTAGATTTTTGTTCATAAGAGTTTTCCCGAATTTTTTGGTGACGGCTCCTTCATTCAAAGCAATATCCTTATTAAAACGATCTTTCAACACCAGCTTGGCGCCTCCATATTTGGAAAGAAAAAAGTCAGACATATTTTTCGTGGTAAAAGCCTGAATTTTGTGAAGTGAATTATCAATAAAGTATAGGTAGATTTCAGTAATATATAGATTGTCTTCAAGGAGATCAAGATCTTTTATCTGGTAAATCGTGAAATCTTTGGTGTAAAATGCCCCATATTTTTTAAACTGCTCAAGATTGAGAGAATGAATGTCTTGATAAAGATCAAGGTTGCTAAACCTGAACATAATTTTTGGATCTATTATGCTTTTCGAATTATCAATGCCAACAATTATCGGTTTTCCGACTATAATCTCAATAGGTTTTGGTCTATTACATGAAAATGAAATTATTCCGACAAACAGAATCAATACCTTGTAATACTTTATCATATAGTTTATAATTTAACACTTGTTGTCATGTATTCAAATTAGTATTAATAAATGGTACTGATAAATAAATAGTTTTAATGGGTGAATTAAGCCTAATAAAAAATTGCATGCTATGCCAGTATCGTATAAAAAGACTAGTCCGGATAAAAAATATGATCATATTATAATAGGGTCTGGAATCAGTGGAATTGGATTGGCGGCCATACTGGCAAAGGAAAGCCAAAGTTCTTTGGTATTGGAAAAGCATTATACACCGGGTGGTTTCACACATGTTTTTAAGCGCAGGGGCTATGAGTGGGATGTTGGAGTGCATTATATCGGGCAGGTTCATCAGGAAAAATCTTATATCAGGCGTGTATTCAATTATGTAACTAATGGGAAATTGCTTTGGGCCGAGCTGGCTGATAATTATGATCGAATCATTTTTGGCGAGAAGGCATATGATTTCTATAAAGGAAAAGAGAATTTTAAAAATAAACTGAAAGAGCAATTTCAATCTCCTGATGATCAGAAAAGTATAGACGCCTATGTTGACTTGATCAGGGAGGCATCCAGAACGAGTCAGGAAGTTTTTGCCAGGCGAGTAATATCGCGTGTTGCCTTTCAATTGTTTGGAAGATTCATTTCAGGGAAAGCAAAGAAATTCTATAGTAGAACAACAAAGGAAGTCTTGGAAACTTTTATTTCTAATCGCAAATTGATTAGTGTGCTCACAGGGCAATTCGGAGATTATGGGATGCCTCCCGGTGAAAGTAGTTTTATCATGCACGCCATGCTCGTCAATCATTATTTTGAGGGCGGAAGCTATCCGGTCGGAGGTTCTGCTCAAATTTTCGACACTATAGAACCTATAATCAAATCTGCGGGGGGCGATGTTTTTGTTAATGCTGCAGTTGATGAAATACTTGTAGAAAAGGGAAAAGCAATCGGGGTAAAGATGGTGGACGGGAAACGTTTTTTTGCGGAAAGTATAATCAGCAGTACCGGAATCCATAATACGTATAATCAATTGCTGAAAGGGCCTAATGTGAATTCGAGGAAGTTGAAAAAAATTAATAAGCTAAAACCGTCGGTTGGGCACTTGTGCTTGTACATTGGAATAAAGGAAACTCCAGAAGAATTGAATCTGCCAAAAACCAATCTTTGGATGTATCCCGACAATTATGATCATGATGAAAACATCAGGAAATATCTCAAAGATCCTGAAAATGAAGAATTTTCGCTAGTATATATTTCCTTTCCGGCGGCTAAAGATCCTGATTTTCAAAATCGATATCCCGGAAAAAGTACGATTGAGATTATTACCTTAAGTGATTATTCAGAATTTAAAAAGTGGGAAACAAAACCTTGGAAAAATCGCGGGCAGGATTACGAGGAATTGAAAGAGCGCTATGCACAAAGATTACTTCAAAAGCTTTATGAGCAGTTGCCCCATCTGGAAGGAAAAGTTGATTACTATGAGTTATCGACTCCACTATCCACCAAACATTTTGTAAATTATAATCATCACAGATTTTCATGTCAAACAAAGCGCCTAATTTTTTGCAAGCTAATCCATCATAACTATCACAGAAACAGTTACTTGCATTTTCAGATATTGATTTCCGTTTCAATAGTTAGGGATGT
>SDBV01011580.1_pt1 | contig 11412 bp, 6 predicted proteins | sample 2277081 | NCBI WGS metagenome assembly SDBV01 (sample SAMN10402039, study PRJNA504765) | marine sediment metagenome | isolation source: marine sediment core GS10_PC15, 223 cmbsf | place: Arctic Ocean: Southern Knipovich Ridge | collected 2010
GAATATGCATTCAGAACATTCTTGTTCTCCGGATCAATGTCGTAGGCTTTTTTAAATGAAGTTTCTGCGATCTCCATTAGTGCGTCTTTACGTCTGGGATTGGACTCTGCCAAAGCGGTCTTCTTAGCCAATTGGGCATATTGAAGGATATTCCGGGCTGATGGAAAAGTACTTTGTAAATTACCAAGTATTGTAAGAGCTTTTTCGGGCTCACGTTCGCTTATATAATTGGCATAAATAGTTCGAATGCTATGTTCGTTGGGATTCAGGATCGCCGCTCTCAAAAGCGATCGCTCGGCTTCTACTATCTGCTGGGCGGTTACGTTTTGTCCGAGATTAAGATTTCGGTTATATATCAATAATGCAGATTGCTTGGCTGTGCTCGGACTCAACGGGTTTATCCTTTGGGCAACTTTCATGTCGACAATAGCCTCTTCGAAATTACCAAGCTCGTTGTGTGCACTGCTCCGAAGCAGGTATGACATTTCAGACGTCGGCTGAAGTTCAATGCAGTAATCTAACTTACCAATAGCCTCTTGAAAAAGCTTTTGAACTAACAACAGTCTTGCTGCATAAAGGTTACCTTCGCAAAGATCGAAGTTGTTTCTCCTGGCTTCTTCAACAAGATCGTCCGCCAGTGAAAGCTTGTCATTATTGATCGCAAAATTAAAATATAATGATAAGACAAAACTATCATCTGTCAACAGCTTATGGGCTCTCTCAAATTCATCAAGCGACTTGTCTAACTCACCGGCTTTTTCATAAAAAAGTGCTTTTGCAGTCGCCCGCTCTCCTTTATCCGATATCTCATCGATGGCCGCTTTACTCAGCTCATTTAATCTCTCTACTGGTATAGCTGAAGGATCCGGCTCATCCAGTGATGCCCTGAGGATCTTAACTTTAAGGACCTCAGGTGAAATTTCAAGAAAATCATCAAGAATTGTCTTTGCTTTTTCAAAGTCTTTCTTTTCAATGTAGTTCGAGCAAATTCGTATCGTGCGATCTACGTTGCCCGGATCCTTTTCCTGGAGCTTTAAAAGTGTATCTAACGCTTTAGCTCTGTAATCCAGGTATTTAATTTCGTCGTAAGGCTCAACGGCTTTCGTCTTTGTTTCATCGTTAAAGATATCCGGCTGTTCTTGAAGGCGTTTGCTCGATAGCTGATTTGTGATACGTGCGCGATACAAACGATAAGTAAATCGTAAAATCTCGATATCGTCTTGGTTCAGGTCTTCAAGGAGTTCTTCTGCTTCGTCGGTCATTCCCGCGCCGATATACCCTCTTATCTTGGACAAGGTACTTAGTTCGGATACACCGAATGAATTTTCATAAAAATTCGTGATTTTAATTCCGTTGGCCCAACCCTGCAAATCGTACAGAACTTCTGCATAATCAAGAAGAATAGTCGGCTTAGACGATACCATATTATTTTGTGTTGAGATCGAATATTCGAGAAACTCCTTTTTAAGCCCTATTTCGGGACGATCCTTGAATATTTCGGCGAGACGGTAAGCTACAAGTGAATCGGGTTGACCGGACGCCTTAAAACTTTCGTGTGCCGAGTAAAGCTGACGAATAGCGGCATCTTTGTTGCCGCGCGCCAATTCAAGCAATCCGTTCCATTTTGTCATGTGAATATTATCGCCGGTTCCAAGTATCTGTTCGATTTCATGTACGGAATCTTCGGCCTTTGTAATATACGTTGCCTTTAGTGATTCGTCCCCATCCTGACCGGCCTCAAGCGCCAGCATGATATACCATGAGCTTAATAAAGAGTATGAGATCAAACGATTTCTCTTGTTTGCGAATTGCCTGGGACCGGACGTGTTTTTGGTATCAGGAAATTCCAATGTACCATTGACAAGCTCTACAGCCTTTTTAATCGACTCCATGTCATTATTTATAGAACCATTTTTGTAATAAAGAGTTGCTGTGGTTAAAGCGTATTCAAAGCTTTCGCTTTCGAGTTCAAGTGCTTTTGTCATTGCATCAAGAGACTTGTCATAGGTCTTGGGTTTCGTAGAATAAAATTTTGATAAAGTTGCATAAGCGCCTGCGCTGGAATCAAACCTTTTAACCAGAGCCTGTATTTCAGACTCAAGTGATTCAATTGCGTCAGGATCGGAAAAGTCTATGCCCGACTGGTTAAGTTTTAATAGAGATATGTAGGACTGTACATCGTCAGGTGCGATCTCAATGCACTCTTCTATAATCCCTTTGGCCTTTTCAATAGCTGATTCCGTCGCGCCGATGACGCCTTTACTGCTGTTGATCTCGCCTTCGAGCAGAGCGGCCTCGGAAAGATACCTGTAAGTGCTGGTGTCCTCAGGTTCCATTTCTTTCAATCTGTCAAGTTCCTTAAAAGCGTCTTCGAGAGAGCCTTCTCGATCGGTCGTTTGACCAAGAGAAGCCATAGCAAGAAGGCTCCTTGCCTTTGCACGAACTACATAGGGATCGATCTCAATATCTTTTTCTTCATATATATCCAGAAGATCCGAAGCATTAGTCTCTACTCTTTGCCATACACCGGAATTGCCGCTATCGGCAGCATCGTAGTAGAATTCCAGAAGCTTTTTATTGGCCTTGATGTTTTTAGGATCGACATTAAGGATAGTTGTCCAGCAAGCTAGCCGCTTTTGCCAGTTGGGTTCAAAATATGACGGATCGTCCATCGGCACATCGGTACTGTCGGTGAGAAAAAAATCGGCATATTCAAACAGTATTTCGATCTTCAGATCGTCGTCTTTAACTGCTGCTACGACCGCACGTCGGTAGCTTGATTCGGCTTCTTTAAAGTTTCTGATTTCGATAGCCGCATGAGCGTCGTCGAGAAATTTCATAGGATTCTTGCTGAAATGCAGCAGTACTACTATTACACCAAGAATGAAAAATGCCAGAACTGCCGAACCGATTATCGCTACCTTTTTATTCAATCTTTTTTTAGCCATTTGAAATCCTTACTTCTATAATACAATTAATAAAATAGTTTATTCTCCTGATCTACACTATCACAAAATGGTGTAGACCGTTTCCAGTTAATCTTTTGAGTTGGCGTTTTCCCAGTCAGGCCAGATATCTTTATCCATAACATTTAGAAGGATCGAGAGGAACTTTTCGCTGGCCGCCAATGTGTCTTCTTTATCCGGATATACCGTACCCCTGTGATTATGTCCGTAAAACTTCCATTCCACCTTGGCGAAATACGAATATTTACCGAAAAGGTTCTTGCCCATTATCTTTCGCGTCTCAGTACGGTTTCCAGAGTACTGACCGTTGACATGGAAAAAATACATTACAGAAAACTTAGAATCTGGCTGCCAGATATTACGGCTCTTTTGAGAAAAAACAAGATACCTTGCGCTAATTGTTTTTTCAGCGCCGGGATCCACTGATTGCAGATCAAGGGACACCTGATTGAGGGCAAGTTGTTGGTTTCCACCACCGGCATAGCACTCATCGGGAACGTGGGGAACCTGATCGGGATTACCGGTGTAATATGTTATGAACAAAAAACAATGACGTAATGCACTGTCTTTATTTACGCTCGGATCTTCGAAATCCCACTGGATGTATTCTTCCGTACCCAGATTCTCAAGGATGTCCTTGTTCTTGATCCGATACTTTTTTACAACTTTGTAAGGAGACAGATCGTAGCTGTCAAGATTTTCAAGAGAGTCCTTTAAAGGAATCGGCAGCTTGATAAGATGGACACCGAGTTTATTGATTATATATGTTTGAGATCCGCAGGCGAATGCCAGAACGAAAACACATATCAAAAAAGCAGGCTGTTTATAATGTTTAAGAATATCTCTCATCGTATTCCATTGTTATTATTCATCTACCGAATCGTCGGATGCTTCGGGTTTATGTCGTTTAATAATTATATCTTCAACCGGTTCGGTGCCTTCTTCAACCAGAAGATTGAACATCATCCATGCAAGGAAACCGTATATACCGAAAGCAAGAGGCAGCATCATCATACCGAGCATATCGTGATAGATACCCTGAGCATACTTCGGATCCCAGAGAATATGGATAAAACCAGTAACGCTTACACGAACAACATTGCAAAATATTGCTATAGGGATAGTGCTGCAAAGAAGGATTATACGCTGCCATGCGGGGCGATAGTGAAGGTATGCCATCGCAACACCAAGTGCCAGAAAAGCCATCAGCAAACGCATTCCGCTGCAAGCCTCGGCAACATCCAACCCAGGTTCCATCTTAACGCCCTTATACACAACATCGATCACAACACCATTGGCTGTTGTCTCAAGATTCGGAACCGCGCTAAGCAAAGCTGTCGCTATCGCAGCTGCCAGCCGACGCATTGGGATCGTTATCATTCCGTAAAGACGTGCAGGAAGCGGAACAGCGAACACAAGATAAATGATCGGAAGCCAGGTATACCTGACAAGACGAGATCCGCCAAGAAACAGAACCACCGCGCCGATTGCCATGATCATTACCAGGGGCTGAAAGTATGCCACTTTAAAGTGCATTATGTTAAGGGGATAGAAGATAAGACAGCAGATCAAAACGAAAAGACCGAGATAGTTGGTTCGCCGAGACATATTTAATATCTGGGTTTTATTCTGGTTTAAAAAGTAAAGGCTAAAAAGAGGAATCAGAAAACCATGCGACCAACTGCTGTCAGTCACCCAACGCCAAACGGTACGATCGATCTCACTACGGAAAAAAAACCATAACAGAAAGGATATTAAGACGATCTTGACATAAATGTGCACACCAAGACTGCTCCACTTGGGATCATCCTGATCGCTTTGCTCCTTAGTATTTGAAAGAGACACATTGTTTTGGCTCATAATATTACGTTGCTTTTACTTTTAGAAAAAATCTACAACATTGATCACAGCATCATTAAAATCATCACCCCCAAAGTTTTTGCTGTAATTGAAACTATAATTAACCCTGAAACCACTTCGCAAAACCAGAAGATACCGTGAGACTATATGGGTTCCAACATTGATCTGGTCATTGGGCTTAATGAAGAAGTCGGGCTGCAAACCCTTGGCGATCTTGTCAAGGTCAACCATCACGATCTCTTCTTTGTTACGCCCTATCCTCCTGATAATTTCGACCTTCTTGGGCCAGGCTATTGCATTTAAACCGCCCGCGGAAGCAATTGCCATTTTTAATGTAATCGGCATGCCAGTGAGACTGATCGGCCCGCTCCTGTTGACATTACCGCTTACCCAAAAATACCCGATGCTGTCCATCGGAACCGTGATCGAATCGCCGGGGCGGACTACTATATTATATTTTGGATCCCCACCAAGTAATTTGTCTACAGGAATTCGAATTACACGCGTTTGCGCCCCGGCCGTGCCTATTTGATCCCACCCGTAGTCCGCGGTATCTATCCCTTCTTCTGCGACAAAACCGGTTTCTCGCTCAATTGGCTCGACAGCCGCTAATGGCTTGCCAACACGTATCGGCAACCATTTGCCATCCTCAAATACCCACTCAATCCTTCCCCCAGGTTCTTGTTTCTGTGAAACAGCGATACCTGCATCAAGCACACCGTAAGGATCCGTCAGTTTTTCAAGATCTGTTTCCATCTCGGAAGAGGTAATGACAACGCCACCGTTTACGCTTCCGCGTTTGTAAGGTTCGAGTATTCCCAATATCTCGTCGTTATTATTGGAGGATTTAGTAAAAGCCCTTTTAGAGCTGTATAATCGCGATTTAGGGGTTGTTTTAGAGATTGCCGGACTGATCAATTCATTGCCGGATACCTTGCGGGAAACATAAATATTGCTGACGTTGTATTCCCCAATGCCCCCGGCAATTGCGATAAGGTCCGTGAGACGGAAGTCATATCGCGGGATCGGAAATCTGATCGATCTGCCAATTCCCTGGCCCGAGACTGAGACCATTTGGCTCTGTGATTGCATTAGCGTTACTGTCACAAGGGGGTCAAGCAGGATGTTCGGCGAAAGGATATCTTTGATCTCGTCTTCAAGTTTTGCTTCTGTGAGTCCGGCTGCACGTATCTGACCAACTTCGGGGATAGAGACACGCCCGGATTCGGTTACTGTATAATCGTTAACATAGTTCTGTCCACCCCGGAGCAACTCATAGATCGATATACGCACTATATCGCTGACACCAAAAACGTAGTCCTGTTCTAAGTTTATGATATCGCTGGGCTTAGGGTCCTCAGCTCCTGCGTATATAGGTGCAGGTTCGTCTTCAACTCCAAGAGAATCCAGAATCACATTTACAACAGGAACAGGGCGGAAACGGCCTATTTGAGTGGGATCGAGTGTCTGATCGTTACAGCCGACGCCAATAATCACAGCTGCAATGAGCATAAATATATAAAAAACTGATTTAGGTTTTGTCATCTTCCAATCCACAGAACACTAAGCATCGTTTTTAGGCCATTACGGGACATTCTGTCCGATAATGACACACCGCCCGCTGATGAAATTATCGACGCGAAATAGCAGTTCCTTAAGCTATTTTTTTGCGATAAACCCAATATTTACCGAAAATCAGGCTCAATTTTCGCATTCGAAAGGAAACTCCATTATCCCCAACATTACTGATGCCCAGAGAAAGTGTTTCATACATAAAAAAGTGCCCTGAGACAAAATCGTGATTCGTGATTCGTGACTCGTGACTCGTGGTGGAGGAAAATCAAATATCAAATATTAAAATGAAAAATTGAGGAACCGCACCTAAGGCGTAAACTTGCGCGGGACTATTTAAAAAGATAAGAAATATCGTGTATAGAAAAAGGGTGGAAAAAAAAGTAAGTGCGTTCCGAGGCGCGTGATTGGAGGGGGTGGGTCTTGAAAAGGGTCGTTTTTCGGCTGTGCGGGCCGAAAAAAGGGCGGAAGAAGTAAAGGGGAGTCGTTTTAATGCGGGAAAAATGACAAGAAGAACTTATGAAAAAACGTGTGTTTTTTTGCAATTTATGACAAAAAAACACAAAAACGAACAAAAACGCGCAAAAACGCGCACGAAATGACACTTTTTTGAAAAAACCTGCGTAGGAAAAAACACTTAATAGTGGGTTATTGGACTGAAAAGGCTAACTGGTGTTGGGGGGTCGTGAATGTTAGACGATTTAATGGATACTGATTATTATCCACAGATTTCACAGATTTTCACAGATTAAAAGAGGTATGGATTTTAAAACTAATTATTTAACTGTTTCGATTTTAGAGGACGGAAAGCTAAGCTAAGATATTCCCGCAGGGACGCAGAGACGCAGAGAAAAGGTAAAAGACAGATTCACCACGATCCGTCTTCGTTTCACTTCGACGCGACGGGCGGGATTGAAGATAGTGAGGAAAAGCTTTTGTAAATACCTAGGGCATGAACACCTGAGGCGTAAATTGCCTATTGTAACGAAACGAGTCCCGGTCACTTTGTTTGCACCGGTCTCTTTGTTTGCAGGTCTCTTTGTTTGCACCCAAAACCGCACAGTACGTCTAACGTATTCCAAGCAACTGGACATCGCCAATATTCCATCCTGAATATGGCAGTGCTCTTGTACCATCGATAATCTCATAACCAAAGCGGACAAAAACAGTACCTTCCCCATCTGCAACACCACTGATATCGTATTCCAAATGCTGCCAGCTTGAATCGGTAACAGGGACACTTAGCGCCCCATTCCAGACTGAAAACCAATTTGTTCCATCGATTGAAACCTCTACCTTGTTATCAACGTAAGGCGGGTAATCGGAGTTTAACCACCTTGCGAACTTTAATTGAACATCATGATAATCACTGCAATCAATTGGTGCTGAAGTCAGATAATAAGGACCACCCGTAACAAGGTCGTAATCACCGTTCAGATTGACTCCATAAACGTTACTTCCGCCAATTCCTGATATCGGATCAGGGTTACCGTATGAAGTTCCTCCGCTGCCTGTAGGTTGACCGAAGGCCCATTGTCCATCGGTTGTCCAGCCGGGGTCGCTGTCAAAGGACAAACTATAAAAGCTAAGCGGCACACCAGCAAGCCAGTTATCGGCTACCACTACAAGGTCGACGAGATTTACCAACCCGTCACCCGTCCAGTCACCGGGCTGCATTACTCTAAAGCCATCAGCAAGTATTATATGCCCATCAACAATGCTAAAGACATTTAAATCGTATAGCCCTGGCAAAGCATCTTGAGGAATATCAAATACACTACTTTGCGTACCAAATGCACTACTAGAAGACCACCCATAGTTGTCTATCATAATGCTACTTTGAGATACAATGATTGAACTATCTTGAGAAAACCATGAAAGCGTCCCGCTGCCCTGAATGTAGTCGATATTCTGGGTTGTAAGGGTAACAGTCAAGCTTTCTCCTTGATATGCAGCGTTAGGGGTGACAGAATGAATTGTTGGTACAACAGAATTAACAGTAAAACCATCTACTAGAGTCATCGTCCCGTCAACACCATTATTAACACTCAAATCGTATGTTCCCGGTATAGCATCAGTTGGGACAGAAAGCTCAGCAATAAGTTGAGAGTCGTTTACCGACCAAGCACCGGTTGAACTTCCCTGCGAAAACCATACAGTTGTGCCACTACCCTGTTGATAACTAAAATTGGTATCCTGCCCGGAAATAAGCACTGTCAAAGTCTGTCCGGGCTGAGCAGTGTTTGGGCTAATAGCAATAAGTTCAGGTGGATTAAATGTATTAATTGTAAAGCCACTGCTAAGCGTTAAAGTTCCATCAATAGTATCAGTGACCTTTACATCCCAGCTGCCAGTTGATGCCCCACCGGGAATATTAAAATTCGCAGAGGCAGAGGTATCGCTGTTTGCCCAGAAGCTGCTTGCATTGATCGTTGAACTGCCCTGTGCAAACCAAACAGCAGTGACGGTTGAACTTCCCTGCATAAATGTAGTATCTGACCCTGTAATCGTTACTGAAAGACTCTCACCTTGCTCTGCATTGTTAGGTACTATGGAAGTAAGAGTTTGAGCATGTGCAGTTAGTGTTAACGAAGTGACAATCAGGCAAAATACTGGTATAGAATATCTGATATTCTTTTTCATGTGATCTCCTCCTAATATCTCATAGATTACCGACTTGATGGAAACTACCAGAACTATCTCTTTTTGTCAAGTTCATTTTTGACTATTTTAAGGTATTTCTGTAATCTAGCATTCTCTTTGTCCTGATTGCATCGTGATAGCGTTTCAAACGCATCCTGATATCTGCCTGCGTTATAATATACAGCGCCTAGATTTATCAATACGTCTTCAAATTGAGGATAGATATCAAGAGCCATATTGTAATACTCAATCGCTTTTTCATGTTCACCCATGGTTTCATAACTGCCTGCCAAATTGTTTAATACATGAATATGATAGGGATGGGCCTTGTATGCCATTTTGAAATCTTCCAGCGCCTCTGGAATATTGTTCATCATATAATTTGCTTCACCTCTATACCACTTCAGCGGCGTTGACATTGGGTCAAGCATAGCCCATTTTGAATACCCCTTGTCGATTTCTACAATAACTGCGGGCCAGTTACTTGCTTTCCTTGCAGCCAGTGCGCGTTTGGTATATATCTCAGCATTCATTCTGTAGTATCCAACGATAACTGCAAATATCAAGATAGCAATGCAAGGTAAACTCAACCACAAGACAAATCTATTAGATACAGTTTTGGTCTCTGGTCGCAGACGATGATATATAGATGTAACCATTGCCATCATCATTATCAAAAACATTGAGTGGAATATTCTTTCCTTTGGAAACGTAAAGAATGAAAAGACCATATACCCAATAATCCCAAAGAAAATATGAATAGACAGCAGTTTATCATTTAGGCTTGAAGAACCTATTATGATTTTAAAGATATAGATAAGAATTGTAACAAAAATCGCTAAGTAGAACAAAAACCCTGCTATTCCAATCTCCGACAAAACCCACAAGTAATCATTCTCCGGCCGTACAAAATACTCTGTTTTGAACATGCGCTGGTCAGGAAAATCTTCTATACCATAAGATGGAAAACTGATTTTCCAATTACCTGCGCCAATACCACAAACAGGATTGTTTTGGGCAAGTTCGTAAGTTTGCCTCCACATCGAAATGCGTATAGAATTATTTGAATGCGACGGCGAAATAATAGACTCAACTCTGCCAACAACTGAACCTACAGAGTTAGATTTAAAATGAAGACAACTGAAAAGACCTACAGAACATATCAATGCTAAAAAAGCCAATAGGCACCCTCGGCCCATGCCTACCCTTGCTTCCGTTGGGACCTGAAACTTCTCTTGCAAGAATAGCAATAAAACAATAGTTGCCGTTGCAAGACCAGATACGGCAATCGCAAGCCAAACGGAGCGAGTCTGATTCAAAAGAATTATTGTAAGCAACGGTACCATTGCAACAAAGCTTATGATTTTCCAGTATGTTCGGAATGCTAGCATGGCATAAAGGCAAAACGGCATCATCAAGAAAAGAGCCGATGACAACTGATTCCTCTGGGCCATCGTGCCAGTGATATTACAGGCTGCATAAGAAGTATTAAAAAACTGTGTGAAGTACTGGAAGAAACATATCACAGATAAGATCATAGATGAAATTACTATTGCCTTAACTATAATTGCAATATAACACTTATTCCTGCTCAGATTTTTTGTTGCAAGAAATAGGTACGCGATGGATACAAATATCTTCAATACTTCATAAACACCTTCGGTAACATTTATTGCCTTAGTCAGCGAAACCACCGAAAAAAGTAAATAGCAAGCAAAGGCAGGGAATATCATTCTTCTCAGAATATTTGTGTAGCTAGAGGCTCTCCGGAGGGCTATCAGGAGTTTTATGAAGAGTACAAGTGTAAGAGTGGCCCATATCACAAAACGAAGCGTAAGGACCGGGTCAATCGTCTTGCTGGTGCCGAAAAACGGCAAAACAAAAAGGGGAATAATAACAAGAAGAATGAAATCAAAATCAATGTTAGTTTTTCCAATCTTCATCTTCAATGCTTTGCCACAATTGAATTGCCCCCACTGCTAAAACCATTATCCGTTTTTGCGAACGACAATGCAAGAACTTTTCACCTATCCCTAAAGACTAACCTATTGTGTGTGTTCTTCGCCATTTTCCGCATGGGCAACAAGTTGCCCATCCTACGGTAAAAGCGTTTTCTGCGCTGATCTCTTTAGGGGAAGCGTGCCGAGTGCTGATTTAAACTTGTCCTTAAAAACCCTTGATCTAATCATCAGAAAACTTCGTTTGGGGTTCTAGCGAACAGTCTTAAGTCGTTGTTTTATAGTCATTAGTCTTTGGTCGTTAGTCTTTAGCTCGAGGAGCCGCACCTAAGGCCCAAAAAGGGACATTTTTTTTATAACGATATTTTAGTACACAAAAATATAAATAATGCTTGACAGCCGCTCGCCCGGTG
>SDBV01011581.1_pt1 | contig 11412 bp, 11 predicted proteins | sample 2277081 | NCBI WGS metagenome assembly SDBV01 (sample SAMN10402039, study PRJNA504765) | marine sediment metagenome | isolation source: marine sediment core GS10_PC15, 223 cmbsf | place: Arctic Ocean: Southern Knipovich Ridge | collected 2010
CTCATAATACTGCAGATTAAAATTCCCGCCCAGCCCACAACACCAGTCCGATGCCGTCATTTCCTTTAAACGGTAGTCGCTGTTTGCGTTGATCAATTGACGAGGAGCTTTTGCGACACCTAAAGATTTTTTCAAATGACACGGATCGTGATAGGTCACCGTAAGATTTCTTGAACTCATATTTTGGGTTCGGGGTTCAATTTGGACCTTTTCGACCAGAAACTGGTTAATGTCCATGACTTTCTCAGAAAGCACGGCCACCTCCTGGACGATGTCCTTTTCATCTTGACCCGATTTTCTGACCATATAAGGCCAGATTGTTTTGATGGTCGCCGTGCAGGTCGCACAGGCGGTAACCAAATAATCGAAACGGTTTGTATTAAATTGATTGATGTTGTGCCGAACCAGCTGGTTAAATGTTTTCATATCCCCGGAAGAGATGGCAGGGATTCCACAACAGCCCATGTTTTCAGGTATAAAGACACCCACACCATGGTGGTGCAAAATACTAATTGCAGCCCTTGCGACACGAGGGAAGATTTTGTCGATCAGGCAGCCCACGTAAAAGAGTACCTTGATATTGGCCCTCCCGGTGACGGAGTTCATCCGGGGTATTTCGTGGTGAAAGGGTTCAGGTGCCAGAGGCGGAAAATGACGCTTTGAAAGCAGAGGTGAGGTGAAACGGACACAAGATGTACCGATCAGATTATTTACCGGCCGGGTGAAGAGGTTCTGAAATTTGGCTCCCCACTCGGCCATCCGGTCAAAGCGGGTGGGATGGGAAAGCATGCCTCGCAGAAGGATTCTTTTGGACGGGGAGAGTCCCATGTAGCCGGTGAGAATGGCCCGGGCTTTCATGAAAATTTCCAAAACATTGACATTGCTGGGGCAGTTCTCGGCACAGGACCCGCAAAGCAAACACCGGTTGAGGCGCTCGAAGGTCCCCTTCGGGTTCTGGAACATTTCCTTCATGAGTCCGTCCAAAAGCGCCAGTTTGCCACGGGCGACATCGGCTTCCCTGCCGGTCTGTTCAAACAGCGGGCAGACCGCCTGACACATGCCGCACCGCATGCAGACAGCCAGACGGTCTTCGAGTTCTTTCATCAATTCCGTTAGGGTTTTCATGTCCGACATATCGCGTCTCCCCATCCCTGTCGCCTTAAAAAAGAAAAACAGGATAGGATAATTAAACCGGTTCAATCCTGTTTAACAAAGCAGTCACTAATATCCAAACGCCCTTAATCTTAAGCATATCCGGTCGAGTATTTCAATTGAACTTTTGGGCCATACATTCATAAAGGGGTATTGCGATGGAAGGGTATCAGTTGAAAAGGTGAAAAAATTAGAATCAGAGACGTTTAAACTGTATATGCGGATTGGCTTTGCTGATAACCAATAAGGCGCTTTTTAGAAACGCACTGTTTGACAGACAAAAAAGGTAGACCTTTTTGAGTTTAAGCTGAACTTTGATAAATCCCAGCGGCAGGTAGGGACCTTCAACTTTAAGAATTTCGTCGGCGTGTATCTTAATGGTTCCCCTGAAACTTGTTAAACGAATATCGCCGACATCCCATACCTCAATTTTATATGAGATCGCCAGCGCTAAATAACACAGATAAAAAAAAATAAAGGCAATTATAATCAACCGGTACAGTCCGGCCAATCCCAAGTCGGTGAAGACCGCGTTCAAAAAGAGAGCAGACATAACAACCCATGCTGCAAGCAAAAGATAAAAGATGCTCACAAAGAGGACGGGAGCCTGATATGTTTGAATTTTTGAAGGGGTCTTTGGATCGATCACTATTAATTGCTTCCATGGCTAAACCAGTAGCCGTCTTCTTTACGTGGACATTTCGACTGATGGAATTGAGGAAGAATCACATAACCATCAGAGAAAAACAAGAGATGAGTTGCTGAAGGGAAAAATATTTTATATCCTGAAAGAAACTTGCATATTTAGGAGGTTTGGCAAATGACTGCAATCATGAAGGTCGCAATTGTAACCGGTGCAGGATCCGGCATTGGCAAACAAACGGCAAACGCTTTTCTTAAAGAAGGCTATTCGGTTGCCCTAGCCGGTCGCAGAAAGGAGCCTTTAGAAACAACCGCATCGGAGTCCGGCTCAGCTGCTGCACAAGCACTGGTTGTACCCACGGATGTGGCGGACCCAAACGATGTTCACAATCTGTTTAAGAAAACAAAAGAGGCTTTTGGCCGGATCGATGTTTTGTTTAACAATGCAGGACTTTTCGGTCCGTCCGTACTCTTTGAAGATATTCATTACGAGGAGTGGAAAACCGTCGTGAACACCAACTTGACCGGCGCATTTCTGTGTGCGCGGGAAGCTTTCAGAATCATGAAGAGCCAGCATCCCATGGGGGGGCGTATCATTAATAACGGCTCCATATCGGCCCACGCTCCACGCCCCAATTCAGCACCCTACACGGCTACCAAGCATGCCATAACCGGTCTCACCAAATCGATGTCCATAGATGGACGTAAGTACGATATTGCTTGTTGCCAGATAGACATCGGTAACGCCGCAACGGATTTAATTAAAGCCATTCTAGAAGACGGTACGGGTGCAACCCAGGCAGATGGTTCTTTCGCTCAAGAGCCGACAATGGATCTGGATCATGTGGCGAGCGCCATCGTACATATGGCGAGTCTCCCCTTGGATGTAAATGTGCAATTTATGACCATCATGGCCACCAAAATGCCTTTTATCGGCCGTGGATGACCTCTATATTGACTCAGGCATCGTTTTCACTTGGCAATGATACGAAAAATATGTGTGCTGAATTGATAAGCGTAGATAGTCGTTCTAGGGAAGCAAGGCAATCGCTTCAATTTCAACTTTCGCTCCCTTGGCCAGCCCTGAAACCTCCACGCAGGACCGGGCCGGAGGCTTGTCGGAAAAGAAACTGGCATAGATTTCGTTGACCTTTGTGAAGTCGTCCATGCTAGTGATGAACACCGTTGCCTTCAGAATCCGATCAAGGGAACATCCCGCCGCTTCAAGTATTGCCTTAAGGTTGAGAAGAACCTGGCGGGTCTGCTCTTGGACATCGTCACTGACGATCTTGCCGGTCACCGGATCAATCGGAAGCTGCCCCGTGGTAAAGACCAGAGAATCTGTTTTTACACCTTGGGAAAACGGACCGAAAGCAGCTGGCGCTTTCGGTGTGTTGATAATCTTAATTTCTGACATGGCTCTACCTCCTCCTCTTTACCCCAACATTGCTCTGTGGCAAGTCTAAGTATGATGGTCTCGAAAAAAACCATGAATTGGTTCTTCTCCAATTTAGTTGGAGAAAAGGATCCAAGGGTTTTTTTCTAAAGACGTTCTCAGGCCACACGGTCGCGGGGTTCCCGCCCGGCGAAGATGGCATCCAGATTATCGAGTGCCCGGAACCCCATGGCGTCCCTTGTTTCTTTAGTAGCGCTGCCGATGTGCGGCATGAGGAACACGTTGGGTAACCGTCTGTATTCAGGATGGATGTTCGGTTCATCATTGTAGACGTCCAACCCAGCGGCTGTCAGCTTCCCGGATTTGAGCGCCGCAATCAGCGCGTCGTCGTCGATCACGACACCGCGGCTTGCATTGACGACAATCGCCCCATCCGGTAAAAGAGCAATAAGATCTGCTTTCAGTAACTTGGTGGTTTCCGGAGACGCCAGGCAGTGGAGCGTCAGAAAATCGCAATGGGGCATCAGGTCTTCGGGGGTTTGGTGATAGATGGCGCCTTCCTCAAACTCGGGCGGCATGCGCTGCAGATCGTTGTAGTGAATCTCCATGTCGAATCCCCGTGCGCGCTTGGCGACGACCTTTCCGACACGGCCGAATCCGAGAATACCCAGTCGCTTGCCCGTTACCTGGGTACCCACCATAAAACGGGGAGACCAGTCCTTCCACTCTCGGGTGCGGACGAGTTGCTCACCCTCGCTGGCACGCCGCGCCGCACCCAGTATCAGCATCATGGTCAGTTCCGCGGTGGCGTCGGACAGGACTTCAGGGGTATTGGTTACAATAAGGCCCCGGGTTCTAGCGGCTTCAGTATCCACGTGATCGTAGCCGACCGAAAAATTAGCAATGGCTCGCACGCTCTCAGGTAAACGGGCGATCACGTCTGCGGTAAATTGTTCAGTATGGCAGGGTAAAATGGCGTCAGCGCCTTTGGCGCGTTCAATGATCTCTTCACTGGAATAGAGGACATCATCAGGGTTTAGAATGGGATCGTAATCTCTGCGGATACGGTCCTCGACGGCATCCGGTAGTTTACGGGTAACAAGAATGACAGGCTTCATGATTTATGCCTCCCTAAATAAAAATCCTGGCGCAGAGGACCAGGATATGGTTAACCCTTAAAGGGATGAAATCTAAAGTCGATATGAAAGTACCGGCTGTGTTAGTTGAGTACTTCTGTTGCGACTTTATTAAATGAGCTCTTCGCCTTCCTTTATGGATTTGTAATAATCAAATGCCAAACAGGCGAAGTTTCCCATAATGATGAACCAGAGCGGAACAGAATGTAACCTTATGGCGTAAAAAAGCAAGAAGGTAAAGGATAGAAAAACTGCTATTGCTCCCGCGATTATGTTACTCATTTTACCACTCATAAAGTTTCGATGCTCCTTTCAATATTTATTTTCGGGCGCAAGCCCTTTTATCTGTTAGGGTCGTTAATCATCGGCAAGGTTCGATACAAGCCAGCGGGCCGTTCTCAGCAGGCGGGCGTCGTCGCCCCTGGACCCAACCAGTTGCACCCCCAGAGGGAGACCGTGCGAACCCTGCAGGATGGGAAGCGTGATCGCGGGCATCCCACACAGGGTCCATATGGTGCAAAAAATCGGGCTTCCCGTCGATTCCAGACCGACAGGGGCCTCGCCGGTTGTCGCAGGGGTCAAAATGGCGTCATGCCAGTCAAACACTTTGTCCAGCGCGCGGTTGAATTCCGGTATACGGCTCACCGCACGGTTATAATCTACGGCCAAAACTTTCTGACCGCGCTCGATCATTTCCCGCAGGAGCGAACTCAGCTTATCTTTACCGTTTGCGTATTCCTGCTCGAAGCTGCGGGCAAGGTCCGCCTCCATGATGGTACGATGCTGCTCGACCGCGTCATTGAAAATGTCCGCGAGCTCAACCTCGTCGGCGCTTTCGCCCAGGTGCGCGACAAGCTCCGAAATGGCCTCTTTTGTATCCGTTTGGGCCTGGTCCCACACCGGCGTTTTGACAAAGGCCAGGCGTGGATTGAACGGGGGTTCCTCGGCCACCGTTTCAATCAAAGCGGGCCGTGCCCGCAATTGCGTGTCGGGATCGCGGTCGTCAAATACCATGATCTGCTGAGCGATCAAGGCGGCATCCTCGATGGTGCGCGTGAACACACCCACCTGATCCAGAGGTCGCGACTGTTGGAGCACACGGTGACGGGATATACGTCCGTAACTCGGCTTGTACCCGTAGACCCCGCAGTAAGAGGCCGGACGGATGACAGAACCGTTGGTCTGGGTGCCGATAGCAAGAGGCACCATGCCCGCCGCCACGGCCGCAGCCGATCCGCTCGAACTGCCGCCGGGAGTGCGTTCGAGGTCGTGCGGGTTACGGGTCTTGCCCGGCGCGTAGACCGCCAGCTCGGTGGTAACAGTTTTGCCTAAAATAACCGCCCCCGCCTCGCGCAGCAGAGCGACGGCGGTTGCGTCCTCCTGCGGCTGACGTCCCTTGTGCAACACCGTGCCGTCCTCGGTAGGCATGTCGCCGGTGTCGAAGATATCCTTGACTCCCACAGGGATGCCATGAAGCGGACCCGGCGTTTGACCGTCCTGCTGTATCCGGTCGGCTTCACGCGCCTGTTTCAGGGCATGGTCGGGGTCCAGATAGGCCCAGGCGCCGATCTTGTCTTCGATCGCCGCGATTCGCTCCAGGCAGGCACTGACCAGTTCTTCCGATGTCATCCTACCGGAACGAATAGCCTCTGACGCCTCGGTGGCGCTTATCAGCGTTATATCATCCATGTTTCATCCTCGAAGCGGGTCCACACCCTTCTACCCGCCGAAACCACCATAAACCATGTCCGGCAGCCATGTCGTAATGAACGGGAAGTTGTAAATAACCAACATGGCAAGCAATACCATCGCCAGAAACGGTAACGCGCCTTTGAAGATCGTCGAGAGGTGGATGTGGGGCGGCGCGATTCCTTTGAGATAATAGCACGACATTGCCATCGGCGGCGTCAGAAACGAGGTCTGCAGATTGAGCGCCACGATAATCCCGAAGAAAAGCGGGTCGATATGAAAGGTGTCCAGCAGCGGCAGAAAGATCGGCACAAAGATGATGATGATTTCGCTCCACTCCAGCGGCCAACCCAGAAGGAAGATGATGCCCTGCGCTATAAGAAGAAACTGAACGGGCGAAATGTTCAAGCCCATCACGAACTCCTCGATGACCATATGGCCGCCGAGGTAGGAAAAAACCGATGAAAAAGTCCAGGAGCCAACGAATAGCCAGCACACCATGGCCGAAGTGCGCACCGTCAGATAGACCGATTCCTTCAGGCGTTTCCAAGTGAGTTGGCGATAGACCGCCGCCAAGACGATGGCGCCGAAGGCGCCCACCGATGCCGCTTCCGACGGCGTTGCCAAACCGAACAGGATGGCGCCCAGTACTGACAGGATCAAAACGGCCAGCGGAACAAAGGAGGTCAGCAGCATCATGAGCAGCTCTTTGAGCGGGATATCCGTTTGTTCTTTCGGTGGTTTCGGCGCCAGGCTGGGGTTTATGGTGGCCCTTATGATCACGTAGATGATGTAAAAACCGGCCAGCATGAATCCGGGGATCAACGCGGCGGCATACAGCCTTACCACGGAGACACCGGACACCGCCCCGTACACGATCAGCATGATGCTGGGTGGAATCAGGATGCCGAGACAGCCACCGGCACAAATCACGCCGGCGGCCAACTTTTCATCGTAGCCGGCTTCCAGCAGCGCCGGAAAGGCCAAAAGGCCCATCAGCGTGACCACGGCGCCGACGATACCAACGGCGGTGGCAAAGATGGCACAGGTCACCAGTGCCGCTACCGCCATGGCGCCTGGCACAATGCGGGCTCCGATATTCAGAGAGTAAAACAGCCGCTCCACAATGTTGGCGCGTTCCACGATATAGCCCATGAACAGAAACAGCGGGACCGCCACCAGCACGTCGTTGATCATGACCGAGTATGTCTGGTTTACCAGCAGGTCGAAAATCGCGTTCTGGAATATGTGGCTCAACTGGTCGGACGTGGCGTAGGCGTAATAGCCGAAGCCCGTGCCCATCGCAATCAGCGTGAAGCATATGGGAAAGCCCAGAAGGATGCAAAAGATGAAGGACCCCATCATCAGCATGGCAACTTGTGGATCGGTCATATCGCGTCTTCCTTTGCCTCGCCGTCCGGTTGGGCGGCCTCAGCAACTCTTTTTTCTTCAAGTTCTTCAGCATGTTTTCTGATGAGTTCCGTTTCCAATTCCTCCACATCCTCCAGCCGCTTGGGCCAGGCGCCGGTCTTTATGCATTGGACGCAGCGGATGGCTTCCGCGATTCCCTGCAGCACTAAAAAGAAACAGGCCAGGGGCAGGATGATTTTCAAGGGAAACACCGGCACTCCCACGGGGCTGTTGATGCTGATTTCACCCCAGGGTCCGGTGGGGCCATAGGGCATGAACGATACGGACTCGGCGGCATAATCGATTCCGGCATAGATCAGGGCCAGCATGCCGGGAAAGAAAAAGACGAAATACAGTACAAGTTCAACTGATGCCTGAACCCGTGGGGGCCAGAGGCGATATACAAAGTCCCCGCGCACATGGGCGTTGCGGGAAAGGGCATAGGCTCCCGCCATCATAAATAGAGTCCCGTACATGATATAGCTGACGTCAAAGGCCCACGATGTGGGCGATCGCAGCACATAGCGGACGAACACCTCGTAGGTGGTCGCCAGGCACAGAACCAGAATACACCAGCCAAAGGCCTTTCCCACCCACTGACTTAAGCGGTCGATGAAAAAAAGAAAATGATTCATGTTTCCGTCCTCAAATGAAATTTCGGTGGGTCATCAATACAGATGGCGCGACGCCTGTAAGCGTCGCGCCATCACTCAGCAAAAAAAATTTGTTATAAAGCAACGCATTAAAATCCCAGTTCGTTGGGGAAGTAATGGTCGTAAGCCAGCTTATAGTCGCATGTGTTGAGGATGTCATAGTAAGCGAGGCGGTGAGCATATTCCTTCTGCGACGCGACAACCTTTTTGAAGAACGGATCTTTCTCCAGACCCGGCAGAATCTTGTCCCAGGCGTCTAGCTGAGCCTTCATGACCGAATCCGGTGTCCGTATGATTTTGACGCCGGCTTTGTCCCTCAGCCACAGAAGGTCTCGGGAGTACTGATCCTGTCCTCTCCAGTAATTGGCCGAGGACGCCGCTTCAGCTGCGTACTTCAGGATGGCCTTGTGTTCCTTTTCCAGGGCGTCAAACTTGGTTTTGTTAAAGATGATCTCGAAAAACTCTGCTGCCTGGTGATAGCTGCCCAGCATGTATACCTTGCTCACATCATGGGCGCCGAAGCTTTTGTCCGAGGTCGGATTGTTGAACTCGAAGGCCTCGATAACGCCGCGTTCCAGGGCCGGGACGATTTCGCCGCCGGGAAGCTGGGTAACCTTGACCCCCATAGCCTGCATCAGGTCGGCCGCCAGACCCACGGTCCGGTATTTGAGGCCCACGAGATCTTCGGCAGATGTGATCGGTTTCTTGAACCAGCCGAGCGGTTGAGTCGGCATCGGCATGGAAAAGAACCCGACGATGTTGAGCTTCAGATTCTTCAGGAGCTCGTTATAGAGCTCCAGACCGCCACCGTAGTAAATCCAGGACAATCCCTGGTGGGCGTTCTGGCCGAAGACGGGGCCCGTACCGAACAGCGAGGCCACCTTGCTTTTGCCGTACCAGTAAACGGATACCTGATGCCCGCCATCGAGAACGCCCTTGTGGACGGCGTCCTGCACGCGGAAGGCCTTGACCACAGCTCCTGAGATCAAATACTGGATCTTGAGCCGGCCACCGGCCATCTCATTGACGCGCTTGACGTAGTCCGTGGCATAATCGTTGAAGATGTCCTTTGCGCCCCAGGCACCTTGCATCTTCAAGACGGTTGTCTTGGCTCTGGAGACCATCGGGAATCCCAACGTTGCTGCACCGGCCACGCCCCCGACAACTGCCGCCTTTTTAAGGAACTTACGTCGGCCGATTTTCACATCCTCTTGTTTATTGTCGGTTTGTTTGGTCTTTTCTTTTTTCATAAGCATACCTCCTTTGAAAAAGTTAAGATAAACATGATCTTACACGCTTTTCATGCGCAACCGATTAGCGATGAAAAGAACGGTTGTGTGCATTTCCAGCGGGAAATTCCCGGCAACTATATTTGACTACTTACAAAAGGTGGATCTCAATTCCTTGCATAAGGCAAGATCGTGGGCTGAAGGATACAGCGAGAAATGGTGAAAGAGTGTGTGAAACTTGACCCCCTTTAATTTCACTTTGCGGAACACTTTTTTATAAAAAAAACGCACGCGCGCTTCATTTAACAAAGAAAAAGTACTTGTGTCAAGAAGAATTTGATCAGGGCCGGTCTCTCATTTTGATCTTTTTTTATTTCATAACCGATCGATGAATCAATTGTATAATATCCAGAACTTCAATAGGGATTTTATTCCGTTTGACATAAGTGGCCATGGTCCGCACGCATTGCTGGCAAGCGGTTACAACAGCCTGAGCCCCGCTTTGAACCACTTCGTCGATTTTTCGCCGGGCGATTTCAGTGGACAGTTTCGGATCGATCATCTCCAAATTACCCCCGCCGCCACAGCATCTGCAAGACTTTCTGTTTTCAGAAAGTTCAATAAACCGGATGCCCGGGATGGATTGAATCAACTCTCTGGGCGGGTCGAAGACACGCGCGCCCCGTCCCAGATCACAAGGGTCATGGTACGTAACGGTCATGTCCAGATTTTTAAGCTGAATCCGCCCTTTACGGACCCGGTCCAGTAAAAATTGAGTACTGTGTAAAATTTCGAACTCATGGGGATAATATTCCTGCCACATCTGAAAACAGGACGGACAGGCAAACACAACCGTATTCGCTTTTTTCTGATGGATCGCTGCCACATTATGCTCGATGAATTCTTTCAGCAGCTCCTTCAACCCGGCGCCGAGCATTGGAAAACCGCAACACCACTCATTTTCGCCTAAAAGTGTAAAATCAACACCGCTGGTTTCCAGAATTTCTGCAAGGGCGATGGGAATTTTCTGAGCCAGCGGATAATAGGCAGCAACACATCCGGTAAAATAGACGACCTCAGCTGTTTTTTTGATAAAACCATGGTCCGGAGCATCACGCATATCTTCCACCCACTCGCTCCGTTCCTCATCATCTTCGGCAAAAACATTGTGGCTATCACTTAGATTCTCTTTGATCAGATCGATTTTTTTGGGGTATTGGCGGGAATGAACCAGATCGTGACGGAGGGAGAGCCAGAGATCCTTAAGGTGAATGCCCACCGGGCAGATTTCCTGGCAATTACCACATAGAGTACATCGAAACACCGTGTTGCTGAACTGCTCGAGCTCACCTTCGGTAAGGTTCTTTTTTCTTAGAAATTTTTGAAAAATACCTGTCCGGCTTTTTAAGATTTTCTCGAGGCCTTTCAGACGATAAATCGCGGACAGCTTTCCATCGCTGGATGCCGCTACCGCCGGGCAGACATCGGCACAGGCCTGACAATTGGTACAGGCGGACATTTCCATGAGTTGCTTTATGGTGAAATTTGGATTGCCCAAACTAGTCATTCTCGGCATATTTTTCGATATCTGCCAATAGCCATTTCTCAACCTCATCCGGTGCTTTGATAAGATTTTCGAGTTCAGCCTTATCATCTGGTTTGATTTTGTAAATCCACCCTTTATCGTAACAATCCTCATTGATTAATCCGGGGTTTTCCTCTAGTTCTTCATTGACACCCACGAGTTCACCATTGACCGGGCCATAGACTTTTCCCAACCATTTTCCGGATTCCATTTTCGCGAATTTTTTCCCTGCTTTAATTTTCTTTCCTTCAAAAGGAAGCTGTACGAAGACAATATCTCCGGCCTTTCGCTGAGCAAAATCGTCCATGCCCATAACCAGCACATCTCCGTCATCTCTCACCCAGAAATGGTTTTTTTCATAATACAAGTCTTCCGGTAGATCATATCCTTGAAGTTTCATGTTTACCTCCGATTTCGTCATGGCTGTACGATAAAGACCAAGCCATATTATTTTTTTAGGACGTCCTGTTTTTCCATGAGTGTATGTATAAATTCAGCCTTGGTATAAATTGTAAAAGGT
>SDBV01011582.1_pt1 | contig 11411 bp, 8 predicted proteins | sample 2277081 | NCBI WGS metagenome assembly SDBV01 (sample SAMN10402039, study PRJNA504765) | marine sediment metagenome | isolation source: marine sediment core GS10_PC15, 223 cmbsf | place: Arctic Ocean: Southern Knipovich Ridge | collected 2010
CTACACGGGGTTCTATTTTGCGTTAAAATCATATTTATCGGCAATATTGCCACATCATTTATCAAATTCCGAGAATACAGTATTCTCCGTCGCTTGAAAAAGGGGGTTATCGGAGCGGACTCATGATTTGAACGATAAACAGGGTATAAAGCCCAGGACCTACCGGCGAAGCATGGATAAGGCTTATCTGGAATACTCTAAGAAAAAGAAGAAATCAGATGCGACCCACCGGAAGATGACTCGTAAGTTACTGGAATGCGTAAACCGTGATATTAAGCACATAGACAATCTGTTGGATATTTTTGAATTGAAAGGTGCTTGTTTTCCTTTGGAACACTCAGAGCAACGAATGTTCTGGATTATCCGTACAGCCTATGGGCAACAGAAACTCATGTACGATACCAATACACATAGCTGTTTAGATAGGATCGTGAGTATTTATCAGTCCCATGTCCGGCCTATTCCACGAGGAAAAATCAAGGCACAGATAGAGTTTGGCTCAAAATTAGGAGTCAGTCTTGACCAGGGCTTTGCCCGTATAAATACCCTGAGCTGGGATGCTTATCATGAGGGCAGTGATTTAATTAAACAGGTTGAAGCATACAAAGAAATACACGGACATTACCCGGAACTGGTACAGGTAGATAAAATCTATGCCACAAGGTTGAATCGGAAGTGGCTGAAAGAAAGAGAGATTAGAATAACGGCACCACCACTGGGCCGCAGGAAAGAAAAGCCAAAGGAAACATATTATCAGAAAAGGAAATCCAGGAAAGAGGCTGCTGAAAGAAATCACATCGAAGGCAAGTTTGGACAAGGGAAGAATGGATATAATCTCAATGAGATCCGAGCAAAGCTAAAGAGTACATCAGAAAGCTGGGTTGCATGTATATTCTTCATAATGAACCTGATCCATTATGAGAAAACATCTATTTTTTGCTCAATTTCAAGGGTGCTTAATAATATTGCCACAGAGATTATGATGCTCCTTGAGCAATTGAATGTAAAACATGAACCACAATATGCTTTGGTGGGAAAAACCAGCAAATTATTCCTATTCTGAGTTGACTTTATCAGCAGGCCTTATTTACTTTACCTGAACATTGCATAAAGAGTATTAAGAATAGTTGAGAGGATATTATTAATGTCAATGTTAGCTAGAGAGATGTGACAGAATATTAGCTATATCATTTTCATTTGGATTTTGTAATAAGACATTGAGGATTGATCAAGTAGTAATTAACTTTCATTATGGAATTTTTCAGTCCTGTTTTTTTTGGTTTTATTGTTGTCGTTCTTATAGTCTACTATTTCGTTAGAAGTAAGGATCAAAAGTATGTAATCTTACTCTCAAGTTCTCTTTTTATTGGACTATTATCAATATCCGTTCTATTATTCACATTTCTTTTCATAATTGTAAATTACATTGTAGCAAGACTAATAGAAAGATATAACCAAAGGCCTAAACTTAAATGGTTTTTCTATAATTCCGGGATTCTTATAAATATTGGCTCGTTAATTTTTTTTAAATACATTAATTGGGTTTTTGAATCGATTAATCAGGCTCTTTATCTTATAAATTTGCCATCAAAAATCCCAACCCTTAGTATTATTTTACCTATTGGAATTTCCTACTACACTTTCCAGGGAATTAGTTACTTGCTTCAGATATACAGGGGAAATGAAAGCTTAGAGAAAAACATTGTCATTTTTTCAAATTACTTTCTATTTTTCCCAAAATTTCTAGCAGGTCCTATTGAGTTATCACGAATGTTAATTCCTCAATTAAAGAAGATTCACAGTTATCAATGGTCGAATATTTTTGTGGGATTCAGGCTAATATTATGGGGGGCCTTCAAAAAACTTGTTATTGCGGACAGATTGTCTTTGCTAATTGATGGAGTTTACTCAAACCTAGATGCCTTTTCGGGGAATACTTTGTTATTTTCATTTCTTTTGCAACCACTACATATATATTGTGATTTCTCAGGTTATACGGATATTGCTCTAGGTATTGGATTAGCATTTGGATTTAAGCTTACAAATAACTTTAATCGCCCTTTCTTCGCCACGAGTATTACGATGTTCTGGAAAAGATGGCATATTAGCCTGACCGCATGGTGTAATGAGTTCATTTTTAGAAGAGTTATATTAAAAAGGAGAAAATGGGGAATCTGGGCATCGGCATATGCTGTATTTCTCACATTTATTGTCATTGGAATCTGGCATGGCCCAAGTTGGAATTTTGTAATACTAGGATTACTTCAAGCTATTGCAATCAACTATGAGTTTTTTACAAAAAAACTTCGGCATAGGATAATTGGAAAGCTTCCTGTAAAAGTCACTTCATTCTCTAGTTATCTTTTAGTTTATTTATTCTTCTGCGTTTCATTAGTATTCTTTAATGCCCCTGAATTTTCCGATGCAACATACATCTTCTCAAACATTCTATTGAATATAGATTTTACAAAATTAAGTTTAGAGTTCTTATCCCGAATTGATAAATTAATCCTATTACTATCAATAACTATACTTTTTTTAATTGAATTTCGACAGGAACAAGGTAAAGACATTTTTATTGAAATTAACTATTGGCCCAGTTGGATACGAACCACATGCTATTATATATTATGTATTATTGTAATATATTTTGGAAGTCCAATTAAAGAATTTGTTTACATGCAATTCTAAATACTACCTGATGAAAGAGATTCCACACAAGCTATTTCGTTTTTTATTTCCATTTATTATAATCACTTTATTTATATTAATCATTGATCCCTATAATCTCTTTAATGTTATATCTATTGTTTCAGATGATAATAAAAGTAAGTGTTTGGCCATAAATAACTGGGAGACTAGCCGTCCTAATGCAATCTGGAGAACGTTAAAATTCAGAAATGAGCCTACTCCAAATATAGTGCTTGGAGATTCAAGGATTGCATATGTATCAGACGCATGTCTTGAGGAAAAACTCGGTGGTATAGTATCAAATCTTGCGATACCAGGAAGCAACATTAAAACAATTACAGAACTCTTTTGGATGGCAGCCAACTCAACTACGCTTGAGAATGTAATTATTCAATTAAATTTTAATAGATACAATGACAATATCAAGCACGATTTGTTAATACCTGTTTGGCAACTTATTAACAAACCTCATAGCTTTTTTTTTAATGTCAATTACGTTAAGGATTCTTTTGATGTTTTATTTTACTCACTAAGGAAAAATAATCATTCTGTAAGCCTTTCATATTATGGTGATAATATTTGGAAACTCTCTGAAAAATCTATTATAAATGATTTTCGAGGATATGGTTATGTTTATCCAGAGAACTACTTAAACGAGTTGAAAAAAATATCGACATACTGCAATGATGAAAATATAAATCTGTTATTTGTAATTGCCCCGAATTATTTTACAGTTCACCAGTATGTTGAAAAATTCAATCTCGAAGAGGAATATCAGCGCTTTAAAACTGATCTAGGATTATTGAGTGCAACAATTGATCTTGATTATGGATTACCTATCTCTTTTAACAAGGATATGTACCGTGATCATTTTCATTTTAAACCCCACTTGGCAGATACGCTGATTTCATTAATATATCCTTAGGATTTAGTCACCAAAAACTTTCAATTTATATAAGTATGTTCATAATATTAACTTTGGATATTCGAACTGACAAATAGTAGTTTCTGAATCCTATCTTTGGTACATTTACAGACTGGCTTATGTTTGATTTGTATGAAAAAAATAAAAACGAGATAATCTCGAGAACATTATTAAGGCATATTTAGGTGGAGATATGGAAACCTAGGCATTGAAATTTACAGAAAACAATAAATACTAAAGAAGATATAAGTAACAAAAGAAAGACTAGAAGTTTTTCCAAGCATGAGATACAGATTTTGCCAATTATGTAAATAAAACTACCAACTATGGAAGGACCGGAAGAATTCCTGTGAATGGGCAGTATGTTCCATCAATAACTATTTTATTCCTTTGAACTATGAAGTTTATTGAACATCAAATTAAACACGTTTTTGAAATCATCCTCAATCCGTTTGAGGATTCCAGGGGTTTTTTTATGAGGACTTTTGATGCAAACTTATTTGAAGAAAACAATTTGAGATTTAAATGGGTACAAGAGAATCATTCTTTGAGCAATCAAAAAGGTACTTTGCGTGGTTTGCATTTCCAATTTCCTCCATTCTCCGAAACCAAAATGATAAGAGCGATTAGAGGAGAAGTCCTAGATATTTTTGTTGATTTAAGAATGAACTCATTAACATTTGGGGAATGGGGTTCAATAATTCTTTCCGAGAAATTAAGAAATATGGCGCTGATACCTAGAGGTTTTGCTCATGGCTATTGCACCCTATCAGATGATGCTGAAGTAATTTATAAAGTTGATAATATTTATTCACCGAAGCATGAAGGTGGTATAAAATGGGATGATCCCGATATTTGTATAGAATGGCCTTTTAATAAACCGGTTATATCATTAAAAGATTCAAATCAGCCTTCATTTAAGGAGTTTATTGATAGTTATAAAGGATTAGATTTGGAAGAACATTAAATTTAAAAATCTGAATAACTTATATGGAGAAATCCAATTTAAATCAATATAACTCGTTTCTTGGTAAATAGAAATTTTTATGTAAACGCTAATTGAGAGGTGATTTTCTAAACCTCCAAGATTGAGAAAATCATCTTCAATTATCGATTTCACAAACTATATATTTCACAAATAAATTAAGAACATCTTAAAATATTCCGAATCAACTAATAATGAAAATTCTATTCACAGGGGCTAGCTCGTTCACGGGATATTGGTTTATCAAATTACTCCATGAAGAGGGACATGATATTACTGCCATATTCACTCGTTCCTCAGTTAGTGATTATGAATTCTTAAGTAGAAAACGGGTTGAAGCTGTTGTTAAATGGACATATCCGATTTGGAATTGTAAATTTGGAGATAAGAAATTCATTGAAATAATCGGACAATCAAAATTTGATGTAGTTTGTCTTCACGGTGCCTATTTAAAAGATTACAGAAGTCCTGAATTTGATCTGTTAAAAGCCATTCAGGATAACTGTTATAATATTAACTCTGTCTTTAAATGCTTTTCTGAAAGTGAGATTCAAATAGTTATAGCTACAGGTAGTGTTTTTGAACCCAACGAGGGAATTGGTGAAAACAAAATTGCATTTTCACCTTACGGATTGTCCAAAGGGTTATCAAACGAGATTTATCAATATTATGCAGGAAAGTATTTAATCAAATATGGAAAATTCGTGATTCCAAATCCGTTTGGCCCATTTGAAAATCCTAGATTTACAACATATTTAATCAAAACCTGGTTTTCTGGAAAGGTACCAACAGTTAATACACCGAAATACATACGAGATAATATTCATGTTGCATTACTTGCTGAAATATATTGTAGGTTTCTTGAAAATGTAAATAATGGTTCTACACTATATTCGAAAGTAAATCCTTCTGGGTATGTTGAATCTCAAGGTGATTTTGCCTATCGCTTTGCAAAAGAAATCTCTCAGAGAACAGGTATTAGTTGCCCTGTCAGATTAATGGATCAGACGGTTTTTGAGGAACCAGTTTTTCGAACAAATTATCACCATTATATCGATGAAATTGAAAAATGGGATGAAAATAACGCATGGGACAGTTTAGCAGATTTTTACATTAAACATTACAAATAGAGCCATATGTCAAATCCATTTGTCACAGTCGGATTACCCGTCACCAAAGTTGAGTATTTAAAAGAAGCAGTCCAAAGTTTAAGCAAGCAGACATATACTAATTTTGAACTAATCGTCTTAAACAATGGAGTAAATGAAGAAATCAGAGAACAGATACATGATATATTATCAGATAATTATACAAAGAAGAATCTACGATATTACAGAAACGATATTCAGTTACCAGTCATTGAAAATTGGAACAAGTGCTTAAGTTATGCATTAGGAGAACTCTTTATACTTTTTTCTGACGATGATATATATCATCCTGATTTTATAAGGGAAATGGTTGAATTATCAGATAAATATAGAGATTGCAATCTCTTTCATTGCAGAATAATTCAAATCGATAAACAAGGAAAACCAACATATGTATCTCCAATTTGTCCTTCACATGAAGGATTGTTAGATTTCATGTGGCAAAGGATAAAAGGATACAGGTCTCTTTTTATTCCAGAATTTATGTGCCGTACAAAAAATCTAAGAGAAATTGGAGGATTTCAAGATCTTCCTGTAGCTTGGGGGACAGATGATATAACTTGGTTTAAGATTGCAAAAAATGGAGGTGTTGCATATACGCAGAAAGTATTATGTTCCTGGAGGTTGTCAGGAATTAACATTTCAAGTATTGGTAATATCCATGGTCGTCTTTCCAGCCTGAATATTTATATTTCCAATGTTCATACCATCTTGGAGGACATAAAACCAGAAAGTATTGAAAATAAGTTTTTATTGGATGATATCAAGAAAGAGATTTTTATATGGAAACGTAAAGCACAAGTAGAATTATTCCGAAGATATTATCTGTATAATTCATATTTAAAGACTTTATTTTTAGCTATGAATTATAGGTTTAAACGAAAGATCGAATTTAAAACTTTTTCAAAAGTTCTATTCAATTCTACAATTTCAGTGTTTAAAGTAAATTCTAATCCTCGCTAATTTTATAACATCACTTAAACCAACTACAGTCAAAACAATAGAACCTCACTAATTAAATCAGATCAGTGATGGCAAACTTGAAAAATAATACGGCTTAATACTGACCATTACAGTGCGGCCTTGTTTTGCTGTTTCTTAACTGATCTGAATATGCGTTTTTTTAACGATTTACTTTTCTTACCATAAGGATACACAGCATATTTTGCATATCCAGACCGCGAAGGTTTGATTCCATTGATAAGTAAATAAATATTGCTAAGTTTCTTTGATGTTATTTCCTCCAGATTAGGTATAAGCGTTTTTCTTGTTATCATATCAAGCCTGGTGAGATATATATTCAAATCAGTATATTTCATTAAAATAAAAGCATCAGTAACCAGTCCGAACGGGGGAGTATCGATTATTACATAATCATATTGTTGTTTAGCCTGGAGCAATACATCTTTTGTCCTCTCTGAAGTTAGAAGTTCAACAGGGTTGGGCGGCGCGGTGCCTGAAGTAATAATATCAAGTTCAGGCACTTCCGTTTTGGTAATAATATCTTCAAGGTTTGCTTGCCTGATTAAGTAATCACTAATTCCAACAAGTTCGTGATCTCTAAAATTTCCGTTATTATCGCTGGTTTTTCGAAGATCAAGTTTAAGTAGTAGCGTCTTGCTGTTTGTAAGGGCAAAAGCTGTCGCAAGATTTAGAGACGACATGGATTTTCCTTCTTTTGGTATTGAGGAGGTAATAAGGATAATTTTATGTTTCTCGCCCATTAAAAAGAAATCGATGTTACTTCTTAAAGATCTGAATGATTCGGCAAGTATTTCGGTTGGTTCATCAATCATTATATTTCCGGTAATCTTTTTGTATTCGGGTAATTCCCCTATCTGTGTTAGCTTACATAACTTTTTCAACTCCTTCTTATCTTCAATTTTATCAGACAATAATATTCTACCAAGAAAATATGATACAGGAAAGATAAATCCAATAATAAATGCAATGGCTAGACTTTTTACCGGGTTTGGACTTGCAACTGCAATAAAATAAGCCGGTTCAATTATTTCACAATCAGACAGGGTTGATGAACGGGCAATTTGTGCCTGGATTCTCTGTTGCATTAAAGAATTATATACATCCTGGGTAAGATTGAATTGCCGCTCAATACCCAATAACCTTCTTTGAGTTTGAGGCAATCTTGAGTATTCTTCATTTACGTCTGCAATTCGATTATTAATATTCTGTAAATCACTGGTTGTGGCCTTAATATTAAAATCAAGATTTTCAGTAATGCTATTTACCAGATTTTCAATACTTGCATTAACAATTGGTAATCTTGGACTCCTTAACTGGTTGTTTTGAATAAGTTGTTCCTTCTCACTATTTAGTGTTATTAATTCCTGGATCAGGATATCCAGTATGGGGTCTTCAATAGCAATTGAGGATGGTATCATAATATTGGATGCATCTACATTTCTGCCATCAAAATATGCCTTAGATTGCTGTAAATGATTTAGACGCCGGTTTGCGATATTTTTTTCAGTTTCCAATTCGTCAAGCTGGGCATATAATCGATTGTAACTTTCACTCGGATCTACGATGTTATAAGTCCTTCGGAAATTTTGGAGTTCCCTCTCAGTTTTACTTAGGGTATCAGAAATATTTTCCAGCTGACGGTCAATATATTGTATAGTTGTAGTAGCTAAATAGGTTTTTTCCTCCAGGTTTTTTTCAATATACTTATTGGTAAGCCCGTTTATAAAATCTAAGGATTTCTGAATATTATCCCCAGTAAATGTAATATTTGCAATAGATCCTGGGTACATAGTTGCGTTAATTCCTAGTACCTTTTGATATTGAAATGCCAAATCATTGAGATTATTGAATTGAAAGAATAGGTCCTTTTTCAAATATTTTGTGGGATTAAAGTTTGAGTTTAGCAATATTTTGAAGGAGAAAAAGTCGCTTGAAATGCTTTCTCCAAATTTGAATATACCATTTAAAGTAATATTGCTAGCCTTTTTAAATTCTTCATTATTAAAATTATATAGCCATACTTCCTCCTCATCATAGGAGATACTAAACTCCAAATCATTCAGAATGTTAACGTAAAATAAGGAATACAAGGGTTGGGAATGGTCCTGATCCATAACAACTATAAATGGTGACTCACCATATATATCATTTAAACTGAAAGATAACTGTCGAGGTAACTTATCCTCCTGAATAGAATATGAGATTGATAAACCGAGATCCTCTACAACTTCTTTAATAATTGGTGTAGACTGCAGTACATTAATTTCATTGGACAAGTTAATTTCCATGCCCATCATTTGATTAATATTTAAATATTCATCGGCAGACCCTGTGGTGTAATTCCGTCTGATTTTTATTAGAATACTTGATCCTACTGTATATGTTTCCGATGAATATTTCACATAAAGACCAGCTACCACCACTGAGATTGATAAAGTAATTAAAAACCAGATGCGATACTTCCAGAGATCAAGAAGTATTCTTTTAAAATCCAACTGGTTTGTGTTATTCTGGTTTTCCATATTTCGTGAATTTCCCTTTGGAACATTAATAGAGGCTTAAGATAACAGTGTAGATTAATAGTGTAGTATTCAGCAATGTAAAAACCAATGCGTACGGGAATGTTTCAAATCCCCAAATTTTTACCCATAGAGGCTCTACATAAATTATATCATCAGGTTTTACAATATATAGAGAAGATACTAAAAAGTTCTCATCCGTGAGGTCTATTCTGTGTTTGTAGATCTTCCCATCTTCTTCTCTTATTAGAATTACATGCTTTCTGTTACCAAAAGTCGTAATATCCCCTGCATGAGCAATAGCCTGAAATACATTAATATTTTTATCATAGAAATTATATACTCCAGGGGCATTTACTTCTCCGACTACAGTAATTTTTTTATTTACAAACCTGATAATAACGGAAGGTGTAGTAATATAGCTGCTCAGGGATTTTTCTATTTCATCCGATGCTTCTACAAGAGTTTTACCCAAGACGTCAACTGTTCCAAGGTAAGGGAATCTGATATAACCGTTATCACCAACAGTGTAACTTCTTAAAGTGACTTCCATGGCAGCAGCTTCTGCCTGGGAAAAATTTGTTGGCCGTTCATCTGAAGTGGAAACAGTAATGTATAACTCGTCGCCTGCTTGAATTGTTACTGTTACTTCCCTGTCAATTTCGAATTCCTTTAAAGGCAACTTTCTGCCGTCGTCCTGAATATATACTAATTTTTTATGAGAAACACAGCCGCTGGCGAGGAAGACAATGATAAGAATGAAGCCAGTGGTATTCAGTTTTTTCATTACGGGATGAATTAAATAGGAAATCGAATCAGTTGTCTCTTATCTCCAGACGGTATAATATCAAATAAAGATGATAAATATTTTCAATAATTCACAACTCTCATAAGTAATTAGCAGAATAGAAGGCTGGAATTTGGGATTGCTTGGATGATCTCATAGAAAATCATCAACTCCCTGTCGCTTTGATTATGGTATTAAATGTACGGAAGAAGAGTTTGACATCGTCAAAGAGACACCAGTTGTCGATGTATTGGAGGTCGAGTTTCATCCATTTATCGAAGGAGATATCGTTGCGGTTATCGAGGACTTGCCAGGTGCAGGTGATACCGGGCTTCATCGAGAGCCTGCGAAGCTGCCAGCGCTCATACTTAACTACCTCTTTGGCAACAGGGGGACGGGGACCTACCAATGACATTTCCCCTTTGACAACGTTTATAAGCTGTGGTAGTTCATCCAGGCCGGTTTTCCGGAGGAACCTGCCAAGGCGGGTGATGCGGGGGTCATACTTAATCTTGAAGGTCGGACCATCTGCTTCATTATGCTTTTCGAGAATATGCTGGACTGAGGCCGCATCCCTGACCATGGTCCTGAATTTGATCAGGTTGAATTTCCTTCCCCTGAGTCCAATCCGTTCATGCACAAAGAAGATGGGTCCCCTGGAATCAATCTTGACCAGCAGCGCAATTAAAATGAACAGTGGGGATAATATCATTACGCCAATTGAAGAAAAATATATATCACTAATGTTTTTAAGTATTATCCCGTATCTCCTGCCAGGGGAATCAACCATCTGTATATAGGGTTTCATGTGCACAGTCTGAAGCTGTAGCCTCGCTGGTTCGAGAGGTGAAAGGTTCGACTGCATACGAAACAGTACCCCGACCTCCTCACAGATACGGATAACTTCCTTCATGTATTCTCCATCTACTTTGTTCTTGCAATAAATGACCTCGTCGATCACATCACAATCAAGTAGGAACTTAAGGTCGGCCTTTTCCTTGAATATTTTAAGGCGGTTGTCGAACTTGGCCCTGATGACTTTTGAATTACTCAGAACATACTTAATATTGAAACCCCATTCCTTCTGTTCGAGCAGTCTTTGAATAAACACATCGGAGAACTGATCGGCAATGACAATTACATACCTGCTGTTGTATCCCTTTGACCTATAAATTTTAAACAACTTATAAGTGACAATCCTGACCGTGATGGATAGTATGAATCTCAGACTTATATATAAAGGTACAATGGCAAACGGAATACCCTCAATACCGATTATTCCCCAGATAATTAAACACAATAATAGCTCGATAAAGGATATTTGAGAAAACCTGAAAATAAGTGTGCGGTATCTTTGTGTTCTGGGAAGTAC
>SDBV01011583.1_pt1 | contig 11411 bp, 9 predicted proteins | sample 2277081 | NCBI WGS metagenome assembly SDBV01 (sample SAMN10402039, study PRJNA504765) | marine sediment metagenome | isolation source: marine sediment core GS10_PC15, 223 cmbsf | place: Arctic Ocean: Southern Knipovich Ridge | collected 2010
CCTGCGCCTTCAGGCCGCTCGGCTCAAAACGAATCGAACATGTTCTCTTCTTCTGATCGCTCACTCTATCAGGCAACATCCTGCAAATACTTTGGCAGCATGGACGATTCGCGCGGTCCCACGAGAATCTCCCAGCCGGTTTCTTCTTCCAGTTTTCCGCTCATCACGGCCACATAACCCGGTATGATCATCTTGCGATGCTTGACCATATCCTCGACGCCGTACTTTTTCATCGCTTCGGAAACGACCTTCTCGTTGAGTTTGTCGCCCGAATACGCCGTCAGCACACTCGTCCCCTCGGTATCCACAACGAGGATATAGCAGGGCACGCGGCTTGCCTCGGCGTCGGACTCGACGGTATAGTATGTCAGCGAGAAGTTGGTCGTAAGCAGCAGCGGCGAATCCTCGCCGGCCTCGCCGATCTTGTAGACCTTGGGCTCGACCTGCACGGGCTTTTGCGGGTCGGTATAGATATTCATGATCGAAGTCAGCACGGGAAAAACCGCATACGCCTCGGCGGTATCGAGCACCACGACGCCGGCGTACTTGCTCACCAGCGCCAGAGCCTTGCCCGCCTGCTCCTCGGGCGTATCACCCGAGACTAACGACAACGTCGGAAATCCCAACGGGCGGAACGACTTCTTCAGCGCCGCGGCCCTTGCCGTGGTCAGGCCGTACATCTCTTCTTTGAGGCTCACACCCTTCAGGCAGAGCACAATATCCTCGACGCCCGCCGCCTTGATCTTCTCGGTCAGCTCGGCAAGCGCCTCGACCGAATCGGCGGCTGCCACCAGCGGGCACTTGTTGTCCTTAGCGATCTTTGCGAGCGCATCGGCGGTCTCGGCGGTGGCGCATGCAAGCAGCGGCACAGAGTCTGCAACCTTGCCCGCCGCCGCACCCAGGGCATCGGCGGACTCCGACACCAGTATCATCGCAAGCCCACTGGCCTGCTTGACCGTTTCTGCAACCGAAGCGAAAGTATCCGCCGACCCGCTGTCGTTGACCACGGCGATGGCGTTTACCTGTATGTGCGTACCCACCCGGTCGAACTGCAGCCCGTTGACCGCGTCAATACGCGCCTTGAGTTCGTCGCCGGCAAGGGCGTCGGAGACGCTGACGGCAATGACCGTCGGGCTGTAGAATTTCTCTTCATGCCGATACATCACGGTTTCTGCCCCCAACTCAACGGCGCTGTCGCCGGTGCCGAACTTCACCTTTTGCATCGGCGGTGCGGACGCCTCGGCCAACATCGCTCGCGTCTCATCGCTGGCGTCCGGACATTCGTCCAGACTCGCCTTCTTCTGCGCAAGCGACATCGCAAAGGCAAGACACGTGGGCTTGCCGCACTTTTTGCAGTTACTTTTCGGTAACAACTTGAAAATCTGTAATCCTGTCAATGCCATAATCCCATACCTCGCAGAAAACCATTAATTAGTATTCCGGTTCCAATCCATTCCTATCCATAGCAGGGTGGGGCTTGCCCCACCAATCCAACCGCAATCAAAACATCGGGTCCATCTCGAGCGCCGGATGGCCCGCACTGCTGATGAACTCGAGCACCTCTTCCTCTGACGTAGCCTTGGTCTCATCGGCGATCTTGTCGAGAAACTCTTCGCCGTTTAGCCCGGCTTCGTTGGCCCGCTCAATGAGCACCTCGCGCATACTTTCCTTCAGTGCCGCCGGCAGCCACACGATCCGTTTGATACCGCCTTCGGCTGAGATAAACTTCTTCGAGCCGATGTAGAACCGTGAATGCCCGATGAACCCCGGCGTCTGATTACCGCCGCCGACGGTGCCCGCCAACGTCGAAAACTTCATCCCGCACGGCGTCATCTCCGTAAACTCACGGTTAACGATCATAATACCGCCGGTCGAAGGCAGAATCGCCGATATACACTCAAAGCACCCGCAGCTTGTCATCGGATCGACAATCATCGAATAGGCGCTCATCCCCGCTATCTTGTCCTGCGTAATCGAGCTGATAAACTCATTGACCTTCTCCCACTGGCCTGTCGTCTCGTCGATAACAGCGCCCTTGCTGATCGGCTGATTGGCGCCGGTCGGGGTAATCTCGTATGCCGCCTTGCCGTCCAGCCAACTGTAGGCGCCGCACAGACCGCTCCGCTCCGGCGTAATCACGCACACATGGTCCGGGGCAAAGCTCTGGCACAGCGTACACGAGTAAAACGTATCCACTGTCTCGTCGGTCATTCCCGCTAATCGCTTGTCGCGCTCGGCATAGACCTCCTTGACCTTCTCGCGGAGTTTCTCCACCTGCTCCAGATCCGTATAAAGTTTCACCTGCACCTTGTCGAGGATGTTGGAGTATTTCTCATGGTACATCGCATGCAGGATATGTCCGAAGTGTTCGATCCGAAAGCCCGCCTTGAACGCATCTTTGCTGATCCGCATCCAGTTCATGTCCCGCTGGCCCATGTGCCAGATGCCCTGCGCCTCGTTGATGAACGTATGGACCTGGCGTTCGAGAACCGGCTCGAAGTCGCTTTGCATCTTGCGACCCGTCCCTTCGATCACGATGCCGAGAGGAAGCTTGCCTCCCGGTTCCAGCGTGTCGGCGTCAGGGCCGATCACCTCGATCCTGCCGTCTTCAACCTGCGAACTGTCCAATGTGTTGAACCACTCGAACGCTGGCGTCCGGTTGCCGCCGAACTCACAGTACATGTCGTCCTTGCGGATTCGCTCACCCTCGAACGCCGGGCTGTAAGCCACCGGAATCGCAATCTCGGAGACCTTGATCTTGAGCCCTCTCACTTCGATGCACTTTTCCACGATCTTGTCATGCGGAATGTTGGAAACCACATGCTCGTATGTGCAGACGCCCGTCGGCAGAATCTCAGGAATATCCGAATCGGCGATCGTCGGGAAGCCGTAGTTGATGGCCCCGGCGGCGGTGGCGTACCATTCATCCGTTACCTCGCCAAGCGCCATCACGAATGCAAACACACGGTTCTTGTTATAGAGCAGATTCCGCAGGTAATCGCCCGGCTGTACACCGCCGAAACTGAGAGCCGCCCTGCTGGCAAAGCCCAGAGCGTAAATCGCAGCGGTTATACCTTTGCCGAAAGGCACCAGGCGCGTCTCCCAGCCCAACTGGACCCCGCCTTCCGCTAATTGCTCGGCAAACGAAGTACCGTTATCGCTTGCAGCCATGAACACATAGAGGCTTCGCTCCTGAAGCTTGCGCCCGATTGCAACGGCCGTCTCGACATCCGGGGCGGCGCCGACTATCGCGGCAAATCCCGGCGCCGTGCCGTCGACAAACTGAATGCCCCGCTCACGCATGATCACATCGTCAGCAGCGCCGAGCCAGAAATCATCCACCGGATTAGGTCCGACCAGGTACTTGCACGCCTCGATTATCTCTTCTGAAAAAAGCGCCGCCATTCCCGCATCCAGGGTCGGACCGAGATACGGAAGCCACACTTCATCATCCACGAAATCAGGAAGAAGGTCTTTGATTCTGACAAGCACTTCATCGAAATCGGACAGCTTCTCCACGGCTATCCCCGTCATCGAATAGATGATCGGAATAAAGTAGCCCGTATTCGGAAAACTGACCTCACAGTCGGCGCCCTTTTCCTTGACCGCCTTGTTGTAAATCTCTTCGGCTTCTTTCGCCAGATTGTGAGCACCACGTATCGCTGCCGATGCAATTATCTTAGACATATTCTATCTACCTCGTTAAAATTCGACCCACCTTAAAATGTTAATGCCCGACGATCGTCCATATCGAACAGCTTACGCTCCGTCTCCTCATTGATGCCCAAAGCTTCACGCTTGCTTTCGATGCCCGCAAGCAGCAGATCGGCCGCCTTGACAGGGTCGCTCTCTACCGCCCATTTGCCGCCGAGATCTTTTTCGATCCCGTTAAACAGATAATCGCTGACCGCCTCGCTGCCCGATACCGGGAACATCTCTTTGGCAAAGACAACCAGCAGCCCGCTCGCCACGAAATACTGACCGATCGCCAGCGCTTTTTCATGGATGGATTCCAGGCAGGCGCCAACCACAGGCAGCCCGGCAAGTTCATCGCCCAACCCGCCTTCACTGACCAGCTCACTGCATGCAACAAGCAGCCGCGAGTTATCGATGCAACTGCCGCACGCCAATACCGGCGGCATACCGACCGTCTCACAAACCTCTCTAAGGCCCGCACCGGCAAACTCCAGGGCTACCGCCGGATTGTTGAGTCCCTGCTTTCCACAGGCAATCGTTGCACATCCGGTCGTCAGAACAAGAACATTCCTCTTGATCAGTTCCTTGACAAGCGTAGTATGCGTATAGTCCTGCGTAACCTTCGGGTTCGTACAGCCCACCACACCGGCGATACCGCGAATGCGTCCGTTCATAATATTGTCATTCAACGGCCGGAAACTCTCTCTGAAACGCCCACCCAACATATACTTGATCGTTTCAAAGCTAAATCCCCCGACTGCCTTCTGCTTGTATTGCGGTATATGGACCTCGCCGCGATTCTTGAAGTTGTCGATAGCACGCTTGACCAGTTCCCTGGCCGTATCAAGAGCCTTCGTCTCATCCATCGAAACATGCTCGACGCCGTGGATCTTCGCCTTGTCCGCCGTCGTGATCAATTTCGTATGATAATGCGCCGCTACCTGGGCAAGACCCTGCATCACGCATTGCACGTCAACAGCCATCAGTTCGATAGCGCCGGTGGCGATGACCAACTCCTGGTTCAGGAAGTTGCCCGCAATCGGAATACCATGCCGCATCAGAAGTTCATTCGCCGTGCAGCACGTCCCGGCAACGGTAATACCGTTTGCGCCGACCTTTTTCGCCTCGGCCACGAGCCCCGGATCCTGCGAAGCCGCCGCGATCATCTCCGAAAGAATCGGCTCATGACCGTGAACGATGATGTTCACCTCGTCGGCCTTGATAACGCCCATGTTCACCTCGCCCCTGCCGGGATACGGCGTACCGAAGAGAACATCCTGCAGCTCCGTCGCCAACATCGCGCCTCCCCAGCCGTCGGCCAGAGCGACACGGCTTGCGTGCTTCAGGATATTCTTGTAGTCCTGATCGACGCCCATGCTGCTGCGATGCAGGGATTCGGTCACCTCCCGGTCGATCGCGCGGGGCCGCACACCCAGCTTGTCCCAGATATCCTGTCGCGACTTCGGGGCACGGTTGGTCATCAACTGATATCCCTCGGATTTGCCGAATTCCTTCAAAGCGATTTCGCCGACCTCGACACCGATTTCGTTGATATCCCGGCCCTCGGTCTTGACGCCGAATTCCTTGGCCAGCCTCATCAGCTTGGCGGTATCCTTGAGCTTATAGTCCCTGGCCTCGCCCTTGGCCGCGGCGATAAACACCTCCGCAACCGTCCGGCCGTGGTCGCTGTGCGCCGCCACGCCCGAAGCCACCGCCCTCAGGAAGTTGCGAGCCACAATCGTGTCGGCATCTGCCCCACACACGCCCAACGGCGCCTTCTTCGACACCCGACAAGGCCCCATCGCACATATCCGGCAGCAGACACCCTGCTTGCCGAACCCACACTGAGGCTTCTGAGCGTCGAGCCGGTCCCATGCATTCTCAATACCCTGGTCGGCCATCAGTTGGATTACTTCCTGGGCCGCCTTGTCACTGCTGCGTTCTTTTGGATCCATAACCTTTCCTTCTTGTCGCTTTTTAATTTGCGTTTTAGCCTTTTGCCACCCGAATTCCGACTACCTTACACCGTCTCTCCCACGCCGCCAAAGAACACCTCCATCATCTTTTCCTTTGCCCTCCCAAGGGCCTCGACGAGTTCACTACTGCCCTCCATCACCGAGGTTCGCTTGAGGTCAGCCGCCTGAATCGCAGGATTATATCCAAAACTCCCCAATACCGCAATGTCGCCCAATTGAGATTCTATCTCGCCAATCTGTCCCTCATCAGTGATCTTGTTGAGAAATGCCCCAACGCGACTAATACCCATGTTCTTGCCCATACTCGCGATGTGCCTGGCCGTATCGATGCTCCTCATCCCCGGCTCAACCACAATAACCAGTCCGTCAACCCCCTGCACACATGCCCTGCCTAAGAATTCCACACCAGCAGGCAAATCAACCAGGATCACCTCGTCGCGATGCAGCATCGAATGTGTCAACAGGGCCTTGAGAAACGCCGATTCCGGGCATGCGCAGCCCGCCCCGGCGTTTTCGATCGCGCCCAAGACCAGCAGCTTGACGCCATTTACCAGGTAACTGTACTTCTCCGGGAGGTCTGAAACATACGGATTCATCTTAAAAAACTGCCCGATTGAGCCAGGTTCAGCCCCCGTTCGCTCCCGAATCAGGTCCTTGGCCTTGATAAGGGGTTCGGGGCATTTGTCGGCTTCGACTCCAAGAGCCGACGCCAGATTCGGGTCCGAATCCGCATCGATCGCCAGCACATCCAGCCCCGCCTGCGCAAGTAATTGAGCCCAGACCGCGCAAACCGTCGTCTTGCCCACCCCACCCTTGCCGCTGATTGCTATCTTGAAACTACTCTGCATAACAGCCCTCACGCCATTTCCCTCGATTGAGAGACGGCGGCTCTCGATATCCCACTAAATTGCCTCTAAATCCTGATCTGTCTCACGAAACCCCGTCTTTACCACGCTATTGGGCCACCGCTGCCGGCCCGCAAATCCCCGTTGATCGTCAAATACCTCCCAAGGGATACCAGCCTAATGGATTGATAAGCCGCTATCAACCGTGGTAACTACGGGATTTTTGTATCACAAAAAATACTCTCATACAAGTAAAAAATATTTTTTTCCGGCTCAAAATCCCTCAAACGCCGAATCTACCGGTCCTGTTTGCCTTGTGGAAGTTTAACCATCCCCAGCGCCGTGGCCCGTTTGACAAGATCAACCACATTATCCACGTCCAATTTCCGCATAATATGGTTGCGATGATCCTCGATGGTCCGCACCGAACGATGCAGAATATGAGCGATGCCTCTATTACTGCGCCCCTGCAGTATCAGGTTCAGGATAACCGCCTCGGTCTTCGTCAGCAGCTTACCCCTGAGAATATTCGTCAGATCACTTTCCCGCAAGGCCGTTTCGACAGCATCAAGCAGCATCTGCCCGTCCAGCGGTTTCTCAATGAAATTAAATGCACCCGCCTTGACCGCCTCGACGGACATCGGGATATCGGCATAGCTCGTGATCATAAGCACGGGCAACCACGGAAGGCTACGTTTGACCTCCACGAGCAGTTCGATTCCCCCCTTTTCGGGCATGCGCACATCGGTCAGGAGCACGTCGCACTTATCGACAGCTAACCGCTCAAGACACGAATCGGCGTCCTCAAAGCACGAGCATTTATAGCCCATTCCTTCAAGAGTCAGCGAAACCAGGTCGCAGATGCAGGAATCGTCGTCAACAATGAAAATATGTGCCTTGTATTTTTTCGCCATAATCCTCGCTTAAACCTGCCATACCCACGAACACCCGAATTCGCCCGGATTCTAACGCCGTTTCCTGCAATTGCAAAGCTTATTTGGGCCACTTTTCCGGCGAAAACCGCCGATTCTGTCTCACAATCCACGGCATCGCTGTTAAGATAGGCAAAATAGCACCCTAATTGACCGCCTCAATGAGCTTCTTGACAACAAGTTGCACACCCGCAAGCAGCGCATCCAGGGGCAGTTGCTTCGAAGCCGTCTCATCGAACAGAATCGACGCCCGCGCTTCAAATTCGTCGTCCCGCCCCCATATTACGAGCACAACCGGCACATTCGGCAGGATGCCAAGTGAAATGGAGGCATCGCCGTACTCACACGGCTCGGCTTTTAGACGGACACCGGCCTCATGAAGCAGCGAAGGCTCATCTCCGAACGCCTCTTCCAGCTTCGGCGTGGGAAGTCCGTGCGGTCCCCGAAAGAAGAACTGCCCCGCCTCAAGTTTGTCTCCCGATACCAGCCTGCCGCTGACAGGGATATCCGACGCAGTAATAAGATAGGCAAGAATACACAACTGCTCGAGAAAACCCGCCTGCGTTTCAGGATCATCGACCGGCGCGATAAGTCTCTGCCCGCCATCGATTACAAAATCCTCACCCGTAAGCGGCACGATGAACGTTGAAGAGTCGCCATCAAACCTGCACCCCGACCGTCTGGCCGTCTTCATCGGATCCAGTGCGACAAGTTTCTCCCAAAGTTGTTCATGCATATCCGTGTTGTCCTCCCTTAAAGTGGCTGCCTGCTCGAATTCCATCATCAATTCCAGCCCATATTAAGCTCACAGCCCTGTTACGCAAGAGCAAAACCCACTGTTCGCCGCGATTTCCACCCGCTTGACCGCCGAATTCATTCCTGATACAGTGTGGCCACCGTATCAGCACAAAATGCCTGATTCAGGCGTATAGAGCGCTGAAAGGCAGGGTGGGGCTTGCCCCACCAGAATAGAGCGCTGAAACTCGTTTGTTTGAGGCCGGATATGATTAAATGCCCTGGTCAGGATCCCAGATTCTGGAAACCCGGAGACATCTTCGAGATCGGATGCCCCGGTTGCGGTGCGAAGATTGAGTTCTGGAAGGATGAGCCAACCCGCAAATGCCCTTCTTGCGCCAGGAAAGTGAGCAATCCCAACATCGACCTCGGATGTGCAGAATGGTGCCGCTACGGCCCCCAGTGTCTGGGCGCCGTCGCCGCCGACAGCGATACCGCGATCTGCGAACAGTTGACCAGCCGCATGAAAAATGTCTTCGGCGACGACCACAAACGCATCGACCATGCCCTCGCCGTCCTCAAGTACGCCGCCCAAATCCAGCGCACAGAAGGCGGCGACCCCCTCGTTGTCAAGGCTGCGGCGATTCTTCACGACATCGGCATTCAAAAAGCCGAAGAGGTCCACGGCTCAAGTGCCGGCAAATATCAGGAAATCCAAGGCCCGCCCATTGCCCGCAAGATCATGACCCAGCTCCATCTCGACAAGACAATCATCGATCACGTATGCAGGATCGTGGCCAACCACCACAGCGCTAAAGACATAGACACTGCCGAATTCAAGGCGATCTGGGACGCCGACTGGCTGGTGAACATTCCCGACGAGTATCCCGATGCCGACAAGGATCAACTCAGCAAGACTATCGACAAAATCTTCAGGACCGAAACCGGCCGGAAAATGGCGATGAAGCTGTTCGTAGAGTAATCGCAATTTTGCCGAAGGCCTAAACCATTTACACTAAAAGGAGAACAGAAATGACGTGCGAATCAGAATGTCCGATCAAAGACTCAGTCGAACTGGAGGTCAACGGCGAAGCTGTCGAACTCAATGGCTTTGTACAGGGCTTCATCGCCCAGACCCTCAAGGGCATGGTAAGTTCCCTTCGCGGAGTAGCGAAACCGGAAGCAATCAGCGTCAAAATTACCAGGAAATCTTAAATGACCAACAGCAATTCTCACCTGAAGAGCCCCGGCATGATGCTGATCGGGGCCGCCGGCAGAAACGCGGGCAAAACATTCTTTGCCTGTACACTGCTGCGCCGCTTCGCCGGAGAGCGGGACATTTTCGGCATCAAGATTACTCCCATTGACAAGGTCGTCCGGGGTTGTCCCCACGGGCGAACCGACTGCGACGTGTGCGCCAAATTGAAAGGCAATTTCGAGATCGCCGAAGAAACCGACCCGATACCCCAAAAGGACACATGCAAATCACTTGCCGCGGGCGCAAAACGCGTCTTCTGGCTAAGAGTGCTCAAGGCACACTTTCGCGAGGGCGCCACCGCCCTGCTTGACAAAATGGGCCCGGCGGCGATTTGTGTCTGTGAGTCCAACAGCCTTCGCACCATCGTCGAACCCGGACTTTTTCTTATGGTTAAGAATCCCGCCGTAGATGATATAAAACCCTCCTCCGAGGAAGTTGCCCATCACGTCGACAGACTCATATTGTTTGACGGCAACAATTTTGACATTGATCTGGACGACTTTGCTTTGACCGAAAACGGCTGGACATTGAAAATGGATGCAACGGCCATAATCATGGCCGGCGGCGACAGCCATCGCATGGGGTGCGACAAAAGCATGCTGCCCATCGACGGCAAACCGATGATTCAGCATGTGTATGAGCAGCTTCGACCATGGTTTAAGGAAATCCTCATCAGCTCGAACGATGTCTCTGCTCACGGTTTTCTGGACCTGCAGATCGTCCCGGACAGGCAAAAGGGCCACGGCCCCCTGATGGGAATCGCTTCTGCGATGGAGGCTTCGACGCACGACAGGAATTTTGTCATAGCCTGCGACATACCATGCCTTGATACTTCCCTGATGTTGAAGATGCTGAGGGAAAGCGCCGGATTCGACGCGGTCGTTCCCCGACTTACAAAATCCAGATATGAACCTCTTTTCGCCGTTTACCGCAAGAACCTGCTGCCGGTCATAAACAATATGTTAGCCGGAGGCGAAAGAAGGATTGACAAAGCTTATGATTTGTGTACAATGAAGTACATTGACCTGGCCCGGGACAAATTTCTTGACAATATCAATACAATGCAGGACTATCGCCAACTGCCCGGCAATAGAAAAGATATCGGCGTTTGATAAACGCCGGCTCGACGAAACTGAAACATTGACAAGGGGCCCAGCTCGTGACTGTTGATTATTTGAGAATTTCCGTTACCGACCGCTGCAATCTGCGGTGTGTCTATTGCAATCCCCTGGGCGATAGCGGCTTCATCGCACCCAGGGAAATCCTGCGATATGAGGAAATATACCGCATTGTCAGGCTCTTTGCTGATCGGGGCATAAGGAAAGTCCGACTCACCGGCGGCGAACCCCTCGTAAGAAAAGATATCGTGCACCTGACGAGCAAGCTGTCATCCATTGGCCAAATCGAAGATATCGCAATGACAACCAACGGCGTACTCCTGGAGCGGACTGCGGCCGACCTCAAAGCAGCCGGTCTGGACCGCGTCAATATCAGCGTCGATTCGGTCGAGAGGGATAGTTACAAACAGATAACCGGCCTGGACCTCCTGGATGAGGCCGTCAAAGGCATCGACAAAGCAATCGTCGTCGGACTCAAGCCCGTCAAGATCAACGCGGTAATACTAAAGGGTATCAACGAAAAACAGATCATACCGCTTGCAGATCTGGCTCGGCGACTTGACGTAATTGTCCGTTTCATCGAGTACTTCCCAACCGACAGGAACACAAGGCCCGCGAGTGAATACATCCCCAACAGCCACATCAGAAAGGCCATCGAAAACCGTTTCGGCCCGCTCATGTCTCTGGTGGGCGGCAAATCCGCAGGACCCGCCCTCTACTTCAAACTTCCACAATCCGCAGGCGCCATCGGGTTTATAAGCGGCAGATCATCAATGTTCTGCGCCTCCTGCAACAGACTGAGACTGACCAGCGACGGCAAGATCAGGCCCTGCCTCTATTCGGCACACAGT
>SDBV01011584.1_pt1 | contig 11411 bp, 7 predicted proteins | sample 2277081 | NCBI WGS metagenome assembly SDBV01 (sample SAMN10402039, study PRJNA504765) | marine sediment metagenome | isolation source: marine sediment core GS10_PC15, 223 cmbsf | place: Arctic Ocean: Southern Knipovich Ridge | collected 2010
CGAGAGGACAAGGCTGACAAAGAAGAATACGTAGCAATATTGAAATATTGCAAGTAATTCTGATGCCGACAGCCGAAGCCGCAACAGGCAGAAAGCGAGCACGAAAAATTAAATTGCTCTAGCTGCTGTTTTTGCCGGACAGAACGACATTGCTCATCTCAAAGCTGTCGCCGCCGGATGCGATATATATCGTGGTGTAATTCAATTTGCCGGAACAAATGTAATTGACACTCCCGCTGCCGCTGCTGTTTGTGGTGAAGCTGTCGAGTTTTTTGTATTCCCCCTTTGCGTCAAGCCTCCAAACGGTATACTTGGTTGCCCCCTGTAGGTTCCAGCAATCGACCTGCATGATGGTCTTGTTTCTCTGTTGGATGTAGTTGAAAAGTATATGCCCCGAGGCACTTACGCCGGCATTGTTTTTAACAGGACTAAGGTCGACTTTTGTAGATTCTGAGAATGCAGCACTGCCGAACATCAGTGTAACGAAAACGATTGCAGCGACCAAAATTCTTATTCGTGACATGGCATTCTCCTTCTACTTCTACCCTCAAAACGATGACCGATCCCCACTTCTGCCATCAGTTAAAGTATAAGATTCATACCGCCCAATGCAAGGATGATTATACCAAATTTTAAGAAAAAAACGGCTTTTTCAGCGTCAAAAATCTTTGATAAACTGAAGGTTTTCTGGGCAATAGCCCTATAAAAACACGACTTCAAACACCTAATTCAATGATGACCTCTCAGCAAACGATGGTTTTAACGCCTTCTGTTGTATTTATTCGGCATCTGTGCTATAATAGCATTAATGTTTGGGAGTTATAATGCTGTATTAAGCGAACGTTTTTTGGGGTTTGGTTATGAGCAGATTACCGTATTTTACAGTTCTGGCGTTGTTTATTGTTGTCGGTTTTCTTAGCGGATGTCAGGAAGGCAGCATTTCAGGCGGATATGTCGATCCCGCCCTTGTTGTCCCGACCGAGAAGATACCGTCGGAATACGTCTACGTAGCTGTTGCTGCCGCCCATATCGAGGGCCGGATCACCAGGGTTGTAGGCAGGGTCAAGCGTGCACTGAATAACTGCTGCCGTAATGCAACAGGCCACGTCGATATCGTCGTAGTCGCGGACGACGGCGCCGTGCTCGATGCCGTCAGCGTACTCTTTAGACCCAGGAACATCAGCAAAACGGGCAAAAAGAGTGCAAAGTTCAAAGCCGATCTTCCGTATGCGGTCCCGGAAGGTACGGTTCTAAGGCTAAGGTATCACGACAGCTTAGATGCCGCAGACAAAGAGGCCTACGCTGACGCCCTGTTCCAGTGCGAACAGAACACGGCCGTCCCGGAAGAACACACAGCCGTGCTATTGCCATAAAAAAAACCGCTTACCTCCAAAACGCGAGTCTGCGGTTTTTCATTTTATATTTTCGATATAGCCGGTTAATCGGCGGCTTCTTAGCAGTTTACACTTCTGCCATGATAGCACTTCTGTACTTTCGGTTGTTTATTTCACTCTTACACAGTCGGTGATGAAACAACAGCCGGCCTGCTCGCAATGACCTCCGCATGTGCCGTAGCATGGCGTGCAGCATTCCGATTCCTGTATCGCACGGATCAGGTCGTATTTATTCATCTTACCAGGCGTCACGCCCAGCCTTTTAGCCTTGGCCTTGATCTTCGGCATCGTCATTCCGGTTGAGGATGTTGGTTTGGCTTTCGCCTTCGCTCTTGGTTTAGCTTTCGCCTTCGCTCTTGGTTTAGCTTTGCTTTTCGTTTTTGTTGCTGGCATTTTTGGCTCCTTGTATTGTTTTTTTACAGTTATCTCTCAGGTTTATTCGGCGTTTTTGGGCTCTTGGTTAATCAACTTTTCTTTATAATGGGCCCATGCGGACTTTTGGCTGACACCTGCCAAAATGACATGTCTTTAAAATATCTTGATCCTGTTAAGTGCTTAGTATTTATGAAGTTAGCGTTTTAGCCCGTTCCGGCACACCATTTGCTTATTGTATTATGTCACCAGTTATGAAAGAATATATCTATGAAATTTGACAAGCTGACAATGAAAAGCCAGGAGGCCCTGGCAAGCTCACAGCAATTGGCGATGGCAAGATCAAATACCGTGTTGACATCGGTCCATCTGCTTAGCGTACTGCTTGCCGACACACAGGGCATCGCTGTAATGATACTAAAGAAGATCGGCGCAAACGTCGCCAGGATTACCGAGATGACCGCCTCCGAGCTGGATCGCATCCCCACAGGCAACACCGGCGACCAGCTCATCCCCGACCCCACATACGGACAGATCGTCCTCGACGCCCAGAACAGAGCCGACAAGATGGGCGACGAATATCTAAGCATAGAGCATTTATTGATCTCGCTAACAAAGGTAAATAGCGAAGCAAAGGAAGTTTTGCACATAAACGCAGTAACGTCTGATAAGGTCACCGAAGCAATAAAACAGATTCGCGGCGGCGAAAAGATCACCGATGCAAACCCCGAAGAAAAATACAGAGCACTGGAAAGATACGGCATTGACCTCCTCCAGATGGCACGCGACGGAAAGCTAGACCCCGTCATCGGACGTGAAGACGAGATACGAAGGGTCATGCAGGTTCTCAACAGACGTACAAAGAACAACCCCGTACTCATCGGCGAGCCCGGCGTAGGAAAAACCGCCATCGCTGAAGGACTCGCACAAAGGATCGTAACCGGCGACGTTCCCGAAGGCCTAAAGAACAAACGCATAATTGCTCTCGACATGGGCTCGCTCATCGCAGGGACAAAGTTCCGCGGGCAGTTCGAGGACAGGCTAAAGGCCGTCCTAAAAGAGGTCGTCGCCGCTGGCGGAGAGATCATCCTCTTCATCGACGAGCTGCACACCATCGCAGGTGCCGGCAAAAGCGAAGGCTCCGTAGACGCAGGCAACATCCTAAAACCCTCACTGGCACGCGGCGAGCTAAAATGTATTGGCGCGACAACCATTGACGAGTACAGAAAATATATCGAAAAAGACGCCGCCCTGGAAAGGCGATTTCAGCCCGTAATGGTGGACCCCCCTTCCGTTGACGAGACCATCGCCATCCTCCGCGGCCTAAAGGATCGCTACGACACCCACCACGGCGTAAGAATTACAGACGCCGCACTCGTTGCCGCCGCCACTTTGTCGAACAGGTACATCTCAGACAGGTTCCTCCCCGACAAAGCCATCGACCTCATCGACGAAGCCGCTTCAAAGCTTCGCATAGAGAACGACTCACTGCCGGCAGAGCTTGACAACATCCGGCGAAAAAAAATGCAGCTCCAGATCGAGAAAGAGGCACTGAAAAAAGAAACAGACAAAGCGAGTAAGGACCAGCTAAAGATCACCGAAAAACAGCTCGCCGACCTTAAAGAAAAAGACGATACACTAACCGCCCAGTGGGAAGCCGACAAAAGCGACATCGACAAGGTAAAGCAGATAAAAGAAAAGGTCGCAGCCGCACAAAATCAGTTCGACGACGCACAGCGTAACGGCGACCTCGAAACCGCAGCACGACTTAAATACGGAACCATCGCAGATCTCCAAAAAGAACTTAAAGCCGCCGAGCAGGCGCTCGCTGACGCAGAAGGCGGCAAGATAATACACAACGAGGTCACCGACGAGCAGATCGCATCCGTCGTCGCAAAGTGGACCGGTATCCCCGTCGTAAGGCTGCTAAGCGCAGAACGCGCCAAGCTCATGGAGATGGAGAACCTCATCGGCCAGCGCGTCGTCGGACAGACAGAAGCTGTCTCTGCGATATGCAACGCAATAAGACGAAACCGCGCAGGCCTCGGCGAGACAGATCGCCCCATCGGAGTCTTCCTGTTCCTCGGCCCAACAGGCGTAGGAAAAACAGAGCTGTCAAAGGCGCTCGCTGATTTCCTCTTCAACGACCCCAACGGAATGGTCCGCATCGACATGAGCGAGTTCATGGAGGCCCACTCAGTGTCACGCCTGATAGGTTCGCCGCCCGGATACGTCGGCTGGGACGAAGGCGGACGCCTTACAGAAGCAGTCCGAAGAAAACCATACTCGGTCATACTCCTTGACGAGATCGAAAAGGCACACATGGACGTTTTCAATGTCCTGCTCCAGGTCTTCGACGACGGACGCCTCACCGACGGCAAGGGCAGAACCGTTGACTTTAAGAACACCGTTATAATTATGACCAGTAATTTCGCCGGCGAACAGATACACGAGATGACCGAGGACGCTTCCGAGGACTGGGAGATCGAGGCACAGGTAAAGGATGCTCTTAAGCAATACTTCAATCCCGAATTTTTAAACCGCATCGATGAGACGATAGTCTTTAAGTCTCTTAGTAAAGAGGACCTTGCAAAGATCGTAGACGTTCAGTTAGGTTACCTTGCAAAAAGATTGGAGATAAGAAACCTTACAGTTGAGTTCACAGATGATGCTCGCAAGGAAGTTGCCGAGATGGGTTACGACCCTGCTTACGGTGCAAGACCTGTTAAACGCGCGATCCAGCAGCGCCTGGAAAACAAGCTGGCTACAGAATTGATCGCAGGAATCTTCAATGATGGCGACAAAATAAAAGTAGATGCCCAGCACCACCGCTTTACTTTCACTAAAATCGACTAAAACCATCCCAAAAACGTGTTTGAGACGGACATAATAGAAGAATTAATAAACGTTCAGATTATCTTGGAAACAGTGATATTTTAACTTGAATAAATATCGTTTTATGGTAGAATGAATACCGATTTTATGGTAAAATGAAAGTCTATGGATAAAATACGGTGATGGATTTAGTTTATTGGAGTGAGGAATGCGGAAAAGTATAATGATCTTATTGATTTTGGCGGGGTTTTGCTTTACTGCACCGGCTAAGGCGGAGTTGGCGATCACAGAAATTATGAGCCAAAGCGCCCACGTCGGCGGTACAAATGGCGATTGGTGGGAGTTGACCAATACCGGTTCGTCATCTGTGAACTTAACGGGGTATTCGTGGGACGATGACCATCAACGTGTTGGGCAAAATATATTTGGGGCTGTCTCTATTGGCCCGGGCGAATCTATCATAATCCTTGCGCACCTTGACGATGATACGGTGGACTGGCGATCCGATTGGGGTACCGTGGAAGGCGGAGTAAATGTTTATGATCGGGATTATTTTTCCTTTAATTTTTCCGGTCTTGGCGATCCCGATGGAGTGTTCCTCTACGATACCGGTAATGTATTGGTTACCTCAGTTACGTATCCGAGCCGTGCAACTGGTATTTCGAATGAATGGGACACAAGCGGGACATTTCTTGGTCTTAGCGTCATTGGTGTCAACGGCGCCTACCAGTCGCTGAACATTGCCTCTGATGTTGCTTCTCCGGGGTATGCGGTAGTGACAGTGGTCGAACCCTGCGTTGGCGGTTCCGGCAAAATGTTATACTGGACCGATAAGGATTTCTCTAAAATACAGAGATTGAATCTAGATAACGACTGCCTCGAAGATATACTGATCGCCTCAGACGGGCTGGTTAACCCTCGCGGGTTTGCGATCGATACATCCACCAATAAGATGTATTGGTCCGATGGTACGCTCGGAGAAATTCGTCGGGCCAACCTCGACGGATCATCAAACGAGTTACTTCTAACAGGATTGCGGTTCCCGACCGATCTGGCACTTGATCTAGACGCAGGCAAGATATATTTCTCTCAGACCGAGTTGGGCTTTCCCATGCCCATGCCCAGAATCCGAAAAGTCGATCTTGACGGTACAGGGCCGATCGAAGATGTTATTACTGGTATAGGTGTTCCGTATTACCTGACGCTCGATCTGACAAATAGCAGGATATACTGGGCAGATGTTCAAAACACGGTGATCCGTCGTGCAAACCTTGACGGTACAGGTATTGTGGATTTTATTACGGGCCTGACCTACGTACGCGATGTCGTGCTCGACGCAGATGGCAATAAGATTTACTGGTGTGATCGCGGAAGTTCAACGGTCCAACGTGCAAACCTCAACGACGGTTCAGGCATAGAAATCCTCTACGGCCCGACAGGCCTCGCCACTCCGCACGGCCTACTCCTTGACGATACCGATGACTCGTTATACTGGACAGATACCGACACCACCTGCGTCTACCGCGGAAACAAAGATGGAACCGCACCAATGGAAACACTCGCATCAGGACTGGACGGGCCGTGGGCACTGGCGATCGTTACGATAACACGCGTGATATATGTCGATGCAGATAGACCGCCTGGTGGTGATGGTACAAGTTGGGATACGGCCTACAAATATCTTTCCGACGGGCTCGATGCCGCATTAAGCAGAGACGAAATACACGTCGCACAGGGTATTTACAAACCGCTCGGTAACCGCCGGGCGACTTTCCAGCTTATAACCGGTGTGGCTCTCAAGGGCGGGTATGCCGGCTACGGTGAGCCAAACCCTGACGAACGGGATATCGAGACGTATGAAACCATTCTAAGCGGTGATCGTAATGGTGACGATGCGGTGCTTTCCGATCCTGAAGATCTGCTGACTGAGCCAACACGTTCTGAAAACAGTTACCACGTCGTTACCGGCCGCGATATCGACGAGACAGCGGTGCTGGATGGATTCACTATCACGGCAGGCAACGCCAATGGATCGTTCGGTGATTTCACCGGCGTCGGCGGTGGGATGCTCAACAATGGACACGAAGGCGAGTGCAGTCCTACAGTCACAGAATGTACGTTTATTGCTAACTCGGCTGTCGATTTAGGCGGGGGGGGAATGTTCAACTATGCGCATGGAGGCGGCGTGTCCGATCCGATACTGACCAACTGCACATTCGTCGGCAACGCCTCTGCCTCGGTAGGTGGCGGGGTATGCAACTGGGGGGACTCTTCTCCAGTGGTGACCAACTGCACATTTATAGGGAACTTTGCTGCCGGCGACGGTGGTGGAATGGGCAATTCAACTTTTGGAGCCCCTAGCGTCTGCAGCCCTACGCTGACTAACTGTATTTTCACCGGCAACTTAGCTGTCAATAGCGGTGGTGGAATGTGGAACTACGAGTCTTCCAACCCGATATTGACTAATTGTACATTTAGCGGTAACTCTGTAGAAAATGATGGCGGCGGGATGTACAACCTATTACTTGATAGTCTTACGCTGACTAATTGTACATTCAGCGGTAACTCGGCAGGCAATGATGGCGGCGGGATGTACAACCAATACCTTTTTGATCTGACGTTGACAAACTCCATTTTCTGGGACAACAATGATAGCGGCGGTACAGATGAATCGGCGCAAATTTACCACTCTGACGTAATACTACTAGATGTTAACTACAATTGCGTCCAGGGCTGGACAGGCGATCTTAGTGGTAGTGGTAATCATGGAGATGATCCGCTGTTTATCGATGCCGACGGTGCGGACAACATAACCGGTACAGAGGATGATGATCTGCGGCTTTCGGCTGGCTCACCCTGTTTTGACGCCGGTGATAACACAGTACTGCCGCCGGACATTGCTGATCTTGACGACGATGACAACACCGCCGAGCCTACGCCGTTGGACCTCGATGGTAATCCGCGTATTATTAATGGTACTGTAGATATGGGAGCTTATGAATTAGGGCCAAATGCAGAAACGTGCTATGCGGATTTCAACGGGGACTTATTCATGGATCTTTACGACCTTTCTATACTGGCTCAGGAATGGCTAAGCACAGGGGATTCGCTTGCGACGGATTTGATTGATGATGATGAGATCGACAAGTTGGACCTTGCTGCGTTTGCCGAGCGATGGCTTATGCCCTGCTACCTGTGCAGCCAAGCAGACATTTACACTGACGGAAAGATCGATTTAAAAGACTATTCTATTTTGGCAAACGATTGGCTGCAGGAAGGACCGGGGCTCGATGGAGATATTACGGGTAACTGGGTGGTAGATATGTCGGATTTGAACGTCCTGCTGTTTTACTGGCTCTCGCCATGCTACCTGTGCAGCGAAGCAGACATTTACACTGACGGAAAGATCGATTTAAAAGACTATTCTATTTTGGCAAACGATTGGCTGCAGGAAGGCCCAAATCTTGACGGAGATATTACGGGTAACTGGGTGGTAGATATGTCGGATTTGAACGTCCTGCTGTTTTACTGGCTCAACACTTGTCAGTGATTTATGTGTCTTTATCACTGGGAAAACTAAAAGGCGCCCTGCCTGCCCAGTACTTACATGGTTAGTGGGGGGGACTCGTTTCGTTACAATAGAGCCATACTGATCAGCTCCATGACTATGAAGCATCTGATAGGGCGCAACTGAAGGTACTTGGTGCGATTTATGATAAAATAGGGCAATTCATGCCCCAGGTATTTACAAAAGCTTTTCCTCATTATCTTTATATAATCAACCCGCACAGCGGTTCCACAGCTACTATCTAATATCTACTATCTAATATCTATTCAATCACCCCCGCCCAAAACCCAAACCAGCCTTTGGCTGGAGACGTTGCAAACGTCCTACCCGCTAAACGCTGTACGCTATCCGCTAGAATAGCCGCTTGCCATCCCACGAATCACGAATCACGAATCACGAGTCACTACATAAAACCGCCTTTTTTTGCTTTCAAGTTCCTCAAGGATATCTTCAGTTAACTGCTTTCTATCGGGAAACTTTTCAATTTGCCTGCCCCCATTCCTTTTTTTCGACTCAGTACACCATTCACGATTACGTAATCCCGCATCAAATTGGTTTCGTTGTCTATGAAAGAATGCATCCATGTAAGCGCCTTGAGGGCGTCCTCTTTGGGCTTCAGCCCATGTCCATGGGCGTAATCATTTCGCAATTTCGCCATTTTCTTACACAGTGCGAGTGTTCCCACCTTGAGGATCTTGTTCTCTTGTAATATTTTTCTGACTTGTGGCATTTTGTGTTTCCGCGTAGCACCATACGGCTTAGCCTTGTCTCGCTGAAACCTCTCAAACGAGATTCCGCACATTGCAACACAAGCATAGAAGTGTCCGTCGACAAACACATCCCTAGCCTCCTTAAGGAGGCTACAATAAGAACCGGCCTCTATGAGCAGAGGCGGAAGTTGAGAAAGCCTCTCGTCCTTATGGTGAGCAAAGGACTTCTCATCCATCGCGCCAGAAGGCAGTTCTGCGGGGCACCTCTGTGATTCCTTCGACGATTCCTTGCTCAGACGAAGTTTTGCGTCATTGGGCCTGAAGTCAACATAGGCAGGTTGTATTTGGCCGCTGACCCTAACAGCCACCTCGCCGCATTCCTGAAACCACCCATAATGGCCATCAGGCATGCTATCGGCTAGGCTGATACCAAGAACCTGGGATAAATCTGTGCCGCTGTATGCGCATATTGTGTAGGGCTCTTTACCGGGGGCCTGACAAACTATACTGTATTTTGTAAGAATGGTTTCTCTCCCAATCCATTAAATCAAATTTATGTCATTTTCAATATTTATCCAATTAAACACTCTATCCGGCTAGGTTTATTGAAGAGGCAATATTCGCGGGCGCGAGCGTTTTCCGTTTGCAGCCTTTGCCAGTATATCAGCCCATCTGTTGCAAAAATCATCAAAGTCTTCATCATCAATGGACTTGGGGCCAAAGGCGATCTGATATGAACTTGAAGTCTGCGATGCTGCTTCATCAGCGTCTGCATATTTCCTAAGTAAATGTGGTTCAAATTTAACCTTAAGCTCCTCTTTTGGTATAAAAGGGTTTACAAAATACGAAACTTCTCGCCAACGATAGTTATCGTCATCAGGTAGTTTTGAATACCACAGTGATGAACTCCAGATATATTTTGGCTTTCTCTGCTGAACAGAGATAAGAGCTCCTGTAATAACATCCCATTTCGATTGAATAAAAGCGTCATCTGGTAATGCACCATCTATATAAAAATGTTCTAATACTAACTGCGCATCGCCAAGAGATATTGAACCATGTTTAAGAACTCTATCTTGTGGTTGGCTAAGTTTCTTGTTACATTTTGCTGCCGGAGCTAAATGTAGTATTCGATCAAACATTTGATCGATAACTTTTACGAGAATATTATAAGCCTCATGATATATTTCATTCCTTTTCTCCAATTTTAACTTCTCTGCTTCAAGTTTAGCTTCTTCCTCAGCCTGACGAGTCGCAACATTTGCCCCTGCTTCCATCAAAGCAGAAAGACCGGCCTGAGACAAACAATCGTCATCACTTTCGGAAATATTCCTCAGGATTCTCATTACTCTATATAAATCCGGACGAGAATCCTGATTTTTTCGAAGCATCATTGATAGTAAAGAACATAATTGAGGATGGTGATTCTCTAACTCCGGCGGGCGTTCTGTAACATGCTGGTGTTTGAGAGTTGCATTAGAACCCTGAAAGGGAGGGCTTCCAGTGAGAAGACTATATCCGATACAACCGAGAGCGTATATATCAGTTGCAGCAGAAGAGCGTTCAAACTTCCATTGTTCAGGCGCTGCATATGGAGGCGTTAAACAGTTCTTAAGTGTTTGCAGCGAAGTAGATTCTTCAACAAACCGCGCGATGCCAAAATCAGCTACTTTCCATTTTCCTTCATGAAAAAGAACATTTGCTGGTTTTAGATCTCTATGGACAATATCGTTGACTTCAGACAAACCTTCAGCTATTTGTAGTAAGATACTTGCTGCTTCAGTATCAGTGAAAGTCTTTCCTTTATCAAGTTCGTCTTGCAAGCTTTTGTCTGCCAAAGCCATTACTACAAAATAGAAATCAGAGTCTGCATCTTGGCCTGAATCAAACACAGGAATAACACACTTTAGCTTTTGGTCGGTCAGTTTATTTGCGATCTTCAGTTCTCTATGAGCAGTTTCTTTTGCACTGATCTTCAGTTTTTTGACAGCAACTTTTGTGAATCCGTCCCCAGTTCCCTCATAAACTATTCCGAAACCACCTTCAGGCCCCAATGGCTTGCCAGGATCATACTGCCATTCAGCGTTTTGTAATTTAATACTTTCCATCTTTATAAGTTCCTCTTGAAAAATTAAAGGGAAAATTAAAGGGGTCAGTTTACGCCCTAGGTGGACCCTTTTTAGTCGCCCTTTATAGGCTCTCTCGCTGCATTATACCGATACCTTACTTTCAGTTTCCTTTTTCCATTAAATTTATCCAGCACCAATTAGTCTACTGACGTAAATTGGTGCTGGGCTTTTCTTATCCGTAATCAACTTAACACATTCTTTGACAATTACAACCAAAAACTGACCGTAGGTCACCCTGAGCGAAGTCGAACGGGGCAGCCGAAGTTTACGCCTTAGGTGGACCAATAATCCGAGTAATCTGCGCAATCCGCGGTTTCTTTTCTTCTCCCTTTTTTCTCTCTCTTTTCCTCTTTTTCCTCCCTGGCTCGCCATAGCCTTGGCGACGGCGGCTGTGGCAAAAAAC
>SDBV01011585.1_pt1 | contig 11410 bp, 10 predicted proteins | sample 2277081 | NCBI WGS metagenome assembly SDBV01 (sample SAMN10402039, study PRJNA504765) | marine sediment metagenome | isolation source: marine sediment core GS10_PC15, 223 cmbsf | place: Arctic Ocean: Southern Knipovich Ridge | collected 2010
GCCATCTTGATGAGGCAGACCCAGCCGAAAACAAACTCGAAGTTATTCATCGTGCGGCAAGTGAAGTTGGAAGTGCGATATTGACAGCAGTTTCGACAACAATAATCAGCTTTTTGCCTGTTTTTACAATGATAGGTGCCGAGGGCAAACTATTTAAGCCTCTCGCATTCACCAAGACCTTCGCACTAATCTCCTCAGTCATAGTAGCATTGACTATAATACCGCCTGCGGCACATATTTTATTCTGCAGCAAGGTATCTATTTCCGGCAGGAAAATTAAAGTTTTGTTGCACTTGGCAGTTGTTCTTGTCGGTGTCCTTGCAGGTTTCTTACTTAGTTGGTGGGCAGGTTTTGCACTTATTCTTTTTGGGGCTTATTATCTGGCTTCTGACTATATCCCTGAGAATATTAAACGTTTCGGCCCATGGGTTGCAAATATTCTTGTGGTTTTATTTGTTGGCATTTTGCTTACCGAGCACTGGGAGCCGACTGGAGCAGAGCAAGGGTTTTTGCGAAACTTCCTATTTGTTGCCCTTTTAATTGGGCTGCTACTGGGGGCTTTCAGAATATTTCAGCATTTTTATCCTACAATTCTTCGGTGGTGTTTGCGTCATAAACTGTTATTTTTATCTATGCCATGCCTTCTTCTTGTATTAGGCGGATCAATATGGGCCGGCTTGGGCAAAGAATTTATGCCGCCTTTGGATGAAGGTTCATTTCTCTATATGCCTACCACTATGGTTCACGCTTCAATTGGTGAGGCAATGGATGTGTTGAGTAAACAGGATATGGCTCTGCGCAATATACCGGAAGTTGATTCCGTTGTAGGAAAAATTGGTCGAGCTGAGACTCCGCTGGATCCGGCACCGGTATCGATGATCGAAACAGTGATCAACTATAAGTCGGAATACATAACCAACAAAGACGGCCGGCGAGTTAAGTTTCGATATGATAAGAAAACAGCAAGTTTTGTTCGTGATGAGTTTGGCGAACTTATCGGCGACCCGCATGGCAGGCCATATAGGCAATGGAGAGATGAAATACAAAGTCCCGATGATATCTGGAAAGAAATAATAAGAGTAACTCAAATACAAGGGACTACTTCTGCGCCGAAACTACAGCCTATAGCTGCCCGAATTGTTATGCTCCAAAGCGGTATGCGTGCGCCTATGGGCGTTAAAGTTAAAGGGCCAACCCTGGAGATAATTGAAAAAGTTGGTCTTGAAGTTGAAAGATTTCTAAAAGAAGTCCCTTCAGTCGAGCCAGCCGCAGTTTTTGCCGACCGCATAGTAGGCAAGCCCTATCTGGAAATCATTCCTGATCGAAAGGCGTTGGCCCGCTACGGTGTACCAATGCGTGCATTCCAGGATGTCGTTGAAATCGCCATTGGAGGCAAAAAAGTTACCACAACGGTCGAAGGACGCGAGCGTTTTCCTGTACGTGTGCGTTATCAACGGGAATTGAGAGACCAGATTGAAACGCTTGAAAAAATTCTGGTTCCTGCAGCAGGTGGTGCGCAAATACCAATCATAGAGGTAGCTGAAATATCTTATGTTCGTGGTCCACAGGTTATTAAAAGTGAAGACACATTCCTCACTGGTTATGTTCTTTTTGATATGAAGCCTGGCAATGCCGAAGTGGATGTTGTCGAACAGTGCCAGGCATATCTGCAGGAAAAAATAGATTCCGGCCAATTCATCTTACCTCCAGGTGTTAGCTATACTTTCGCAGGTAACTATGAAAACCAGATACGGTCTCAGAAGACACTTGCTGTGGTATTGCCCCTGGCTTTGTTTCTTATTTTCCTGATACTATACTTCCAGTTCAAATCGGTTATGACCACTTCATTAGTCTTTAGCGGCATTCTTGTAGCCTGGTCGGGCGGTTTTCTGATGTTATGGTTTTATGCTCAGCCGTGGTTCCTCGACTTCGATATTTTCGGCGTCAATATGCAGAACCTTTTCCAGATACATCCAATAAACTTAAGTGTTGCTGTCTGGGTAGGCTTTTTGGCCCTGTTTGGAATAGCCTCTGATGATGGCGTTGTAATGGCAACATATCTTGAACAATCTTTTAGAGATCACGAGCATGACACTATCGAGCATATCCGTGAAGCTACAGTGCTTGCAGGCAAAAGACGTGTCCGAGCATGCCTTATGACTACTGCAACAACGATACTTGCTTTGCTGCCGGTTCTTGCCTCAACAGGTCGCGGCTCAGATGTGATGGTACCAATGGCAATACCATCATTTGGCGGGATGACTATCGAAGTTCTGACTATGCTGGTGGTACCAGTACTTTATTGCGCCATACAGGAATTCAAGATGAAAGCCGCTTCACGCAAAAAGATAATTGAGATTAGCCTGTAAATGCACTACGGTTTTTTCTTGAATATTTTTTTTATATGGAACGATTTAATGATTTTAACCGTTTAGAGAAGAGAACGGATAGATAATTTTGAGTACCAGCAGTGAAAGCTTTGAAGAAATTGCTTTGCCGCATCTTGATGCCGTATATCGGGCGGCTGTGGCTATTTGCGGCTGGCAAGGAGAGGCGGAAGATTTGGTACAGGATACATTTATAAAGGCTTTTGAACGTTTTGAATTATTTGAAAAGGGAACAAATTGCAAAGCCTGGTTATTACAGATATTACGTAATACCTGGATCGATAGATTGCGACATCAAAAAACTACTGGCTTGGTACTGCCTCTTGAAGAAGAAATTGTTGCTGGAACAATTAAGGATTATGAAACGGTGTGGTCAAATGCTGAGGATTTGATAGAGAATTTTTCAGATGAGCAGATTATTAAGGCACTAAGCCAACTGCCTGACGACCAGCGGCTAACCTTGTTTTTGACCGATGTGGAACAATTAAGCCAGAAGGAGGTGGCCCAAATAACAGGTGTTGCCGTGGGAACGGTCAAGAGTCGTGCAAGTCGTGCGAGAGCAGAATTGAAAAATAAATTGAGTTCTTACGCAAAACAGATGGGATTGATTGGAGGTGAAAAATGAATCACCTTACAAATGAACAATTTGAAGATATTATGCAGGGTCACGATGTAGATCTTACGCATTTAGACCAATGCAAGGATTGTCAAGAAAAGCTCACTGAAAAACAGGCTATCGCCACAAAATTGTGTTCGGCCTTCATGTCCGTTAAAGCCAACGAAGGTCTTGCGGACCGAATCCGCAATCAAATTAACCAGAATAGTGAAAACGCAGAAACAGTTAAGTTTATTAAGCTGACATGGGCAAAACATTTCCATCGTAAGCTTTGGCCTGCATTGGCAGCGACAGCAGCTATGTTCGTAGTACTAATACCCTTAAGTTTTTATGTTTTGACGCCTTCTGAAGCAAATGCAGCTCAAGCCGAATTAGTTATGATTCATCAACAGAATCTTGGTTCACACCGTGAATTTTACAGCGATGCTGACCCAGAAAAGCTGGCAGAGTATTTCAAGGACAAATTAGGCTTTACTCCTGCATTTCCATGTACTGGCCAAGGAATGAAAATTCGAGGCTGTTGTTTTGCCCACTTTAGAGGGCAGGTAGTCGGCAGCTACATCGTCGACACTCCAAGAGGGATAATATCTATTATTGTTGTTACCGATACCCCCAAAGAAATAGCCATGGACCGTATGCCCAGGAAGAAAGGATATGGCCAGGATTTTTGGGAAGGTTCCTATGCTCAATGCAACATGGTTACGGTTCGCCTTGGCGATTATTCCTATTGTGCCATTGGGGAAAGTTCGAAACTCTCACACGAATATCTTAGAGATCTACTGAGCCGACTTCTCCCCAACACTCAGCAGTAAGAACATACCTGCCACAGATTTTCCGCAGACGAGAAGATCAGGATGGCGTAAGGCACAAAAATTCATAGCTCCGGCCTGAACCGGCTAAACCGTCCATTTGTGCCCGTGATTCGCACTCTCCAATCAACGCTATTAAAACACAAAGAGATATGATGAGGATGATATTGACACATACCAACTTTTGTTTTCTATCCACTTTTTTTGCACCTTTTTCATTTATAGCTCCTTTGGAATTTATGTTCTTACCATTGGTTTCTCTTAAATGCATTATTAATTCACGTTTATTGCTGCTTTGGGTCTTCTACTACCATGTAGACAGTATCGCCATCGCTTGAGAACGGACGGTAGTAGGTACCTTCGTAGATGAAGTACTTCTTACCGTTGATCGTTTCCTTGTCAGCATCTTCCGGCAGATAAGGGACCGTGGCACCTACGGGCGGGGCTACAACCTCATAATTTTCTTCATCATCGGTCATGGGCGGTATCTCTGGGGCAGGTACAGCCCCACCCGTGTCTAGCGCTTCTGTAGTCGCTGGCGCAGTAGTACTTTTGGTGACTTCTTGCGAAGGAACGGGCACAGGTGCCGGCCTATCCGTTACAACATAATAGGTGCCACCATAATAGTAGTATGGCGTGGTACCAACATAAACCACGGTCGCACTGGTCGGCACTGCATAGACTACAGCGCCAGGTGGGGAAGCGACCACGACATAATTGGGACCAGACTGGACATAATAGACACCTCCTGCATAGTAGTAGCTTGTTCCTGAGACAACGACAACCGTGTGTCGAGGAGGAGGCGCCAGGAGGTAGGCACCGACCCGAATGAGGTGGTTTATGGTTCGGAAGCGATAGTAGTCACGGCGAGCGCTTTTCCAACCACTTCCGCGACTGTAGCTTTTGTGTACAGTTACTGATCTTCCTCCGGGTCGTCCGCCAGGCCTTCCTCCGGGTTTGGTGCCAGGTCGTCCGCCAGGTCTGCCACCAGGTCGTCCAGCAGTTGCCCCAGAGGGTCGTCTTTGTGACGAGTTCGATTGGCGGACGCTCCCGCGACTGCCGCCACTGCGTCCGATACCAGCACCCGGTGATCGGCTGGGGGTAGCGGCCCTTCTTGTACGGCTGGGAGTTGATCTGGAGGTTCGTCTTTGCGACGAGTTCGATTGGCGAACGCTCCCGCGACTGCGGCCACTGCGTCCGAAACTACGGCCGCCACCACGGCCACCGCCACCGCGTCGTGCCGAAGTTTCAGCGGAAATGGTTAACAAGATACTCACAATGAATAAAAACGTGATTACCAGGGCGTAAAAGCGCCTACGGATTGGTGTTTGTTTGTTATTCATGGTTCAATCTCCTTTTGTTTGATCGGCAGAACGTCAATTTTATCTGCTCCGGCTGGTGGTTGAAAACGAAAATAATCTTTGGAATGCTTTGGCTTGAAGTCCCAGTTGGTAAATCTGGCGGAGTATTGTGGCCAGCCTTTTTCACCGACATACGTGATGACAAGCTTGCGTGGCACAGGGTTTGGGCCATCCTCGATCCAAATCTGCCAGTCGATCTGCTCTTGCTTGAAAGCCAGGTGATGACATGCTATCCCATCGACGGCGTGTCGGCCTACCAGGAACCCTGACTGGACTTCCTCGGTCAGGATACGATACGGGTCAGAATAAACCATATCAGCAATTGGCACGGAGAAGTTGTACTTCTCAAAGACGTGATCGACAGCCGCATCGATATCAGACGGAACTTTCATGACCGAATAAGTGTTTGCGACGAGATCGCATAAGGTGATTGCGGAGCCATCGAAGACAACCCGGCTCTGACGCTCGTCACCACGGTATTCGGCATGGAGTTTATCAGGCCGACGTACGGAAACGTCAGTAGCCCCGCCATATTGAATCTCCTGATCGTTCGATAGCAGGGAGTCATATGTAATTTCAGCGTGAAACTTATACTCCTGATGTGCTTTTAGATAATCAGACATCTTGCGCAGAATACGATCTGCCTGCGGCTCGATGCCCTTAATACCATCTGTCATGCGTAGTGGCTCATTAGCGTCACGTTCTTGAGATTCTCCGAACGTCAGGGACATAAAAAGATTTGCGCATCCAATAAGAACTAATCCCACCACGAGAAGCCACCTGCACCCTACCATAGTTTTTTCTGATTTTCTTATTTTTGTTTTTTTCATAATTACACCTCATAACCTTTCTATAAAAAATATTGGTTTCATTTGTTCCCTTTTTTAACGACCTTTCCAGCTACAGTTGTAACCAGTAAGATCGTTACTATTTTCTCTTTTACTGTCCATTGGCCCCACCACCTGATAGTGCTAAGGCACTGTAAGAAGTAGAGCCATCTGGCTTGAGAGGAAAATCTCCCTCACGCTCCTGGCGTATTGACTCAACTAAATCCTTCTGGAAATGTGGACTGAATTGACCACCCCATGTGCGAACCATCTTAATATTAATCAATTCAGCATTTGGCATCTGTGCAATTGGAACCGGATTACGAGCTAAGCTGCAACCGGCAATACCCAGGAATACGGAGTACATTAATATTGCCAAAATATTTTTTTTATCAAAACAGCCCGTTTTCTTTACCTCTTTCATAATGTTTACCTTTCTATTTACACAACAAGTAGCTACAGAGACCAGTTCATAATGATACTGACAAAAGAAGCAATTCCAATTACGAGCAGTGCTACTGCTGAGCCAAACGGCAAAAAAGATGCTGCATCCCCGGGCAGGCCCTGCTTCTTCATCTTTCGAAGTCTTAGCACATGCTCAACCATTGCCGCCAAGAGGACTATGATTCCCACGCAAACAAGAGCGAAACCCATCCGACGAGGGCCTGGGGATATCTGGATGCCTTCTTTCTGCTCTTCCAAATAGTAAAAAAACTGGGTAATCGAAAAGCCAAATGTGAATAACGATAGAGAGGTGCGAATCCAGGACATCAGTGTCTGCTCAGACGATAGTGCCGTGCGGACAAGTGCAGCAGGTAGTCGCAAGTCCTTTGGAGTTTCTACCGCTTCATTGTGTTCCTTTTCTTTTCCATTCATGGCAATGACCTCTCAATTGTTTCATGTATGTTGGTTAGCATAGCTACAGAGACCAGTTTAGACCTATACTTATCAATACAGCGATTCCGATTAACACTAATGCAGTTGTCGCAACGACTGGCAGGGAAACTAATGAAACTGTTGGCAGTCCCAGCCTTTTCATTATTTTAAGCCTCTTCATGTGCCCAAACGCTGCAAGCACAAGCCCTAAGATTCCAATACAAATAATGGCAAAACCCAGCCGATATAGACCCCTCGAATATCCAGTACCTTCTTGTTGCTTTTCAAGGTACTCAAGAAACTTAGTCATTGAAAAACCGAACGTATATAACGAAACAGAAGTGCGTATCCACGCCATCAGGGATCGCTCTGAGGAGAGCGCTGTACGAACCAAAGCGAAAACCCCCAACTTATGTGTTAGTCTTGCCACCTCTGTCTGCTCATCATCCTGCTGCGCTTGCGTATTATCTTCTTGAACCATCTTAGCTATCCCTTTATCGTCTGATCTGTTTGCTGATCGCTGCGCTGTAAAAATGCTTTTACGCCATCTTCGATCGAATCATAAAAGTTCTCGACACCTATCTTTTCCTCCAAGCCGGTACGACGCATTGTTTCTCGCAAGGAATTCTTCGCTTCTGCAAAAGACAACCTTATCCCTTCGGCCCCAAGTTCAGCCTGCAATCTATCCAACTGGTTGGCACCACTTGAGTCTAACTGGTTGATTTGCTGCGAAGGAAATACGATCGCGCGTACAGGTATTGCCGCCTCGGCAATGAGTCGCCGCACCTCGTTAGCGAAATAATTGGCATTGGCAAAGATGATCGGAGCGTCGAAGCGGAAGATCAGCAATCCACCAAGTATTTCCGCTTTTGGATGAACGGTGATATCGCGATACTTGTCTGTCCCGGGCAATCGGCCGAGTACCGCCGTCGGCGGGTGGCTCACACGGCGAATAAGAACAGCGAGCGATAGGATGACGCCCAGTGCCACACCATTGAGAATGCCCAGCAAGAGAACTCCCAACAAAGCCGCTATCGCACACATAAACTCGCCCCGACTGATGCGAGACAACCTCCGTAGGTAGCCAAAGTCCAACAAGCCATACATCGCAACGATGACAATCGCTCCCAGCGTAGCCTTTGGCAGCTTAAAGAAGACAGGTAGTGCAAAAAAAAGGGTGAGTGTCACCAGTCCAGCATTGACAATAGAAACGATTTGATTCCTACCACCTGCTCGCAGTATCACTGATCCTCGCGATAGGCTTCCGCAGACCACAAAACCGGAACTAAACGCTGCTCCAAGATTACTCATTCCCAGTGCAACCAGTTCCTGGTTCGCATCGATTGTTTCTCCCGTCTCCTGGGTTCCCACAGCGGCAATGCTCAGAGATATTGAATAACCGAGCAGTGCGATCGCGAACGCACCAGGCAAGAGACTTAACATATCCGACAGGTTTATCATCGGTATCGCCAAAAAGTTGCTTCCTGTTTCTGCCTTGCCCATCACAACAACACCGTGCTCTGTAAGGCCAAATAGATGTACAGCCAGAACCGTGAGTATGACGGCGAACAATGCCGACGGCGCATAAGGTTTAAAACGCCTGAAGACAAATAAAAATATAAGGCACGGTAAGCCAAGTAACATTGTAGGCAGGTTGGTCTCGCCAATGGTTGCTATGATGGCCCTGCACTGTTGAAAGAAGCCCGCGTAACCAAACTCCAGACCGATCATCTGCGGTATGTTGCGTGTTTGACCGATTATTTCAGCAAAAGCGCCTTTGGTTCCAAAGAGAAGTGGTATCTGGCTGACGATAACGATCATGGCAATGCCCTGGGTGAAGCCCTGCAATACCGGTCTGCCCAGAAAGTTGGCGACCCATCCCAAACGCAGGAGGCCGAACAGTAAAAAGAGTCCACCAACGATCAATGCCAATAGTGATGTCAGTGCAAGAAACCTGCCTGGATCTCCTGCCGCTAACATACCCACTGTGGCTGCCGAGATAATAGCAATCGCCGATTCTGGGCCTACACATAATGTGCGTGATGTGCCAAAAAAGGCATAGGCAACCATCGCCAGCGGAATGGTATAGAGCGAGTAGACTGGAGGCACACCGGCAATAGCGGCATAGCCGAGGGCCTGAGGCACTGTCATTGCCCAGATGGCCAACCCCGCTATGATGTCAGCCCGAAGCCAGGTTCGCTTATAATTCGGCAGCCAGGTGATGATCGGTAACAGTGAGCGGAAGAACTTGCAGGAGCAGGTTTGAGTTTTTTTTTGTGCCATCATGTTGATATCCATCCCCCTCTGGTTATCAGCTTGCCGTACATCATCGCAATGACCATAGAAAGAATCCCGAAGACAAGGACCACAGCCACAGCCGGTGTGCCGGGATAATTGTTATTTACTATAAGCAAACCAAGTCCAACATTGCGAATAGCTGTCGATATAGCAAGCGATCGCTGTCTCTCGGCGGTTTCACCAAACATCATCCAGTGACCTATCAAGAGCGACACGAAAATTGCGAGAACCACCGCCAGATTCGGTAACACGCCGAGTTCAATAATAAGTTTGCCCTGTACCGCAATAATCATGACTATACTGATCAGTAGCCCCACTTGACCGATCATGGGAACGAACAGAAGCAATTTATCAGTCCATTTTTGGCTAAAGTGTTTGATTGCCATTCCAAAACCAATGGGTATCAGCTGGGCAGTCAATAGTGTCCCAATGATCGCAATGACAGATAGTTCTAATCCCGCCTCGCTTTTGGGCAGGCAGAGCAGGAGAATCGCAGGTGTCAGTGGTACACAAAGCAAAGCTACAACCGTCATAAGTCCAACCGCGTATAGAACATCTCCCTTTGCCTTGTCGACGAACGGAGGGGCCATAGGTGCAACCGGCACCGCTGCCATTATCAACAATCCTATCACAACATCCGGACGAAAGGGAAGATACTGAAGGGCCAGATAAAACAACAAAGGAACCACAAGGAAATTCGCTAATATCCCGCGCATTACAGGCCCCAACTGTCTGACAACATTGATAACTTCTCCAAATGCGGTGCGCAGCCCCACTCCCAACATCAGGAACATGATCGAAACCATCAGCAAGTACTTAACGACCATAGCCATTATAGACGCCCCTTTCACATCTGGCTTAGGTGTTCACTATACATAAGCACTAAAAGGGAACCGTAGGGGATGATCGCCTGCCCCCACGGTCTAAAAGCTAGTTTTCTATATCCCAACCGCTATTGCAGAGGTGTCATTCACCTGTAGCGAATAGGGCTTCATCGGCTGCATGGTTGTTGGTCCTTCACCCTTGGCCAACAGCTCCACACGTTTTCTCAGCCAGTCCTCTTCTTCCTCGGACATGTTCAGCAGAGGTGACCTCACCTTGTGGCCACTGACGACGCCCTTGAGTTCAAACCAGTACTTCCAGAAGGCAACGACATAGACACCATTGCGATAATTGGGCCAGAAGAATTCGTTGAGAAGTTGCCGGCCGGCCTCGATCTCGCTGTATTTCTTCAAGCCTTCTTCCCACTTGCCCGCCATGATCAGGTCGGTGTAGTCGCGAATCGGAGTATAGCCGGGCTCCTGCAGGAGCCACAGATGCCAACTGGTGCAATGGCAAGGATTGGCCATCACCTTCATCTCTTGAGGCCAGTGGTCTTCCAACGGATCGCTGACCCACATTTTGTAGTCGGATTTCCGCTCAACATCGGAGCACCACATCAAGTCTGGCCGTCCGTCCTTTACACCACAAATATTCGGAATCTCATGGCAGAGTCCTGCGAGTGTATCTGAGGTGGCAAGGTGGGCAAGGGGACTGTCATAGAAAACGGTTCCGATTTCCAATTGGCTGCACACCTCTCTCCACCATTCTTCGATTCCCTGCTGTGTGGCGCACTGGAAATACGAGGACATGAGAACAACCAGGTCGCAGCCGATTTCCTGGGCGTGCTGAGATAGCATGATTGCCTCTTTCGCAGCGTGATGGCACGTTTGCGGCATGGTGGCGATTTCACCTTTGGCTTCATCGACCACGATTTCTGCCACTTTCATCCGCTCTTCTCGGGTCATCGAGTAGAACTCACCGACGTTCCCCAAGAAAAATAGTCCATCGTTCTTGCAGTCGATCACATAGCGGACGGTATTCCTTAGATCCTCTTCATTAATCTCCAGCGTGTCATCGTGAAAAGGTGTTGGAATAGTGGCGATCAATCCGCCATGACCAAAGGTCTCCATCGACCACTGTTTCGCTTCGTGTTTACTTGCGTACTTCATTTTTAGCTCCTTTCATGAAAGGTTCGTAAAAAAAACTTTATTCTTCCTGAAGAGTTCAAGGCGGCCTATGTGCCCTGCAAGATGGCCGAGGATCGCAGTATCGCTTTGCCGCCACTTCGAGGCGGTGAGGGTGTGCTGCTGAAGATCGACGCCGAGCCGGCGCGCACAGCTCTCCCGGCGGCTAAGGTCCGGCTGCTGCCGAGGAAGTGGCGGTTCGCCAAGGATGTAAAGAGAGTCGGCGTCGC
>SDBV01011586.1_pt1 | contig 11410 bp, 8 predicted proteins | sample 2277081 | NCBI WGS metagenome assembly SDBV01 (sample SAMN10402039, study PRJNA504765) | marine sediment metagenome | isolation source: marine sediment core GS10_PC15, 223 cmbsf | place: Arctic Ocean: Southern Knipovich Ridge | collected 2010
AAGAAAAAAGACTGGACCAACCTGGAGGCCACCGTGGAGCAGATCACCAAGCTGCAGCCGAACTTCATCTCCGTCTGGATCTTCCAGGGCTGGAACCTCTCCTACAACGTCTCCGCAGAGTTCGACGGCTACCGGGATCGATACCGATACGTGATCAAGGGAGTCGACTTCCTCAAACAAGGCGTGCAATACAACAATCGCGAACCGCGCCTCTGCTGGGAGGTCGGCTGGGTGCTCTCGCAGAAAATCGGCCGCGCCGACGAAAGCAAGCAGTTCCGCCGCCTCTTCCGGCAAGACCACGACTTCCACCAATTACCCGACGGAAGTTCCCGCCCCGAGATCCTCCGAGACAACTGGCTGGTCGGAAAGAGTTGGTTCTCCAGGGCCACCCGCCTGGTGGATACCGAGGGCGTGGCCATGAAGGGCAAAGGCCCCCTGATCTATCGTTCCAGCGCGCCGATGAGCCAGATGAACTACGCCGACGCCCTGTTGGACGACGGCCGTTTCGGCAGCGTAACGCAACTGGCCTGGCAGGACGCCGTCAAGGAATGGAACAAATACGGCGAGATCGACATCCCCACTTCCCAGCGAACCGTCGACGATCTGCCCGTGGTAATCCACCTAAACGACCTCGACCGGGGGAAGAACTACCAGGGACAGCTCGACAAGATCAACGGGCAACTCCTCGAACTCGTCAAGAACCTCCGCGAGGAAATCAAGAAAGAGAAGAGGGCCAAGTTGACCGGCCAGCAGCGCGAGGCCCTCGACTGCCCGCCGCTTACGCGCACGGCCGCCCAGCGCGTGCTGGCCGAAAAGGCCGAAGAGCAGCTCGAAGTGACCGACCAGGAAGCCGCCGAGCGGATCACCGATCCCCAGCGGCGACGCACCGCCGTGCGCCTTTGGCAAGCACGGCGCAATGTCGAGAGGATGGCCGGCGTCATCCGCCGATATCGCGAGATCGTCAACTTCGACTACTGGCGCCTCCGCGCCGAGGTGGCCCAGACCGACCAGGCCATGGCCGCGCAAGAGGCCATTTACCTCGGAGACCGGGAAAGAGAAGACGGCCACCTGGACCCCGCCAAGCAGTACTACGACCGGGGCCTGGCCGCCTGGCGAGAGGTGCTCGACGAGTATCCCGACGCCGTCACCGACGCCACCTTCGGCGAAGACTTGATGGAGATTATCCAGCGATACCGCGAGCTGCTGGATCTGCGCGACGAGAAACCGTTGCGCGACGCCACCTACGGCAAAGACTTCATCCTCAGCAACATCGTCGAACTACACCAGGAAGAAGAAGCCGCCGCCGGCCAATAGGCCCCACGCCGCCGCGCGCATTCCCTACTACCTACGGCCTTCGTACCCTATGGCGAAGTTCCGCCGCCGCCGCCAAAAACTCCTCCCGCACCTCGGCCAACCCCTGCGGCGTCTTCTCGCCCGGCCCTTGAACGTAGTCCAGCACGATCTTCTCGGCGGCCACGAACTCCCCCGCCACCTCCGCCACCTCGGCGGCGATCTCCAGGGGAATGCCGGTCACGCCGTTGGCGTCGCCGTGCAACAGCTCTCCCTGGTTGACCACCAGCCCGCCTACCCGCACCGGCAGCCCGATGTGCAGAATGTGGCAATACGCGTGCGAACAGATCGTCGACCCGGTGAACACCGGGTAGTCCAGTGCCCGGACCTGCTCCAGATCGCGGCCCCCGCCGCCGGTCACCAGCCCGGTCGATCCGAACGCCTTGTAGACCGAGCACATCACCTCGCCGAAGGTGGCCCCCACCGGCGGATCGTCGAGGTCCTGGAAGACGACCACGGCCGGGCCGGGCAGTTCGGCGAAGGTCTCCACCTGGTCGTTGAAGCTCCCATAGGCGTCGCCACCGGCCGGGGGCGCGCCGCTGCGAAAACTGGCCGTGGCGGCAAAACCGACCATGGGCGGCAGCTCCGGAAAGTCGGCCCGGATCCGCCCGTCCATGTACCCCGCGTCCCGCGGCCGAACCTCGAAAAGCTCGATCACGTTGCAGATCGTGGGCGTGTCGAACTCGGCCAGCTTTTTAAGCACCTCAGACGTGATCGGCATGGTGGTCATCCTATTTGTTGGAGACGACGACGTCGGTGTGCCACTGGTCCGTCAGAGGCAGCGCTGTTTGTACGACCCACGCACTTCTTGCCATGCGGCAAGCAGTGGCAGATGCAGGGTTTTCCAGAACAGCAATTGTACCGGGCGCGGCCCTGCCCGCAATGGGACCGCTCAGCCGCTCTCGGGCAGAAACGTCGGCACGTTCACACCGCCGATCGGCTGCCACTGGCCCCGAACCTGGCCTAAGTGCATCTCGCAGTTCCTTCCGCCCCAGTCGTACATCTGTCGCACCAGCTCGGCGGACTGAACCGGCACCAGCACCACCGGCCGCCGGCCCCGCTGGCGGTCCAGCTCGGCCAGCACCAGGGCCGCCGCCTGCTGCTCGGTCCGCGCCAGCCCGGGCCCGATCATGTTGCAGCCCGGATGGCCCGAGGAGACCATAAACCCATCCAAGCCGCCACGGCCGCGCTCGTAAACCGACACGTGCCAGAAGCCGTCCCCGTTCTCGATAAAATAGCAAAAGTCCTTCTCCCGCCGGATGCCGGCCAGTTGCTGCTCCAATTCGGTCATCGCGGCCACGTCGTCGGCCGTCGCCTCGCGCACGCGCTGGGCCCCGGCCACACGATGTCCCAGTCCCCCCTGGGGCACGTCGACGACCATGTCCTGATACGTCTGCCGGGGCACGAATCCGGCCCGGGTGTAAAGCGAAAACGAATCGAGGTTCATCGCGCTGGAGACCAGCCGCAGCGGCTTTTGCTCTGCGTCGGCGTAGTCGATGATATGGTTCAGCAGTGCCCGGGCCACGCCCTGCCGGAAGTAGCTGGGATGCACGTTCATGATGCCCACCGACACGTGCGTCTGCCGCGGATGAAAAAAACACGACCCCGTCAGCCGGCCGTTGTCGGCATTGACCGCAACCAGACCGCAGCCGGGGTCCAAGGCCTCGTACACCTGAAAAAAGACGTCGGTGGTAGCCGGCCAGTGTGCCCACGGCAGATTGGCGGGCAACCTCAGCGGCATCCCCCGCTCGAGGAACCCATAGTTCAGAGAAACACAAATCAACTCGGCCACTTCCGACCGATCGGCCGGTTCCATCCGTCGGAGTTCGATTCTATCCATTGTGGATATCCTTCGTTGCCGGCCCATGCCTTCGAGGTGGCCGCGACAACTTGTGGCCGGGGTGCCGCAGGCACAGGAGGTTTCACCGCCCAGACAGGCGAGCGACTTACTTGGGTCGGCCGTATTATCCTCCGCTGGGTGGTCATTCGTCAACCTCCCGAACCGGCCCAAGGCCGTGAGCTAGACTTGTATCGGCCGCTTCTCGGCACCGGTGTCACGTCGACGCCGTGGCTACGATCAACCATTTGGAGACAGTGTGATGATCGAAATGAGCCCGTTCTATGCACACGATTCCGCCGTCGGCCCGGTCTTCGACGTGGCAACCTGGTCGCGCGGCAAGGCGTGGTCGATGGCCGTATTCGCCTTTCTGTTTGGAGCACTGGTCGCAACGGCCCTCGTCTTTGCCTGGAAGCCGACGCTGCTGCTGGAAAAACCGCCCGAGTTCATCGCCAGCTTTCATCAAGAGACCCTCAAGCTGCAAAAGGAACATCCCTGGGCGGCGCTGGGGGGGACCGCATTTGTGGCTCTGGTTGGGCTGTTGGCCCTGGCGGGATCCTGTGCCAGCGTGCTCGACGCGCTCACCGGCGACTACCATTTCCGCGCCGGCCCGGGCGGGATCTCCCTCCGCGTGCCCCATGGGCTGGACCTGAGTAAATTCGGCCTGGTGTTCAAGAAGCTGGAATTGGAGCTGCCCATGGAACAGATCCACCAGTGGACGATCGTGCAGCACAAGCAACTCGGCTCGATGTCGCGCAGCGCGGGCAACATCATGGCCTTCCTCAAGATCCGCACCGTCGACGGCAAGCGCGAGGAGTTTAACCTCGACTGTTTTCGCGAGCCGTCTCACGTGATCCAGAGCAAGATCAACGACGCGCTGGAGATGGTGCCGGCCCAATTCGGCCCTCCGCCCGACGGGCTGCCAGGCGGGCTGCCGGACGGGCTGCCGGGCGGAGGCGTCTCGTCCCGGCCGTGCAGAACGGTCGAGGAGAAATGCGAAGCGATCCTGGGAGCACTGGCCGGACTGCTCGATCTGCCGGACGTCGGGGCGTCGGTCGTCCTTTCCGACGCCGAGGGCGGCAAGTGCGTGCAATTCGCCGGAGGCAATCACGCGCTGCTGCTCGACCTGCCTCGCCAGGCGCTGGACGAAAGCGAATATGCTCGGGCAGGAGAGTACTTTGCCCGCCTCCGCGACCGGCCGCGGGACCAGTACGCGACGCAGTCGAGCGACGGCACGACGATGGTCGCCGAGGACGGTTTTCAGGTGAACGTGACGGACATCGATCAGGCCGCCAGACTGGCCCTGGAGGTGTTCAACGAGGTCTATCAATTGCCGAGTGATTTTCCGTTGGTCGTCGAACAGGTGTAGTCGCCACTCGGTATTGGGTCATTCGTGTAAGGCTCGCTCCATCAGTTCCCTCAACTCTTCCGCTGTAACGTCACGGACCAACACCTGCTTCTGCTGCGACGTCGCCCCGGCGATCAGCTCCAGTTGCGATTTGCGCAGCGAGAGTTGCTTGCTCAACAGTGCGATCAGGGCCTTGTTGGCCTTGCCCTTCTCCGGCGACTGGGTGAGGGAGACCTTTAACATCCCGTTTTGCTCGCCGCGAATTTCGTTTCGCCTGGCACCGGGCTGGGCGCGGACGGGCAGGATGGTGCCTTGGGGGTGCGGCCTCAACTCGATCATCAGAGCACTCCCCGGAACAGCACTCCTCGAAACAATGCCGAGCCGATCCGCACGATCGTGGCCCCCTCTTCGATCGCCACCTCGTAGTCGCCGCTCATACCCATCGACAACTCGTCGAGCACGATCCCTTCCGGAGACCGTTGGCGCAGCCGATCGCGCAATTCTCGAAGCATCGCAAAGTCGCCCCGGGCGGACTGCGGACCATCTCCCAGCCGGGCCATGCACATCAGCCCGCGGATCTCGACGTTACCGTAGCCCGCCAACTCGTCCAAACACGCCTCCAGCTCCGCCGGCTGGAAACCGTGCTTGGCCGACTCGGCCGAGACGTTCACCTCCAGCAGCACGGGCATCCGCCGGGAAAGCTCGCCGGCGATGCGGTCGATCGCCGCGACCAACCGGGAGCTGTCGGCCGACTCGATCATTTCGACCAGCGGCAAGGTCCGCCGAACCTTGTTCCGCTGGAGATGCCCGACCATGTGCCAGCGGACGGGCAAATCCCGCAGGGCCTCGGCCTTTTCAGAGAGCTGCTGCGGCCGGTTCTCGCCCAGCAGATTACACCCGGCCTCGACCAGGGCGCGGACCTCCGCCTCGGCGACGTACTTGGTCACCGCCACCAGCCACACGTCCTGGGCACTGCGGCCGCTGCGAGCGGCCGCCTCGGCGATCCGGCCGCGCACTTCCGCAAGGTTCCGGGCGATCAGCGCGACAAGTTCCGGCATGATCTTGGTTGGATCCCCGCCAAGCCGCGAGCGGCTAGGCTTGCTCTTGAAGCTTCACCTCCGCCTGCGGGGCGTTGGCCAGCAGGATGCACGACTTCTGCCGCCGGGCCAGCCGGGCCAGCTCCTCGGGCGCCTCCACGTGGATCATGTCCAAGGAATCGACCAGCGACGGGTCCAGCCGGCTCAACAGGTAGACCTTCCCGCGGTCCAGCGCCCGGGCGAGTTGGGCCGCCGGCAGCGCGTCGGCCGGGCGCTCCTTGCGGATCCGTCGCAGCGCCGCCTGGCGCGATCGGGCACCCGCCATCCGCTGCATCCCCGCCCCCGGCGCCTCGGCCAACTCGCAACAGACCGCGATCGACCCGCCGTCTTCCACTACCGACACCGCGGCGTCCAGCGCGCGGCCGAACTCCTGCCAGGTCTGCCGGCTGGAGTCGCCCTCGATTGCCGCCACCACCAGTCCGGCCGGCCGGCGTACCGGCCAGCTCCAGGCCTCGCGGTACAACTGGCGACTCCGCCGGCGTACCGCCTCGCTCTGGCCGGCCAACACGTGCAGCACCGCACAGCCGCCGGCCGGCATCACCTGGATCGTAAAGTTGACTCCCAGCAGCCAGGCCACCTCGTCCACCTCGTTGACCAGCTGCCGCTTGCAGCTCCCTTCGGCCGCCAGCGACGCCGGCGAACAGAACCGCGCGGCGGTCCTCCGGTCGGAAAACGTGGGATATATCCCCGTGTGGATGCCGTAGTATCCGGCGGTGGCCTCGCCGTGCAGACAGCCGATCGGCAACACCAGATCGGCGTCGTGAATGGCGCGATTCAGCAGGATCGGATCGCCCGCTTTGTTGACCGCCAAATAGGCCAGTTGCTTGCGATCGTCCGGATCGTGGTCCAGCAGGGTGATCCGCGCGGCGACCGGCCCAGTGTGCCCCCGGCAGTCGGACAACAGCCGGCTGGGATCGCCCCTGCCGGCCTGCACGTCCGCCGGGGTCCGCAGCACCGCGATTCCGTCCGGATCGACCCTGGCGGCGACCAACGTCCGGATCACCGCGGCGACGACTTCGTCCGCCCGAGGTACGGACCCCCCCAGTGCCAGCACCACTCGATCACCCGGCGTGGTGGTCCGCGCCAGCGGAGGATAGTCCAACGGCTCCTGGAGCACCTCGGCCACGGCGGCCGCCGGATTGGCCAGGGGCCGTCCCCGCGGAGTACCGCACTCGGCCGGCATCACCCCCTCGGCAAATTCCAGACAGACCGACGAGTCGGCCCCGTATCGCAAGACGGCCATTGATGGGAAACTACGGAAACAAGGCGGTTGGGCAAAGCAAACACCGGGACTATCCATTATCCCCCGAATTCACCCGCGGTCAACAAGTCGAGCTTTACCCCAAGGGCCAATTCGAGAATAATTCACCAGCCATGTCGGCGGAACGTGGCACCGTCCGCCCATTCGGTAGGGCATTTTCATGTCCCACCGATGGGAGGCCTCCGGCGCACCCGAATTCCTAACCCCCCAGGATCGACCGATGACACACCGACCAAAACCAACCGGCCCAGTCTGCCGTGGGTACACTGGCGGCCGGCTGCTCTACTGTTGGCTGGCAATTGCGTGCCTCTGTCTGGGACTAACCTGCATTGGCTGCACCCCCTCTGAGTCGCCGCCGGACGAAGTCACCAAGGCCCCCGAACAGCAACCTCCCGCCGAACCTCCATCGCAACCTCCCGAGGAACTGCCTGCCGGAGCTGCGGCAGAGATTCCCGTCGGGCCTTCTCCTGAATTGCCCGCAGAACCTCCTGCAAAAGGCGAGTCAACTCCGCTAACACCCGTCACCGGCAACCAGACCGACGCCGCCACCGAAGTGCTCCAGGGCATGGTCGACGCCTACAAGCAGGCGCCCAGCTACGCCGACGCCGGCCAGCTCCATCTCAAGGCCCGAATGACCGGCGCCAAGATCGACGAGTCGGCCAACTTCTCGCTCACCCTGGTCCGACCCAACAAGATCCGCATGGAAGTCTATCAGGCGGTCCTGGTCTGCGACGGCAAACAACTCCGTGCGGCGATCCAGGACCTGCCGGGCCAGGTGCTCTCCCGGGAAGCACCGGCGGAGCTGTCGATGGAAGCGATCTATGCCGATCCCATCCTGGCAGCCGTGCTCAACGGCGGACTCGTGGGGGCCTCGCGACAATTGGTCCTGCTCTGGGAAGACGATCCCCTGGTTGCGCTGATGAGGGACGTTCAAGACGTGGCCCTGGGCAAACCGGGCACGATCGCCGGCCGCGACTACTATCAGGTCGAACTCAAGCGGGCCTACGGAACAACCGTCTTGTGGATCGACAAGGAAACCTACGTCCTGCGGCGGATGGTCTTCCCTACCGAACAGCTCCGGCGGGAGTTCTCCCACTATGGCACCGTCGACAGCGTCTCCCTGGTGGCCGACTTCGAAGGCGCCCAACTGGGCGGCGAGGTAGATCCGGAGGCGTTCGCGTTCTCGGTACCCGAGGGCGCCGACCTGATGAAGTTCTTCGTGCCCCCGCAACCGGCCCAACTGTTGGGCAAGAAGGTTCCCGACTTCAAGTTCGTCGACTTCGACAAGAAGCCGGTCACGCCCGAGTCGCTGGGCGAAAAGATCACCGTGCTGGAGTTCTGGTCCACAACCTGCTCGGTCTGCCGCATGAGCCTACCCAGCTTCGAGACGGTCCGCCAACAATACAAAGACAACCACAAGCTGGCCTTCTTCGTGGTCAGCGTGGATGAGCCGGAAATCGAGAACGCCACGCTCCGCCGGGCGCTCGACCAGTTGGGCGTCCATGCGCCCATCATCCGCGACCTGGAGATGAACATGGGCTCAAAGTTCGCCAGCAACGGGACACCCACCAGGTTCATCATCGACGGCAAGGGCGTGGTCCAGGACGCCGAGGCGGGCATCAACCCTGAAATCCCCGACTTGGCTGCCGATCTGTCTGCGAAGCTGGCAAAGCTGATTGCCGGCGAAGACATCTACCGGGAACCGCTGGCAGAGTATCGCAAGATGGTGCAACAGCGCCAGCGCCGGCTGGAGGCCATGACCGAATCCAGAATCGCCGACCGAACCCAGCCGAAAACCGTCAAACTCGCGCGCCTCTGGACGTGTACCGAAGTGGCTGCTCCCGGGAACATCTTGCCGTTGAAGTCCTCCGCCGGCCGCTGGCGATTGCTGGTCGTCGACTCCGGCAGTTCCGTGGCCGAGGTGGGACTCGACGGAAAGCTGATCGCCAACCATCAACTGCAGCTCGACCCGACCGAGGCCGTGAGCAACCTCCGCACCGCCGCAGACGGCGACGGCCGCCGGTACTTCGCCGCCTTCTCCTTCGGCCAGCAACGATTCCACCTGCTCGACCAAAGCTGGACACCGCTGCTGAGCTTCCCGCAAGACGCGCTGGAAAACAACCATCCCGGAATTGCCGACGTCCAACTTGCCGACCTCCAGCGGGACGGCAAGATCGAGGTCTATGTCGCCTATCGGGGCGCAGCCGGCCTGCAGCAGGTCTCACTGGAAGGAAAACGACTCTGGTCGAACCGGTCGATCTCCGCACTGGTGCAGATCGCCGTCGGCGGCACCAAGGACCGGGGACCCACACTTCTGGTCTGCACCAGCCAGAGCGGGGCCCTGACGATGATCGACTCCCAAGGCAAACGACTGGCCGACGTCACCCTGCCCGGACGGTTCCTCCACAGGATCGTGGCCGCCGATCTCGACGGCGACGGCCAGCCCCACTGGTGCGGACTGGCAGCGCAGGCAGACGGGAGCAGTCTGGCCATCGGACTGAACCTCGAGGGAGCAGAGCTCTGGAGCTATGCGCTGCCGGCAGGCATCCACCGCCAGCCGATCGAGCCGGTAATCGCCGGCCGACTCTTGCCCGGTGCCCAGGGCCAATGGCTGCTGCCGGGGCCCGACGGCTCGATCCACGTCCTCGGCGCCGACGGCAAGCTGCTGGACAGCTTCAACTACGGTGCCGAACTGACCGGTCTGGCCACCGCCGAACTGGACGGCAAGCCCCTGCTGATCGTCTCCACGCCGGATGGCTTGGAGGCGTGGAAGGTGGAGTAACCCGCGGCAGCCGGGAGGGCTCTACGCATCATCCAGCAACTCAACCGCCTCGAATTTCCGCCCCTCCAGCATCGCCAGACTTGCCCCGCCGCCCGTGCTCACGTGTGAAACCCTCTCGGCAAAGCCGAGCTGCTCGATGGCCGCCGCGCTGTCGCCGCCGCCGATGATGCTCGTCCCGTGCCCGTCGGCGATGGCCTGGGCAATCGCCTTCGTCCCCTCGTCGAAGGGCGGCATCTCGAACACGCCCATCGGCCCGTTCCAGACAATCGTCTTGGCACCCTCCACGATCTCGGCGTACCGGGCCGCCGTCTTCGGGCCGATGTCCAGTCCTCTATAACCCTCGGGAATCCTCTCCGCCTGGACCACCCGCTTGTCACAGTCGCCGTCGAACGCGTCGCCGCAGTGCGCGTCGATCGGCAGCACCAACTTCTCTCCGCCCGCCTCCAACAGCTCTTCGGCAAGATCTACCTTGTCGGGCTCCACCAGGCTATCGCCCACCTGCCCCCCCTGGGCAAGCGAAAACGTGTAGGCCATGGCCCCGCCGATCAATACCTTGTCGCAGACCTTCAACAGGTTGCGGATCACCGGAATTTTGTCCGAGACCTTGGCACCGCCCAGAATAGCCACGAAAGGACGCTGGGGATTGGCGATTACATCCGCCAAATACTGAATCTCTTTGGCCACCAGGAAACCGACCACCTTCGGCTTATCGCCCATTGCCTGGGGCACGCCCACCATCGACGCATCCGTCCGATGGCACGTCCCAAAGGCGTTGTTGCAGTAGATGTCCCCCAACTCCGCCAAGGCCCGTGCAAACTCCGCGTCGCCTTTCTTCTCGCCCGGATTGAAGCGGAGGTTCTCCAGCAGCAACACGCCCCCGTCAGCCAGGCCGGCGGCCTGCGCCTTGGCGTCTTCGCCGATGGTGTCGGTCGTGAATGCCACGTCCCCGTGCAGCAGTTCGGCCAGTCTCACGGCGGCGGGCCTGAGGCTGAATTTCGCGTCGCCGGAAAACCCCGCGACGCGTTGCGTCCCGGCTATCGGCCGGCCCAGGTGGCTCATCAAGATCACCCGCCCGCCCCGGTCCAATACCGACTCGATGGAGCTCAAAGCCATCCGAATCCGCCGGTCGTCGGTGATCTCCTGACGGTCGTCCAGCGGCACGTTGAAATCGACCCGCATCAGCACGCTCTTGCCCGCGACGTCCACGTCCGCAATCGTCTTCTTTGCCATCTTCGTCCGCCTTCTCGAGGGGGCCAAGGGATTGCCATCAAGCCGAAGAGTCGAATGTACCCCGGGCCGGATTCCCTGTGAAGGCGCCCCGGCGGGAGAACGATCGGACGCCGCTGGTGGCACAGCAAACCGCGCAGAGCTGCCACCTGACAGGGATGACCTCGTCCAACGCTAGCTCGGAGGTCCACCCCGGGCACGCTGGCAGATATCGATCAGAGCGTCCACCGCCTCGCGAATCTGCTCCTCCGGCTCACGCTCTCCGACGGCCTCTTCCAGCACCGCCGCGTAATCCGAGATCGGGGCGTAGCCGTAGCTGCCGGCCGCCCCTTTCAACTGGTGGGCCGTCCGGCCCAATCCCTTCCAGTCGGCAGCTTCTAACTGATCCAGCAGCGTGGCAGCCCGATCCGGCATCTCCTCCACGAACAACTCGACGATCTCTCCCAGGTCCGAGTCGCCGCCCAGGCTGGAGTAGAGCAATCCTGTCGTGTCGGGAGTCTGAGTCACG
>SDBV01011587.1_pt1 | contig 11408 bp, 10 predicted proteins | sample 2277081 | NCBI WGS metagenome assembly SDBV01 (sample SAMN10402039, study PRJNA504765) | marine sediment metagenome | isolation source: marine sediment core GS10_PC15, 223 cmbsf | place: Arctic Ocean: Southern Knipovich Ridge | collected 2010
ATCTTTTTCTTTTTCTCTCTAAATTTTCTTGTAATATATTTAATAAGCAATATCATAAAGAAAGTTAACATAAATAACATAATAAAAGTAATACAAATCATATAAAATGTGGAATCTACAATTGTTCTATTTAAATATGGAAACTGAAACATAAAAAAAATTGAAATTATTACTAAAATAAGATAATCAAACTTTTTTATTATATTAATAAAATAATTTAGTTTTTTCATTTTTTTTTTTAAAATTTTAAAATTTTAAATTAATTTAATATAAAATATGAAAGGTAATATAAAAAAATTAGCTAATCATTTTTTTTTTTTTATTTTAAAAGTAAAAGATTTAAATACATTTTAAATTTCTTAAGTATTTACAATGAAAGTTGTTCTAATAAAACCAAATGTACCTAAAAATGTTCTCTTTGATGAAAGTCAAGGAAAAGGGAGCTTTCAACAACCATTAGGATTAGCATATATTGCAAGTTATATAAGAGAAAGAGGGATTGAGGTATCTATAATAGATGCATTAGTTCTAAATTTAAATTATGAAGAGATACAGGAAAAAGTTAATAAGATAAACCCAGATGTTATAGGAATATCAAGTAACACAATAGATTTTGAAGTTACAGTTAAATTAACAGAATATCTCAAAAAAAATAATGATAAACTTATAGTTATAGGGGGACCACATATTAGTGCAACACCTGAAACCACAATGAAAAATAAATGTTTTGATGTAGGTATTATTGGGGAAGGTGAAATCACTTTTTATAAATTATTGAAAAATTATAAAAAAAAAAAATTTATTAATCTAAACAGAATAGATGGGATTGTTTATAGAAAAAATAACAAGATAATAGTCAACAAAAAAAAAGGTTTGATTTCAAATCTTGATATATTACCCTTACCTGCCAGAGAGCTTTTACCCTCACTTTCTCTTTACGAACCAACACCTATCTCATCTAAAAATGTACCAGTAGGAAGCATAATTACTAGCAGAGGTTGCCCTTATTAATGCACTTATTGTGATAAATCCGTTTTTGGAGATAAAGTTAGAGTAAGAAGTCCTGAGAACATAGTTTCCGAAATCGAAGAATTAAAATATAAATATAAAATAAAAGAATTCAGATTTTGGGATGATGTCTTTAATATAAATGCAGAACGAGTTATAGAAATTTGTAAACTCTTAATAAAGAAAAAGATTAATCTTCCTTGGACTTGTATTGGCAGAGTTGATTTGATTGATAAAGAACAACTTTATTGGATGAAAAAATCAGGTTGTTGGCAAATTTCATTAGGTATAGAATCAAGTAATAATCTAATTTTAAAATCAATAAATAAGGGATTCACGAAAGAATTAGTAGAAAAAAAAGTGAATGAGATAGTAAAAAATAAAATAAAAGTTAGGGGATTCTTTATGGTTGGAATACCTGGAGAGACTATTGAAACAATAGAAGATACAATTGAATTTGCCAAAAAGTTGCCTTTAGATTCCGTGAGTTTTAGTGTTTTAGTACCTTTCCCAAATACAAAAATATTAAAAGAAAATAAACCTAAAATAAGATCATGGAGTGAATTAAGACAAAATGATCCTTCTACCGTTTTATTTTGCCCCAATGGATTAAATAAAAAAGAATTTGCATCTTTGTATAAAAAAGCCTATAGATCTTTTTATTTAAGACCTTCATATCTTTTTAAAAAATTATTTGAGATTAGAAACTGGTATCGAATAAAGTCTAATCTTTATGGGTTAAAAAGTCTTTTGGGATTCTAATTAGATTTTCTATCTTTTTTATCCCAATAAAAGTTACAATAACTTCTTGTTTCTGGAATCTTATCCTTCTCATCAAATGGATAAATTTTACATTCTATTGGTAAATTACTCTTGCGTAAACATTTTGTACGATCCTCTTTACTTAAACATCTTCTAGACTTATGGAAAATAGAAAGATCACAACAACCATGTTTGCCACATATCCCTTTTCTCTTTCTTAGTTGTTCTCTAATATAATCAGATTTGAAAGATATATAATATTCTCTTCTTAACCATCTTTTAATAACTCCAGTTTCTTTAATAATTGTTCTTATAATTTTTTTCAATATGAATACCTCTTATTTAAAAATTTAGTTAGAAACTTAATTTTTTCTTTTGAAATATTTTCATATAATGGGAGATGAATAGCATGTTTAAAAACATACGAAGCATTTGGACAATTTTGATTTAATAAAGCACTACAATCATCAGTAATTTCATCATGGATCCCTGCATCAATCCCTTTTTTAAGTAAAAATTTTCTTTTTTTTGTTATATCACCTGGTAATAAAACCACGAAAAAGTAATAGTTAGAAACTATATTATTTTCAATTTTTTGTGGTTTAATAAAATTATTAAACAAAGATGAAAATAAACGAGCTTGTTTTCTTCTTTTAGCAATTCTTTTTTTCAATGTTTTTAATTTTTCAATACCTAAAAAAGCCTGAATTTCAGTATATTTAGTTTTTGGATTTGGGTGACCTTGGATTAAACGATAAAAAAAGACCATCTTTTTTTTCCAACGAGAAGCTAGAAAATATAAGAACGGGTAAGAAAAAAAGGTAGGAAGAAAAACATCTTCCAAATATGTAACAACTACTTTCTTTATTATTGACCAATTTTTGGTTTTATAACCAATAATAGTTTGCTGTATTTTATTAAATAAATTTGAGTTATTAGTAACAATCATGCCCCCTCCATATGTATTAATCATCTTCATAGGCTCAAAACTAAAAAAAGCTGCATCCCCAAAAGAACCTGTTTTTTCCCCCTTAAATTCTGAACCTACAGAGTGTGCACAGTCTTCAATAACATATAGGGAATGTTTTTTTGCTAGCTTCATAATTTCGTCAATACGACATGGCGAACCAAACATATGAGTTACTAATATAACTTTTGTTCGTTTAGTAATTTTTTTTTTTATAGAATGTGAATCAATATTAAATGTATTTATATCAATGTCTGCAGTAACTACAATTAAATCTAGTGATTGGATAATAGGAATCAAATCTTTTAGTGTATATGCTGGAACAATTATTTCATCCCCTTTATTAAGATTTAATGAATTTAAGATAAGTTTCATTGCATGTCTTCCAGAACTAACAGCAATTGCATGCTTCACATCTATATAATTTGCAAATTTATGTTCAAAAGAATGTAAATAATGATGATTTTGAGATTTAAATAATAACTTTATAATTTTATAAAATTCTCCTTTTTGAATATCAATTTTTCGTCTAGGTATCATCTTATTATTTTTAATCAAGATAATATTTTACATCTTTTAAAATTTTATAAGATTCTCTTATAAAACTAGGTATGGAACATCTAATACACAACTCTGAATGGGTTGTATCCCAACAATTGCTTTTACAATTATGCACTTTTTTACGAAGTTGTTGAAAAGAATTTGATTTCCAAATATCTTCTAATCTTTTATTACGAACATTTTCAATTCCATCTATATCACCACACGGAAAAACTCTACCTAAAGCATCTATTTCACAGGAAATATAACCAGCATAACAATAATTTGACTTTTTACCTAAATAAAATTCTGGAATTCCTTTAACAAAAGTTTTTGATAAAGTTTGAAGATTAGTCTGAGAAACTGCATGCATAAATTTTTTTATCTCTGCCTTAATTTTAGGTACATCTTCTTTAGTAAAAAGCAGGTCACCAAAACTTTTCAAAGGCTTATTCCTATGTCGTAAATTAGTATGAATTGGTATAATATTTAGTTGATCAACATCTAAATTTTGACTTAGAGCAACCATTTGATCCATATTACGATAATTTTTTTTTGACATAACAAAGTTTATTCCAATTTTAATATTTGGAATTTTCTCTTTTAAAAGCTTAATATTTTTTATAATAGTATTAAAACAATTCTTACCACGTAATTCGTTATTAATTTTTGGTTCATGACCATCAATAGATATAGAAATAGATTTAGGTGGAGAATACATCATTTTATTGATTTCATTATTATTTAATAATGCACCATTAGTACAAAAATGTGTGCTCATCCTTTTTTTATGAATCCTTTCCAAAATTTGAAAGATATCTTGCCTGAGAAGGGGCTCACCTCCTGTAATAGTGATTATATGGGTATGCATCTTTGCAGCAGAATCTATTACAGAAAACCATTCTTTAGTTGATAATTCTTGGGAAAATAGTTTTGGATCAGTTTTCCACTGATCACATGATTTACAGCGTAAATTACATTTATTTGTAATTGAGATAATAAGAAAAGGAATTGAATCAGGAGTTTTATACAGAATTCTACACTTTTTTACATTTAAAAAATGTTTACTTAAATTAAGTATTTTGTTTATTTCCATACTATATTAGTTAATAATAGACAAATATTTAAAAATATAACTGGTATTCTGAAATATTATGAGTGATATAGTTTTAGTATATCCAAAATCTTTTTATCTGGAAAAAGCAATGAATCATTTTTACTTGCCTTTATCTCTATTAAATACTGTTATTTATGCTGAAAAAGAATATTCTGTTAAAATAATAGATCAAAGAACAGACAGAAATTGGAAAAAAAAACTTTTAAAAGAATTAAATCAAAATCCCCTTTGTGTAGGAACAACTTCACAAACAGGAGAACAAATAAAATATGCCTTGGAAATTTCAAAATTTGTTAAAGAAGAATCAAAAACTCCAGTTGTATGGGGTGGTGCTCATCCAGGTATTCTTTCTAAACAAACCTTAGAACATCCTTTAATTGATTATGTTATTGAGGGAGAAGGTGAAATCTCATTTTATAATTTAGTTAAATCATTAGATAAAAATAAACCATTAAATAAAGTAAAAGGATTATGGTATAAAAAAAATAATAAAATAAAGAAGAATCCTCCTCAAAAATTAGTTAATCTCAATTCATTACCAAATATCCCTTATCATCTTGTTGATATTAATAAATATATTCTAAGATTTAATAAACAAAGAATGTTTATCTTAGAAACCAGCAGAGGATGTCCTCATAAATGTGCTTTTTGTTTTGTTCAAAATACAGCTTCTCAAAAAAAATGGAGAGCTTTAACTCCTGAAAACACTGTAGAAAAAATAAAATTTATTTCTGATAAATTTAATGTCAAGATAATTGAGTTTCGAGATCTAAATTCTATGGCTGATTTGAAAAGAATGGAAAATATCTGTAATTTATTACTAAAGGAAAAAGTAGATACCTCTTATATTACAGAAAGCAGGATAGATGATATTTTAAGGATGAAATCTGAATATCTAAGATTATTAGAAAAAAGCAATATAATAAAATTAGTAATAGGAGTTGAATCTGGTTCTAATAGAATTCTTAAGATGATTAATAAGGGAATAACAGTTAAACAAGTTTTAGATGCTTCTAAAAAAATTTCAAAAACAAAGATATCTCCTTATTATGCGTTTATAGCTGGATTTCCTTCAGAAACAGAAAAAGAAGTAAAGATGACAACCAATCTTATCATAAAACTATTAGAGGAAAATCCTTTAGCAAAAACCTCATTATTTCATTGTTATAGACCAACACCAGGTAATAGTCTATTTGATCTTTCAGTGAAATATGGACTTAAACCACCAAACTCCCTTGAAGAGTGGAGTAAATATAGTATTGACTGGATAGATCATCCTTGGCTTTCAGAAAGTATGAAAAAAAAAATCAAAACAATGAACTTTTTATCTTTATTTCTAGATAAAAAATATGAAGAAATAGATTCTCTTTTAGTTCAAACCTTTACAAAAATATACAAACCACTTGCAAGATATAGATTTAAAAATTATAATTTTAATTTTATGATTGAACCTTATTTTAAGAAAATATATACCTCATTTATAATCTAGACCAAAATTGGTTTAAATTCCTTATCTCCAAATAAAATAATGTAATTTTTAGCTATGCCAGGACAATATTCTTTTAATTTACAGTTCTCACATACTTTTGTATAAGTGAGGGTTTCATCATGTCTCTCTGGTTTTAAATTCTGTTTAATTTGAATATAAAAACTAGATTTACCTAAATATTTACCCATAAAACATAAAGGTATTGCTCCAGCTCCTGTTCCATTAGATATTTCTATTTTATTATTATCACAATATTCAAAAACATCATAAAGATATTTTTGCAACTCAGAATACCTTATTATTATATCTTTTTCATAAAGGGTTGTGTAATTTGGTCTTGCATGGAATAAAGAGAACCTGTTAGTATATCTTTTTAATCCTTTAATTAATGGTATTAATTCTTTGTAATTATATTTTGTCAAGGTAATTAAAACATCATTTATTGGAATTTTTCTTTCAATAATATTTTTTAATGCTTTTTTTAGAAGAACAAAAGAACCTTTAGAATCTAGGATTTTTTCATATGTTTTTTCATCTAATGAAGGTATGGAAATCACACAAGAATTTAATCCTGAATTTATTAATAATTCAAGATATTTTTCATTGGATAATTTTATAGCGTTTGTTTCAATTGAAATTTTTTTAAATCCCATCTTTTTGGAATAAAACATGAACATAGGCAGTTCATTATGACATGTAGGTTCTCCACCACCAGAAAACATAATTTGACTTTCACTTGTTATTCCTTCTTCAGAATCTATTTGTTTTTTAAATTCTTCAAATGTCATTTGTTTTACTTTATTTTCTTTTACAAACTTATTTCTTTTACAATAGATACAATCTACATTACATCCAGCATTCATATTTATTAATATTGATGTCATTTTCTTTTTTCTATTTTATAAAATATATATTTTGTATCTTTTTCTTCATATGATTTAAAATTAGTCATCAAAAAATACTCTTGAATTTGTTTACAATCTTTACTACTAAAATCCCACATCTGGCAAGTTAAATCTTTGAAAAACAAAATACAGCTATTATTTTTAAATATTTCTTCTTGGTATTGTGGAGATTCTAAGAATCTTCTGATATTAATAACATTTAAATTAGTAGTTGATTTTAAGATAGTTGGTAAATTTGCAATTATAATACAATTAGGTGGAATATCTCTTTCTGCTAATTCTGGTATTTTGGTTTCTAATATATGACTTGAATCTGAATACATTTTTGATGTAGAAATAACATATGGAATAAACATTAATAAGATTATTAAAATTGTTATAGGTATTATTAATTTTTTAAATATTTTATTCTTAATTTTAGAAGATAATTGATTTTTTATTAATAAAACACCATATGAAGCAAAAATTGATATTATTGGATAAAAACTCATATAATATCTTTCTTGACCTCCTGATTCAAAGTTTGTTGGCCAAGAAACAAAGTGAATAAGATACATAAATAAAAACCAAGTAATTAAAAAATAAGCTTCTCTTCCATCTTTGATTATTGCATAAATTAATCCTATAACAAATAATATTGTTATAAAAAAAGGATATTCCATAAAGATATTTTTGCCATAGTGTATGGTATTATAAACAAGATTCGTTATACTCCAATTACTTCCTGTTAATCTTCCATCTGATTCAGATTCTTGCCAATTTTCTGAACTAAGATATTCCAAATTCTGAATCAGATTAGGAAATGAAAGAATTAATAATACTATCCAAGGTAAAATAAATTTAAAATTAATTTTTTTTAAATTTTTTTTATCGAATAATACACATCCAAACAAAAATAAAACAGGAAAAATATAGTTTTCAACTCTAATCTGAGCTGTAAATGCTAAAGCAACTATAGCTAACCATAATAATGATATTTTATTTTTTTTATAATATAAAAAACAGAGAAATATAGTTAGTGAAATAAAAAATAGTGATGCAATATTTGCTTCAGCACTTGCTGACCATCTAATATGCGCAGGAAACAAAGAAAACAATAAAGCAGCTATCAGACTAATTTTCTTTCTTTTTGTGATAATATAAGATAATAAAAAGATATTAACTATAGTTAATGCTCCTAATAAAATAGAAGTATATAATGCAATCCAGTTGTTAATACCGAAAATACTAAAAACTATTGTTAGGATAAATGGCCAACCAATATACTTTGGATAAGAATCTTGACTTCCGGTTTCTAACATATTTTTACCAGCTTCCATGTACCATGCTTCATCAATATACATTATATGGCTATGAGTGGGAATAAATATTCTTATTAATAATGCAATAACAAAAATTAAAAATAAAAATAACCATGTTTTTTTATCAATTTTTAATAAAAAATTCTTAATATAATTCCAGTTAAAGAATATTAAAACAATAAACAAAATAAAATTAAGAAGTATTAAAAAAGGGATCTTGTCATGCAAAAAACTATTGAGTAAAGATATAACTGGCATATTATTATCCTTGTTGGATTGAGCTATTTAATTTAAATCTATCTTTTAAAAGATATTAAATTTGATATCAGTGTCTGATAAGCTTGACATGGAGTCCAACAATTTGGGCAACTATTATTTCTAATTTTACTCCTTACATTATTAAACTTATTGGAATTCCAAATCTTCTTAATATTGTAATTATAATTTCTAATATTTCCTAAACTTTTTCCCCACATTAAACAGGGCAATATCTCTCCATAAGGATTTATAGCAAACGAATCTTTAAGTGCAAAACAAGGTAAAACTTGATTTTTTGGATTCTTTAAATATTTTAATATATTTGTAAGATATCTTATTTGTATTAATTGAATTGGAGAAATATAGCTTAAATTTCTTTTTACTAATTTTAATATTTTTTTTAAATCTAAAAAATTTATATTTAGATAGTTATCTTTTATATATCCATTCTTATAAAGATAAGCGTTATGGTATAAAGAGACTATAAATTCTTTTTTGTTATTATTTATATTTTCATAAAAAAAATCATATAAATAATTAATATTTTTTTTTGATATAGTTGTTTCCAAAAGAATATTAAAGTTCTTATTTGAGGATGTAATTTTCTTTAAAGAATTATATGTTTCTATAATCCTATTATATGATCCTTTAACCCCTCTAATTTTATCATTTATTTTTTCTGGTCCATCAATACTTAATGTAATGTAAAAAATTATTCCATTAATCTTATTTAATTTTTTTATTGTACTAGTTATCTTCTCTTTTGCTAAAGCATTTGATGCAATACTTACTAATCTTAATGAAGGCATATTTCTTTTTGCTAATCTTATTATTTCAGTTAAATCATCTCTAAGAAAAGGTTCACCACCTGTAATTGCCAACCAAAAAAGATTTTTTGGAAGGTTCTTAAAAATATTCTCAATTTCATCTAATCTTAATTCTTTATTCGATTTTAAACTGTTATCTTTATAAATCTTCCAAACATTACAATGAATACATTTAGAATTACACTTATATGTCACAGCAAAACCAAGTTTATAAGGCTGATTTTTTAATTTAGAAAGTAATAATTCTTTGATTATAAAAAAATTATTTATCATTTTTAATATCAATTAATTTCACACAATTGCTCTCTCCCAATTTTAATGAATTTTTCTGAATTAATATTATTAAGTTTTTGTATAAATTCATGATATTCTAAATCATGTAGTTCTGGATAATACATAATTAAAAATTCTATTGATTCATTTACCCATTGTGCAATATCATCTGGTTTACATGAATTTCCAATATTAGTATGAATTAATTTCTTTCTTGATTCAGTTTCAAAAGTTTCATTCATAATCAAATCTTTCAAATCTATAATGTCAAGAATAGTATTATTTGTATCTTTAAGGACAAACCGAAAAAAAACATCCGGATGTTTAGTATAAATGATATAATTTTTATCACTTATTAAATGATATGCATCTAAAGTACTTTGAGAGTTTTGAATAATATTCAAACGATTATACATATAATCATAAGTAAACCAATTATTTTCAGAATTTAAAATATATAAATTTGAAAAAAATATAATTAAAATTATTGAAATTAAAATAATCGTTCTTTCAATCCCTTTTTTTTTTATAATATAGCTTATTGAACCAGCAAGTATAATAACAAAAAATAAAGCAATATAAAATGAATTTAATGGATAATCAAATTTAAATGATAACATATTTGTTAAAAGAAAAAATAATACAAAAATAATAGAAGTTATTATAAATTTACGTTTTGCTTTAATAAAAAATAGTGATAATATAACAAAAGGCAATAAAATAAAAATAAGAATACCATTAATATTTGTTAAATATGTTGAAATAAAATAGCTTAGATTTTCCTTAAAAGTATCAAGAATATTTGTGAACAAAAAACCATCATCTAAAAAACATTTTAAAAAATATAGACCTGCTAAAAAGACAACTAAAAAATTTATTATCAAAAAAAGATTTTCTTTTTTTATTGATTTTATAAATCTTAATTTTGAAAAATCAAAATAAAATATCAAATGAAAAATAAATAAGAATATTAAAAAAAATAAAAATTCAGGTCTTGTTTGGAAACTAATCAAAGAAGCTAAGATAAAAAGTAAAAAATCAATACTTGATTTGCTCTTAAAATATTTTAATAGATAAACAAATGATATTAAAAAAAAGAAATGAGCAGATAGATAATATACTTTATAATTCCAATAAGCATATAGAACCTTAGGTAAAGAGAAATATAAAATTGTTAAAAGAAAAAGAATAAACTGAGACCATCTTTTTTTTTTTATATTTATAAAAAACTCTAAAATTCTTTTTACCAGAAACAGTGAAATAACAAAAATAAATGAAATAACTATTTTGTTAAATAAATGAACATCAAAGATAGATTGTATATTAAAAGTTGAATAAAATAAAGGAAATATCCTAGATAAGCCCCCAAGATTTGTTCCAAAACCACCATCTATTCCTTGTGAGGTTAGATAAAAACTATGATCATATTTAGTATCTGTTTCATTAGGATACATAAAATTTATAGGATAAATATTAACTAGGATAAAATACACAATAAAAATTACATAACCAATTGTAAAAAGATTAAATTTTTTATAGATTTTCTTAACAACTAGTTTAGGATTTTTGATGTTTTTGTATAAATAATAAATTATTTGAAATAGAAAACGAAGAACTAATGCAAATAAAAAAGTAAAAAAAATATAAAGTGATATATCATTTAATGGTATCTTATATATAATGGAAAGATTCATTTTAGATAAAAAACGTTCTCCCTCCCCTTCTTTTTAATATTTAGCAAGAAGTATTTATATATTCATTTATTATTCTTTTTATTTTATGAGGATTCAGTTTATAAATTCTCTGTTAGGGGGGGATTATAGTGCTTTGGATATTGCAATTACCCAGTTAGCTACCTTTATAAATGAAAAAACAAAGCATAGAGCATCTATTTTAGACTTAACCTTTCATAGAAGGGAGTGGCAAAAACATATTCATAGGAATATTAATCAGTTTAAACC
>SDBV01011588.1_pt1 | contig 11407 bp, 10 predicted proteins | sample 2277081 | NCBI WGS metagenome assembly SDBV01 (sample SAMN10402039, study PRJNA504765) | marine sediment metagenome | isolation source: marine sediment core GS10_PC15, 223 cmbsf | place: Arctic Ocean: Southern Knipovich Ridge | collected 2010
AGGTGGTCCTGCTGATCGACAGTCTCACGCGGGTGGGCAGAGCATTCAATGCCGGAAAACGACGCCGAGGCGCCCCGCGGGGCCACACCATGAGCGGCGGACTGGAAGCGGGCATCCTCGAAGTGCCGCGTCGTCTGTTCGGACTGGCGCGCAACATCGAAAACGGAGGCTCGGTCACCGTCATTGCAACGTGTCTGATCAACACCGGCTCCAGAATGGACCAGTTAATCTTCGAGGAGTTCAAAGGAACCGGCAACAGCGAAATCGTCCTGGACCGCCTCCTCGCTGAAGCCAGGATCTTCCCCGCAATCGACATCCCCGCCAGCGGCACAAGAAAAGAGGCAATCCTCTACAGCGACACCGACAGCAAGGGCCTGACAACCCTGCGAAAAGTCCTCTCCAGCTACACCCCCCGCCAGGCAACTGAAGCACTATTCAAACTCCTCAAAGAATACCCCACCAACAAACAATTCCTCCAAAGCATGGCCGCCGGCACCCAATAGCTCTATACACGCAGGCCGTGCTTTACCAAGGCCTAAACCGGATCTACAACCGGATACCGTTGAGGCGGGGCGCGATCTCTGATGAGATTTGCCTTGGATTGATGCATGTGCTTTGCTATAGTGCGGTTTTCCGGCAGCGATTGGACAGGAGTTTTATAATATGATGTATAGTGATTATGGCAAGACGGGTGCGAAAGTCAGTGCCGTTGGTTTCGGCGGGATGCGGTTTGACGAATCGAAATCCAACGAGGAAAATGCGCAGCTTTTGCTCTATGCTCAGAGCAAGGGCATCAACTATTTTGACACCGCGCCTGGCTATTGCAGCGATACGAGCGAGGATATCTTCGGCATCGCCTTAAAACAAATGGCCGATACGCGCGACAGTTATTATGTCTCGACCAAGGGCATGCCGGTGGATGTCGATACGGCCGACAAGGCGCGTGCGGCGGTTGAAAAATCGATGAAACGGCTGAACGTGGACCGGATCGATTTTTATCACGTCTGGTGCATTCGCCGGGTGGACCAGTATGAACTGGCGATGAAAAGAGGCGGCCAGTACGAAGGGCTGATGAAATGCAGGGAAGAAGGGCTGATAGGCAACGTTGTCATCTCGACCCATCTGCCGGGTGAGAAGATAAAGAACATTATCTCGAAGAACGAATTCGAAGGTGTCCTCCTGGGCGTCAACATCCTCAACTTCCCCTATCGCTGGGCGGGCATCCGGGCGGCATACGAGGCGGGCCTCGGTGTGGTCGCAATGAATCCGTTGTCCGGCGGCCTGATCCCTAAGCACGAAGACAAATTCGCCTTTCTCGCAGACGGTGATGAAACTCCGACACAGGCGGCGCTTCGATTCTGCATCAACTGCCCCCAGATAACCGTTACCCTCGTCGGCTTCACCACAAAAGAACATATCGACACCGCCTGCACAATCGCCGACGCCGCCAGACCCTTCACCGACGAAGACATCGACCGCGTCGGCGCACACGTCTCCGAGAACATGAACGCCCTGTGCACCGGCTGCGGCTATTGCCTGAAGTCATGCCCCGAAAACATCCCCATCGCAAACTACATGCAGGTCTACAACGAAAAGCCTCTCTTCAACCTGACCGAAAAGGAAATGCTCGAGAAGATGACATTCAACCACGAATGGGGCCTGCTCGCAGACCCTGCGGCTAACGCCGGCGACTGCACCGAATGCGCTGCCTGCGAAGAGGCATGCACACAGCACCTCAATATAATCCAACGTCTCAAAGAAATGGACGCCTGGGAGAAGACGTTAAAAAAAAAATTGACTCGGCTCATTAACTTCGCAAAAAGGGGCAAACAAAAACTAAAAAGCCTTCTCAAGTCTCGATCAGAACGTGATTCTAAAGTCTGAGTATCGGGGATTGGGCGGCAGATCGACCGCCTCAGTGTCGCGGATGTAGCCGCCGAAGCTCTTTTTAATGTCGACCAGGCAATCAGCGATGTCCTGGCGATGACCCTGGACCAGCAGTTCCACCGAGCCGCCGGGAATGTTCTTTACAAAGCCGGTCAACTCGTACCGTATTGCGACCCGATGACAGGTATACCGAAAGCCCACACCCTGGACTCGACCCGAGAAAATCACATGTTTTGCAGTATCGGCCATATACTATTCGACAGAATACGTTATAATCGACACTGGGTACAACAATTTTGTTATTAATCCACAAGAGATGACGGAAAAACTATCAAAAGAGATGCTTCAACGCCGCGAGCAGATGTTTCAGATTACGACGCTCGTTGCCGGCAACTTCGAGTCGCAGGAGGTCCTCGACCGCCTGGCTGAAGCAGCGGTTATAATCACCAACACTACGGCCTGTTCGATCCGGCTGCTCGATGACGAAGCCGGCGACTTGAAGATGCGCAGCACCTTCGGCCTGAGCGAAGAATACCGAAACAAGGGTGTCGTCTCCAGGGAGGATCCGGTCATCAGGGCCGCCTTTGAAGGTGAGGCTGTCATTTTGGATGATATGCGCGTCGACTCGCGCGTCAAATACCCCCAAGCTGCTGCAAAGGAAGGCCTCGTCAGCCAGCTCACCGTGGCAATGAAGTTCAGGGACAAACCCATTGGCGTCCTGCGACTCTACAGCCCCGAACCAAATCGCTTCGACGAAGAGGCCCATGCCGTCGCACGCATCGTCGCCAGCCAGTGCGCCGTCGCTATCACAAATGCAAGGCTCTATCGCAAGGCACTGGAAGGCGCACGCATGGCCGAACAGATGCGATTGGCCGCCGTCATCCAGAGACGAATGATTCCGAAGGAAGCACCATGCTGCTCGGGCCTGGACGTTGCGGCAATCTACCAGCCGTGCTTTGAGATCGGCGGCGACCTATATGATTTCATCAGGCTGGATGAGCACACAATTGCCGTCGCCATCGCCGATGTGATCGGAAAGGGAATTCCCGCCGCCATCATGATGAGTATGTTTCGCGGTGCAATCCGTGCCTATGCCGACGGTGGACACGGCCGTCATTCGATGACCGAGATCGCCGGCAGATTGAACAAGCTCGTGTGCAGAGAGTGTAGAAATGGCGAATTTATAACAGCGCTTTTTGCGGCCATCAACGTGAAAGAAATGACGATCACCTACTGCAACTGCGGACATGAGCCGGGCCTTCTTATAAGGGACGGACAGGTAACCGAACTCAAAAAGGGAGGTCTGGTCTTAGGCGTCATGGAAGATGCCGAGTATACTACCGGAACACTGAGTATCGAGGACAACGATTGCCTGCTGCTGTATACCGACGGCCTCATCGACGCGATGAACTTCGACGGGCAGCTCTGGGGAAAGGACAGAATGCTCACCGCGGCAAAGGAATGTCTGCAATGCTCCGCCGACCAGATGGTCAGGCGGATTCTCGCCTACAGAAGAAGATTCGTCGGCCTGGCGAAGCAGATCGACGACACCAGCATAGTCGCAGTCAAAATCGACAAGAACGCCAACCCCCCGGACTGCGAGTGCGAAAAAATGGATTGTCAGGAAGCAGATTGCGACAAGCCAACAGAGTGATTCAACCGCGGCGTCAATCGTTCTTTACCCGCATCTTCCTGCATGTTATATTCATTATGACCAATGGCTGAAATGATCGTTACAATTGACGGGCCCGCCGGCGTGGGCAAGAGCACTGTTTCCAGGATGCTGGCAAATATCCTTGACGCCGCCTTTCTGGACACGGGGGCGATGTATCGGGCGCTTACCCTGGCGGCGTTGAGGAAAAACGTCGATTTGAAGGATACGCAAAGGGTTCTGGAAGTGCTGCAGAACTGCGAATTTGAGTTTACAGTCGCCGATGACGAAATGAGAGTCGCTATTGACGGTCGGGACGTAACGGGCGCCATTCGAGTGCCTGAGGTGACGGCGGAGGTGAGGCATGTTGCCGCAGCGGGCCTGCTTCGCGGCCGGCTTGTCGAGATGCAGAGGCGATTTGCCGCCCGACACGACAGGATCGTTACCGAGGGCAGGGACCAGGGTACGGTTGCGTTTCCGGATGCCGAGTTCAAGTTTTTCTTAGCCGCTAACGTCGATGAAAGGGCGCAGCGAAGGAAACTCCAGCTCGAACAGGATGGCGCCCACGCCGACATCCGGCAACTCAAAGCCGATATCATCAAACGCGACGCATCGGATGAGAATCGTTTAGCCGGTCCGCTGATACCCGCCGAAGATGCCGTTGTTATTGACACAACGCACCTTGACGCAGCCGGCGTCGTAAACGAAATGGTCGATATTATCAAGAGAAAGACAAATGGCGCCAACTCCGGGTAAGGAAAAACTCGTCAAGAGGATATGGCACTCGATTGCTCGCATCTTGTGCACAGGGGTATTGTGCACTCTATACCGCGTGCGCGCTTATGGTATGAAACATGTGCCGCGCAAAGGGCCGGTCATCATCCTGTGCAATCATCAATGCTATCTCGATCCGATCTTTGTGCAGTCGTGGGTGCCCCGTAATTTCCATTTCATCGCGCGCCAAACCTTGTGGGAGTCGAAACTCTTAGGCGCGCTGCTTAACAGCCTGTACGTAGTTCCGATCAAGCAGGGCCAGGGGGATATCGCAGCGATGAGGACGATCATCGCCAAGCTCAAAGCGGGTAATGCCGTGTGCCTTTTTCCGGAAGGCGAAAGGACGTTCGACGGCATGATATCGGATGTAAGACCTGGATTCGGCCTGATCAGTCGAAGAAGCGGCGCCGGCGTCGTACCGGTCGTTCTGGAAGGCGCATTTGAGTGCTGGCCCAGAACGAAGAAGTTTCCGAAACTCAGCAAAGTAACCGTCAGCTTCGGCGAAATGATTACAACCGAAGAAATCAAACGGTTAGGCGACCGCGAATTTGCAAAGTTCCTTACCCGCAGGCTGCGGCAGATGCACAACGAACTGAGACTCAAGATGGGTAAGCAGCCTTTCGATTACCCCGAAGATGCACGTGATACAGTTGTCGGTGTCGCCTCGGAGACGTCAGTTGACGCGCCGGGGCCCGAGCCTCGACAGGAATCTTGAAAGAAGGTTATCGATGGAAGTCATTCTTGCCGAAAAATGCGGTTTCTGCCTGGGAGTCAAGAATGCCATTATGTTGGCCAAGCAGACCCTCGCCCAGAACACCAACGTCTACAGCCTCGGCTCTATCATACACAATCAGCAGGTCGTCGAGGAACTCGCACAAGCCGGACTGAAAACCGTCGATTCCGTCGATGACATCGCATCCGGCACAGTCCTGATCCGTTCACACGGGGCGACTCGACAGCAACTTCAGAGAATAAAAGAAAAAAGGCTCGAACTTATCGACGCAACCTGCGTCCTCGTCAAGAGGCTCCAGAAGATAAGCCACACACTCAACGAAGACGGTTACAAAGTCGTCATAATTGGCGATGAGACACATCCTGAGGTTCAGGCTATTGTCGGCTATGCCGACAATGTTGCCGTCATTGGTACCGAGGCTGATTTACATAAACTCTCCGGCCACGGGAAGTTAGGAGTGATTTGCCAGACCACCCAAAGCCCCGACCACTTTGCACGAATGGTCGGGGAAATCATAAAGAAAGGCTTTACTGAACTTAAAATCATCAATACCCTGTGCAGAGAGGCCATAAAAAGGCAGCAATCCGCCATCAAACTGTGCAAACAAGTCAATATCATGTTCGTATTAGGAGGGCTCAACAGTGCAAATACAAAAAAGCTTGCCGAATTGTGCAAAAAGTACAATAATATGACGTTTCATTTGCAAAACTGGGATGAACTTGATAAAAGTATCCTCTGCGGGAAGAAAACCGCAGGCGTCACCGCCGGGGCCTCGACGCCCAAACGGGTGATAGATGAATTTGTCGAGAAACTTTCTGCGTATGGCACTGACCGCGGCGATGACGCAGATTAGAGATTCAGCAATGTCAAAATTGCATTGGCTGCGTGGGTCAATGTGTTTTTTTGTTATTATCTTTGTAGAGCCGTTTTTAATGGCTCATCGGCGTAAATGTGGGGCGCCGACGAGTCGGCCCAACAGACTCCACAACAGTAAGGTGTAATTCTATGGTAAGCAGAAACATTATCAGGCAATTAGGTCTCAGCGAAGAACAGATCGATCAGGAAGTCAGCAAGCTCGTCAGCGAAGAGCTTCATCAAATGCTCAATGAAGCACTGGAGAGCAAGGTTGACGCCCTGGCCCCGGGAACCATCATCAAGGGCAAAATCGTAACACAACTTGGAAATGACGTCATCGTCGAACTCGGTCTCAAGAGCGAAGGAATTGTCGCCTCCTCTGAGTTCGATGACCCCGAAGAAATCGTCGAGGGAAAAGAAATCGAAGTACTCCTGGAGGAAGTTGACGCAGAGGGAGGCATTCTTCTCAGCAAGAGGAAAGCCGACAGAATCAGGGGTTGGGAACGCATAATTGAAACGAACAGTGAAGGCGATGTCGTTACGGGAAAAGTCACCCGCAGAATCAAAGGCGGCCTGCTCGTGGACATCGGCGTGCCCGTCTTTCTGCCCGCCTCTCAGGTCGATATCCGCAAACCGGGCGATATCAGCCGGTTCATCGGGCGGGAGATCGAATGCAAGATACTCAAGATCGACACCGAAAACCACAATATCGTTGTCTCAAGACGGAAACTCATCGAGGAAGAACGCCTCAGCAGCAAGATAAAAATACTCGACGAAATTGAGGTCGGGCAGTTGCGCAAGGGCATCGTCAAAAACATCGCGGATTTCGGCGTATTTGTCGATCTCGGAGGCCTCGACGGTCTCCTGCACATCAGCGACCTGAGTTGGGGAAGAATCACTCATCCCTCCGAAGTTGTGGAACTCGACCAGGAACTCGAATGCGTAGTCATAGGCGTCGACAAGGCAAACGAAAAGATCTCGCTCGGACTCAAACAGAAGGTCCAGAGCCCGTGGGAAACCGTCGAAGAACGTTATCCTGTCGAATCGAGAATCAAGGGAACCGTCGTCAATATCATGAATTACGGCGCCTTCATAAGGCTCGAAGAGGGTATTGAAGGGCTGGTCCACATCAGCGAAATGAGTTGGACCAAACGAATTGCACATCCCGCCGACATACTCAACCTCAACGAGGAAATCGAAGTCGTCGTGCTCGATGTCAACAAGGGCAAGCAGGAAATCTCCCTCGGTATCAAGCAGCTTGAAACCAATCCATGGACCGTCGCCGCTCAGAAGTATCCTCCGGGAACCATCGTTACCGCCAAGGTGACCAGCCTGACCAACTACGGCGCTTTTGTTGAGATCGAGCCCGGCATTGACGGGCTGATTCATATTTCCGACCTGAGCTGGACCAAGAAGTTTAACCATCCCTCCGAGGCCATGGACAAGGGACGTGAGATCAAGTGCCTTGTGCTCGATGTCAACGAAGAAAAGCACCGCGTCTCCCTCGGCATCAAACAGTTGGCAGAGGACCCCTGGCTCAGGGCCATTCCCGAGAAGTACATTCCCGGACAGATCGTCAAGGGCACGGTCACCAAGCTGACGAATTTCGGCGTCTTTGTCGAACTTGAACCGGATCTCGAAGGCCTGCTCCATATCTCCGAACTTGCCGACCACAAGATCAACTCGCCCCAGGAGGTTGTCAGCATGGGCCAGGAACTTGAGGTCAAAATCCTTCGTGTAGACACCGATTCGCGAAAGATCGGGCTCAGCCTGCGAAGGGTACAGTGGGCCGCTGAAGAACAGAAGAAAAAGTCCAAGGCACAGGCAGAAGAGCCTCAGGCAAAAGTCCAGGCCAGACGCGGCGGACTCGACGGCTCGCTTATGCCTGAGCCGGCTATCGTAACGAGCAGTCCGATAATACAACCGGAAGCCGGCGCAGAGGCGGAGGCAGAACCCGAAGAAGCCAAAGAGCAAACACAAACCGAACCGGAACAGGCGCAGCCCGAACCGGAACAGGCGCAGCCCGAACCGGAACAAGCGCAGCCCGAACCGGAACAAGCGCAGCCCGAACCGGAACAAGCGCAACTCGAAGCCGAACAGCAGGCACAACAGGAGACCCCCCAAGTGTCGGCGGAGGAATCCAGGGAGACAGCGGATGGTGAAAATCCCGCCTCGGAGGATAAGCAGCAGGATTCGCAATAGGTCAGGCATCGAGGGAAGGGTCTGAGCCATATACTCTAAACCTGAACCTCGAATTTGCCGATAAACTATGGGACGTACTATCGAAAGTACGGCCGGTACGTCCTATAAAATGGGCCTTTGTGCCTCTGCGGCAAATCGGCTCACCTGGTCTTGCAAACTGCTGGTTCGCCTGGGAGATATGTGTATGGCATTTGACGCGACAATAAGAGAATACCTCAAGGAAATCGACGAATCCCCCCTGCTCAGTTGGGAAGAGGAAAAGGAACTGGCCTATCGCGTCATTGAAGACAACGACCCCGAAGCCAGGGAACGCCTCGTCAGCAGTAATCTCAGGCTCGTCGTCAATATCGCAAAGAGATTCTCCGGCAGAGGTATGACCCTTGGCGACCTGATCGAAGAGGGCAATCTCGGCCTTCTCCGGGCCGTCGACACGTTTGACCCGGAACACGGCGTGCGATTCAGCACATATTCTTCATGGTGGATCAAACAGGCAATCAAGAGGTCTATCCTGGCAAATGCTCAGCCCATTCATATACCAACCTACATGGTCGAGTTGATCAACCACTGGCGATATACCGCCTCTGTGCTCGAACCACAGTTGGGCAGGTCCCCGACCGTTGAGGAAATGGCAAAAACCATGAAACTGCCCCTCCGCAAGGCCAAGGCCATTGAACAGATCGTCTCCGTTGTAAACGCAGGCTTCCACGGAGACGGAACCGAGGAGAACCCCGGCCTGGATGAGACGATTCAGGATAGCAAAGTCGCCCTGCCGGAGGACGAGCTTGGCACCGACGAAGAACTCGAAAAAGCCGTTCGATTGCTCGAGAAAATCGATGCCAGGGAAGCCGAAGTGCTGAAACTGCGGTTCGGACTCAACGGAAAACAGGCGATGACGCTCAAGCAAATCGGCAAGAGGCTGAACCTGACCAGAGAAAGAGTTCGACAGATACAGCGTAACGCCCTTGAACGACTCAACGAACTGATGACCTCATAGCGGCATGGATACAACGTGGAGGTTACCTGAATGTCAACGGAGCCCCTGAACCTCAAAGCATACATTCGCGATATACCCGATTTCCCCAAAGCCGGCATACTGTTTCGCGACATTACCCCTTTGCTGGCAAACAAGACTGCTCTGGCCCAGGCAGTCAGCACCCTGGCAGAGCCCTTCAAAAACACCGGTATCGACTATGTTGCGGCAGTCGAAGCCAGGGGTTTCATTTTTGGATCGGCGGTGGCAAAGGAACTCAACGCCGGTTTCATACCGCTGAGAAAAAAGGGCAAGCTTCCCTACACCACTGAATCGGTAACGTATCACCTTGAGTATGGCACAGATACCATTGAAGTTCACAGCGACGCTATGAAAAGCGGTGACAGGGTATTGATGCTCGATGATCTGCTGGCCACAGGCGGCACGATGAGCGCCGGCTGCCAACTCGTCAAAAAGCTCGGCGTGCAGATTGCAGGGCTGACCTTTCTAATCGAGTTGACCGACCTGGAGGGCAGGCAGAAACTTCCTGACTATCCCATTCATACCGTCATGGCTTTTTGATCCATACACCGACAAGGTAAAGAAACCATGAGCCAACTCAGTGTAAATATTCCGCCCGTACCGGCTGGCCGTTACGCCATTCATATCGGAAGCGGACTCTTAGGCTCGGTCCTGGCGCAACTGGAAAAGGACTTTTCCGGCCTGAGCAAATTCGTGGTCACCGATTCCAACGTTGTCGCCGCCGGCCATCTGACGACTCTGCTTGGAAAGGCTCAGGTTCCCGCTTACATTATCGATCCGCCCGGCGAGGGGTCCAAGCATATCGATACCGTCGTGTCAATCATCGAAGCCATGGAAAAAGCCTTCCTCGGAAGGGACACGCTGATCATCGCATTAGGCGGAGGCACGGTGGGCGATATCGCCGGCTTTGCCGCCGCTATCTTCAAACGCGGTGTCAAGGTCGCCCAGATCCCCACCACAACCGTAGCGCAAGCCGACTCCAGCGTCGGCGGAAAAACTGGTGTCGACTCCACCATCAGCAAGAACGCCTACGGCGCGTTCTGGCAGCCGCAAGTCGTTTACATCGATGCCGAAACCCTCAAAACCCTCGACGACCGGCAGTACCGCTCAGGCCTTGTCGAATCCGTCAAACACGCCCTGATAGCCGATGATGAGTATTTCGACTATCTCAAAGAGAATATGCCCGCCATACTCGACCGTGATTGCGATGTTCTCGAACAGGTCGCTTACACAAACTGCCGCATCAAGGCCGCCGTCGTCGCCGAGGACCCCACCGAGAAAAACAAACGGCGAATCCTCAATTTCGGTCATACCATCGGCCACGCCGTCGAATCGGCAAGCAACTTTGACCTTCTTCACGGAGAGGCGGTCGCAATTGGAATAATCGGCGCAGAACTTATCGCCCGGGAGATGGGTTTTGCGGCTCCTGACAGGCTAAAACGGATACAAGAGGTGCTTTCGATGCTGTCTGCGCCCCTGAAAATACCTAAGGGCTTGCAAAAGGAAGAGTTATTTGATATTATCAAAAGGGACAAGAAAGCAGTCAATCAATGGCCTAAGTTCGTGCTTCTGGATAAAATAGGCCACGTGTATTTCAAGGACGGCCAGTGGGCACATGATGTCCCCCAACAGATTGTCGACGAAACCCTGGACCGGCTTTACCTGTAAAGGCCGGCCCTGCTAATCTCCCAGTCGGGACACCGAGAGGAACAAGAATGTACAGAGAGACAATTAAGGTTCTGGATTGCACCATCAGGGACGGAGGCCTGATTAATAATCATCACTTCACCGACGAGTTCGTGCGCGCCGTGTACAAGGCCCTGTCGCAGGCGGGAATCGACTACATGGAAATGGGCTACCGCTCCAGCAGACAGGTTGCGCCGCCGGCGGATTTCGGTGCGTGGAAATACTGCGACGACGACAAGATTCGCGAGATAATCGACGGCATAGAGTCCAACGTCAAGCTCAGCATAATGGTCGACGCCCACCGTGTCATCGAGCAGGAATTTGTGCCCGTCGACCAGAGCCCCATCGACATGATCCGCGTGGCAACCTACGTCAAGGATATCGACAAGGCCATCTCCCTGGTCGACAAGTGTCATGACCTCGGTTACGAAACCACCGTCAACGTCATGGCCATTTCCGCCGAGAACGAACACGACCTTATCGAAGCTCTCGATCAGCTCGCCAAGACACCCACCGAAACCGTCTATGTCGTCGACAGCTACGGCTACTTCTTTTGCGAGCAGATTGAATACGCCGTCAAGCTCTATCAAAAGCATCTGCCCGGCAA